>Ga0181527_1000389_pt1 | contig 50923 bp, 48 predicted proteins | sample PEATcosm2014_Bin_30_FD_119762 | JGI IMG/M metagenome (GOLD analysis project Ga0181527, IMG submission 119762) | Peatland microbial communities from MTU Mesocosm Facility, Houghton, MI, USA - PEATcosm2014_Bin06_60_metaG | ecosystem: Environmental > Terrestrial > Soil > Wetlands > Peat | place...
AGGCAAGTGGCTTCCGTCGTAAATCGCGCCTCGAATTCCTTGAGCGATCGTGGATAATCCTCGGCCATCGGCCGGGACGCTACATCTTGTGGTTACTTGAGTCAACTAGATACCCCAGTTTGATGGAATCGAACCGTTTTGACTCCCTCACTCCGTCAGCGCTATGGGAGGAGCGACGCCAGGACGCCCGTGAGGCCGCTGGCAGCCAAGAGCGCCAGCCCGAGGACAGCCCAGCCCGGGTTCTTCGGCGAGTCACCTCCTGTGGTCTCACGGCGTGAAGCAAAAGCTACCGCCGTACTCCCTGCAGTCCCTTGGAATCGAGGCACAAGGCGCTCAGGAATGCCAGCAGGGTACCTAACAGCGTGAGCGTGAGCCTGTCCATTCCCCCCTCCCTGGGACAGGTGGCCAGGCCTGTAAGAGGCCGCGCGTCCCACCGGCACGGTACGTTTGTGACCCGCTGATGTTCCGTTCCAGAAGTTCGGAGAAGATTCCTGGGCCCCCGGGCGCCCTCGTGCTGGAGGCCCGGCAGCCGCTCGGCGGCAAACCGGGCCCGCCAGCGGCCGACGCATTCCCGGTCGGTCCGAAGGGCCCGGGCGCTAGCGGCATTGGAGAGCCCGGTGACCGCCTGGAGGAGGATGCGGGCCCAGCGCTCCAGGGTGGCGCACTCGGCGGCGGTCAGGACAATCGGGAGGGCGACGTGGACAGGGTAGGTGGCCATCGGGCGGGAGCCTACACCCCTCCCGGGAAGGCTGTCACCATATTTCTGATACGGTTATTCCTTGTGCACCCCCCTGTGCTAGGGGATGCACAGGGGGGTGCACATGGGGGTGCACTCCCCGCGCGGTCCGGGTCTGCGTGGTCGCCGGGAGCCTCGCCCAGGCGGCCCAGTGCAGGTGCCATGGGCCTGGCCACTGCGCTAACTCTTTAGATTCGTTGACCGCGCGGCCGGCGTGCCATTCGAGAGCTCGCGGGCCGTGGCTCCCCGCTCCCGGCGCGGCCGTGGCTGGAACTGCGGGGCGGCATGAGTACCGTGGGCGCTCACCGAACTCCCGATGCACGATTTGGGGGGTAAATCGCCCGCGAAAATGGTCGGGTGGGGGGGCGCGACGTGGGGAGCCTGAGCGCCCGTCCCGACGTCCCGGCAGGCTGGTCGGGGTGAGGTTTCCCGGCCGCCCGTCGGGACCGGGCCGAGCGCTGTCGCGGGGCTTGTCGGGCGGGAGCGTGCCTCCGATGCGCCGCGCCGCGGGCCCTGGTCCACTGGCGGCCCCGACCCGAGGCTTGGGGGAGGCGACGCCCCGGCGGGGGACGCGACCGCGGCAGGGCTGAGTCCGTGGCGGGGCCGCCGCCGTCCGGGGGGGGGATCGCTCCGCAGCGTGGTCGCACGATTTCGGGCGGTCGCCTTGTGGGCTAGCCGGGGATCTTTCCGCAGAGGCGACAGATCAAACCGGTGGGTTCACGCCTCACCCATTCATGAGGCTTGCACCCGGCCTGGCGATTCCGGAGGACCTCCTGCGCATCGCGTCGGTTCAGGTACACCACGCTCTGGGCTGTGAGGACAGCGGCAAGGCTGATCAGGAGTGTGATCAGGCCAACGTCGGTCCAGCTGAGACCCATGGGACTACCCGTGCCATTGAGGCCGTTTGGTCGAAATGCCACCAGCGGTGGTTGGGCTGTGATGAAAACTCAGCAATATCTATACCAAATTGTGCTGCGATGCGAATTTGAAGACGCCAATTTTCTGTCGCTGCTAAGGCAGTGGAATTATGACGCGGGCGCGAATTCGCGGGCGCGTTTTTCGGGGCCGTGGGGTCCGAGGGCGAGAGGATCGGCGTGGCGTGGTGGGCACTCTTGGGGATTTTTGAGACAGGTGGTTTCCGAATCTGGGACGGCGCGCTGGCTCGGCTTCGAGGGCTGTCGAGGGATCTTCGCTCTCACACGAAGCCATGCCAGGGAGGATCGGTGTGACCGGGCGAACGCCGGCCATGGCGTCGGGGTGAAATCGGTTTGCCGGAACACGAGGAGCCTTTCCCGACAGGCGCTATGGCTGCAGGGGAGGCTGCTCGTAGCCTTCGGCCGCCAGATCCTTCAGGACGGGCTGCGGGTTCATGGTCTTGAGCCGGATGATCACCAGCCGCTTCCCGGTTTCCCAGTGAGGCAGGGTGACGATGCTGGAGATGTTCACCCCGTGCGTCTTGATGATCCGGGTCACGTCGGCCAGGGCCCCCGCGCGGTCCGGGAGCGTGAGTTCGATCCGCGCGCTCGGCTCGCGGATGCCCATCACGTCCACCAGGACGCTCAGGATGTCGGTCTCGGTGATGATGCCTGCCAGGCGACCGGCCTCCGTCACCGGCAGGCAGCCGATCTTGTGCTCGATCATCAGGCGCGCCGCCTCCTCGATGGTCGTATACGGGCTCACGGTGAGAACGTTCTTGACCATGGCTTCGGTCACGGCGATCTGGCCCAGGAAGGCCGCCGTCCGATCCGGGCTGATTCCGGCGGCGCTGCTGGGGGAAGCCTGCCGGATGTCGCGATCCGTCAGGATGCCCAACAAGCGATCGCCCTCCACGATCGGCAGGTGGCGGATCCGATGGGCGTGAAGGAGCTCGCGCGCCTGGGCCAGCGTCGCATCCTTGGTCAGCGTGATCAGGGACGTCCGCATCCGTCGGCCGACCAACATGATTGCCTCCCTGGGAAATCCCCGCCCCAGGCCCCGTGTCCCCAGCGGCGCAGTGAGATCAAACCCTGTCCTGTGGGGTAGGGATTCTCCTCAGTCGCGGTGTCCGCCTTCCCGCCGGTTCCCTGGGGAAAGACCAGGGGAAGGGGAACGGAACGCCTCCGAGTCAGTAGACGCAGTCCGGGAACGTGGGCATGCCCATGGCCCGCCCCACGATCTTGTAGAGTCGCGGAACCCGCCAGGGTTCCTCCAGCACGCCATCGCGGATGGCCCAGCTCCGCCCGCGGACCGTAGCGGCGGCTTCGGGCATGCGGAACGGATTGGAGCCGTCCAGGCGCCGGTGCAGCACCTTGCCGGGCTGGAATCCCCGGTGGATCTCCTCCAACCGATCCCGCCCGGTGAGGTAGCCGAAGCCGTAGCGCTCGTACAGGATGGCGTGGTGGTAGAAAAGTCCCTCGATGGACATCTGTTCCCTGCCCAGTTCAGCGGCGAAAGACTCCACCCGCGGGAGGACCTGGCGGAACATCCGCAGGCCGCGGCGCACTTGTCCGGGCGCCAACCCCGCCCGCATGGCCCGCTCTTCCTCGGCGGGATTGCGGATGCCGGACAGGATCCCCACGGGATTGCCGGAGGGATCGCAGTCCACGTCGAACCGCTCCGCCTGCGGGTCGTTCGCCATGATGAAGGCGATCTCCAAAAACTCTTCCGTGGGCTGGGTGAGTTTCAGCAGGTACACGCAGTCCCGGTTCGGCGGGTGGGCACGCACCTCGATCCGGACGAAGCCCTGATCCGGGGGGCAGATGTACGTGACGAGGCGATTCCCCCGAGGGTCCCGGCCCGTGGCGGGGTCGAGATCCAGGAGTGCGATCACCCGCGGCGGGATGAGGCGGCGGTAGATCGCCTCGCGCTCCTCCGTGGGCAGTTGGTTGATCTGCTGGATGGAGGTGACTCCGATCCCCAGGTACTGCTGGCGCCGGTCGGCTTCCGCCGCGCTCGCGCCGGGCGATCCCTCGGTCAGGAGGGCGCGGAAGGCTCGGTACAGACCCGGCGACGCCGCCTCTCCCACTCGCACCAGCAGGCAGTTCCTGGGGTCGGCCGCCACCAAGGGCTCGTCGGTCACGAAGTCCGCGAACCCATGCCGGCGAAAGAGGCGGAAGATCAGCTGCCGGTACTCGCGCCAGGTGAGGCCGGAAGCCTCGAGGTCCCAGTCGGCCGCAAACTGGGGGGCGATCACGATGGCGTCGTCCAGCGCCCCTCCGGCAAACGCAGCCTGAAGCAGGAGCCGGGCCAGGCCCCGCCGGCGCCAGGCGCGGTCCACCTCCAGCGCGCCCAGCTCCAAGAGATCGGGGATCGGCTGCTGTCCCCAGCGCTCCTCCGGGCCCGGCTGGAAGAGGGCGAGGTAGCCGACGAGCCTGCCCCCCGCGACGCCTGCGAGCACGCGGCCCTGCGGCGCTCGAAGAACCCGGCGAAGTATCGCCGGCGTCTCCCCGGCGCGATAGCGGCAGTAGGCCCCGAGGCCCTCGCCCGGGGTCAGCCTGTCCAGGTCGTCGGGTGCGGTCAGGGCCCGCAGGGTGATCGCCGTGCCCCATGTCTCTGGTGCGGCGAAGCGCTCGGCGGACTCAGGAGCGGGCGACATGGTTCCGGTCTCTCGTGGGCGCGGGGCCCCGCCCTGGCGCCCCGCTGCCATGCCAGGTTAGGAATGCTTCAGGGCGATCTCTTCGAGGATGTTGGCGACGTCCTCGCATCGGTCCGTGGCCGTCTCCATCGTTTCGTAGATCTCCTTCCACTTGATGACCTCGAGGGGCGGGGCCTCCTCCACGAACAGGGCCGCGATGCCCTCGCGCGAGACGTCGTCCGCTTCGTTCTCCAGGCGGTTGATCTCGATGCAGTGCTCCTGGAGGAATTCGAAGCGGGGGAGGGCGGTCACCCCGCGGACGACCTGGTCGGTGCAGCGGACGATGATCTCGGCCAGCCGCTGGGCGGCGGGGGTGGGCTTGGTGATCCGGTACATCGCCATCCGCGCGGCCGAGGCCTCGATGAGGTCGATGACGTCGTCCAGCGCCGAGGTGAGCTTGTGGATGTCCTCCCGGTCTATCGGGGTGATGAAGGTCTGGTGGAGCGTGCGCAGGATCCGATGGGTGATCTTGTCTCCCTCGTGCTCGTACTCCTCCACGGCGCGCCACTGCTCGTCGGTGCCGCGGAAGTCCTCCAGCATCTGCTGGAAGGCCCGCGCCCCCTGGTGGATGTTGCGCGCCGCCTCGATGAACATGTCGAAGAACTTCTCGTTGCGCGGAAAGAGACGAAGTCGGAACATGGCCTCACCCTACTCCTTTTCCGGCTGAAGGGCCCGCCGCGGCCAGTGGCGCCAGAGGAACCAGCCCGCGCCTGCCGCCAACCCGAGCACGATCACGACATCCAGGGAGTGCAGCACGCCGCCCACCCGGTCCCAGTGTTCTCCCAAGAGCATGCCCACGTAGGCCAGCGCCCAGCTCCACGACAGGGAGCCCAGGAAGGCATAGACCAGGAATCGGGCAAAGGGGACCCGCGCGACGCCGGCCGGGAGCGAGATGAAGGTCCGGATGACCGGCAGCAGGCGGCTGAGGAAGGTCGCCGCCATGCCGTAGCGCGCGAACCAGCGATCGGCGCGTTCGACCTCGTGCGCGGTGACCAGGAAGTACCGGCCGTACTTCAGAATGAAGGGGCGCCCCCCGTAGGCGCCGGCGGCGTAGGCGAGCGCGGACCCGAGGGTGCACCCCAGGGCCCCCGCCAGCGAGACCCCCCACAGGCTGAAGCGTCCCTGGCTCACCAGGTAGCCCGAGAAGGGCATGATGACCTCGCTGGGGAGCGGGATGCAGGCGCTCTCGACGGCCATGGCCACGACGATCCCCGCGTAGCCCAAGCTGCTGATGACCCAGATGACGAAGGTGGAGAGCAGGACGAGAATCTTATAGAAGAAGGCCATGGGCACCTGAACGTCGGAGGTCAAGAGTCTCGAGTCGCGGGAGCACCAGCAGCGGGGCGACGTGATGTTACGGGCGCACCGGGCCGGGCGGACGCTCGGTGATCATCCCCACGGTCTCAATGCCCGCCGCCTTGAGCGCATCCAACACCTCTATCACCAGGCCGTAAGGCACCTGGGCATCCCCCCGGAAGTGGACGACGCGTTCGCGGTTGCGAGTCAGGGCGATCAGGCGATCCCGCAGGCTGACCCGGGGGATCTCCTGGTTGTTCAGGTACAGCCGACCCTCGTGGGTGAGGGTGAGTGTGATGCGCTCTTCCTCCTTCGGCTCGGATTGCTCCGCCTGGGGGAGTTGCACGTCGGTCCCCCGCTGGAGCATCGGCGTGGTCACCATGAAGATGATCAGCAGGACCAGCATCACGTCCACCAGCGGGGTGACGTTGATTTCCGAGAGCATGCGCCGATCGCCGGCGCGCGATGGCAGGGTCATGGCCATGGGGGCGACTACCGACAATGCGCCGCGGGGTCAGACCCCCGGCGCGATCTGGACGGACGCATCTACCTGGACCGTTCAGACACCGGTCCGCAGCGCGGCGGACGCGACGCTCGCGGCACGTTGGGCCCAGGTGAGGAGCTCGGATCCGGCGGCGTCCATTTCGGTTGCGCAGTTCTTGACCCGCGACACGAAATGGTTGTAGGCGGTCACGGCCGGAATGGCGACGAACAGGCCGGCCGCTGTGGCCACCAACGCTTCGGCGATGCCCGCCGAGACGGTACCCAGCCCGCCACTGCCCGTCCGCGAGATCGCCTCGAAGGCGCGCATCACGCCGATGACCGTTCCGAAAAGTCCCACGAACGGACTGATGTTCCCGAGCGTCGCCAGGGCGACGAGGTGGCGCTCCAGCCGCCCGATCTCTGTGGAGGTGACCCGCTGCATCGCCTCCCGGGCCGTGGCCGCGGCCTGATCGATGCCAGGGCCGGCGTAAAGACCCGGGTTCTTCGACGCGAGGGGCAAGAACTCCCGCAGGCCGACCGCCAGAACCGAGTTCACATGGCCGCCCTTCGCTCGCTCACATAGATCCAGCGCCTCCTGCAGGTTGCCCTGCTCCACAGAGGCCAGCACCCGAGGCACCAGGCCAGCCGAGGCTAGACGGGTCCGCCGGAAGGTCCACCACCGCTCGCCGATCACGGCTAGCGAATAGGCTGAGAACAAAACCAAGGTCGTCAGGGTGAACGACACCAGGAGGCCGCCAGCCTGCATCATGATCGGGATGAGGACTCGGTCCAGCATGGGGTCGGATCCAGCGCTCCGGGTCAGGGACAGAGTGCCCAGGCGACTAAGCCAATATTATACCATTCCCACACGAAGGCTGCCAGGGCAAACACAAATCCCTTGCCCGAATATCCGGGGTCTGCTATGGTGCACTAGGTTAATCCGTGCGCCCACCGATGATTCCTGGCCTGAATACGAACGTCACCCACGGCGGGATCGAGTATCACGTCCAGACCGAGGATCTGGGCCGCGGAAACGCGTACGTCCTGACCCTGGTCTTCCGAGCCGGGGCCATCATCGCCCGGGAGAAAGTCAACTACCAGAAGGCCTTGGGCGAGGCGGCCGCCGAGGGCGAGATCAAGCAGTTCATGGACCAGCAGCACCAACGGATCATCCAGGGCATTCTGGCCGGTCAGCCCCAGGCGCTCGCCGCATCGAAGGAGCGGGAGCCGTCTCCCTCGCAGGCAGCCCCCGAAGCGCCGAAGGCTTCGCTTCCCCCCGCCGACAAGAGCCTCGATCAGCTCATCACGGAATATCTGCGGAGTCGCAAGGCCGACAAGACCCGCTAGGCGACCTCGTCTCAGGGCCCGCGCCCGCCGGACGCGCGGCCGTCCGGAAAGACGGCCGGGCCCGGAAGCATTCCGACCCGGAAGGTCCGCGAGCAGGAAGTGACGCCGGAGGACGCAGGGCTTGCGGATAGAGAGAGGCAACTAGGGCGCCGCCTCGACCCGTGGCGGGCGGGGTTCCTCGTGTTCCCGGGGCAACGGCTTCAGCGCATCTTGCAGGCGAAGGTCGGCCTGCCGGGTCTGCTCCAGCACCCGGCTGAGCAACTTACTTTTGCCGCCGTCCAGCGCCTTGTACTTCTGGTAGATCCCGTCCAGCTCGACGAAGAGGTTCTGAGGGCGGTACTCGGCCGCACTGGCGTAGCGCTCCATCGCCGCCTGGCGCTCACCGCAGTAACTCGCCAGGGCGTCGAACTCTTCCGTTACCCGGGGCTCGGCTAGGCCCTCCAAGAGCCTCTGCTGCTCCTTGAGGTATCGCCCGAAGGGCTCCAGCTTCTCCTCCAGGTCCCGGAAGACATGCTCGATGGCCCGCTGCTGATCCTCCAGGTATTGGGCCATAGGGCGGGGCTGCTCCTCCAGGTAACGCTGGGCCCGCTCGAGGATCTGGCGCTGCTCGGCCAGGAACTTCTCGAAGGTCTCGAACTGGTCCGTCAGCTCCGTCTTCAGGTGCATGCCGACCCGCTCGAGGTTGTTCTCCTGCCCTTCGAGGTACTGGCGCAGGGGTTTGATGCGAGCCTCGAGCTGCTTCAAGGCCTGGTCCACGTTGCGCCGCTGCTCCCAGAGGTGCCGCTGGAACGGGCTCAGCCGCTCCTCGAGCAGGCGCTTGGCCTCCTCGATGGTACGAATCTGCTCGTCGAGTTCGCGGTGGATGCGTTCCAGGGAGGGCGAGGCAGCCCAGGTCAGACTTTGATTTCGCCGTTTGGGAGCGGGCAGCGAATCCGGTTGGCTTTGTTCGACGTCGCCAAGGAGGGTGTCTTCCCGCTCCGGACGGCCGGTCCACCGAGACAGGAACGTGGACATCGTCAGGCACTCCTCAGGGCCCCCGGAACGCTCGGCTTTGAGACGCCGGAACGCCCCGGCCGGGCCGGAAATGACACCGTCAGGGAGCGGCGGTAAATTCCCACACTTCCCCCGGGGGTGTCAAGGGAAAATCGGGCCGAGTAATCGAGCGCACACCCCTGAATGAAAGCACCGGCAGCAGACTTCACAGTTGCGCCCGGGCGGGATCCCAGACGTCGAGGCCGAAGCGCCTGAGGAGCGTCGCCAGCATGATGAGGGGGAGGCCGACGACATTGGAGTAGTCCCCCTCGATCCCCTCCACCAGGAGGGCCCCGCACCCCTGAATGGCGTAGGCCCCCGCCTTGTCCAGCGGCTCGCCGGTGGCCACGTAGGCGGCCGCCTCCGCCGCATCGAACGCCCGCATTCGCACCTGGGTCACGGCCACCGCGACCTCGGCCCGCCCCGTCTCCGCCTCCACGACCGCCACGCCCGTGATCACCTGGTGGGTCCGGCCCGCCAGGCGCAGGAGGACGGCCTGGGCCTCCTCGGCATCGCGGGGCTTCCCGTAGGCGATGCCGTCGCATACCACACTCGTGTCCGCTCCGATGACGAGGCCGCGCCCGACCCGGGCGGCGACCTCCTCGGCCTTGGCCCGGGCGAGGCGGCATGCAAGCGCCTCGGGGGCCTTGTCGCCGAGGTGCACCGGACCACCCGCCTCGTTCAAGGCGCTGGGATGCACACGAAAGGGAAAGCCGATCTGTGCCAGGAGGGCGGCTCGCCTGGGCGACGCGGACGCGAGGATAATCTCCGCAGTCGGTTTCTCGGCGCTCCGGGTACCCGGCCCGCAGGGCGGGGTGCGGCGCTCGGCTCTCACGGCTACAGCTTCCGGTAGATCAGGAGGGCGAGGGCGATTCCCAGCAAGCTCGCCAGGTTGATCTTCATCGTGAGGCCGAAGGTCAGCGTAATGACCTTGAGATCCAGAATCGCCGGCGGCGTGATGCCCGGGTTCACCCCCTTGGAGAAGACCTTTTCCAGATAGCCGCCTGGAGCCAGGGTGCCGATGACCTCACCGATCACGCTGCCGATCAGCGCCCCGAGGATCACGATTACCAGCAGGACGACGACGCTATCCAGCTTCTTGGCCACGGTTCGGCCCCTCCTTCGAGGCCCCGGTCCCCCAGGCGGGCGCCTTGCGCAAGACCATGCCGAAGATGAAAAGGACGCTGGCGCTCCCGGCCAGCGCCAGCAGTGAGAGACGGAGCGTCACCGAAGAGACCAGGAGGGCCGTGAGAGCGTGCGACAGGGAGAAAAGGTAGATGAGCAGGACGACCTCGACCCGGCCCAGCCCGAGGTTGACCAGCCGGTGGGAGGAGTGGTCGCGGCCGCCCACCACTGGCGATTGCCCGCGCCGCAAGCGCAGCACCACCACCAGTGTCGTGTCGAAGATGGGATAGGCCAGGACCAGCAGCGGGATGATGACGGACGTGGGGGCGGTGGGGCTCCGCCAACTGCCCAGGGCGGCCAGGCAGGCGAGGCTAAAGCCGATGAACAGGCTCCCCGCGTCGCCCATGAAGATGCGGGATCGAAAGTTCCAGGGCAAAAATCCCAGGCACGCGCCGGCGAGCGACGCTGCGGCGCGGGCTGTGGGCAACTGCTCGGGGCCGACCTCGATGTAGCGCGCGGCCAGGACCGCAAAGGTCAAGCCGGCGATGGCGGCCACGCCCGCCGACAGGCCGTTCATGTTGTCGAGGAGATTGAAGGCGTTGGTGATCCCCACGATCCACAGCAGGATGATCGGGATGCTGAGCCAGGGGGTGCGAAGGAAGCCGAGCGTGATCCCCGGGTAGATCACGAAAACCGCCAGGAACCCCTGGAAGAGCAGGCGGAGCCACCAGCGGACCCCCTCGGCGTGGGGATCCAGGTCGTCGTGGATGCCCAGGAGGAGGATGAGGCCTCCGGCGACCAGGATGGTGGCCGAGACCTGGCCCACGGGCCCGGCGGCCAGGACGCCGGCCGTGTGAGCCACGGCGATGGCCGGCCCGCCGAGGAGGGGCGTCGGCTGTGCGTGGATCTTCTTCCCGCCCGGCCGGTCCAGGACCCCGAGAGCGAGGGCCACCCGGCGGCACAAGGGCGTGAGGATCAAGGCCGATCCGAACGCCACCGACAAGGGGAGGAGAAGCGGCGCGAGATAGCTCATGGCCCTAGAGGCGGATCACCGTCCCGCGATCCTGGGGGAATCGTCGCGTGACGCCGGTGGCGTCCATCAGCAGCCGGCTGTGCTTGATGAGCCAGGGGATGTCGAAGCCGCTGTGGGCCACGGCCAGGCAGACGCAGTCCTGGGCGGCCAGGGTGCCCTCGGCGAGCGGCACCGAGGCGAGTCGGCGGGCCGGGGCGGCGCCGGCGTCCAGGGAGACCTCGGGCACGTAGGGGTCGTGGTAGCTGACCTCGGCCCCCCGGGCGAGGAGCACCTTCATCACCTCCAGGGCGGGGGCGTTTCGGGGATCGTCGATGTCTTTCTTGAAGGCGGCGCCCAGCACCAGGATGCGGGCACCCAAAAGGGGCTTCCCCTGGCGGTTCAGCGCCTCCGCGATCCGGTTCACAGTGAAGAAGGGCATGCTGGAGTTGACCTCGGCTGCCAGTTCGATGAACTTGGTGTAGAAGTCGTACTCCCGCGCCTTCCAGGACAGGTAATAGGGGTCCACGGGAATGCAGTGGCCGCCCACGCCGGGGCCGGGGTAGAAGGGCATGAAGCCGAAGGGCTTGGTGGCGGCGGCGTCGATGACCTCCCAGATGTCGATTCGCATGCGGTCGCAGAGCTTGGCCAGCTCGTTCACCAGGGCGATGTTGACGCTGCGGAAGATATTCTCCAGGAGCTTGCACATCTCCGCCACCCGGGGGCCCGAGACCCGGTGGATCTGCTCGGGCGGGACGAGGAGCCCGAACAGGGCGGCCGCGGCCTCGGTGGAGGCGGCATCGAGGCCCCCCACGACCTTGGGGGTGTTGTGGGCGCCGAACTGCTTGTTGCCCGGGTCGATCCGCTCCGGCGAGAAGGCCAGGAGGAAGTCGCGGCCCGCCTGCCGCCCGGGCGTCTCCAGGATGGGGCGCACCAGCTCCTCGGTGGTGCCGGGGTACGTGGTGGACTGGAGGACCACCAGACTGCCTGGACCGACGTGGGGGGCGAGGGCGGTGCAGGCCGCCTCGATGTAGGAGAGGTCCGGCGCCTTCATGCGCGTGAAGGGCGTCGGCACGCAGATCACGGCCGCGTCCGCGGCCGCGCAGTCCCGGTACGCGGTGCTGGCCACGAGGCGCCCGGCGTGCACCACGGGCGCCAGGGTGGCACTGGGGACGTCCGGGATGTGGCTCTGGCCTCGGTTGATGGCCTGCACGCGCTCCCCGTTGACGTCGATCCCCCGCACGGCCACCCCGGCGCGGGCGAACTCGACCGCCAGCGGCAGCCCCACGTAGCCCAGGCCGATGACGGCCACGGTCAGGTTCTTGGTTCGAGCCTTCTCCGGGAAATCGACGCGCGGTCCACTCATGCGTCCGCTCCCTTTGGCAACGTCACCGTGCTCAGTGGGTGAAGTGTTGCCGGCACCAGGCGATGGTCTTCTTCAGGCCGGCCTCTAGGCCCACTCTGGGCGTGAAACCCAACAGGCGCTTGGCCTTCTCCCCCGACGGCACGCGGCGCCGCGTGTCCTCGAATCCCTCCCCGTAGTACGCCTCGTACGGCTGGAATTCGATGGGGGACTTGGATCGGGTGAGGCGCTTGACCAGCCTCGCCAGGTCCAGGATGCGGGTCTCGGTGGGGCTGCCGATGTTGAAGGCCTCACCGATGGCCTCCTTGACCTCGCCCGCCAGGAGCGTCCCGGCGACCGTATCCTCGATGTAGGTGAAGCAGCGGGTCTGCTTCCCATCGCCGAGGACCGTGATGGGCTCGCCCCGCAGGGCCTGCCGGGTGAAGTTGGCCACCACGCTGCCGTAGCCCCGCTCGTCCAGGCGCGGGCCGTACGAATTGAAGTAGCGCAGGATGGACACCGGCAGCCCTTTGGCGGCGTAGGCGAAGGCGAAGTGCTCGTCGATCGCCTTGGACATGGAATAGGACCAGCGCGCCACCGCGGTGGACCCCAGCACCCGGTCGTCGTCCTCGCGGAAGGGAAGATGGCTCGCCTTGCCGTAGATCTCCGAGCTCGAGGCCAGGACCAGCCGCTTCCAGTACTTGAAGGCCAGGCCCAGGACCACCTCGGTCCCCCGGACGTTCGTGTTGATCGCCGCCAGCGGATCCTGCAGGATGTTCCGGACGCCCACGGCGGCGGCCAGATGGAAGATCAGGTCCATGGAGGGGACGAACCGCTCCAGGAGCGACTCGTTCAGAATGGAGTCGTTGATGAAATGAAAGGCGGGGTGGCCCAAGAGGTGCCGGATGTTCTCGATCTTCCCCGTGGACAGGTTGTCGATGACCAGCGCCTCGTCGCCCCGCTTGATCAGGGCATCCACGAGATGCGAGCCGATGTAGCCGGCGCCGCCCGTCACCAGGACACGCACGACTCTCCTCCTCTCACTGCTTCAATGAAAAACCGACAACCGACAACTGACAACCGGCCAACTGTCGTTCCCGGTTTTGCATTGTCGGTTGTCAGTTTGAAATTCTTCATTGGCTTTGCCTGCCCGCCAGGACGTCCGCATACAGCGTTTCCATGCGATGGATCAGTCCCTTCACGTGGTGCCTCTCCAGGGCCACGGGCCGGGCCGCGCCCGCCAGGCGGCGGCGCAGGGCCGGATCTCCCAGCAGTCTCTCGATTCCTCGCGCCAGAGCGGATGGATCGCCAGGTGGCACCAGCCAGCCGGTCTCCCCGTGCGTCACGAGGTCTCCCACCCCGCCCACGTCGGTGGAGAGCACCGGCACCCCCGCGGCCATGGCCTCGATCAGCGCCACCGGCGTGCCCTCGTTCCGCGAGCTACAGATTACCACGTCCAGCCCACCCAGGATAGTCTCCAGATCGTCCCGCCATCCCAGGAAGTGGACGCGCGATCCCAGGCCCAGGCGGTGGGCGAGTTGCTGCAGCTCCTCCCGCCGCTCCCCGTCCCCTACGACGAGGAGGTGCGGCGCCTGGTCCCCGTCGGGAAGCAGGGTCAGCGCCTGGAAAAGCGTGGGGTGATCCTTGATCGGCACGAGGCGCCCCACGATTCCCAGGAGGGGCGCCCCGGCCGGGACGCGAAGCGATGGACGAAGATCCGCCTGGCCCGTCGGCCTCCAGAGGAAGCGGTCCAGATCCAGCCCGAGCGGGACCACCTCCACCTGCTCCGGCCGGCCGATCCCCATGGCGAGCAGAGCGAGGCGCAGCCGGGGGCTCAGCGTGATGATCCGGTCCGTGGCGCGGGCCAGGACGCGCTCGATCCGCAGGAAGAAGGACGTGGCGGCGGGGGAGAAGTAGCCTTCCAGGACATGGCCGTGGAAGGTATGCACGCTCCTCGGCACGCCCGCGAGTCGCGCCGCCAGGCGGCCCAAGGTCCCCGCCTTGGCTGTGTGGGTGTGCACGATATCGGGTCGAAGCCGCCGGAAGAGCCGCACGAGTCTCCCCAGGGCCACCAGGTCGTGCAGCGGGCGGATCGCCGGGCCCAGTTCTCGAATAACGACCGGCTCCACGCCCCGGGCGCGGGCGGCGGAGAGAAGATCTCCCTCCTGCCTTCCGGCGATCCCCGTGATGAGGGTGCTGAGAAAGCGCGTCCTGTCCAGGCCGGCCGTGAGCAGGATCGCGTGCTGCGCCGGCCCGCCGACGTTCAGTCGGGCGATCACCCGGGCGATCCGGATGGGTCGATCCGGTGGCGCGGTCCCTGCGGATGTTCCCAGCGGTTGCGCCGCGCCGGTCAGCATGGCACCCATCCCACGGACGGCTGGAACGTCAGGCCGAGGTGACGCTCCACCAGCCGATCCAAGAGGGCTTCCACTCGTTGGAGCATCAACTTTTCTCCAAAGTGCGCCTCGACCCGAGCCCGCCCGGCCCGCCCGAAGGCCTGTGCCAGCCGTCGGTCCTCGAGGAGCTTCAGCATGGCATCAGCCAGGGCGATGGGATTGCGGGGAGGGACGAGAAGCCCTGTCTCTCCCTGCACCACTGCCTCCGGCGTGCCGCCAACAGCTGTCGCCACGACGGGCAGGCCGGCCGCCATTGCCTCCAGGACAGAGTTCGGCATTCCCGCAGCCAGCGAGGGCTGCACGTAGAGGTCCATTTGATGGAGGAAAGAGGCTACGTCTCCCTGCTCTCCCACGAAGTGGATGCGGGTGGACGTCCCCAGATTTTCAGCCAGAGCCTTGAGCCGCGCCTCTTCTGGTCCCCGGCCGACAAGGAGCAATTCGGCCTCTGGCCAGCGCGCGCTCACCCTCGAGAAGGCTCGGAGAAGTGAGGCATGGTCGTTCTCAGCGTGCAGGCGCGCCGTGGAACCGATCACGGGACCGCCGCCGAACCCATCGCGGGGGGCCGGCCGGAAACGGTCCAGATCCACGCCGTTGCAAATGGTCGTCAGCCGATCCGGTGGGATCCGGAACTCGCGGGCCGCATAGGCCGCGACCCGGTCTGAGACCGCCACCACGTGGGTGGCCAGCCCCACCGTCCACCGGTTCAGCGTTCGCCGGACTCTGCTCTCCGAGGCCATGGTTCGTTCCGATGAGACTCGAATGGGCACGCCGAACAGCGACCCCATGAGCCGTCCCAGCAGCGTCGGATGAAACAGGAAGGTCACGAGGACCTGAATCCGCTCCCGTCTTAAGAGCTGGGCTAGCCGGACCGCGACCCGGAGGTCACCCTTCCACGTCATTCCTAAATCGTGCGCGGGGATGCCTGCTTGTGCGAGCGCCTGCCTCACCACTTGCGTTCGGCCCTGCATGGCCGCCACTTGGACGGCGTACTTCTTCCGGGGCAACCCGTTGGCCCAGCGGGTGAGGATCCTCTCGGCGCCGCCCCGGTCGAAGTTTGTCACCAGGAAAAGCAGAGGGATGGGGCGCGCCGACGCACCCGCTGCCGAGCCCGCGGGATGTCCCTCCGGCTCGGAGGGTCTCAGCACTCGTGCCGCTTGAACCATTCGACGGTCCGTCGCAGGCCTTCCTGCACTTCCAGGATCGGCTGGTAGCCGAGCAGCGTTTCCGCCTTCCGGATGGAGGCATAGGAGTGGCGGATGTCGGCGGGCCGCGGCGGCTCGTAGATCGGCGAAAGGTCGGTCCCCAGTAATTGATTGAGCCAGGCCACGAGTTGGTTCAAGGTGCTCGTCTGCCCGCAGGCCACGTTGAAGAAGTCACCGATGCCGCGCGTCGTTTCGGCCGCCAGGAGGTTCGCCGCCACGACGTTTTCCACGGCCGTGAAGTCCCGCGACTGCTCTCCGTCCCCGAAGATTACGGGCCGCTCCCCCGCTAGCATCCGCCGGAGGAAGCGGGGGATGACGGCCGCGTACTCCGAGTCCGGATGCTGGCGCGGGCCGAAGACGTTGAAGTAGCGGAGGCTCACCGTCGGGAGGCCGTACACCTGGGTGAAGACGCGGCAGTAGTACTCGGCCGCGAGCTTCGAGACCCCGTAGGGGGCCTTGGGCGAGAGGGGCATCTCCTCGGTCTTGGGCAGACCCGGCGTGTCCCCGTACACCGAGGAGGAGGAGGCGTACACCACCCGCCGGATGCCCGCCGCCCGCGCCGCCTCCAACAGGAGGAGGGTTCCGTCCACGTTCACGGCGTTGGTCGGCCCCGGCTCCTGGATGGACCGGGGGTTGGAATTGAGGGCCGCCTGGTGGAGGATGACCTGGGTCCCCCGGAGGGCCCGGGCCACGACCGCGGGATCGCGGAGGTCGCCCCGCAGGATCTCGATCCGGTCCTCGATCCCGCCAAGATTTTCGGGCCGTCCCGTGGAGAAGTCGTCCAGGATGCGGACCGACTCGCCGCGCGCCACCAGGGCGTGGGCCAGGTTCGCGCCGATGAATCCCGCCCCTCCCGTGATCAGATAGCGCGGCATCTTATCCTCCCCTTGTTAGGGGTGCGGTGTCTCGCCCAGCCCGCCGCGACGCGGCCAGCGCCCCGTCCCCGTCCACGTAGGTCCGATGCCACAGCTCCAACATCAAGAGCGTCCACAACAGATAGTGCCAGTTGGCCTTCCCGCCGACATGCTCGTCCAGGAGCCGCTGTACGGTCCCGCGCCGGAAGTACCCGCGGGCGAGACCACGCGGCCCGAGGAGGGTGTCGTAGGCCAGCTCGCGAAGCTCGTGGCGCAGCCAGTGGTCGATGGGCACGCCGAATCCCATCTTCGGACGGTGGAGGATCTCCTTGGGCAGAAGATCCGCCAGGGCACGCTTCAGGATGTACTTCTTCGTCCGGCCCCGCACCTTGAGGTTGGAGGGGATGGTGGCCGCGAACTCCATGAACTCGTGATCCAGGAAGGGGGAGCGGGCCTCCAGGGAATGGGCCATGCTGGCGATGTCCACCTTGACCAGCAGGTCGTCCGGCAGGTAGAGGGCTGCGTCCACGCCCAGCGTGGCATCCACGAAGTCGGGGGCGTCGCTCTCGCGATAGGCCGCCAGCAAGAGGTCCAGGGCGTCGGCCCCATCCAGGCTGGCGCGAAACTCGGGGCTCAACAGTTCGTCCTTCCGGTCGCCGTAGAAGTGGCAGAACCAGCGCGCGTACCGGCGCTCCGGCACCTCGGTCAGGCCATCCAGGAAGCGGCGACCTCGTGTGAGGAGGCTGGTCCGGCGGCCTCCCTGCGGCCAGAGACGGAGCCCCCAGCGGATGGCGCGCCGGAGCAGCCCGGCGCCCGGCCAGCGGTCGAAAGACGCCGCCAAAAGGTTCGCCACGTACCGGTCGTAGCCGCCGAAGTTCTCGTCCCCCGCGTCCCCGTTCAGGGCCACGGTCACATAGCGCTGCGTCATCTGGGCCACGTAATACGTGGGCACCGCGGATGAGTCCCCGAAGGGCTCGTCGTAGTGCCAGGTGATCTTGGGTAGGACGGCCGCCGCATCCGGCCGGACCACCAACTCGTGATGCTCGGTGCCGAATCGTTCGGCCACGAGGCGCGCGTAGCGGAGCTCGTCGTACTCCGGCTCGTCGAAGCCGATGGAGAACGTCTTGATCACGGCACCAGAGGCGCGGCTCATCATGGCCACGACGGCGCTGCTGTCGATCCCCCCGCTCAGGAACGCGCCCAGCGGGACGTCGCTGATGAGACGGAGGCGCACCGCCTCCTCGAGTCGGCTCCGGATCTGCTGGCACCACTCCTCTTCGGAATGCGCGAGCTTGCGGTCGCGGCGGAGCCGCCAGTAGCGGGTCACCTCCACCCTCCCGTCGCGGCAGAGGAGGTAGTGGGCCGGCGGGAGCTTCCGCATCCCCTGGAAGGCCGAGCCCGGGCTGGGCACGTACCCGTAGGTCAGGTAGTGGGAGATCCCGGCCGGGTCAGGCCGCGCCTCGACCCCCGGATCCTGGAGAATGGCCTTGGCCTCCGACGCGAAGCGGAAGGCCTCGGCGTCCTGCTGGTAGCACAGGGGCTTCTTCCCCAGGCGATCGCGCGCCAGGAAGAGCTGGCGCCGGGGGGCGTCCCAGATGGCGAAGGCGAACATGCCCCGGAGGAACTCCAGGCAGCCGACCCCGTGTTCCTCGTAGAGATGGAGAATCACTTCCGTGTCGGTGCGGGAGCGGAATCGGTGGCCGCGTCGCATCAGGTCGGGCCGGAGGTCCTGGAAATTGTAGATCTCCCCGTTGAAGACGATCCAGATCGTGCCGTCCTCGTTCGACATCGGCTGGTGGCCGGCGGGGCTGAGATCGATGATGCTGAGACGCCGGTGCGCAAGCCCCACCGCCCCTTCGCAGTAGATCCCGGCATCGTCGGGGCCGCGATGGGCCAGAACGGCGTTCATCCGCTCCAGGAGCTCGCGCTCCACAGGGCGCGCCGGATCGAAGTAGAGCTTGCCGCCGATGCCGCACATGTCAGTTCAGGATGTGCACAATCCCCGTTCGACGGTGTTCCGTGGGTGGCCGCCTCCATGGCGGCCCTCTGCGCCCGTCATGCCCGCAGGGCCTCGTAGAGCGAGAGGTATTGCGCCCCCACGCGGTCGATGTCGAACCGTTTCAGGATTCTCTCCCGCGCCGACGCAGCAAGCTCTCGGCGCAGGGCGGGTGATGCTGTCAGCGTCGCGACCGCCTCGGCGAGGGCGGCGGGATCCTCCGCCGGCACCAGCCGCCCCGCGTTGCCGTCCTCCCCCACCGCCTCGCGGTTGCCCGCCACGTCCGTCGCCACCACGGGGAGCCCCGAGGCCATGGCCTCCAGGACGACGTTGGGGCACCCTTCGGCGCGGGACGGGAAAACCAGAAGATCCGCGGCCCGGTAGAGCTCCGCCACATCAGCCCGACCACCCAGGAACGTCACCGCGCCCTCCACGGCGTGGGTCCGAGCCTCCCGGAGCCACGGGCCTGCCTCGCCCGGCCCCGCGATCAGGAGACGGGGCGCATCGGCCCGGCGCACAAGCTCGGCCCAGGCGGCAAAGAGAATGTCCAGGCCCTTGCGCCGCTCCAGGCGCCCCACGAACAGGGCAACCGGAACACCTTGCGGGATGCCGAGGCGTGAACGCAGGCCGGTCCTTTCGGCCGGTTCCGCAGGCACGAAACGCCGGACATCGACCCCGTTCGGGATGAGACAGGTCCGTCCGGCCCCCAGTCCCACCGCCTCCAGTTCCGCGGCGCTTTCGGAGTTGAGGACGACGAACCGATCCACGGCGCCCAGCATGGCCATCCGGCGCCTGTACATCGGCCGGTCCTGGGCCAGACGGAAGTCGCTCCAGGCTCCACTGCACGCCACCTTGACGACCACCCGGTATCGCGGGCGCAGCCGCTTGGCCAGGAGGGCGGCCAGTGCGGGCGAGAGCGCCTGGTGGGCATGCAGGATGCTGAACCGGCGCCCGTACGCCGCCAGCCAGCAGGCGCCCAGCAGCGCGTACCCGAGACCTCCCCCTGCGATCCGGTGCACGGGAAAGGGGGAGCGAGGAAGCCCGATCCCCTTCCCCCTTCCTCGCGTCAGGACAGCCACCGGTATGCCGGCTCCCGCCAACCACTTGCTGAGGAGTTGACACTGCCGCTCCGTGCCTCCCAACGTCGGTGCGAAGGAGGCGCTCAACATGCAGACCGAAGGATATGCCATCCTCTCAACCCTGCCCAGGTCGCGTGCCGGCCAGGGCGACCGGGATATTGAAGAGCGTGATGTCCACCAAACCTTCCGCCTGGAACCAGCGGTACACTTCGGGAAAGGTGTGGAGCGACTGGTACTGCGGCGAGTACCAGTCGAAGGTATCGAGAACCCGCCAATCCGGATTCGGGTGTCGGCTGATGGGCAAGATGGTCCAGAGGAGCGCGCCGATCACGGGGAGCCGGCAGACGTGGTACCACGGAATCGCCAGGTGACACAGGGCATGAAGGAGCCGCTTGGGCATGCGGACCGTGACCCTGCGATACAACCGGGAGAAGGGCTCCCAGGGCCCCATCGTTCCGTACACCCAGACGCACAGCCGCCCGCCGGGGCGGACAAAGGGAACGAGCTGTCGGAAGGCCTTCTCGCAATCCGGGGTGTGGTGCAGGACGCCGAGGCTGTACACGATGTCGAACGTCCCCGGCCGGAAAGGGAGATGGAACAGATCCGCCTGCAGGATGCGCACGTCCTCCCGTCCGCCCAGATTGGCGTGCGCCGCCTCCACCGCCAGGCTCATGTCGATGCCGACCACCTTTCCGCCCCAGCGGCTGACCACATCCGCGAAGCGGCCCATCCCGCATCCCACGTCGAGGACGAGGCGTCCCGCGACCTCTTCCGGGGACAGCCCAGTCTTCGCCCGGAAAGTCTCCTCCGACTCCCGACTGGTCGCGTCGTCGAGCTGGGTCTTCCGGTGGCGGTTCCACTCGAAGCTGAAAGACGCGGCGTACGCGTCTGAGGCCACGAACCGCGGAATCCCCCGGATGACCGGCACCTCGATCCCGCAGCCGGCGCAGCGGGTCCCGGTACTCTCCCACATCGCCTCAGGCGGCAGGGGCGCCCCGCACCGGACGCAGGCCAGGATTCCGGACAGGTCGAGCCTCATCGCGCCACGTCCCCGGTGAGTGCCGTGTAGAGTTCCATGTAATCCCGGACCACGCGGTCCATCCCGTACCGCGCGACGGCTGCGGCCCGCGCCGCCGTTCCCAGTCGCCCGCGCAGGACCTTGTCTTCGAGGAGGGCGCACAAGGCATCCGCCAGACTCGCCGCGTCGCCGGGCGGCGTCAAGAGGCCGGTGACCCCGTGCTCCACAAGGTCAGTGTTGCCTCCGATCCGGCTGGCCACGCAGGCAAGCCCCGTGGCCATGGCCTCCAGGAGGGCGTTGGACATCCCCTCCGAGCGAGACGGGAGGACGAGGATCTGGCAGGCCTGCAGCAGCCGCTCCGGATCCGGTCGCGTGCCGAGGAAGCGGGCGCGCCCAGTGAGGCCCAACTCCCGCGCCTTCTCCTCCAGCGCAGTGCGCGCCGGTCCGTCTCCGGCCAGGAGCAGGCGGGCGGCGGGTCGGCGGGCGGCCACCAGGGCCCATGCATCGAGTGCCACATCCAGCCCCTTCTGCGCGTCCAGGCGGCCTAGGAAGAGGACCGTCTCTGGACCGAAGCCCATCTGCCGACTCGCCACCTCAGGGTTGGGGGCGGGGGCGAAGCGGATCTGGTCCACCCCGTTCGGAATTCGCACGATCCGATCGGCCGCAAAGTTGTGGGCCAGGAGCTCCGTCTCCGTCTCGGCGCTGATGGCCACCACGCGGCGGAGGCGCCGGAGGAGCGGCAAGCTCAGGGTGAGCCCGGTCCGCTTGAGGCGCGCGAAGTCGCCGTCGGGTCCCCCACAGGCCACCTTGGCAATGGCCGGGAGACCGGCCCGGAGCGAGAAACAGGCCGCCGCCATGGCCTCGAGGTACAGGTGGTGCGCGTGCAAGACAGCGTGCCCGGGATGGAGCCGTCGCAGGTGGCGGAGGAGGGAGGCCCCATAGGTTGCGGCGAACAGGGCGCCGCGGCCCGTGCTCGTGAGAGTGCGTTCGACCGCGATGCCATCCCGTACCTCGCGGGTGGGCGCGCCTGGGCGCGCCAGCGTGAGGACGGTCACCCGATGGCCCGCGCGGGCGAGGCCGGCGGCCAGGCGGTGTGCCTGCCTCTCCGCCCCGCCAACCGCCGGTGGGAAGTGAGAGATGAGCATCAGGACGCCGGGTCGCTTCACATTCCCCCGCGGCGTGCCCGCGATCTCCGCCTGGGGCTGAGAGGGCTCCGGCATGGCCACGGCCGGCTCACGCATGGCGGGCCTCCCGGCCAGGGCGCGATGTGAGTGTGCGATACAGGGCCTCCAGGACGTCCACCGCGCGCTCCAAAGAGAACTCGGCTTCCACCCGTTTCCGCGCGGCGCGACCCAGGCGGGCCGCGAGGGCGGGCTGGGTGAGGATCCTCGCCAGGGCGGCCGCGAGCTCCCGCGGGGACCTCACGGGAACCAGCAGCGCCTCCTCCCCGTTGATCGCCGCATCGGCGATCGGCCCGATGTCGGTTGCGACGCATGGCAGGGCCATCGCCATCGCCTCCAGGAGGGCGTTGGGAAGGCCCTCTGCCCACGAGGGGAACACGAAGGCGCTGGCCGCCCGGAGATGCGGGCGGACATCCGGGACCTCACCGGTGAGAAGCACTCGACCGGCCAGCGGGGGCGCGTCGGCGCGCCGGCCGAGTTCTGCCTCAAGCGGCCCGGACCCCACGAGGGCGAGATGGGCGTCCGGGACCTCCCGCAGGAGGAGGGACCAAGCGTCCACCAGTTCCAGAAGTCCCTTGGCCTCGACCATCCGACCGGTGTAGACGACCACAGGCCCCTCGCCAAAGGGCAGCGGCCTGCTGGGCTCCAGCCCAGGCTCGGGACGGAACAGGGAGGTGTCCACGCCGTTTGCGATGATGTGGATTCTCTGCGCCGAAAATCCGGCCGTTAACAGCTCCTGCCGACAAGCCTGGCTCGGCGCGATCACGGCATCGAGGCCGTGGAGGAGTCGCAGAAGCACGGAGCCGCCGGTCGCGCTTTGCAATCGGTCCAGGTCGCCGCCCGGGCCGGCCCCGACCATCTTGGCCACGACAGGCAAGCGTAGGATCCTCCCCGCGAGAAGAGCGGCGATCGCGTCCAGGTACAGCTGGTGCGCATGAAGGATGTCCGCTCTTCGCCCCAGCCGCACGAGGTGATAGATGGCAGTGCCAAGATACGTGGTTCCGAACAAGCGGACCCAGTCCAGGGTCCAAATTCTGGCGTGAACCGTCACACCCGCCACAGCCTGCCCCACCCCCGATGTCTTGCGAGTGAGCACTGAGACCTGGTGGCCGCGTGCGGCGAGCGCTCCACACACCGCGCGCGCCTGCCGCTCTGTTCCGCCCTGGTTCGTGGCAAATTGCCCGCAGCAGTGCAGGATGCGGAGACACCCGGAGCCTGAAGCCGAGACATGAGTGCGCGCGAGAGACACATCCGTGATCGTGGGCTGCGACACGGTATTCACCGGGTGTTCCTCATCGGTGATCCTTCCCATGCATGCGGATGGACCTCACGGGTCTCCGGGGCTCTGCGGCCAAGGGAAAGGGCTGGCGTCGACCCGGATACGGATCGGGAAGGAGGCACAACCGCCCGTGCCGCCGCCCAATACACAGGACCATGCATCTTTAACCAGTATCATATCAAGTAGCTCGATCGAGCTTTGCGGAGAGCGCCGCTGGGATCGTGCCATCCATGACGAGATGCGTAAAGAGGCTCCGGTAGTCCGCCACCATCTGCTTAACGGAGTAAGTCGTCTGGACCCTCTGCCTCGCATTTCGACCGATCATCCTGCGAAGGGTCGTGTCCTCCAGAAGTCTGGCGATGGCCTCCGCCAGTCCGGGCGGTTGGCCAGGCTCTACCAGCAGCCCGGTGTCGTTGTGCCTGACCACCTCGATGTTTCCGCTCACTCGTGTGGTAATGCACGGCAGCCCCGCACCCATGGCCTCCAGGAGCGCGTTCGAGATCCCCTCGCCCCACGTCGGGAGAACGAAGAGATCCGCTGCCTCGAAATATGGTGCTGGATCCTGAAACCCCAGGAACCGCACCCGGCTCGCGATGTCCAGCTCAGCCGCCAGCGCTTTCAAGTCGGCCTCTAAGGGGCCATTCCCGAGGAGGAGAAGGGTGAGTTCTGGGTACCGCCTGACCAGCACGGGCAGGCTCCGGAGGAGCATGTCCACGCCCTTTTGTTTGTGCAGGCGGCCAACGCACAGCAACAAAGGGCCGTCGGAAAGTCCCAGGCGCTGTCGCACCGTCTGGGCTCTCGCTGCGTCCCAAGCCGCTTCAGGGACAGGGATACCATTGTTGATGCGGGCGATTCGTTGCGGGGGGAACCCGGCGGCTACGAGCTCGGCGACAAGATCCCGGTTGAGAGCCACGACCGCGTCGGCCTCTCGAATCGTGCCCAGCAGATGCCGGACGGTGGGCGCATCTCCGCCGCGCCAGATCGGCCAAAAGCGCTGTGCCGCCAGCGTGGCGAGGTCTCCGAAGGGACCAGGACACATGGGGCGGACGATCACGCGGAAACCGCTCTGGCGCCGGAGCCGACAAGGGAGGTAGGTACCCAGGTGAATCCCCACGACATGCACCAGGTCAATCCGGTCCCGCCGTCTGGCGAAGAAGGCGAACAGAGTAAGAAGGAGTCCCAACCCGAAGAACACGCCCCACCGACCCGGCCGGATGGCCCGGTGGATTTCGACGCCGTGTCTCACTTCGTGCGCTGGATGGCCGGGGAGATGTTGGGTCACCACGGTCACCTCTTCGCCTGATTCGACGAGGCCTCCGGCCAGGAGGAAAGTCTGCCGCTCGGCGCCGCCCAGCATGGGCGGGAAGTATGAAGTGTAGATGCAGATCCGCATATAGTCTAAACTCCGGGGGCCGCTCGCCCATGCCTTCCACGTCGGAACCAGGCCCCCGTGCCGAGGAGGAGGGCGCCCCGGATCGCCTGGATGTCCTCCGGTGGCCAGGTCACGACCTCTCGCAGGCCGAGGCCGCTCACTCGAACCGTCCAGATCAGAAACAGTGCCGCACTGAGAGCGTAGGATGCCGTCGAGGCGAGGGCGGCCCCCACAATCCCCCAGCGAGGAATCCAGAGAACATTCAGGCCGAGGTTCAGGGCGACGGCACTGCCGAGAATGGCCGACATCCGGAGGGGATGGTTAAGGCGCAAAAGGTAAGCCCCACAAACGCGCTGGATGCTGTAACAGACCATGCCGGGCAAGAGGGCAAGCAACGCGGGAATGGCCGGGAGGAATGGAACCCCATAGGCAAATCGAATGACTGGATAGGAGGCCAGGGCCAGACCTGCCGTGCCAAGGAGTGCCAGGAGGATGTTGAGGCGGCACGCCCGAAGTGTGAGCCGACCCGCGTCCAGGGTGGAGGCCTCGACCTGATGGGGGAGGCACGCGACTGCCACCGCATCTGTCACCATCCAGATGGATTCCGCCACCATGACCGCCAAGGTATAGATTCCGACGGCCGCCAGGCCCGAGAACCGCTCGATCAGGAAGACATCCAGTCGAAGTTGGAGAAACACCATCACGAGTCCGAGATGGAGACCCAGCCCAAATCGCAGCGCCCGGCGAAACAGCTCCGGGATATACCGGGGAAGCAAGTGGACAAGTCCTCCCACTGCTCGCGCCGTCAAGACCCACTGAATGATCCCAACCCCGGAAGCGACCAGAACGACCGCGAGGACAGTGAGCCTGCCGGACACGAAGAGGATCCCGATGGCTCCGGCCTGGGCGCCCGCCGAGACCAAGGCCACCCGGTTGGCCACGCCGATGCGGTGCGTGATCTGCAGCAGGCCAGTGAGATAAATTTGGTGGATGGCGAAGGGCACCACGACCAGCGCGGCGAGCAGGACATCAGACCGTACAGCCGCCGTCCCACCCGGCCGGAGCGCGAAGAGCGCTCCCGTGATCAACAGACTGATGCCAGCTACAATGGAAGCCACGAGGCCGCTGTTGGCCGTGAGGTCACCCAGGGAGAACTGACGTCCGCTGAGCAGGTGGACATTCGCCTGCTCCAGGCTGGCGTGGAGTGTCGTGATCAGCAAGCTGGCCAGTATCGTCGGGTACACATAGGCACCCCGTCCCTCGGGGCCCAACGCTCGCGCGATCAGGATGCTGATTCCCACACCCAAGGCTGCCACCACCAGCCGCACGGTGAATGTCTCCACCGAGGTGGTGAGCATGTCCGATCGATTGTCGTACATTTCTTGCATCCGAGTGGCCTCAGCGGTCAGAGAGATCGCCTGCGGTCTATCCGGAGGATGGGACCGATCTCGGAGCCGCACGCACCCATCACTCCCTCATCGGGTCGGATCCCGTGCCTCTGCCAGCAGCGCCATCTCCGGTCCTCGTTTCAGCCAGCGTTCCAGCGCATAGAGACCGGTTTTCAACAGACCTCCGAGGGCATACCCACTCATGGTGTCTCGCTGGATCCGATATGTGGCCATCCGAAGCGGGTGCCACCCGTTGATCGTGGCCGCCCGGCGCAGGACGCTCGGGTGAAAGAAGAAGAGATGGCTCGAATCCCGGGGTGGAATGGCAGTTTGGTAAGCCAACCAGCGCCCCAGCTTCGCAACGGGCGAATCACCCTTTGGCGGGCTTTGCTGGGCGCTGAGGGCCCACCGAAAGAAGAGATGGTGAAGCTCGTTCGGGAGGACCAATAGCAAGCGGCCGCCGGTGCGACAGACCCGCCGACTTTCCCGCAAGGCTTGGAAGGGGGCTGGCAGGTGCTCGAATACGTGGTGGGATACCACGGCATCAAAGGAGCCAGTGTGAAATGGAAGGGCTTCAGCGCGTGAGATCAGGACGGGAACGCAGGAAGCTCGTTTCGCCTGCGTCGCAGCCCAGGCTGACACCTCGACGCCTTGCACGTCCCAGCCCCGTTCCTTGGCCCGCACGAGGAAGCTGCCAAGCCCGCAACCGATCTCCAGCAGGCGACCCGGACCCGCTGCAGGTTCGAGAAGAGGGAGGGCCGCGACCAGCGTGGCGGGAGCCTCTCGACCAACCATCTGATACTCGTGGTAGTACCCCCCGTCGTAGGATGCTGCAGTATCACGCCCGAGGGGAAGCGGCGTCCGGACGGATAGGCCACAGCCCCTACAGGTCCGGATGATCGTCCCGGGCGGCATCCGGAGCAGGCGGCTCTCCGCCTCTCGGATAGTCCAGCGTGATGATTCACACAGACGGCACGTCCCCTCGGTGGCGTCCTCTCTCCCGACACCGACGGTCACAGCCGCGCCCATCGGATCACCTTCTCTACGGCCGTGACGACGTCCGCCACGTCGTCGTCGGTCATCCCCGGAAAAAGGGGCAGGGTGAGGAGGCGCTCGAAGGCCGCCTCGGCCGCCGGGCAGTCCCCGGGGCCGGTCCCCAGGTGCTCCCGGTAGTACGGGTGCAGGTGGACCGGCCGGTAGTGCACGCTCACCCCGATGTTCTCGGCCCGCAGCGCCTGGAAGATCGCCTCGCGGTCCTGGCGCAGCCGCTCCCGGTTCACCTGGAGGGGATAGATGTGCCAGGCATGGCGCATCCCCGGGCGCGTGGGGGCCACGGTCACCTCCGGGATGGCGGCAAAGGCCTCCTGGTATCGGCCCGCGATCTTTTCGCGGCGCTTGAGCCGGGCATCCAGCCGGCGCAACTGGGAGAGGCCCAGAGCGCTGTGGACGTCGCTGAGGCGGTAGTTGAACCCGAAGGTCACCATGTCCTGGCGCCACGCCGCAGGCGTGGTTGCCTGCCGCTCCCTGACCTCGCGATCGATTCCATGGTTGCGGAATCGCCGGAGCCGATCGGCCAGCGCCGGCTCGTTCCCCGTCACCATCCCGCCCTCGCCGGTCGTGATGTGCTTCACCGGGTGAAAGCTGAAGGTGGTGAGAGGGCTCAGGCCGCCGATCCGCCGGCCGGCGATCTCTGCCCCCAGGGCGTGGGCGGCATCCTCGATGACGACGAGGTTGCGGGCGCGGGCGATGGCGTGGATGGCCGCCATGTCGCAGGGAAGGCCGGCGAAGTGGATCGGCAGGATGGCCTTCGTCCGGGGCGTGAGGGCCGCTTCCACCGCGGCCGGATCCAGGTTCAACGTCCCGGCATCCACATCGGCGAAGACCGGCTTCCCCCCGCAGTATAGGATGCAGTTCGCCGACGCCAGGAACGTGAGGGATGAGGTGATGACTTCATCCCCGGGCCCGATTCCGGCCGCATATGCGGCGGCGTGCAGCGCGGCTGTGCCCGAACTCACGGCCACGGCGAACCGGGCGCCCACCACCTCTGCAAAGGTCTCCTCGAACCGGGAGACGGCGGGCCCGTTGGTGAGCCAGTCCCCGCGCAGGACGTCCACGACGGATTGGATGTCCGTCTCGTCCACCTCCGGACGGCCGTAGGGAAGCATTCGCTCCCGCACCGGTCGCCCGCCCAGCAGGGCCAAGGTGTCCCCTGCGCCGGTCCTCCGTTGCGAATCACTCATGGGGTGCGCTCGCCGTATTGTCGCGCGTAATACGCGCGATACTCGCCGGTCAGGATCTCTTGCCACCACGCCGCATGGGCGTGGTACCACTCCACCGTCTGGCGGAGTCCTTCGGCAAAGGGGATGGCCGGCGTCCAGTCCAGTTGCCGGCGGATCTTGGTCCAGTCCAGGGCGTAGCGCCGGTCATGGCCGAGCCGATCCTTCACGTGCCGAAGGAGAGACTCGGCTCGTCCAGTGAGGACCAGGATCTGCCGGGCGACGTCCAGGTTGACCCGCTCGGCTCCGCTCCCGATATTGTACACCTCTCCGGGCTGGCCGATCGCCAGGATTCGCGCCAGAGCACGACAGTGATCTTCCACGTGCAGCCACTCCCGCACGTACAGGCCGTCGCCGTAGATGGGGAGCGGCACCTCCCGCAGGGCGTTCACGATCATCAGTGGGATGAACTTCTCGGGAAACTGGTAGGGGCCGTAGTTGTTGCACGTTCGGGTGATGATGACCGGCAGGCCGTACGTCACATGATACGCCCGGGCGAGCACGTCGCCCCCAGCCTTGCTCGCGGCGTAGGGACTGTTGGGGAGCAGGGGCGATTCCTCGGTGAAGGCGCCCGTTGCGGGGAGGCTGCCGTAGACCTCATCCGTGGAGATGTGGAGGAAGCGTCGGACCTTGGATTTCCGGGCCGCATCCAGGAGGACCCGCGTGCCCTGGACGTTCGTCCGGATGAAATCGTCGGCCTGGTGGATGGAACGATCCACGTGAGACTCGGCGGCGAAGTGGACGATAATCTCCGCCCGCTGAGTCTCCAGGACGTCGCCCACCGCCTTCTCGTCGCAGATGTCCCCGCGGACGAAGACGTACCGCCGGTCGCCCGCGAGATCGACCAGATTGTGGGGGTTTCCGGCATAGGTCAGCTTGTCGAGGTTCACGATCTGGACGGTCGGATGGGCGGAGAGGATGTGGCGGATAAAGTTCGACCCGATGAAGCCCATGCCGCCCGTGACCAGGATCGTCCCCGCCAGCTCGCTCATGGATGCACCCCTTTGCTCTTGCACTGGCTCAGACGGATCGCTTGCACGCCTCCACCACCTCGTCCACCTGGGCGTCCGTCAGCTCCGGGTAGATGGGGAGAGAGAGGACCTCCCGGGCCGCCCGCTCCGCCTCGGGGAAATCGCCCGCCCGGTAACCCAGGTGGCGATACATGGGCTGCAGGTGAAGGGAAATGGGGTAGTAGACCGCCGTCCGGACGCCCAACTCGTGAAGACGCCGCTGCACCGTGTCGCGATCCGGGACGCGGATCGTGAACTGGTGATAGACGTGGAGAGAGTCCGGCGATTCGGCCGGCAAGCCCATCGGGAGGCCCGCCAAGCCTTCCCGGTACCGGACGGCGATGGCGCGCCGCCGGGCGTTCCACTCCGGGAGGAATCGGAGCTTGACCCGCAAGATGGCAGCCTGGATCTCGTCCAGGCGACTGTTGAACCCCAGTTCCTCATGGACGTACCGGTCCCGCCCGCCGTAGACCCGCAGCCGGAGGATGCGCTCGGCGAGGGCGGGATCCTGCGTCGTAGCCAGCCCTCCGTCGCCGAAGGCGCCGAGATTCTTCGTCGGGTAGAAGCTGAAGCAGCCCACGTCCCCCAGACCGCCCACCCGCCGCCCGCGGTACTCCGCGCCGATCGCCTGCGCCGCATCCTCCACCACACGCAGCCGGTGTTCCCGGGCGATTCGGAGCAGGGGATCCATGTCGGCGGGGAGACCGTACAGGTGGACGGGCAGGACGGCCTTCACGCGTCCCTCGGGCTTTACGCCGGGGCCCTTGCCCGCGAGGTATTCCGCCGCCCGATCGGGGTGCAGCGCGAAGGACCCGGGGTGGATGTCGGCGAAGACCGGTCGGGCCCCCGTGTAAGAGATGGCCGTCGCGGTGGCCACGAAGGTGAAGGGAGAGGTCAGCACAAGGTCTCCCGCCCCGATCTCCAGGGCGCGGAGCGCCAGGTGCAGGGCGTCCGTTCCGGAGGCGAGCGCGATGGCCCGGGTAACTCCGAGGCATGCGGCCAGGTCTGCCTCCAGCGCCCGGACGTTGGGCCCCAGGACGAATTGCCCACTCTCCAGGACAGAACGGACCGCGTCGTCTATCGCCTGCCGGATGTGCTGGTATTGGACCTTCAGGTCGAGGACGGGAACCGCCACGGCTGCGTCCTTTCCGAATGAATACGCAAGAATCTTAACTAGTGCAGAATCTATTCCAGAAACGAAAACCGGCGCTGGGCCTGCCCGCAGCACCGGAAAAAAGACTCTGCGGGGCTCAGGAATACCTGTAAAATTCAGCACTTGTCAAGGGAAAAGGGGCAGAGGGATTCGCGGTAGGGGATACTGGTCAGGGGCGGTGACTCCGGAAGTGTTTCACCAGCGCGTCGGTCAGGGCCGGGATCGTGTAGTTTTCGGGCACGACGTGGCTGGCGATTCCGTGCCGGGCGGCGGTCTCGGCGGTGATGGGGCCGATGCTGGCGACGGCGACGCCCTTCAGGAGTTCCCTCGCGTCGTCGCCCACGAGGTCCAGGAAATGCTTCACCGTCGATGAGCTGGTGAACGTAACGACGTGGATCTTCCCCTCCCGGAGCATGCCCCGGACGCCCTCGGCGTCCGCGGCGCCTTTCACCGTGCGATAGGCCGGCACGACGTCCACCCGGGCGCCGCGCCGCCTGAGTTCTTCCGGCACGACCTCTCTGGCTTTTGCGGCCCGCACGAGGAGGACCCGGGAGCCGCGCAGACCCTCGGCCCCGGAGATGGTGCCGATGGCCTCGACCAGGGACTCGGCCTTGAACTCGGCGGGAACGATGTCGGCCCGGATGCCCAGCGACTGGACCGCTCCCGCTGTCGCGGGACCGATGGCGCAGACCGTGATCCCGGAGAGGTCGCGGGCATCGCGGCCGGCCATCTTCAGCCGCTCCCAGAAGAACCGCACCCCGTTCACGCTCGTGAAGATGACCCACCGGTACTCGCGCAGCCGTTGGATGGCCGCGTCCAGGGGCGCCCAGCTCTCCGGCGCCGCGATGGCGATGGTGGGAAACTCGACGACCTCGGCCCCGGCCGCCTCGAGGGCCTGGGCCAGGCTGCTGGCCTGCTCCCGCGCCCGCGTGATCAGGATTCGTTTTCCCGCCAGGGGCAGTGCGTCGAGCCAGTGGAGCTTCTCCCGGAGCGCCACCACCTCGCCCACCACGATGAGGGCCGGCGGTTTCATCCCCCGGCACTTCTCCGGGAGATCGGCCAGCGTGCCCGTCACCACCTCCTGCTCGGCCCGCGTCCCCCAGCGGATGACGGCCGCCGGTGTCAACGGCGAGCGGCCATGCCGCGTGAGCTTCGCCACGATCTCGGGGAGCTGGCCGACCCCCATGAAGAAGACCAGCGTCCCGATCCCGGTGGCGATCTTGTCCCAGGCGATGTCGGTCTCTTCCTTCGCGGGGTCCTCGTGGCCCGTAATGAAGGCCACCGTCGAGCTGAAATCCCGGTGCGTGAGGGGGATCCCGGCGTAGGCGGGCGCCGCCACGGCCGCGGTCACGCCGGGCACCACCTCGAAGGGGATGCCGGCGGTCGCCAGTTCCTCGGCCTCCTCCGCCCCGCGGCCGAAGATAAAGGGATCACCTCCCTTGAGGCGAGCGATCACCTTCCCCTCGCTGGCTCGCGCCACCAGGAGGCGGCCGATCTCCTCCTGGGGGAGAGTATGCTGGCCCGCCTGCTTGCCCACGTAGATCAGCTCGGCGCCGGGCTTCGCGTAGCGGAGCAGCCGGGGATTGGCGAGGTAGTCGTACACCACCACGTCTGCCTCTTCCAGGCAGCGCTTCCCCTTGAGCGTGAAGAGGCCCGGGTCCCCCGGCCCCGCCCCGATGAGATAGACCTTTCCGGGTGTCTCGCCCACGCTTCCCACCCTCATATCACCGCCAGGGGTCAGGCCCGTCCGAGAACGGCGCGCAGGATCTCGGCGGCCCCGCGACCGAGCAGATCCTCCGCCAGGGCGATCCCCACGGCCTCGGCCTCGCGGAGGAGTCCATGATGTTCGCCTGCAACCAATTGCTTGCCGTCCGGCATCGCGACCAGGCCTCGGATGAGAACGCGGTCCCTCGAGATCCTGGCGTGGGCCGCGAAGGGGACCTGGCAGCCGCCTTCCAGGCGCCGCAGGAAAGCCCGCTCCGCTAGGACCGCCACATGGGTCTCGAAATGGTCAAGGCTGTGCACGATCCGCAGAATGCTTGGCTCTCGGCCACCCGCCTCTGGCGGGTACCCGGCGCTCGGCGCTTTCATCTCGATCCCCAGGGCCCCCTGGCCGATGGCCGGAAGGCACACCTCAGGTGCAAGGGCCTCGGTGATCCGATCCGTCCAACCCAACCGCTTGACGCCGGCCGCCGCCAGGACGATGGCATCCAGCCCTTCGCTGTCGAGCCTGCGAAGGCGGGTGTCCAGGTTCCCCCGCAGGGGAACGATGGTCAGGTCGGGCCGATGGTGGAGCAGCTGGGCCTGGCGCCGCAGGCTGCTGGTGCCCACCCGCCCTCCCCGAGGGAGATCCGTGAACCGGGCGCCCGTCCGGGAGATCAGGACGTCGAGAGGGTCCTCGCGTTCCGTGATGGCCACGATGTCGAGGCCGGCGGGCAGGTCGGTCGGAACATCCTTCATGCTGTGGACCGCCAGGTCCACCCGGCGTCCCAGCAGGGCCTCCTCGATCTCCTTGACAAAGAGGGCCTTGCCTCCGACCTGGGCCAGCGGCACGTCCAGGATCTTGTCGCCCGTCGTCTTGATCGTCTGGAGCTCGACCGTGAGATCGGGAAAGGCCGCGCGCAGCCGTTCCGCCACGTGATTCGCCTGCCACAGGGCGAGCTGAGACCCCCGCGTCCCGATCACCAGGGACCGGGGACCGGGGACCGGAGACCGGGGGTCGGGCCTCGGCTCTCGGCTCGCGGCCCTCGGCCCTTCTGCCCGGGTCACTTCTGTCTCTCCTCCAGTCCGAAGAGGCGGCGCAACACGCTGGTATATAGGTGGCCATCCTGGAGGGCCGCACGTCGTTTCAGTTCCGTCATCGGCTGGTGGAGGATCTTGTTCACCATGGCCTGGCTCATGGCCGTGACGGCCTCGCGCTGCTCGGGCGTGAGATCCCCCATCCGGCCCAGGGCCTTCTGCAATTCGGCGCCGCGGATCTCCTCCACCCGCTGCCGGAGGGAGACGATGGTGGGGACCACGTCCAGCGAGCGCAGCCAGTTCAGGTACACCCCGACCTCCCGGTCGATGATCACCTCGGCGCGCTCCGCCTCCCGCCGCCGCTCCTTCAGGTTGGCCTCCACCACCGACTGCAGGTCGTCGATGTTGTAGAGATAGACGTTGTCCACCTCGTTGCAGCCGGGGTCGATGTCGCGCGGGTCGGCGATGTCGATCAGGAAGATCGGCCGGTGGCGGCGCTGCAGGATGATGGCCTGCATGTCCTCCTTCTTGAGGATCACGTGCGGCGCGCTGGTGGCGCTGATCACGATGTCGGCCCCCACCATCTCCTGGCGGAAGCCCTCGAAGGTCACGGCCCGGCCGTCGAACTGCCGCGCCAGGGTGACCGCCCGATCGTAGCTCCGGTTCGCCACCAGGACCGAGCGGACGCCGTCATCCACCAGGTGGCGCAGCGCCAGTTCCGCCATCTCGCCGGCGCCGAGGATGAGCACGGACCGGCCGGTGAGATCGCCGAAGATCTTCCGCGCCAACTCGACCGCGGCCGAGGACACGGACACGGCCGAGGCGGCGATGCCCGTCTCGCTTCGCACCCGCTTGGCCACATGGAATGCCTGTTCCATGAGATTGTTCAGGATGATGCCGGTGGCCTCCCGGGCCTGGGCGATGGAGTAGGCGGCCTTGACTTGGCCGAGGATCTGCGGCTCCCCCACCACCATGGAATCGAGGCTGGAGGCGACGCGGAACACGTGCCGCACCGCGTCCGCGGCGGTGTAGATGTACAGCGTGTGCACGAACTCCGTCTTGGCAACGTTCCGGTACGCGGCCAGGCAGTCGGTGATCGTCTCGGCCGCCGCCTCGGCGCGACCCTCCGTGATCGCGTAGACCTCGACCCGGTTGCAGGTGGCCACCAGCATCCGCTCCACGAGGTCCGGCGACTCCCCCATCATCTCGAGCGGCTTGGGGAGATCCTCCCCCGGTACGTTGAGTCGCTCACGGAGTTCGATCGGCGCCGTCTTGTGATTCAAACCGACAACCAGGATTTCCATGGCCGGATAACCGGAAGCGCCTACAGGACCCGCCCCGTCCTGAGCAGGCTGATACCGATCAGCGTGAACAGGACCAGGCAGAATCCGATGATCGCCAGGATGGCCGCTTTGCGCCCGCGCCAGCCTGCGGACAGCCGGGCGTACAGCAAGCCGCCGAAGATCACCCAGCTCAGGATGGACCAGGTCTCCCGCCCGTACAGGGGCAGGAAAGAGCCGCGCGTGTGCTCGGCCCAGATGGAGCCGGTGATGAGCGCCAGCGTGAGCAACGGGAAGCCGAAGAGGAGCGATTTCAGGCTGACGTCATCCAAGAGTTCCAGCGAGGGCAGCCGGAAGTGCATGCGTCCAATGTGACGGGACTTGAGCTGGCGCTCTTGCAGGATGTACATGAGCCCCGCGCAGAAGGTCAGGGCGAAGGCGGCGTTGCCGAGAATGGCTAGGGCCACGTGCACCCACAATCCCGCGCCCTGGAGGGCCGGGCCCAGGTCCGCGATGCGGCGGGGGAGGGCCGCCGCCACCGATCCGGCCAGGAGCACCATGGGCAGGACGAACGCGCCGATGACGCGGTTGCCGTAGCGGAACTCGGTGACCAGGTAGACGAGGACGATGGCCCAGGCCAGGAAGGACAGGCTCTCATACACGCTGCCCAGAGGCGGCCGGCCCAGGGCGTAAATCCGGAAGATGTAGGAGAGCGTGTGGGCGCCGAACCCGGCGACCGTGGCGTAGGTGGCGACCCGGCCCACGATCGCGCGCTGGCTGGCGATGTACAAGAGGTAGTGCAGCGTCCCGAGCAGGTACCCGAGGAGGGCCAGATAGAAAAGGAAATGATCCATGGCTATGGTTGACTTACCCGGCCCCCGGCCGCGGGAGACCCGTCACGAGCTCTTCGATCCGCGCCGCCACTCTCGCCGAGTCCCCGCGGGCCGCCGCCTCGAAGAGGTCCGAGTCCACGGCCCGGCGGTAGATCGCCTGCCGGTCCTCCGGGTCGGCAATGGCCCGCCTGGCCCGCTCTCGGAGGAGGCGCAGGACGGCCACGAACGCCTCGTACTCCGGGCCGACGGTCTGTTCCAGCCGCTGGCGGAGTTTCCTGGCCAGGGCCGGGCTGCCGCCGCCGGTGGAGATGGCGACGGTCAGGTCGCCGCGGCGGATGACCGAGGGGACGAGGAAGCTGCAGGCCGCGGGGTCGTCCGCCACGTTCACGAGGCCGCCGGCGTTTCTCACCCGCTCCGCCACCTCCCGGTTCACCCGGGGATCGTCCGTGGCCACCACCACCAGGAAGGCGCCGGGGAGGTGCGCCGCCCGCACCGGCCGGCGTCGCAGGCGGATCCGCCCCGAGGACGCCAGCGCCGTGAGGCGGGCGGTCGCCTTCGGGCTCACCACTTCGACCTTCGCACCGCACTCCACGAGCAAGCCGACCTTGCGCTCCGCCACCACCCCGCCCCCGACGACGAGGCAGCGTTTCCCCGTCAGGTCCACCATCATCGGATAGAACTTTCGCATGTCTCGGGATCCGCTGGGCCCCCAGGGTGATCCGCCCGCCTTTACGGGGCGGACGGCGGGCCCGTCCGTGGTCGCCCGTCAGGGGTGCCGCTGGCGAGGTGCCCCCTCCTACTCCTTGCCTTTCTTGCCCGAATTGAGGAGGCCCTTGACCTCCTCCACGAACTGGTGGACATCCTTGAACTGGCGATAGACGGATGCGAACCGGACGTAGGCCACCTCGTCCAGGTCGTGGAGGCGGCGCATGATGAGCTCGCCCACTTCGCTGCTTCCGATCTCGCGGTCCGGCTTCTCCGCCAGCCGCGCCTCGATGTCGTCCACGATCGCCTCGAGCTGCGCCACGCTGACCGGCCGCTTCTGCGTGGCCTTCAGCAGGCCGCTCAACAACTTGTGGCGATCGAAGGGCTCGCGGCGACCGTCCTTCTTCACTACCATGAAATGGATCTCCTCGATCCGCTCGTAGGTGGTGAAGCGGCGGTGGCACTGCAGGCACTCCCGGCGGCGGCGGATGACCTCGCCGTCCTTCCCCTCGCGGGAATCCACCACCTTCTCCGACATGTGATTGCAGTAGGGGCAGCGCACCGCGATCGCTCCGCGCGGATGGGCCGCGCTCAGTCGCCGATCATGAGAGCAGCCGCTCCCGGTACAGCGGGAAGCCGGCGCTGAGCTCCCGCACCTGGCCCGCCACGCGTGCATGCCGGCCGGCATCCTCGACGTCCGCCAGGACCTCGGCGATGAGGCCCGCGATCTTCCGCATCTCGGGCTCGCGCATGCCCCGGGTCGTCAGGGCCGGGGTGCCCAGCCGGATGCCCGAGGTGACCGTGGGCGGCTTGGTGTCGAAGGGGATGGCGTTCTTGTTCACGGTGAGGCCAGCCTTGTCCAGGGCCGCTTCGGCCACCTTCCCCGTGAGGCCCTTGGACGCCACGTCCACCAGCATGACGTGGGTGTCGGTGCCACCCGAGACGAGGCGGAAGCCCTGGGCGATGAGCGCCTCGGCCAGGGCCCTGGCGTTGGCCACGATCTGGCGCTGGTACTCCCGGAACTCCGGGCTCAGGGCCTCCTTGAAGGCTACGGCTTTGGCCGCGATGACGTGCATCAGCGGCCCCCCCTGCATCCCTGGGAACATCGTCTTGTTGACGGCCGGGGCGAGGGCGGCCTTGCACATGATCATGCCGCCGCGGGGCCCGCGCAGCGTCTTGTGCGTGGTGGTCGTGACCAGGTCGCAATGGGGGATGGGCGAGGGATGCAGCCCCGCCGCAATGATCCCGGCCGGATGCGCGATGTCCGCCATGAGGTAGGCGCCGATCTCGGCTGCCACCTCCTTGAACGCGGCGAAGTCCAGCGTGCGGGGATAGGCGCTTCCGCCCGTCACGATGAGCTTGGGACGGTGCTCCGTGGCGAGCCGCCGGACCTCGGCCATGTCGATCTGCTCGGTGGCCTTGTCCACGCCGTAGGCAATCACCTTGAAGAAGCGGCCCGAGAAGTTGACCGGGCTCCCGTGGGTGAGATGCCCGCCATGGGCCAGGTTCAAGCCGAGGATGGTATCGCCGTGCTCCAAGACCGAGAAGTAGGCGGCCATGTTGGCCTGGGCCCCGGAGTGCGGCTGGACGTTGACGTGCTCCGCCCCGAAGAGCTGCTTGGCCCGCTCGATGGCCAGCGTCTCGGCCACGTCCACGAACTCGCAGCCCCCGTAGTAGCGCTTGCCCGGGTACCCCTCGGCGTATTTGTTGGTCAAGGGCGATCCCATCGCCTCCAGCACCGCCTCGCTGACAAAGTTTTCCGAGGCGATCAGCTCCAGCTTGGTCGCCTGGCGCTCCGTCTCGAGGCGGATGGCCTCTGCGATCTCCGGATCCACGTCAATCAATCGCTTCACGGATCCTCCCCTCCGTACGGCCTGAGAGGTTTTCGGGGCCTCCGCAAGATCAACGGAGTCTAGCCCTGGGGTCAGTGCCTGTCAAGGAAAAGGCCGGCGCCGCTGGCGCGAGGTGAAGGGCCCGGGACCCCCGAGGTCCACGGGCGCGCCAGGCTGTCCAGGGAAAATTCGCGGCGGGGGTCAGGGCTTCTGGCCGGAGGCCGGCCCCTCGAGGACCATGCCCGGGTCCCGGGGAAGGGTCACCGTGAAGGTGGTGCCCTTTTCCAGCTCGCTTTCCACGCGGACCTCTCCCTGGTAGAGGTCCACGATCCGCTTGACCAGGGAGAGTCCCAGGCCGGTCCCCTCGGTTCCCATCGCCTTGACGTTGGCGGCCCGGTAGAACTCCTCGAAGATGTGGGGCAGTGCCTCGGGGGCGATGCCGATCCCGCTGTCCGAGACGACCAGGGTGACTCGAGAATCCTCGGCCCGCAGCGCAACCGACACCGTCCCGCTGGACGGGGTGTACTTGACGGCGTTCTCGAGGAGGTTCCCGACGATCCGGTGCATGTCCTCCTCGGTGGCGCGGAAGGGAATCGGCGCGTCCGGCAGGCTCGGGGTCACGGTCACGCCGCGAGCCTCGGCCTCGGCCTGGATGATCTCGACCACCCGCCGCACCAGCTCGACCAGGTTCAGCTCCGTCTTCTTGTGCTGCGGCAGGCGATCCTTCAGCGCGCCCAGCGCCAGCAGGTCGCGCAGCAGCTCCTGGAGCCGGGCCATCCGGTGGGCGGCGCGATCAATGAGGACCTGCTGCTGTTCCGTCAGGGTCCCCGCATAGCCTCCCTGCAGGACGGCGAACTGCGACTGCAGCGCGGCCACCGGGGCCTTCAGTTCGTGCGTCACCGCGAAGACGAAGCGCGACTTGGCCTCCTCCAGCTCCTGCAGCTGCCGGAAGGCGCGGGCGTTCTGGATGGCGGCGGCCCCTTGGCCGGCCAGGGCCATGAGGAACTCCGTCTCCTCCGGGGTGAACTGGCGCACCTCGCCGGTGTACACCCGGAGCACCCCGATGGTCCGGTCGAGCACCATCATGGGCACGCTCAGGACGGAGCGAATCCCTTCCTTGCGTGCCTCCTCGGGGTACTGGAAGCGGGGATCCGCGGTGGCGTCCAGCAGGGCCACCGGCTTCCCCTGGAGGGCCAGGCGATCCATCTCGCCGCGCTGCGGGTCCACCTTGCCCTTGGTGAGGTAGGCGTCGCTGAGCCCGCAGGCGGCGCTGACCTCCAGGAAGCGGGCCTCCTCGTCCAGCAGCCGAATGGAGCTGGCTTTCACCCCCATGGCCTCGGCGGCCTGCCGGACGATGGTGGAGAGCACCTGCGACAGGTTGAGGGAGGAATTGACCGCCCGGGACGTCTCGTACAGGGTCCGCATCTTGTGGTACGCGTCCTCCAGGTGCTGCTTCAGCTCGGCCAGCTCGCGCGTGCGACGCACCATCTCCCGGGTGATGGAGGTGGCCAGGTAGATGGAGACCAGGATGGCGCTGACAAAGAAGCCCAGCGCCGCCACCAGGAATAGCAGGCCCTGCAACTGTGGATCGTGGAACTCCGGGATGGCCAGGTGGGGGAGGATCCCCCGGAATTCCAGCAGGGCCAGGCCCATCACCAGCAGAACGCCGAAGCCGGCGAGCAGGAAGGCGACCCTCGCCGGCAGCAGGATGCTGGCGACGATGGCGTTGAAGATGAAGTACGCCAGGGCGGGGCTCTCCAGCCCGCCCGTGTAGTGGACCACCAGGGTCAGGGCGAGCCAGTCCAGGAGGATCTGGAGCGCCGCGAAGTGGCTGAAGGTCTGGATGGAGGTGCTGTGATCGGCGCGCAGGACCCTGAGGCGCCACGTGAAGAGGACGTTGTAGGCCAGGATGGCGGCCCCGATGAGGCAGAGCTCCACCCAGGGGATGGTGAGCGACAGCAGGTGTTTCGCGATCAGGGTGAGGACGATGACCGCAGCCGCGGCCACCCAGCGCAGCAGGATAAGCCAGGAAACCCGGGCGATGAGTTCTGCTTCCAGGGGGAGGCGGTAGGGCGCGGTCTCCGCCCCGGGCCGCGTCGCCTCGTCCTTCTCAGACACGGATTCCCCCCTCGGCACCGCCTCGGACGGCCAAAGGCATGGATGGCGTCGGGACGCGGAGGCGGGTGGCGGCGCGACCACGCAACGGCCCCCCTCCCCCCAGCGCGACGCCGCGTCTCCCCGTCGGTCAGCCGCCACGCCTCGCGTGCGGGAGGCATCCCCTGACCCGCGGCGCGGGAAACGGCGGGCCCTACTTGAGCTTTTCCCGAAGCGTGGACAGCAGGATGTCCGGCTGTATCGGCTTCTGGAAGACTCCGTCCAGCCCGAGCTCGGTGTAGTCGGTGGCCATGAAGAGTTGATCGCCGGTGGAGCTCAGCATGTAGACTGGGGCGGTGTTGCCGAGCAAGCGGAGCTCCTTGACGAAGCTCGTGCCGGAATCGATCTCCTCCATCATGAGGTCCACGATGACGAGGTCCGGCGCGGCCACCTTGTACTTTCTGAGGCCGGCCTCGGCCGAGAGGGCCTCTTCCATGATGTAGCTGTTGGCTTCCAGGATCAACCGGATGCAGTCGAGGAAGTCCTGATCGTCATCGATGCAGAGGATCACGTACCTGCCGTTTCTCATGGGTGCGTCCTCACCTGGGCGGGGGAGTGGATCCCCTCGGCTGTGCCGGCAGCCGAATCGAACGTGCGTTCCGTCAGCACGGGCACGATGAAGCGGAGGGCCGCCGCCAGATTCCCCCGGGCCTCGTCGGAGAGGGTCTCGCCGAACTCGTGGAAGCGGTAGCCCCGGATCCCCAGCGCGTACCCTCGGGTGTCGGCCTGGAAGAGATCGCGGGCCAGGGCCAGGACGGCCTCCGGCTCGACGCTGTGGGTGCTGAAGCTGGTGCCCCCCGCGGGGTGCACGGCCCTGAAGAAAAAGGGTTCGCCACCCCCCACGGAGGCATCGGCGAACACCACATAGCGGTGCGCCGCCGCCGCGGCGTCCTCGACGGTCAGTTGGTAATCGGCCTCCACCGTCACCCCGGGCAGGTGGAGCCGTTCGACTGCCTCGGCCAGGGCCGGGCCCAGGCCGTCGTCGCAGCGGCCGGGGTTGCCGTACCCGATCAGCAGGACGCTATCGGCCATCCCCCGGATCCCCCCGGTCCTTCCGGTCCACGAGCCGCCCGTCGCAGTCCAGGATCTCGACGGTGAGCGGCATCTGCCCCATGGCGTGCGTGGCGCAGGAGAGGCACGGATCGTAGGCGCGGATGGCCACCTCGATGCGGTTGAGCAGTCCCTCCGTGATCTCCGTCCCCGACAGGTAGTCGCGGGCGACGCCTTCCACGGCCCGGTTCATGGGGGTGTTGTTGTTGGTGGTGGAGACGATCAGGTTGCAGCGGACCACCTGGTCGTTTCTGTCCACCTGGTAGTGGTGGAACAGGGTGCCGCGCGGGGCCTCGATCAGGCCGACCGCCTCCTCGCGGCGCCGGCCCTTGACCACGAGATCGGTGCCCTGCAGGTCCGGATCGTGAAGGAGCAGCCGGATCTTCTCGGCCGCGTGCAGAAGCTCGATCATCCGCGCCCAGTGGTAGGCCATGGTGATATTGTTCGGCTTGCCCCCCGTGAGGGCCATGAACTCCTTGCGCGCGGCTTCCGCCTCGGGCGTGTCGATGAAATCGCAGGCATTGACCCGCGCCAGCGGCCCCACGCGGTACCAGCCCTGCTCGGGGCCTAGGGACTTGATGAAGGGGAACTTCATGTAGGACCAGGGCTTGACCTCCTCGGCGATGTAGTCGAGGTAGCGCTGGTAGTCGACTTGGTCGAAGATCTTGCGGCCGGCCGCATCGATGGCGCGCAGATTCCCGTGGTACAGGTCCATGGCGCCGTCGGATCTGACCAACGACACGTGGTTGGAGTCGAAGGAGCCGAAATCCTTGAGCTCCGTGAGGTGCGTGGCCGTGTAGTCCTTGGCGATCGCCAGGGCGCCGCGGGACCAGGTCAGGATCTGCTCGATGTCCTTGAGGAAGCCGTCCCGCTCGGCGACGGACAGGTTCTTGTTCACGCCGCCGGGAATGGCGCCCGTCCCGTGGATCTTCTTCCCTGCGGTAGCCTTGATGATCTCCTGGCCGTACTTGCGGAGCAGGACACCCTGCACGGCGAGATCCGGGTGCTTCTTCGCCACCCCGATCACGTTGCGGATGGCCGGGTCGGCGTCGAACCCGAACAGCAGGTCCGGCGAGACGAGGTGGAAGAAGTGCAGGGCGTGGGACTGGAGCATCTGGCCATAGTGCATCAGGCGGCGCACCTTCTCGGCCGTGGGCGTGAGGGTCTCCCCGCCCACGATCCGGTCCATGGCCTTGGCCGCCGCCAGGTGATGGCTGACCGGACAGATGCCGCACAGCCGCTGAACCAGCACCGGCACCTCCCAGAAGGGCCGGCCCTGGATGAAGCGCTCGAAGCCGCGGAACTCCACGATGTGGAGCCGGGCCTGCTTCACCTTGCGCTCCTCGTCCAGCAGGATGGTGACCTTGCCGTGTCCCTCGACGCGGGTGACGGGCTCGATGACGATCTTCCGGGTGGATGGGGCCGCAGTTCCCATGGCGGTGTCTCCGCGCTCAATCGTACTTGATGAGTTCGTACGGAAGCGTGATGGGCTGCTGCTTCAGCAGGGCCGTGAGCGCCGCCCAGATGGCGTCCGCCGGCGGCGGGCAGCCCGGGATGTGGTAATCGATCTTCACCACCTCGTGGCAGGGGTAGACCTTGTCGAGCAGGAGCGGGAGGTCCGGGTCGTTCGGGTACTGGCCCGTGGGATTGTGCACCGTGGGGCCGTTCCGGTAGGCCTCGTCCAGACACTCCTTGAGAGGGATGGCGTTGCGCATGGAGGGGATGTCGCCGCAGATGGCGCACTCGCCCACCGAGATCAGGACGTCGCAGTGCTGGCGGAACTCGCGCAGCACGCGCACGTTCTCCTCGTTGCAGCACCCGCCCTCGATGAGGCCGATGGCGCACCGGCCGGAGAACTCCTTGATGTCATCGATGGGGGACTTGTCGAAGTCCACAAGCTCGATGAGCTGCAGGATGCGCTCGTCGATGTCCAGAAGCGACATGTGACAACCGAAACATCCTGCCAGAGACGCCGTCGCCACCTTGGGCTTCGCCATGGCTGGGTACCTCTCCGTTATCGGCCAGGGGCGGCCGGCCGCCTGGCCTCGATGTCGGACCCGATCGGCTTGATGTCGTAGAGCCGCTGTCCGACGGGCACCGTGTAGCCCACACGCTTCCTGAGGATCGCCCCGACCGGGCAGATGTCCACCGCCTTGTCGGCGCCGCCCAGATTCGTATCCGCCAGGTGCGCCTCGGCGTTCACCCAGATCTTCTTGTCCGTGCTCCGCCCCACGAACTGGAAGACGTGCTTGCCATCCAGATCACGGGACGCCAGCACGCAACGGCCGCAGAGGATACAGCGGTTGCGATCGATCCAAACGTCCGGATGGCTGGCGTCGACGTCTTGCCGAGGGAACTGGTACGGGTAGCGCGGGGCCAGGATGCCGAGGCGGTAGGCCGTGGCCTGCAGCTCGCAGTTGCCGCTCTTCTCGCAGAACATGCAGTAGTGGTTTCCTTCCACGAACAGCATCTCCACGAGGCTGCAGCGGTGCTTCTTGAGGGCCTCGGTCTCGTTTTCCACCACCATGCCCTTGGCCGCGGGCGTGGTGCAGGCCGCCTGTGGGCGACCGTTGACCATCACCGTGCAGACCCGACAGGCGCCGAAGGGCGCGAGGTCCTTGTGGGCGCACAGGCGCGGGATGTACACGCCGGCCTCGTCGGCGGCCTGGAGGATCGTCTGACCCGGCTTGCCTTCGATCTTGATCCCGTCGATGCTGAAGAGGAAGCTCTCGCTCATAGCGTGAGTCCTTTGCTTAGCCAGCGAAGATTTCGGATGACCGTCCTGCCAGCCGCTCGGCATCCTGCAGGGCCGCGCGGATGTCGAAGGAGGCCAGACAGGGCTCGGCGGTCTTCTTCCGCAGCAACGCCTCGTAGGCGGGGCGGAACGCCTGGAGGGTGGTGAGCACAGGGTTGGCCGCGGTCTGCCCCAGCCCGCACCGGCTGGCCAGAATCATGGTGCTGCCCAGCTCCTGCAGGTACTCCAGGTCCCCGATCTGCCCGCGGCCCTCGATGATCTCCTCGAGCTTCCGCCTCATCAGCACGGTGCCGACCCGGCAGGGCGTGCAGTAGCCGCAGCTCTCCTCGAGGAAGAACTCCATGAACTTGAGGGCGACCTTGAGGATATTCCGGTTCGGCCCGAAGACCATCACGGAGCCGCCCGTGGCCAGGTCGTCGTAACAGATGGTCCGCTGGAACTCGGCCGGCGACACCATCCGCCCCGCGGCGCCGCCCACCTGGACGGCCTGGGCGTCCTCGGCGCCGACCATGGTGAGGAGATCGCTCAGCCTGATCCCGAAGGGCACCTCATACACGCCGGGGCTGGAGCAATCGCCGGACACGCTCAGCAGCTTCGTGCCGGTGCTGCCCCGGGAGCCAATGTCGGCAAACCAACCAGGGCCGTTGTCCAGGATGCGGGCCACGCAGCAGAAGGTCTCCACGTTGTTGACGGTGGTCGGCATCCCCAGGTAGCCCTTCTGGGCCGGGAAGGGGGGTCGATCCTTCGGGTCGCCGCGCTGCCCCTCGCAGGAGCTGATCATGGCCGTCTCTTCGCCGCAGACGTAGGCCCCGGCGCCCATCTGGATGCGGATGTCGAAGTGGACACCCGGCTTGCCCAGGATGTTCCGGCCGAGGAGGTTCCGGGCGCGCCGGGCCTGCAGGACGCTCTCCAGGAAGGCCCGCAGGTAGGCGTACTCGGCGCGCAGGTACACGATCCCGAGCTCCGCGCCGATGGCGTACCCTGCGATGGTCATGCCCTCGAAGGTAATGTCCGGGTTCTCGGTGAGGATCACCCGGTCCTTGAAAGTGCCCGGCTCGCCCTCGTCAGCGTTGCACAGGACGCACTTCTGATCCCCGTCCGCCGCCCGGGTGAACTCCCACTTCATCCCGGTGGGGAAACCCGCTCCGCCCCGACCGCGCAGGCGCGACGTCTTGATTCCGTTGATAACCTCGACCGGGCTCATGGCCAGGGCCTTCTTGAGCGCCGCCCCCGGGGCGAGGGGCGCCAGCACCACGGGTCCCTCGCGGCGGATGTTGTTGTGGACCATGGAGTACACCAGCGGATGGGCGTTGTTGCCGTCGCCCAGCCGGCGCACCAGCCGCCGGGGATCGCCGGTCTCCCGCAGCACCCGCACGATCTCGCGCGCCCTGTCGCTGGACAGGTAGGTGACGACGACATCGTTGATCAGGGCGGCCGGCGCCTGGTCGCACATCCCGATGCACGGAGTGTGCTCCAGGCTGATCTTGCCGTCGGGCGTGGTCTCGCCGAACCGGATGCCCAGCTCCTCGGTGAACGCCCGGGCCACCTGCTCCGCGCCAAACATCTCATCGATGACGTCGTTGCAGAGGCGGATCACCACGTTCCCTTTGGGCTTCACGGACAGGAAGGTGTAGAACGAGACGAGGCTTTCCACCTCGACGCGGGGGATGCCGACGGCCTGGGCGATGAGATCGAGGGCCTGGCTGGAGACGCAGCCGTGCTTGCCCTGCACCGCGCGGGCAATGTCCATCAGGCGCGTGGGGTCATTCCCGTGGGTCCTGCAGATTTCCCGGATGTCCCTGGCAGGCTCAATCATGGATGACCTCGCTGTGTGGTTATCGCCTTCCGCCGGCCCCGCGGTATCGGATCGGCCGCCGCGCGGGACGTGCCCCCCACCAAGCTATCCTACGGATAGCGCCTTCGATTGGTCAAGGTGGAAAGCGCAAATGTCAGGTCGGCCGGATCAGGCACGATCGACCGGGGATGGCCGGGGGGGTGCTGCGAAGACAGCGGGTCCGCGGGAAAGATCGAGCCGTGCAGGCGGTCGCGCCCGCGGCGTCAGCGGGCAGGAGCCGAGGGGGTCCGAACCAGGGGCGGCACGTTCGTGTAGAAGGGGATCCCGTTGGCGTCAACCCACCGGTACACGTCCGGGGTGGAGGGAGCCGCCCGAATGACCTCCGTCCGGACCTTTCGTACGGGCGCTCTGTTGGCGGCGGCCGGTGGGGGGGTATCGGGGCGCCCATAGAACCGGAGGACACGCTTGACGTACTGCCGCGTCTCCGGATAGGGCGGGATCCCGTTGTACCGGAGGACCACGTTCTCACCGGCATTGTATGCGGCCAGCGCCAGGGTGAGCTGGCCGGGAAATAGGTCGTGCAGGAAGCGAAGGTATCGCACGCCGCCGCGGATGTTTCCCTCGGGGTCAAGGGCGTCCGTCACGGCGTATCGTCCAGCCGTGCCGGGCATGAGCTGCATCAGGCCCTGGGCCCCCTTGCGGGACACGGCGCGCGGGTCGAAGTTCGATTCGGCCTTGATGATGGCGCGGATGAGCTCGGGATTGATCCCTTCCTCCATGGCGATCTGGTTGATGAGATCGGCGTACTGGCCCTGCACCAGGTTGACGTCGCGCGGAAGCCCAAAGGCGGGGAGGGGCCGGAAGTACGGCTTGGTGGGCGCATCGGTGAAGTGCGCGGTGCCGGCCTCGTCCACGTAGACGTAGATCTCCGCCTCAAGAGAAGCGACCGGGGCCAGCCACAGCAGGCCCCCGACAAACCAGACGAGCAGCCTCGGACCCATCGGCCGGTACCTATACCAGACCCCCTCCCGCCTGGCAAGGCGAAACTGGCAGTGGATGCCCACTGCTCGGGTCGCCGGGGTGCAGGGATGGGCGGGACGACGCGGGTCATGCCTTCCGAATCCAGCGAGCGCGGCGATGTCCCGCGATCATGGCCGCCAGGATGGACCAGGGGAACAGGAGGATGCCCGCCATCACTTTATAATACATGGGAGCCAGGCCTTCCTTCGTTCGCTGCGTCTCCGGTCGGCACGCGGCGCCGATTCATCGCAGTGGACCGCTCGGCGGTTTGCCATCCATTGCCAGGCGTGCACGGCGGCGTAGGCTTCAGCCGTGATGGGTTCGGGCGGGTCGCCGAGACGCCAGCCGGTTTCCAGAGCGACGAGGAGGTCCTCCCGGCTGGCCCCCGCCCCGTAAGCCGCCTTGACCAGCCACACAAACTCGTGCGCTTGCCGGGTTGACACAGCCTCGGCGAAGGCGGCCAAGAGGGCCGTTCGCTCTTTCACGGGGATGCGTCCTCCTCTCTGCTCTGGGTCCCGCCGTCTGCCATTTCACCTCCACCGCCCGTATCAGTCTCGCCCCACGTCTTACCCGTGCATGAAGCAGGCGGCATGCCATCGGCTGGAAATTTTCTAATCCCCTAAAAATGCTGGCGTTCTGGCGGAGTGAGGTCCACGCGAGAGAGATCGATTTTGAACCCTTACGGATACATACCCGTATCTGGTTGGGCCTACCCTCCTCGAAGAAGAAGGCCCTGGGACGGCGGTCGCTCCTGAGTTGACCTTGGCGCCGGGAACAATTCCACTTGCCCGTCCCGGCCTTTCCCCGTATGGTACCTGGGAACAGCTATCAGCTTTCAGCGGTCGGCCATTGCGCAGACACTTCTGCGGCCGCCCCGGTTCCGAAGCCGATTGTTGAACGCTGACGGTTGATGGCTAACGCGTTGAAACGGATGACAAGTTCGGAGACCGATCATCGTGGCTGAATCCGCAGCTGAGAAGTTCACAGAGTTGGTGGAGATCATGGCCCGGCTGCGGGGGGAGAACGGTTGCCCCTGGGACCGGGAGCAGACCTCGGAGAGCATCAAGCCCTACCTCGTCGAGGAGGCCTATGAGGTCCTCGAGGCCATTGACGAGCAGGATCCAGCGAAGCTCAAAGAGGAATTGGGCGACCTCATGCTCCAGATCGTCTTTCACGCCCAGATGGCGGAGGAGACCGGTGCCTTCAGCGTCAGCGACGTCCTGGCCGCCATCAACGACAAGCTGGTCCGGCGCCACCCCCACGTCTTCGGCGATGTGAAGGCGGACACGGCGCAAGAGGTCCTGTTCAACTGGGAACAGATCAAGCAGACCGAGCGCCGCCGCGAGAAAGGCCAGGCCTCCCTCTTGGACGGGGTGCCCCGAGAACTGCCCGCGCTGCTCCGCGCCCACCGCCTGCAGGAGAAAGCGTCGCGCGTCGGCTTCGACTGGAAAGAGGCGCAGGAGGTCTTCCGGAAGGTGGAGGAGGAACTCGCCGAGCTGCGGGCGGCGATGCAGGGCCAGGCGGCGGAGCGGGTGGAGGCGGAACTGGGCGATCTCCTCTTCGCCCTGGTGAACCTCAGCCGGTTCCTGGCGGTGAACCCGGAGGAGGCGTTACGCAAGACCATCGCCCGCTTCATCGCGCGCTTCCGGTACATCGAAGAGGAGCTGGCGCGACGGGGCCGCTCCTTACGACAGGCCAGCCTCGAAGAGATGGACGCGCTGTGGGCCGAGGCCAAGGCCCAGGGTCGGTAAGTCTCCCTCGCTCCTTCCAGGACGTGCCAGCCGTCCGTGCCGGCGATCTGCGGGTTCGATGCATGAGGCGTAATCCCCGTCGCATTGAAGGAGAAGCCGCGTCGGGCCTGGCAACCGCCCTTGGCCCTCGGGGCTGGCTTTGCGGGGTGCTGCCCGAGTTCGAGTACCGGGTGGCCCAGCTCCAGATGGCCGAGGCGGTCGAGCAGGCCATCGCGCTCGGTGAGACCCTCCTGGCCGAGGCGGGCACCGGAACCGGCAAGACCCTAGCCTATCTCACCCCCGCTATCCTGAGCGGCCGGAAGACCCTCATCGCCACCGGGACGAAGACCCTTCAGGACCAGCTCTTCTTCAAGGACATGCCGCTCCTGGCCTCGGCGCTCCCCCGGAAGTTCGTGCCCAGCCTCATGAAGGGGCGGGGCAACTACCTGTGCCGCCGGAACCTGCGCCGGGCACTCGAGGAGACGCACACTCGGTCCCAGCGCCAGGCGCTGCTCAAGATCCAGGCCTGGTCCGCCAAGACGGCGCGCGGCGACCGGGCGGAACTGGCGTTCCTCCCCGAGCCCGATCCCCTCTGGGACGATATTGCCGCCTGGTCCGAGAGCTGCCTCGGCACCTCGTGCGAGGACTACGAGGACTGCTTTCTCACCCGGATGCGGCAGGAGGCGGCCGCGGCCGACGTGGTGATCGTGAATCATCACCTGCTCCTGGCCGACGCCGTCCTGCGCGACCGCAGCCAGTTCCAGATTCTCCCCTCGTATGACGTGCTGGTGATGGACGAGGCGCACCTCTTGGAGGATGTCGCCACCGACTTCTTCGGCGTCGAGATCAGCAACCTCCGCGTCGAGCGCCTGGTTCGGGATACGCACCGCGAGTGGGTGAGCGCCCGCGCCACCGGCGCGGCCGACCCAACCATCCCGAGCCAACTCAGTCGCCTGGCGGAAGCCTCGGCGCGCTTCTTCCAGATCCTGGACCTTCCCGAGGGAACCCGGCGCCTTCGACCGGACTCCCTGGAGGGCATCTGTCGAGAGGCGGGGCAGGCGCTCATCCAGGACCTCGTCCTGCTCCACGACCTCGTCCAGGCGGCGACGGGGAAGCCGGAGGGCCTCCTGGCCTGCGCGCGGCGGGCACGGGAGCAGGCAGGGATCCTCGCCGGCCTCCTGGATGCGCCGGGGGAAGCATCGGATGCTGCTGCCGGGCCGGCCATGGTGCGCTGGGCCGAGCGACGAGGTCGAGGCATCTTCCTCCGCGTCTCACCCCTGGACGTCTCGGAGGAATTCCACCGGACGATCCTGGAGTCGGCGGAGGCCGTCATCCTCACCTCGGCCACGCTGTCGGCCGCGGGCCGCTTCGACTTCCTCCGCAGCCGGCTCGGCATTCGCGAGGCGCGGGAGTTCCAGGCTGCGTCGCCCTTCGATTATGCCCGCCAGGCCATCCTGTACGTTCCGCGCCACCTGCCCGATCCCAGGAGCCCGCGGTTCGTCGACGCCGCGGTCGAGGAGATTTGCGGCATTCTCGAGATCACCCGCGGCCGGGCCCTGGTCCTTTTCACCAGCCTGGAGGCCATGGAGACGACCCACCGGCTGATGGACGGCCGCGTGCCGTTCCCGCTCATGGTTCAGGGCCAGGCGCCCCGGACGGAATTGCTGGACAGATTCCGCGAGGATGTGGCGTCGGTCCTCTTCGCCACGCGAAGCTTCTGGCAGGGGGTGGATGTCGTCGGCGAGGCGCTCTCCTGTGTCATCATCCACAAGCTTCCCTTCGGATTCCCGGGGGATCCGGTCCTGGAGGCCCGTCTGGAGTACATCCAGCGGCAAGGCGGCGACCCATTCTGGGAGTACCAAGTCCCGTCGGCGATCATCACGCTGCGGCAGGGCTTGGGACGATTGATCCGGAGCGGGCAGGACTGCGGGGCCCTCTGCATTCTGGACAATCGGCTCCTCTCCCGCGCCTACGGGAGGGCGTTCCTGGAGAGCCTGCCGCCCTGCTCGGTGACGAGCCTGCGCGAGGATGTGCGCCGGTTCTTCCTGCGTGAGGGCGGGCCGGCGGCGTGAGGGGGGGTCATGGGCGTCCTTTTGCTTTTCGTGGATGGGCTGGGGCTGGGCGAGGACGACCCGGACAAGAACCCGGTGGCCCGCGCACGGGTCAAGCGGCTGCGCCTCCTGCGAGATCGTGCGGCGCCGGACCCGACGGCCACCCTGGTTCCCGCGGATGCGTGTCTGGGCGTCCCCGGGCTGCCCCAGAGCGCCACGGGGCAGACATCCATCCTGGCGGGGGTCAATGCGCCCGCGGCCGTCGGGCGGCATATCAACGGCTACTGCACGAAGTCGCTGGCCGCCCTCCTGGACGGCCGCTCGCTGTTCAGCCGGGTGAAGGCCGGCGGGGGCGAGGTCACCTTCGCCAACGCCTACACCCCCGCATTCCTGGAGAATCTGCCCCGGTTCCTCTCGGTCAGCACGGTGGCCTCCATGCGGGCGGGGCTCACATTTCGGACGCTCGACCACCTCGCCCGGGGCGAAGCCCTCTTCCACGATTTCACCAACCGGCTCCTTCCCGAGCGGGGATACTCGCTGCCAATCGTCAGGCCCCGCGAGGCGGGGGCGCGGCTCGCGCGTCTGGGGGAGCGGCACACCTTCACCATGTACGAGCACTTCCTGACGGACCGGGCGGGCCACGCCCGGGACATGGCGCGCGGGGTGGAGATTCTATACATAGCGTCATAAGTAATGCCGCATAATTATCTTGCCATGTTCATGCCTTTCCTGTCATGATAGCGACAAGGAGGGCATGACCATGCGCAAGTTGGCGATCGCCGATGCCGAGAT
>Ga0181527_1000390_pt1 | contig 50848 bp, 44 predicted proteins | sample PEATcosm2014_Bin_30_FD_119762 | JGI IMG/M metagenome (GOLD analysis project Ga0181527, IMG submission 119762) | Peatland microbial communities from MTU Mesocosm Facility, Houghton, MI, USA - PEATcosm2014_Bin06_60_metaG | ecosystem: Environmental > Terrestrial > Soil > Wetlands > Peat | place...
CCTGCTGGTGGATGATTACGATACGGCGGGCGAGGAGGCGGACGGTTCGACGATCATTCCCGACAGCACCTACACCAATACGCTGACCGCGGCGGGATTCAGCTACGGTTTCTGGAAGGTGAATCAACGGGGCTATCCGCTGCTTTCCGACTTGCAGCCGTTTCCGGTGCTAGTTTGGCGCACGACCGATGACATCATCAATTACACGGGGACCAACAACACGCTCACTGCGGATCAACAATTCATGATCCAGACCTACATGAACGGCGGCGGCTCATTTTTCATGGCCTCGATGGGCATCCTGAGCCAGTTGGGAGATGTAGCCTTCCGGCGGGATGTGCTCCAGGTGGCCGGGTTCAAGCAGAACCCCGACCCGCCCTCATCCTGCGCCGATTGCGACGAATACTTTGGTGTGCCTGCAATCATGGGAGCGGCAGGGGACGCCATCACGAGCGGCATGAACATGACGTTGGATTACAGCTCCTATCCCGTCTTCGATTTGGGCGACGGGACGGTTTATGGACCGGATTTCTCCGATACATTCACGCCTGCCACAAACGCCACGGCGATCGTTTTCGAGTCGGCTTCGGGAAAGCCGTGCGGGATGAGCTACCCGCAGATCGGGCTGGACAGCCCGGGTCGCGCCGTTTTTCTTTCCTTTCCGCTGGATACCGTGCCGGCGACAGGAACGCCGCCCAACAATGAGGTTGTTTTCCTGCGGAACATCCTCAACTTCCTCGCCCCGGGCGTGAACGGCGTGGGGACGATCTTGCTCGATAGCTCGGTTTATACGGTGCCCGACCAGGTCACGGTGGAGGTGGGCGACTCGGACCTGGCCGGCACAGGCCAGACACAAGCCACGTTTTCGACCAGTTCGACGACCAACCGGGTAACCGTGACGCTGAATGAAACAACTCATCCCGGGCTGTTCCGGGGCTTTATTACGCTGGTGGCCACGAACTCAACGCCGACAAATCAATTGGTGGTCCACAACGGGGATACCATCACCGCAAAATACTTTGACGTCTCGAATAACAGCAATGTGGTCGCCGCCGCGACCGTGGACACAGTGGCGCCCATCATCAGCCAGGTTGCCGCGGTCACCAGCATGGGCAGCGCCCTGGTGAGCTGGAACACCTCGAAACCGGCTGACTCGCTGGTGCAATACGGCGAATCTATTCTCCTGGATCGGACGGCCTACGCCGGGTTGTTGGTGACCAATCACGCCGTTACGTTGGGGGGCCTTTCGGCCAACCGGGACTATTTCTATCAGGTTGTCAGCCGTGATGACGCCGGCAACACGGCTGTGGATGACAACCACGGCGCCCTCTACACGTTTACCACTCAACGGGCGCCCCAGCCCCCCTGGTTCGACAATTTAGAGAGTGGCGCTGCCGGCTGGACCGTCGTCCCAGACCCGATCGGCACCGACATGAACTGGATGCTGGGGACACCCAACAATGGCCTCCAGACCAGCGCGCATTCGGGAACCAAGGCGTGGGGGAGCGATCTCTACGGCCAGCAATTCGACCTGTTCGCCAGCAGCTTCCTCTTCAGCCCCGTGATTGATCTCTCCGGCATGAGCCAGGCAACCCTCACGTTCTGGGATTGTTTCGATTTCAGTTCCGGGCTTGAGGAGGGCCAGGTGCTGATCAGCACCAACAGCGGCGCGGCGCTTTCGTCTCTGCCTGTGCTCGTGGATTTCAGTGGACAGATGGCAACCGATTGGCAGGAGGAGAGCGTGGATTTGACGCCGTACGCTGGCAAGACCATCCAGGTGGTGTGGGACTATGCGGGCGTCTCCATCGGCAACCCGACCTATGGCTGGCTCGTGGATGACATCGGCATTACGGGAGTGTCGGCGGGGGCGGGCGGGAAGATTATCATTTCGAAGAACCTCGGCCAGGGGACCTTTACACTCACCGGACCTTTGAGCAAATCCGGCACGGAGATTTTGACCACCGTCAGCAACGCGCCGCCGGGCCCGTACACCGTGCAATTCAGCGATGTCGCTTTTTATGAAACTCCCCCCTCTCAGTCGAACACGCTGGCCACCGGCGGCACTTTGAACTTTGCCGGGAATTACAGCTTCGTGGATGTGAACCACAACGGCATTTCCGACGCCTGGGAGAGATACTACTTTGGCGCCCTATCCACCAATCGGACTCAGTTCACCGACACGGATGGAGACGGGATGTCGGATTACGCCGAGTTCATCGCCGGCACCAACCCGACAAATCCGGCTTCCAGATTCGTCATCCTCTCTGCCTCAGTCCAAAGTAACCGGCTCTTCCAACTGCAGTGGGCCGCCATTCCGGGTCGGGTCTATCAAGTCCAGGGTTTGACCAACCACGCCCCGTGGATGCCGCTCAGCGATTGGGTTCAGGCTTCAAGCAGTCCAATGTCGTATTCGGAAACGAACCTCAGCCGTGGTTCCCATTTGTTCCGGGTACAAGTCCGGCCGTGAGCCGGCCGGACGCCTGTGGCCGGTTGCGCCCCCCTCTTGCTGATCTGGCGTTGCAAAGGTTGTCAAAACCTGTTTCCGTTTGGACGGTGAAGCGGCTTGAAGGCGGCGCTTCGGGCCCATTCTTCATGGACATTTTCCTGCGGCAACGGCAAATTACCCCATGCCTTTTTCAAAACTCGGTTTGTCTGCCCAGGTCATGGAGGGAGTCAAGGCGATGGGCTACGTTGATCCCACGCCCATTCAACTCCGGGCCATTCCGCTGATTCTTGCCGGTCAGGACGTGATCGGCAGCGCTCAGACCGGCACCGGAAAAACGGCCGCGTTCGCCTTGCCCATTCTCACCCGGCTGGCCCGCCACGATCCGCGGACCCGTGTCCTGGTACTCGAACCGACGCGGGAACTGGCCGCGCAGGTGGACACGGCCATTCGCGACTTCGGGCGCTTTACCGATTTGCTGACCGCTCTGATTTTTGGCGGCGTCGGTTATGGCCGACAGATGGATGCGCTCAAGCGCGGGGCGGACATCATCGTCGCCACCCCGGGCCGTTTGCTCGATCACCTGGCGCGCGGCACCTGCCACCTCGATCACGTCAAACATCTCGTGCTGGACGAAGCGGATCGCATGCTGGATATGGGTTTTCTGCCGGACGTGCGCCGCATCATCCAACGCTGCCCGCGCGAGCGGCAAACACTCCTGTTCGGCGCCACGGTCCCGCCGGAAATCGAAACGCTCATTCGCTGGGCGATGCGCCATCCGCAGTCGATTGAAATCGGCGCGCGCCGCACGCCCGCCGAAACGGTCAAACACGTCATTTATCCCGTGTCTGAAGCTCAAAAAGCCGAACTGCTTCTCGCCCTGCTCGACCGGATCAATTACGAATCCGCCATTGTCTTCTGCCGGACGAAACATGGCGCCGACCGCATCGCCCAGTTGCTCAAGCGGTACAACCACGCGGTGGCCGTGCTCCATTCCAACCGCACGCAACGGGAGCGCGAGCAGGCCCTGCACGGCTTCCGCGAAGGTCGCTACGAGGTCCTGGTCGCCACCGACATCGCCGCCCGCGGACTGGACATTGCGGACGTCAGCCACGTCGTCAACTACGACGTGCCGCATCATCCGGAGGATTACATCCACCGGATTGGCCGCACGGGCCGCGCAGAGGCGACCGGCGACGCGTTCACTTTGATGGTGGCTGAGGATTCAAAACACGTGGCGGCCATCGAGCGTTTCATCAGCCAGAAAATTCCGCGTTTAAGGCTGGAAAAATTTGATTACCGCTATACGGCGCTGTTCGAGGAAGAGAAGCCGGGCCAGCCCAAAGGATTTGAACGCCGAGTCAGGGGAGCCCGCGTGCGCGGGGGCTATTTTTACGGCCCGGCGAAACGAAGAAGATAAAAACACCTTCCCCGCTGGATTTGCCCCTCCTGGACAAACTTTGTCGCATATGCGACAAAGTTTGTCCAGGAGGGGGGATTTCACAATTTGAATTTCACCGGCCCTCACCCGGTCCCGCCACGGCGGGACCACCCTCTCCCATCCGACTCGCCGCGCTGTCACGCCGTCGCAGCGGGTGGGAGAGGGGCGGAGTGAGGGCGTCCTTCCATTCTCCATCCTCAATCTTCCATGCTCGATCCTCGTTGCCGCCAGGCCGCGCTAAGATCTATTCCGATTGACCCGCGTCGGTCCCAGACCGTTGTCCTTTCCCGGCCCAGGCCTGGCGCCACTTGCGGAGCGTTCCGGCGAAAACTCCATCCACACGGCTATGATCCAACTGGCCAGCAGATGTGTCTCCGGCGGCATGCGATTCCAGCGCAACCACGAAATACACCAAACACACGAATAATAAATCCGCGAATTACGCCAATTCACGCGAACAGAATCTCATTTTCCTAGAAATTCGCGTCCATTCGCGAAATTGGCGGATTGACTTCTTCAATCCGGGCGCTCGACCTTGGAACATCAACGTATGGCTTCGGTGGCGCGCTCACCGTGCTCAATTCTGCGACAAATCCTCCGGCATCTGCGCGAGCAACCGGTATTTCCAGCCCTTTTGATTCAGAATGACGCGCCAAAGCTGTTGGGGATCAGTGTCGAACACCAGTTCCAGAGTGGCGGGATGCGTCAGCCAGGCCTCGCGCTTCATTTCATCCTCGAGCTGCCCGGGACTCCAACCCGCATAACCCGCAAACATCTTCAGCTTGCGCGTCGGAGAAAAGGATTCCCCGAATTCCGTCAACGCGTCCAGGGAATGGCCGAGGCTCAGATTTGGCAGCACGTTGGCCTCCGCGATAAAACAATCCGTGTGGAGAAAGCTCAAGGCGGTGGGCTGCACCGGTCCGCCCAGGTAAAGTGGAGCTTCCTTGAGCGCGTCCGGGAGATCGGCGACCAGCATTTCGCCGACCTTGCTGCCGGTGGCGCGATTGAGCACCAGGCCGAATGCGCCTTCGGCATCGTGCTGGCAGATGAGCACGACCGTTCGCTGGAAAAACGAACCCCGTAACCGCCCGCTGTCGAGGAGCAACTGGCCTCTGAGATATTTCGGCGTTTCCAGCATTCCACTCGCCTGCAATGTCACGCAAACGGGCCTCGCTGGCAATACTGATTCGCTTTTCCCGTCGCCCCGAAGGGCTGTGCTCCGGGATTTTGAGTCGTTCGGAATTCGCCGATGATAGAGATTCTCCCTTACCAAGCGGCAGTGACACGTATAAACTGGCGCCATGCGCATCGCTGGCGGAAAAGCCGCGCGCCGGATTTTAAAGGTCCCCCGAGGACGGGACGTGCGGCCCACCTCCGACCTGGTGAAGCAGGCCGTGTTCAACAGCCTGGGCGCGAGAGTCGCAGGAGCGCGCGTGTTGGAGTTGTTTGCCGGGACCGGTGCTTTGAGCCTGGAATGCCTCAGCCGCGGAGCGAGTTCGGCCGTTTGCGTCGAGAAATCACCGCGCCACGCCGAGGTGCTGCGGCAGAATTTCCAGATCGCCGGATGCCCGCCCAACAACCTGCAGGTTCGCGTTCAGGATGTGTTCGCGGCGACGGCGCAGCTTCGCGCCGTGAACGAGCGATTTGATTTGATACTTGCGGATCCGCCTTACGGAGAAAAAAACGTTGGCCGCCGCTCCACTTCGCTGGCCCAGCAGCTTTTGGACGATGTCCGTCTTCCGGGGCTGCTCGCTGCCGGCGGCTTGCTTGTGCTGGGCCACAGCAAACGCGACTCGTTAAGCATCCCGACAACCTGGCGCGAGAAGAAACTGCTCAAGCATGGCGACAGCCGCATGCTTTTCCTGGAGAGCCTGGAGGACACGGATCCGTCAGCAGCCTGATTTTTTTCCCGCGCAACAGCTTGCCACAAGCGGATCCCCCGTCAGGGCGTGGTGTCAACAGGCAAAAAAGTTCGTTCAGTTCCGGAAAACTCTGGTTCTTCGGTCCCACAGGACCAAGTCCAACCCTTGGCTGACTCACGGCCCGGCCACTTCGGCTTCAGGGACGGCCAGTTCCTCGGGCCAGCGCAGCCGGCGAACGGAGCGGGGTTTGTCTCTAGCCGCGGGGCTTCGGAATGCGTCCCCGGCCTGGAATGCTCGAGCACCGCGGTGAAGGCGGGCGGCTACTTCATCAACCGCGCTGCCGGAACGTAAAGGGTGAAGGTCGTGCCCTGGCCCACGCGGGTTTGGAGATGCAATGCTCCCTTGGCTTCCTTGACGAGGCGCTGCACGATGTTCAGGCCCAACCCCGTGCCCTGCTTGGCCGCTTTCGTCGTGAAGTACGGCTGGAAAATCTTTGGCAGGATTTCCGGGGCAATCCCGGGTCCGTTGTCGCGCACCGACAGTTGGAGCAGTGGCGGGCTGTTGGCGAAGCTTTCCACATTTAAAAACCGCGTTTCCGGGTCGTCCTTGAACGCGGTCAAATCCAGCGCTTCATGCAAGGTGCGGCCTTCAATTTTCACCTGGTGACTTCGGGGCGCGGCCTGGAACGCGTTCACGGTCAGATTGAGCAGGATCTGGATCAGATCGGTTCCGTTGATCCTCACGCCGATGTCCTCGGCCAGCGGTTGGATGGTGAATTCGTTGTTCTGCAGGCTCGGATGCACCTTGACCAGATGACTGAGATCCGTCAGGAGTTGATTGACGCCGACGCGCGGCGCTTCATCCGATTGGCGGCGCAGGAAGCTCAAGTAGCGCCGTGAAATTTCGATGCAGTTGGTCACCTGGCGGGTAATGATCTTCAAACGGTCTTTGATGAACTCGAGGTCCTCCATTTCCAGGCGGGTGGCGTCGCCGAAACGCTGGTTCATCAATTGAATGAAGCCGGAGATCACAGTGAGGGGACCGTTGATGTCGTGAATGATGCTGGCGTAGATTTCGCCGCGCGTGTTGGCGATTTGCTCCGTGATTTTCTGGTTTTGCAATTCGGTGAGCAGTTCCTGCAATTTTTCGGCGTTATTGTGGATTTCGCTCTCCAACGTGCGCCGCTGCATCGCGTTGGCCACCGCGGCGCGCATGGTGGACACGTCAAAAGGCTTGTTGATCCAGTCGCAGGCGCGCAGTCGAAGCGCCTGTCGCATCGTATCGGTGGTCTCAAACGCCGTCATCATGACCACCTCAATCGAGGGATCCACGTATTTCAGCCGTTCGAGCACTTCGATGCCGGACATGCCCGACATGCGAATATCGAGCACGGCCACATCCACCCGGTTCGTCTGCACCGATTCGATGGCCTCAACTCCGTTGCCCGCCAGAAGGAGGTCGTATTCGTCCTTGAAAATCGCCTTCAACGATTGGCGCGGACCCTCCTCGTCATCCACGATCAGCAGCGTGCCTCGCCGCTTCGCGGCGGGGGCTCGGCTTCGCGCCGGGTCTGTCGTCGCGGTCTTGGTTGCCACCGAAGCAGGCATGGTCAATTCCCCAGATTTCAAGAGGTTATGTTCCGACAGCCAACTTCCACACAAACCGTATCTTACAACAACTGCCCGGCTCCACAAGCAGAAATAGCGCCATTCTGGGACCATTACCAAAAATCTTGTTGTGAATGCCCCGTCGATATGAAACTCTTATCTGGGTAATGAGCGAATTCAGGTTCAACTGCCCCGTGTGTGGGCAGCACATCGCCACGGATTCCGGCTCCAGTGGCGCGCAAATTGAATGTCCCACCTGCTTCCAGTCCATCATCGTCCCGCAGGCGCCGCAGGCTCATACCAAATACATTCTTTCCGCCACCCAATACATCAAACCCCAGCCGACAACGCGCTTGGCGTCGGCATCCTTCCCCGCTGCCGCCAGGCGAAGGACATTTGTGCCCGAGTTCTTTGTCGCGCTGTTTTTCGTGTGCGTCCTGGGTGTCGTGCTGTACGCGGCGCATTCCAGACACAGCCGTTCGGACTCAGCCTCGTCACCAGCCGAATCAACCGATGCTCTCGCCAGTTCAAGCCTGGGCACGAACTGGCGTTTGAGTCTTGCCGGCGTATCTTTCCCCGATGTCGTCGCTGCGGGAAGAGTCCGTAACGAGAATCTCACTTTCGACCGCACGTATTTGCAGAACGGCGCGCTTGTGTTGCGCCAGGGCGCCGTTCATCAACCCGAATTGGCGGTGAATGTCTATTTTCCCGTGCGGGAGTCCCAGGCGTTGGCGGGGAGGCAGTTTAACATCGAAACGAACGATGCGGGCATGGTGCCTCGCATCGTGTTACGCTGGAAAGAAGGTGATCTGCAAGTGGCGCAATCGTTCACCAACGGTTACGCCATGAAGCTCGACTTCGGGTCGATCGCCGCCGACAAGATGCCCGGGAGGATTTATTTGTGCCTGCCCGACGTTTCGAAGAGCTTCGTCGTCGGAAGCTTCAACGCCGAAATCCGGAAACTGGCGTTTCCCAAACAGTAATAGCCCGCGCCGCAAAAACAGACATTGGTTTCATCTCGTCGATGGTTTGGGAGGGCGCGGCTGCTGACGGGCCCGGAAGCTTTCACCGGAATATGGGCTCGCGCCTTCGCGGCGACGAAGCCGCTTCGGCCGCGCAGCCACGAGGACGCTCACCGTCCCCGCCCAAACTATATGAGATAAGTTCCAGGCTCTGTTGTTGTGATCGCCGAACTCGTCAACACCGGCAGTGAATTGATGCTGGGCCGCGTGCTCAACTCGCATCAGCAGTGGCTTTGCCGCCAGTGTTCCGATCTGGGCTACCTTGTCAGCCGTCAGGCCGCCGTTCCGGACCAAGCCGGGGAAATTGAGTCGGCCGTCCGCGAATCCCTCTCGCGAGCCGATCTCGTCATCACCACGGGCGGCCTCGGGCCGACCTCCGACGACCTGACACGTCAGTCAATTGCGCGGCTGCTCGGCCGAAGGTTGCGTGAGGACGAGGAGACGCTCACTCGTATCCAGGCGTTTTTTGCCCTTCGCAATCGCCCGCTGCCCGAATCAACGCGTGTCCAGGCGATGGTGCCGGAGGGCGCTCTCGTCTTGCCGAACCAGGAGGGGACGGCTCCGGGACTGGCCATCCAGGTAAAACCCAATCGGTTCCGGAACAATGGCCAGGGCAGTTGGCTGATCATGCTCCCCGGGCCCGGCCGCGAATTGCGCCCCCTCTTCACGCATTCGGTGGTCCCCTTGTTGCGGCGCGCCCTGCCGTTGACCGACACGTTTGTCTGCTGCACTTTGCGGACGACGGGGGCGGGCGAATCGAGCGTGCAGGAGAAGATTGAGGGTTCGTTGCGGGAGTTGGTGAGGAAGGGGCTTGACGTCGGGTATTGCGCCAAGCCCGGTCAAGTAGACGTGCGTCTCGCGGCGCGCGGCGCAAACGCGCAAGACTGCGTGGATCAAGCGGAGGCCAGGGTTCGAGCCCAACTCGGTTCAGACATTTTCGGAAGCGGCGACGAGACCCTGGAAGAAGTGGTGATTCGCTTGTTGGTGCAACGCAAACGAACCCTGGCGATAGCCGAATCCTGCACCGGCGGCTGTATCGCGCATCATCTCACGAATGTATCGGGCGCTTCGGCGGTTTTTCGGGCAGGATGGGTCACGTACAGCAACGAAGCAAAACAAGCCTTTCTCGGAGTCCGCGCTGAGACCCTCGATCGCTACGGCGCCGTCAGCCAGGCCGTTGCGCGGGAAATGGCCGCCGGCGCCCGGCAGGCGAGCCAGGCCGATTATGCCATTGCGGTCACCGGCATAGCCGGGCCAACCGGCGAAACCCCGGACAAACCGGTCGGCACCGTTTTCATTGCATTAGCCTCCCCGCAGGAAACGCAGGTCTGGCATCAGTATAACGTTTGGGATCGGGTGACGTTCAAGGAGGTCACTACCGGGCAGGCGCTCAATCAATTGCGCCTGGCGCTGCAAAAGCCAGAATTGGGTTCATAAATGCTCTTCACCAGCGCCCGGCCAGGGGCAATCTGTGTCGAGAAACAAGACACCCTTTTGCTCCAACCAGTTGAGGTTTCCTCCCGTTCATCTCTCGAAATGGGCATGTCGCAAACCTCTCTCCGGGCATAATAGCTGCTTCGATAAAACACCGCAGAGAAAGTGGTTCGAGAGTGTGGCAAAGGCTGATCGCGGGAGGACGTGTAGGCTGCGCCTGGCACCATCGGAAACCATTGCCCCGGGAACGGACTACAACAGCTATGTTTGTGAAGCAAGCCGCCCAACTGATGGCTCTGGCATTACTGACCGTGCCGGGCATGACGTCATTTGGGGCGGACAACACCCTTCTCACGAATCGGACGGAGGTCCCAAGGCCGGTTCCCAGCACGAGTCGGAACAACTCCATCCTCCGGTTTCGTCCCGATCTGATACCCACCTCGGAAATTGCCTCGTTGACGCCCCAATTGGCTCGCACTCGAACCAATCCTCTCCCGGTGCGGATTCAAGGCCTGGTGCTGGATCAGGGGCTCGGCGAATACGTGACCATTCAGGACGACTCGGGCTCGATTCGCGCCGAAACGCGCCAGACCGTTCCCCTTGGCGGTGGCGAGCGGGTGGCGGCTTGGGGCCGACTTTGCTGGGATGGCAATCGGGTGTTTCTGCAAAACGCTGTCATTCGACCATTGACCTGGGATTCCATGGGTGAACAGACCATTTTGCCCGCACCGGGAAAACCCGACCACCTGCCCACACTGACCCAGGTGCGTCAAATCCGGGATTTGCCGCCCGCCCAAGCCGCCTGGCGGTATCCCGTCCAGGTTCGCGGGGTGATCACCACGCTTTGGAAAGAATCCAGGTCGCTGTTTGTCCAGGACGACGCCGCGGGCATCTTCGTTCTCGCGTCGAACCTGAGCTTCGATACGAACTGGCACGTCGGCGCCGAAGTCGAAATCGAAGGCGTCAGCGGTCCCGGCGGTTATGCTCCCATCATTGAAGCGGACGCGGTCAGCATACTCGGCGAGAGGAAATTACCCGCGCCACGGCTGGTCGGTCTGTATCAAATGGCCACCGGGCAATTCGACGCTCAATGGGTGGAAGTGCGCGGCGTCGTGCGTTCGGCCCAGGTCAACTGGCGATCGACCGATCTTAGACTCAGCGACGTGAATGGACTGGTGGAGGTGGATGTGCCGGGCGGCGATGCCTTCACGAATCTGGTGGATTCGCGGGTGCGCGTTTGTGGAGTCTGCGGGTCGCGCCCCAATCCGAACCGCCAGCTTATGGGCGCTTACGTCTGGTCGCCGTCCACCAATCTGCTGGTGGTGGAGGAAAAGGGTGTGACCGACCCGTTCACGCTGCCCACTCGACCGATTGCTTCATTTTCCCAGTTCAGCCAATGGCGCGCCATTCAGCACCGCGTCAAAACCGCTGGTGTGGTCACCTTCAGCCAGCCGGGTTGCCCCTTGTTCGTGCAAGATGAAACCGGGGGAGTGCCGGTCTATCTGGCTCAGGCGGCTGAATTCCAGCCGGGTGACCGCGTGGAAGTGGCCGGGTACCTCTCCCCGGGCGATTTCGGATACGTGTTTCGCGAGGCCAAGTGCCGCCGGATTGGCCGCGGCAAAATTCCCGCGCCGAAACCCGTCTCGGTCGTCAACCTGCTGAATCAAAGCCTGCATTGCATCCGGGTGCAGTTGAGCGCCCGCCTGGTCAGCTCCAACTCTCGCGCCAACGAGGAAGTGCTGACGTTGCAGACGGACAATATGATCTTTGAAGCCCTTCGGCCCCTCGGCGCCGTGACCGCCGGGAATCCCATCCCAGCCGTGGGGAGTCTCGTGCGGCTGCAGGGAGTTTATGTGATCCTGGGAGATGAATCACGACAGCCGCGGGCGCTCCGGATCTACATCCCCCCCGCCGACCCCATTCATCTGGTGGAGAGGCCACCCTGGTGGAACAGCCGGCGCGCTTCGGCCGTATTGGGAATCATGGCTGCGGTGGTGGTGGCCGCCGCGCTCTGGGCCATCACGCTGCGCCGCCGTGTCGCCGAGCAAACTCTCGTCATCCGCGAGCGTCTCGCCAAAGAGGCCGCGCTCGAACAACGTTATCGGGAAATCTTTGAAGCGGCGAACGACCTGATCTTCACTTTCGACCTCGATGGGCGGCTGACGTCGCTTAACCCGGCGGGTCAACGCGTTCTGGGCTACAATGCCGAAGAGGTCAAACAACTCAAGATCGACGAAATCCTGGCGCCGTCGAGCCGCGGCCTGGCACGGCAATTAATTGAGACCCAACCGGCCAACGGGACCGCCAGGACCCTCGAATGTGAATTGGTCGCCAGAGATGGTCGCTTTATACTGGTGGAGACGTCCGCGCGGTTGATCCTCAAGGATGGCAAAGCACACAGCGGCCAGGCCATCTCGCGCGACATTACCGAGCGCAAACGGGCGGAAGAAGAACTGTTCAATTCGCGGCAAATGCTCCGGTTGGTTCTGGACACCATTCCGCAGCGCGTCTTCTGGAAGGATCTCAAGTCGATTTATGTGGGGTGCAACAAATCTCTGGCCCAGGACGCCGGCTTCGCCGACCCCGACGAGATCATCGGCAAAACCGATTACGGGATGGGTTGGGTGGCGACGGCGGATCTCTATCGCGCCGATGACCGCCGGGTGATGGAAACAGGCCAGCCCAAGCTTAACTACGAGGAACCCCAACTGAAGTCCGATGGCACGCAAACGTGGTTGATGACCAGCAAGGTGCCGCTGCACGACAAAAACGGCCGGGTAATCGGGGTGCTGGGAACGTACGAAGACATCACCGACCGCAAACGGGCCGAGGCCGCGTTGGCCGAAGCCAGTGCTCTGCTGCAGACGCTGCTGGAGCACAGTCCCGACGTCATCTATTTCAAAGACCGACAATCACGCTTCGTGCGCTTCAGCAAGTCTTTCGAGAGACTCTTCCAGGTCTCTGATCTGAAGCTGCTCATCGGCAAGACGGATTTCGATTTTTTCACCGAAGAACACGCCCGGCCGGCCTATGAAGATGAGCAGGAGATCATCCGCACGGGCAAACCGGTTATTGGAAAACTGGAAAAAGAAACCCACCAGGACGGAAGGGTCACCTGGGCCTTGACCACCAAAATGCCGTGGCGTGATAAGGACGGAAACATCGTCGGCACCTTCGGCATTTCCAAAGAGATCACGGCGATCAAGGAGGCGGAAGCCGAACTGGCCCACGAACGGGAATTGTTCCGCGCGCTCCTGGACAACTTCCCGGATAATATCTATTTCAAAGATCGCGAATCCCGTTTCGTGCGCGTCAGCCGAGCGAAAGCGGAAAGAACGTTTGACCTGGTCCGGAACCGTTATCTGGCCAACGGCGCGCCGGGAACTCCAAAGGAATTACCGCCCCATCTTTCCAGCCTGGAAGCGTTTTCCAGTCACCTGATCGGAAAGACGGATTTCGACACTTTCGATGAGGAACACGCGAAGATAGCCTTTGAAGAAGAACAGGAGATCATGCGCACCGGCAAACCCATCATCGGCAAGCTGGAGCACATCGCCTATCCGGGCAAGTGGATGCTCGTCACCAAGATGCCCTGGCGTGACAAAAATGGGAATATCATCGGCACCTTTGGTGTGTCTCGAGACGTTACCGCCCTCAAGGAAGCCGAGGCCAAACTCGAAGCCGCGCACCGGCGCCTCATCGATACCTCCCGCCTGGCCGGAATGGCGGAAGTCGCCACCGACGTCCTGCACAACGTCGGCAATGTCCTCAACAGCGTAAACGTCTCCTGCTCGCTCACGCTCGACCGGCTGAAGGCCTCCAAAGTGCCCAGCCTCTCCAAAGCCGCCTCCCTGCTGCAGGAGAATCGCGGTCGATTAATGGAATTCCTCACCCAGGATCCCCGTGGCCAGCAGATTCCCGAATTTCTGTCGGCCCTGGCCGAGCACCTCGACAACGAACAAAAGGATTCCCTGACCGAACTGGAACAACTGGTAAAACATATCGACCATATCAAGCAGATCGTCGCCATGCAGCAGAACTACGCCAAGGTCGCCGGGGTTCTTGAGACGGTCAACCCCATCCAGCTCGTGGAGGACGCGCTCCATATCAATACCGCCGCGCTCATGCGGCATGAGGTCCAGGTGCGCCGCGAATATGAAGAGACGCCGCACATCGTCACCGAAAAACATAAGGTGCTGCAAATTCTCGTAAACCTGATCCGGAATGCCAAATACGCCATGGACGACGCGAAAGGCAGCGACAAGGTGTTGACGGTCAAGGTGGCTGCCGAGGGAAACAGCCAAGTCAAAATCCAAATCTCCGACAACGGCATCGGAATCGCCAGGGAAAATCTGACTCGCATCTTCTCGCATGGATTCACCACCCGCAGCAACGGGCATGGATTTGGGTTGCACAGCGGCGCGCTGGCCATGCGGGATTTGGGCGGGTCTCTTCAGGCTCAAAGCAACGGCCCCGGCACAGGAGCAACTTTCACACTCTTGTTGCCCCTCGCTCCGTCGAACTCTGCTCCGACCTCACTATGAAGCAGCCCGCCTCTGACACCCCGCCCCGAATCCTCATCGTGGATGATAATCCGGCCATTCACGAGGATTTCCGCAAGATTCTGGGAGGCAAAAGCGACGCGCAATCGCGGCTCGAGGATGTCGAGGCAGGCCTCTTTGGCGAAGGCTCCGCCTCCATGAATCGCCCCGGATTCCGCATCGACTCCGCCTATCAAGGCAAAGAGGCACTCGGGCTCGTCCAAAAGGCCATCGCCGAAGGCGACCCGTATGTCATGGCATTCGTCGATGTGCGGATGCCTCCGGGCTGGGATGGAATCGAAACACTCGAACGGATCTGGCAATGTTCGCCCGAGTTGCAGGCCGTGATTTGCACCGCCTATTCAGATTATTCCTGGGACGACATGACGCAACGGCTCGGCCATACGGATAATCTTCTGATTCTCAAGAAGCCCTTCGAAACAGTCGAAGTGCTCCAGCTCGCCCACGCGCTGACCCATAAATGGGCCCTCGCGCGACAGGCCAAATTGCGCATGGAAGACCTCGACCGGATGGTTCAGCAGCGCACCGAGGAGCTGGTCCTGGCCAACCGGAACCTGCAACAGGAAATCGAGGAGCGCGTCCGCATTCAGCAGGAACTGCGAGTCAGTGAAGAGCGCTTTTCCAGCGCCTTCCGCTCCAGCCCTTTTCCCATGGCCATTCAGAGCAGCGTGGACTGGCAGTTCCTGGACGTAAACCCCAGCTTCGTGGAACTCAGCGGTTATACCGCCGAGGAACTCGCTCATCCCGGCGCTCAACACATCCAGTTCTGGGCCAAGGGCGGCGACCCCGCCCCGAATGCCTTCGTGCCTGAGGGCCGGCTCCGGAACCAATCCTGCCTCTTCCGCCGCCGCGATGGAACGACCCTCCAGACCCTCCTGTCCACCGAACCGCTGTCCCTGGGTGGCAAGCCGTGCCTGCTGCTCATTGTCGAAGACATCACGGATCAATTGAAGCTTGAGGCCCAGTTGCGGCAGGCGCAGAAGATGGAAGTGATCGGCCGCATGGCTGCCGGCATCGCCCACGAGTTCAACAACATACTCACGGTCATTCAAGGCGATGTCGGCCTGCTGCAAACCGTGAACGTGTCCAACGTCGACCGGGGAGTGTTGCTGGACCAGATCATGCAAGCCAGCAAGCGCGCCGCGACCTTCACCCGACAATTGCTGGCGTTCAGCCGAAAACAGGTGCTGCAACCTCACTTGCTCAATCTCTCCACGCTCGTGCAGCGCACGAAAAAAATGCTCGGCCGGCTCATCGGCGAGAAATTCGAAATCCGGCTCCACTGCCCCAACGAATTGCCCTCGGTTCTGGCCGATGAAGGGGGCATGGAGCAGATTCTCATCAACCTGGCCTTGAATGCGCGGGATTCCATGCCGGGGGGCGGGTTCATTGAGATCGGCACCGAGGCGGTGGTTCTCGAAAAGTCGGCCTCGAGTGTGAATCCCGAGGCGCACGCGGGGCGGTTTGTCTGCCTTTTTGTCACCGACTATGGTTGCGGTATGAATCCACAGGTCCTGGCGCGCATTTTCGACCCCTTCTTCACCACAAAAGATGTCGGCAAGGGAACCGGCCTGGGCCTTTCCACCATCCACGGCATCGTCAAACAGCACGAGGGCTGGATCGATGTAACCAGCGAAGTCGGGCGCGGTTCCACATTTAGAATCTATCTGCCGGTCTGTAACGCGACGTCCACGCCCCCCCAAAATGCCGGCAATGATCCGCATCCGGAAGAACCCGGCAAGGGCGAAACGGTGCTCGTCGTCGAGGACGAAGCGGCGGTGCGCGAACTGGCCTGTGTCTCGCTCCAGAGACGCGGCTATCAGGTGCTCAAGGCCGCGGACGGACCCCAGGCAATCGAAGTCTGGGAGCGTAATTCCGCCAAAGTCGATCTGCTGCTCACGGACATGGTCATGCCTTCCGGCATGAACGGAGGCGAGCTGGCAAAAATTCTCCAGTCGCGAAGTCCCCAACTGAAAGTCATCTACACGAGCGGCTACAGCACCGAATTCTTCAGAAAAGACTCCCCCCTGACCCAGAGCATCAATTTCCTGCCCAAGCCTTATGACCCGCAGACCTTACTCAAGTCCGTCAGGACTTGCCTGGACGGCGGCGAACTGAAGCGCGCCGTGCGCGGCCAGCCCGCGTCCCAGCCAGCCATCCCGCCCGGCTAACGCATGCCCTCCAGCCTGCCGGGCGGGCTTCCGCAAAGAAAAAAGCCGCAGGCGAACACCTGCGGCGCATGAACCCACACCCGATCCGCCCTAAGCGCCGTTGTCTCCGATCGCCTCGACCGGACACCCTTCTTTGGCTTCCTTGCAGCGGGCTTCCTCGTCCGGATTCTCAGGTTGCTTGAATACGAACGAGTAGCCGCCGTCGTCGTTGCGCTTGAAATTGTCGGGCGCCGTCTCGCGACACAGATCACAGTCAATGCACTGGTTGTCGACGTAATATTTGCCCGCCACGTTCTCCGGATATCGATTTGCTACATCAGCCATAAAATTTCCTTTATTGGCCACGCAATATGACGGCGCCCCCGCGCGATGGCAAGCTGTTTTGGAGCCTTTATTCCGCGCGGGTCCAGTGTTGCCACCACTCTAACCTGGAGGCCATGTCCGCATGGCAACCCGGATTTATCCGGCAGATGTGCAAAGTGCGCTCATTGCTGACGCATCCAATCGTCTAATCTGAAATCCGGGATCGGATGTGACCCTGTATTTCCGCTTCGCCCATGGCGATTTCCCGCACCCCGCCGCCCCGTCCGCCCGCAATAAAATCTTTTATTCCCGTGCTCGGGAATTATCCTCCCCCGCGTGACTTCCCGTGCTCGGCGCAAAACAAAAATCATTGCCACCCTGGGTCCCGCCACCGAGTCGGCGGAAATGATCGCCCGCCTGATCGATGCGAGCGTGGATGTCTTCCGGCTGAATATGTCCCACGCGCCGCACGATTGGGTGCGCCGCGTCGTCCGCGACATCCGCGCCGCCGCCCTCGCCCGCCACCGGTTCATCGGCATCATGATGGATACCCAAGGCCCGGCCATCCGCACCGGCGACGTGGGAATGCCCTTCGACCTCCAGCCCGGCCAGAAATTCACCCTCACGGTCCGCGGCGAACGCAGCGAGGAGGAGCGCTCCGTGGATGTCAATTACGCCAACTTCGTCAACGACATCGACGTTGGGGACGTGGTGCTCATCGACAACGGCATGATCGAAATGAAAGTGCTCGCCAAGACCGGCAACATGGTCGAGTGCGAAGTCCTCACCGAAGGCAAACTCGGCAGCCGCCGCCACATCAACCTGCCCGGCGTGAAGGTCAGCCTGCCCGCGCTCACCTCCAAAGATATCAAGGATGTTCTGCTGGGGCTGGAGCTTGGGGTGGACCTCATCGCGCTTTCCTTTGTCCGTGAAGCCCGCGACGTGCTCCAGTTGAAGGAGCTGTTTCAAAAAAGCGGATCCCGGCCGCTGGTCATCGCCAAAATCGAAGACCAACAGGCCGTCGCCAACCTCGATGAGATCACCCGCGAGTCGGACGGCATCATGGTGGCCCGGGGCGATCTCGGCATTGAAATACCCTACGAGGAACTGCCCATCGTCCAACGTCGCATCGTGAAACTGTGTTTGCGGGTCGGCAAACCTGTCATCGTCGCCACCCACATGCTGGAGAGCATGATCGAATCGCCCCTGCCCACGCGCGCCGAAGTCACCGACGTCGCCAATGCCGTCTACGAGCAGGCCGATGCGATCATGCTCAGCGGCGAAACCACCGTCGGCAAACATCCCCTGAAATGCGTTGAAGTCTTCGATCGCATCGCCGTCCGCATCGAGCGGAGCGGCGGGGCGAACTTTTTCGACCATTCAGACCTCACCAGCGCGCGGCAGAAACTGGTCAAAAGCGCCGTGGTCATGGCTAATGAACTCAAGGCGGAAGCCATCCTCGTGATCACCCGCAGCGGGAACATGGCCCGCTATACCGCCTGGCTGCGCCCGCGGTACTCGAAAATTTACGCGCTCTGCCCGCGCGACGAGACGGCCAACGGCCTCACCCTGAGTTGGGGGGTGATGCCGTTCGTGGTTCCGTTCGACCTCATTAATCCGGAAAATACGATCGAAGCCGCCTTGAAGATTCTGGGCCGGCAAGGCCGGCTGAACCCGGGCACCACCGTCGTCATCATCGGTTCCATCCTGGTGGGCGAACAGGTTGTGGACGCGGTGCAGATGCGGGTGGTGTGAACGCGGTCATGGTGTGCGTTCGTGCGATACAGCCGAGCCGCGAAGAACAAACATCAATCGGTGTCAACAACGGCGAAGTAATCGGACTCCATGGAACGCAGATCGACAATTCGAGCGGTCGGTTGTTGGGTGGGCGCACTCGCGCTGGCCGGACTGGCCGGTTGGGTCGTTCTGCAGCACCGGACCATTTCGCGATTGTCGGAGGAGAACCGCAAGCTGGCCGGCAATCTGGACGAACTGGATCGCTTGCGCGCGGAAGTGAAGGCGGCGCAAAACCTGCGCCGTCAGGAGGCGGAACTCCAGCAGCTCCGCGAAGACAACCGGGATTTGCTGAGGCTGCGCAGCGAAGTCCACCAGTTGCGCGAACAGCAGAAGGAAACCGAATTGTTGCGAACGGCAAACGCCCGGTTGTTGCAGGCCTTGCAGGGCCTGAACTTGTCCACCAACCAGTTGGCGATGGTGGCGGCCGCGCGGAAAGAGGGCGCCGTGTTGGGAATACTCCTCCGGTCGGTGAATGATGCGCAAAACGGCGCGGTTCCCCCTCGCTACAACGGCGCCGTCGTCGCGCAATTTGAGCCCGATTCGCCGGTCGCCTCGTCCGGTTTGATGGTTGGTGACATCATCATCCGCGCGGACGGTCGTCCTATCGAAAACCCCGGCCAATTACAGGCGGAAATGTTGACGAAGAAACCGGGCGACATCGTCACGTTGGATGTTATGCGCAATGATACATTGATCCGGGTCCGCGTCCAAACCAGGGCGTGGCCGAAGTGAAGGCCTCCCTTGCGCCGATCAGGGTTTCAGCACCTTCACTGCCTCCGCCGCCCAATTCAGCATCGCGCCGGGAAAAATGCCCAGATAAAAAATCCCGGCGATGCAGGCATAAATAGACCAGCGAATCGCGCCAGAAATCCGGATTGGGGGCAAATCACCTGCCGCTTGCGCCCAGTACATCGCCCGGATCACGCCGAAGTAATACCACAGCGAAATCACGACGCCGGCGATGGCGGTGAACGCCAGACAATAGTAACCCGGATTCGTCGCGCCGTTGGCAATGACTGCCTTCAACAACAGGAACTTGCCAAAGAACCCCGCCAGCGGGGGAATGCCCGCCAGCGAAACCATCGCCACCGTCATCGTCGCCGCCAGCAGCGGCGAGCGCCGGCTCAGGCCGGCCAGACCGGAAATGTCTTCGCTGTCAAGATGTCCCATCGCGAGGATGATCACGGTGAACACCGCGAGCACCGTGAAAAGGTATCCGCTCAGGTAATAGAGCAGGGCCGTCCCACCCGCGGTGGCGTCCTGGGTCTTTGCCGCCGTCGTCGCCATGGCGGCCACGCCCAGCAGCAGATACCCCGCGTGCGCGATGCTCGAATAACCCATCAGCCGCTTCAAATTGCGCTGCGGAATGGCGCACAGGTTGCCGTAGAGAATGGTGCTGGCGGAAATGATGATCAGCAGGTTTGTCCACTGCGCCGTAATCTGGGGCACAGCAATAAACAATACGCGCAGCAGCAGAACAAAGCCGGCCGCCTTTGACCCAATGGCCAGAAACGCCGTCGTCGGCGTCGGCGCGCCCTGGTAAACGTCCGGCGCCCAGATTTGAAACGGAACGACGGCGATTTTGAAACCCAGCCCAACCAGGATCAGCACCAAGCCGAACAGGAAAATCTTGTTCCCGGCCAATTGCCCCGACACGCCCGCCAGTTCCGCAAAATCCAGGTGGCCCGACGTGCCGTAAACCAACGCGATGCCGAAAACGGTGAATGCGGTCGAAAGCGCGCCGATGATCAGGTATTTCACACCCGCCTCGAGCGACGCAAGCCGCGCGCGCTGAAAGCTCGTCAGCACGTAAAATGTGACGGTGATCAATTCCAGCGAGACAAACAGCAGCGCGAAGTTGTTTGCCGAAGAGGCAAACAGCATTCCGCTCAGGCCGAACAGAATCAAGGCGTAATACTCGGCGATGCCCGCTTCAATCCGCTCGGCGAATTCCACGGACAGCAGCAGCACGATGATCGCCGCGAGCAGGAAGAACCGCTTGAAGAAAAGCGCCAGGGGGTCCAGAACATACATGCCGCCAAAGCCGTAATGGACTTCTCCCGGCGCCAGTTTCATGGCCAGGACGCCGTAAAGCAGAATCGCGCCCAGGCCCATTGCGGCGGCATAACCGAGCAGGCGCTTTCGACCCGTGGGCAGCCATAAATCCACGAGCAACAGCGCCAATCCCAGTGCGACTGCCGCAATCTCCAGACTCACCAAAGAAAGGTTCATTTCTTCTCCGTAGCAGCCGACGTGAGGAGGCTTTGACTCGCTTTCGCAATGGCGGCATGTTCGCCCTCACCTTGACTCTCTCCCCGCGGGAGAAGGGACGGCCACTGCCCGCTCCCGTCAACTCCCAAACCGATCAACTCATCTCCGGCACCAGTTTTCATGAAAAGCGGCAAACGATTCTCCCTCTCCTCGGGGAGAGGGCCGGGGTGAGGGCGAGTCAACAAACCATTCTTTTCCGCGTTCTCGGCAACAACCGCGCCTGGCTGCGCCGTCGCCATCTCCACAATCTTCTGCGCATCCGGCTTGATCCTGTCCGCCAGCAGGCGCGGGAAGCAACCGAACACCAGCAGGCTCGCGAGCAGCAGCGCGTAAGGCAGCTTGCGCCAGAGATGCGGGGCGTCGGCAACGCCAGCCCAGCGCTCGGGAAGTTGGGCGTGCAAAATGTTTCTCACGGCACGCAGCGTGTAAATCGCGCCAATGATCAGCGCGCCCCAGCACGCCAGTATGGTCACGAGCGGAAAGACCTTCCACGCCCCAAACAAGACCGTCACTTCACCGGCGAAATTGGCGAAGCCGGGCAAACCGCAAGCGGCAAACGCCGCCATGATCAAGGCCGCTCCAATAAAGGGCAGTTTCCGCAGCAACCCGCCGAGTTCCTTCATCTCGAGCGTCCCGGTCTGCTGATAGAGGTAGCCGCTCAACGCGAACGTCAGCGCGGCCAGGAAACCGTGCGCGACCATGACCAGCACGGCGCCGGTCACCCCAACCAGTGCCAATGTCGCGATGCCCAGGAAAACAAATCCCATGTGGGCCACGCTGGAGTAGCCGAGGAGCCAATTGAAATCCTTCTGTCGCATGGCCACCCAGCCGCAATAGACGAGATTGCCCAGACACAGCCACGCCAGGATCGGCATCCAATGTTGCCCCGCTCCCGGCATCAGCGGCAGCGCGATGCGAATCAAACCGTACAGGCCGAATTTTTTCAGGACGCCGGCGTGCAGCATCGCGGTCGGGGTCGGAGCGGACCCGTAGCCCAGCGGCGCCCACGTGTGGAACGGCCAGAGCGAAACCAATATTCCGAAGCCGAACAAGAGCAGCGGGAAGATAAACCTCTGCGCGCCCGCGGAGAGCGGGTTCTGCCGGATGTGTTCGGCCAGCGTCGGAATGTCGAACGTGCGCGCGCCGGACTGCAGATAAAGCGCAATCAACCCGATGAGCGCGATCAACGCGCCGACGCTGAGGTAAAGTGTGATTTGAAACGCGGCGTAGTTCTTCCGCTCGCCGCGGCCCCAGACACCGATCATGATGAACGTCGGCACCAGCGCCAGTTCGTGGAAGAAATAAAAGAAGAACAAGTCGAGCGACGCGAACGCGCCGAGGATGCCGCCCGTCATGACGAGCAACAAGATGTAAAACTCTTTCTCGCGTTCCCTGATCTCCCACGAACAGCAGGCGGCGGCGAACGCCACGATCGCGCCCATCAGCACCAGGCCCACGTTGATGCCATCGACACCGAGCTTGCAGGCGATGCCCAATGATTCCGCGCCGAGCCAGGGAATGGCGGAGACAAACTTGTATCCGCCAACATCGGCCGTCGCGGCGCCGAACTGCCAGAACATTTTCACCGCCAGCAGCATTGTGACGCCGGTGACGGCGACGGCCACAGCACGCATGAGCACGCGGAAATTGCGCGGCACGAACACCAGCGCAATCGCGGCAACCAGCGGCAGCAGGAAAACGTATGTTAAAGTCGTCATTCTGTTCTTAACGCAGAGACGCAAAGGCGCAGAGACGCAAAAACCGCGAGCCTCGGTCAATACCCCGCTGAAGGGGAGTGTTTCCAGCGGCGCACTTCGTACACCGTTGCAACTGTCTGAATCTCAGGTTGAGAAACCGTTGAAACGGTTGCTCAACTCCACCTGCGCTAGTCACCTGGCAAAAGCCAGGTGTTGACAACATGCCGGCTTCCTTGCGTCTTTGCGTCTTTGCGTCTTTGCGTTTAAAATTCGTCATCATTTCCATAGCACGAAGCACAGCACCAGCGCCACGCCGAGGGTGAACAGGAGGGCGTAGGTCTGCAGGTTGCCGGTCTGCAAAAGCCGTAACGCTCGCCCCAGGAATTCCGTTGTCCCGTGCACGCCCCGCACGCCGAAACCGGCGATGATCCAGCGGTCAAACCAATCCGCCACGGCGGCGATGAAATCATGGCCCCGGATGACCGTACCCTCGTAAATCTCGTCCAAATAAAAGCCATTGCACATCGCGCGCGACAGTGCGCCGAGCTTTTCCGGCAACGGGTCGTGGTCCGCCCTGGCGTACAGCGCCCAGGCGCCGGCAATGCCCAGAAGCAGAGCCGCCAGGCCGGCAACCGCAACGCCCGGCGCCTGAAGAAAAGGCGCCAAGAGTTGTTGGGAGAAACCGGCGGCGTGTCCGGGCGTTTCCCGCGGGAATTGCCTGAGATACACGCCTTCAATCCCGACGCAGCCGCCAATCAGACTGAATACGGCCAGAACCCGGAGCGGCCATGCCATGACGGGCGGCGACTCCTGGGCGTGGCCGGTGGAATCCGCTCTTGCTGGACCGCAAAAGACCACGAAAACCAGCCGGAACATGTAAAAGGCCGTCAGCATCGCCACGAGCAAGCCAATCCCAAGCAGCACGTAGTTATGCCGCGCTGCGGCTTGAGTCAGGATGCTGTCCTTGCTGTAGAACCCGCTGAAGGGCCACAGCCCCGCCAGCGCCAGTGTCCCGAACATGAACGTCCAGAAAGTTACGGGCATCTTCCTGCGCAAGGCGCCCATTTTCCAAATGTCCTGCTCGTGATGCAGCGCGATGATCACCGACCCCGCGCCGAGGAACAGCAGCGCCTTGAAGAAGGCATGCGTCGTCAGGTGAAACATCGCGGCCGTGGGCCCGGCCAGACCCACGGCCATCACCATGTAGCCGAGTTGCGACAGCGTCGAGTAAGCCAGGATGCGTTTGATGTCATTTTGCTGGATGGCGATGACCGCCGCCAGCAAAGCGGTGAATCCGCCGACGCACGAAATGACTTCCAGCGCCGGCGCGTTCAACACAATAAAAATCCGGCAGAGCATGTAAACTCCGGCGGCGACCATGGTGGCGGCGTGAATCAGCGCGCTGACGGGCGTCGGCCCTTCCATCGCGTCCGGCAGCCACACGTGCAGCGGGAATTGAGCGGACTTGCCGACGGCCCCGCAGAAAATCAGCAGACCGGCAACGGTGGCAAGAGGTCCAAGCGCTTGCGGATCCAGGATCAGTTTTTCCTGCAGCGTGCTGAAGCTCAGCGAACCGAGCTTGGCCCAGACCGTCAAAATGCCAACGATAAACCCGAAATCGCCCAGACGATTCGTGATGAACGCCTTCTTCGCCGCCGCCGCCGCCGCGGGCTTTTCGTACCAGAAGCCGATGAGCAGATAGCTCGATACTCCCACCAGCTCCCAGAAAACGAACAATTGAACGAAATTGTTCGCCAGGACGATGCCGAGCATCGAAAACGTGAACAGGCTCAAGCCGGCGAAGTAGGGCGAAAACCCGCGGTCATCGCGCATGTAGCCGCACGAGTAAACATGGATCGCGCCGCCAACGCCGGTGACGACCAACATCATCAACAGGCTGAGGGGATCCAAACGAAGACCGAACTGGACCTGGAAATCGCCGACGGTCAGCCAATTGGCTGAGAGCTCGCGCAGCGCCGGTTCCCAACCGGCGACGCGGACAAAAATGACGCCGAGAACAAACGCAAGAACGACCACGCCGATGGAAAGTCCCGCGCTCAGCCGGTGATGGTGCCGGGTAAAGAGCGCCACCCCCCCCGCCGCCACCAGCGGCAGGAACAGGATGATCCACGGTAACGCTTCGAGTTTCATCCAGATATAATGTCACCGCCGAGGCGCCGAGACGCAGAGTCTTGAAAATTGTTTGCGATGCGTTTGATACCTGATTTCAAAACGGGCACGTTGAAATTGATGAGCAGCCCAAGAGTCAGTCCTGACAGCTTCAGATAGGTGAGCAACTGCGCCTCGTGAATGGGCAAGATGTGCTCGACGGTTTTCAATTCAACAATCAGCCTCCGCTCGACAACCAAATCCAAACGATAGCCGCAGTCCAAACTGACGCCTTTGAAACGAACGGGAAGCGGTTTCTGACGCTCGAACTTGATTCCGGCGACGGACAGCTCATAACAGAGACACTCCTCATAAGCCGATTCCAGGAGCCCCGGATCGAGACTGCGATGAATCTCAATGCAGGCGCCAATGACGTGGTCGGTGAGTTCGTTGAAACTCAGCGTCTCAGCGTCTCTGCGGTTAACTAATTCCTTTTGCATCAGAGTTTCATCGAGGTCAAATCCTCAACATGCGTGGTTTGGCGTTTGCGGTAGAGCGCGACGATGAGCGCTAGGCCGACCGCCACTTCCGCGGCCGCAACCGTGATGATAAAGAACACAAAAACCTGGCCATCGAGACTGCCATTGAACCGGGAGAACGCGACCAGCGCGAGATTCGCCGCGTTGAGCATCAACTCCAGCGACATGTACATCACCAGCAGATTGCGCCGCAGGATGACGCCCATCAGGCCCAGGCAGAACAGCAGGGCGCTCACGACCAAGTAATGTTCGAGTCCTGCATTCATTTCTCTTTAGCCGCTATTTCAGGTCTTTCTTGCTCAACAAAATCACGCCCACCATCGCCACGAGCAGCAGGACGGCGACGATCTCAAACGGCAGCAGGTAATCTTTGAACAGCATCGTGCCGAGTGTGGCGGTGTCGCCGACGGCGGTGGGCGCGGGCAAACCGGCGCCCGCTTTTGTCGTGAGCAGCGATTTCACGAAGATGGCGGCAATCGCGCCCACGGAAACTAGGCCGCCGACGAGGCTGAAACTTTTGATCTTCCGCCGTTCCTCTTCCTTGAGGTCGAGCAGCATGATCACGAAAAGGAAGAGTACCATGACCGCGCCCGCGTAAACCAGAATCTGGATCGCCGCCAGAAAAAACGCGTGCAGGAGGACAAAAAGCCCGGCCAACGATGCCAGCGCCAGCACCAGAAACATGGCGCTGGTGACGGGATTGCGGCTGAACGGATTCGCGATGACCAGCACGCCGCACAGCAGCGTCAGCGCCGCGAACACGTAAAATAGAATGTCAGACGGCGCCATGCTCAAGATTACGAAGACCAAAAGTGCTTTTCAGCCGTTAAATCGTTGAATCGTTGAATCGTTACCACGGGATCGCGAAGCGACAGCCGCGCCAATGTAATGATGTAACAGTCCAACGTTTCAACGAATTCCTGTCTGTTGGTGTCCATTGGCGAGCGCCTTCAAGCCTTCACCGGAAACTCCTCCTGCGCCCCGGTTTCCTCGGCTTTCTGTTTCCACTTCTGAATTCCGGCGTGCTGCCCGCCCAACGCCAGCAGCTTTTCTTTGTTATAAATCAACTCTTGCCGCGACCTGCCGGTCAGCGAATAATCGTTGAGCAGGAAAATCGCTTCCTCGGGACAGACTTCCTGGCAAAAGCCGCAGAAGATGCAGCGCAGCATGTCGATTTCGAATTCGAGCGGCGTTTTCTCGGCATTGGGCCGGTCGGCCAGGGGGCCATCTGGCCCGGGCGGCGTGATTCGGATGGCCTTGGGCGGGCACACGAACTCGCAAAGCTGGCAGGAAACACATTTCGTGTTGCCGTCCTGGTCCCGCACCAGATACGGCGCGCCACGGTAGCCGTCGGGCACGACCCATTTCTCTTCAGGGTACTGCGTCGTCACTTTCTCTTTGAAAAAGTGGCGCAGCGTGACCTTGAACCCGCCGATAATCGCCGGCAGGTAAAGCCGTTCCCACAGATTCAGTCGTTTGCGTTTAACAAGCATTTCCAACCACATTCACCGCAGCGCGGCGCAGCCGCAACCAAGATCGAGCATGGAGGACGGAGACCGGAGAATGGAAAGACGCCCCACCCCGCCCCTCTCCCATCGGATGGGAGAGGGTGGCCTCCGGCCGGGTGAGGGTCGCCTGGAACAGTTTGCGCGGCCTGCGCACACTTTCATGGATAGTAGTACAGAGACATGGAGGCGCCGAAAGCGACAAGTGGCAGGAACGCCGCGCGGTGCCGTCCGGTCAGCGGATCGCGCCATGTTCGCCTCATATTCCATGGTTCCTCTTCTCATTTTCTCCGTGTCTTCCTCTCTCTGTGGTTCAGTTCGGACCCTTCCACCATAACACCAGCGCCGTCACAATGATGTTCGCCAGCGCCAGCGGGACCAATCGCCGCCAGCCCAAACCCATCAGTTGATCGTAACGGAACCGCGGCCACATCCAGCGCACCCAGATGATCATGAACGTCAGGAACAACATCTTCGCCAGAAAAATGGCGATGTGCAGCAGGCCCGCGACCATCTGGTTCGGCGCCGCCGGCTGGTCCAGTCCCGCGATCGGGAGCGTCCAGCCGCCGAAGAACAAAGTCACCATCAGGGCCGCCACCGCCGTCATGTTCGCGTATTCGCCCATGAAGAACAGGGCGAATTTCATCGAGCTGTATTCGACATTGTAACCCCCGGCCAGTTCCTGCTCGGCTTCCGGCAGGTCGAATGGCATTCGGTTTGTCTCCGCAAAGGCCGCGACCAGGAAAATCGAAAAGGACAGAAAAGCACATGGCCACAGAACCAGTTTGTGAATCAGCTCCGGGGCCGTTTGGTGCGCCGCCACCAACGGCAGCGCCAGCCAGCCGTGCTCGCCCTGATAACGCACCACCTCCGTCAGGTTCAGGGTGCCCGTGAGCAGGAACAGCGGTATGACCGACAGCCCCATCGCGATTTCATATGAAATCAGTTGCGCGCTCGACCGGAGGCCGCCCAGAAACGGATATTTCGAATTCGCCGAATACCCCGCCAGCACGATCCCGTAAACCCCGAGCGATACGATGCCGAACGTGTACAGCACACCCACATCCAAATCAGCGATGACCATCCGCTGATGGCCCAGAAAGGAGCCGAAAGGAATCACGGCCACCACCATGATGCTTGGGATCATGACGATGGCCGGCGCCAGCCAGTAATACACCTTGCGAACGCGCGCCGGGGTGAAATCTTCCTTGAGGAACGCCTTCACCGCGTCGGCGGCCGGCTGCAACAGGCCGAAAGGACCAAAACGATTGGGACCGTGCCGGTCCTGAATGGCGGCGGAGACTTTCCGCTCCACCCAGACCGCGTAGGCCACGATGAACATCAGCACGGAAAAAACCCCCACGATCTTAAGCGCGCTGAAGAGCGCAAACTGCACGAATGCTGTTGAGTTGTTGAACCAGCTCATTTGTGAAAGCGGCTGGCGCCACCGCCGAAATTGACGGGGGATTCAGTTAGGACGCTCGCCCTCACCCCGGCCCTCTCCCCCGGGGAGAGGGAGAGTCGTTTTCCGCGCTCGGCAAACACTCGCGCACACTTAGTTTCACGCGCGTTCGCGGGGAACCGAACAGGCTTGGTGAATTCGGCCCTCGCATCAAAACTCCTCTGTGATGGGCGAGCATTCCTCCTCTCCCCGGGGAGAGGGCGGGGGTGAGGGCGAGAGTTTAACACCATTTCAGGCATAGTATCAAATTGGCACTGTCACACCGGTATCCCCCAGGCCGGCCCACGTTAGTCCGTGGAACGCCGGCACTTCTTCGGCCATCTGGTTGAACAACGCCTCGATGCTCGTGCGCCCCGCCCGGCCCGTGACGCCAAAAACCAGCTCCTGCAGGAATTCCCATTCGGGCCGGGCGTCCCCTCCCGGCTCGAGCGCTCTCATGAACTTTTGAACCCGGCCTTTGCTGTTCGTAAACGTGCCGCGCTTTTCGGCGTGAGCGCAGCCGGGCAGCAGATAATCCGCGAGCTTCGTCGTCCCGTTCGGCAGAATATCGCTCACGATGAGCGTCTCGAGCCCGGTGAGCAAATCGGCGCCGATCCCATGCGCCGTCACATCTTCCCCAAAAACAAGAAGCGTGCGGATCCTCCCCTGCCCGATGGCCTGCGCAATCCCCGGCAGCTTTTCACCCATGGCGGCGGAGCAAAGGCCGATGAGCCGCGCGCCGGTGGCGTTCGGATTGCGGTCGGCGCTCAGCAGCAGCTTGTCGCTTTCGCCTTTCCGCGGAATGGAATCGATCGCCGCCCCCAGTTTGTCCGCGAGCTGTTTGAGCAGGAACAGCTCCTCATTCGTCTGCCGCGCGGACGCAATGATGGCCACCGAGCCCGGCGGCGCCTGATTCAGCAACCCGGCGGCTTCCTTGAGGGCCTGGTTCCAGGTCCGGCTCCCGCCCTTCGGCCCTCGCACCTCGGCCAGCCGGTCTTCCCGGTTGATCCATTTGTAATTGAGCCGCCCGTAATCGCACATCCAGCACGCATTGACGCCGTCGTTCTCGCGCGGTTCGTAGCGGAAAACTTTCCCCTCGCGCGAGCCGATGATGATGTTGCAGCCCGTGGCGCAGCTCGTGCAAACGCTTCGGGTTTCTTTCAAAAACCAGACGCGCATCTGGAACCGGAAATCCTTCGAGGTGAGCGCGCCGACCGGGCAGAGGTCCACCGTGTTCAAAGTGTAGTTGTTGTCGAATGGTTTCCCCGGATAGGCTGTCAGCGTGCTGTAGCTGCCGCGATTCACAATGCCCAGGGCGTCGTCGCCGACGATGTCCCTGGTGAAACGGATGCAGCGCGTGCAGAGAATGCAGCGTTCGTCGTCGAGCGCGATGCGCGGGCCCACGTCCACGCGCTTGGGCTTGTGGACCTTGGGCTCGACAAATCGGCTCTCCGACCTGCCGTAATCCACCGAGTATTCCTGCAGTTTGCACTCGCCCGCCTGGTCGCAAATCGGGCAATCGAGCGGATGATTGATGAGCAGAAACTCGAGCACGCCTTCATGAAGCGCTTTCACCCTGGGTGTGTTGGTGTAAATCTCCATGCCCGGCGAAATCGGCGTGGCGCAGGCGATGGCCGGGCGCGGCGCCTTCACGATCCGGAACGTCCCATCCGCATTGCGCACCGGTTTGCGATCCGGTCCAATCGCGGGCGTGCCGAACTCGACCAGGCACATGCGGCAATTCCCCGCCACCGGCAGCTTGGGATGATAGCAATAGTGCGGCACGTCGATTTTCGCCGCGGCGCAGGCTTGAATCATCGTGGTCGGAAGCGGCTTGCCGGAAACCGGGTCCGGCGTGGTCTTCGGCACTTCGACTTCCCGCCCGTCCACCTTGACCTTGATTCTGTCTACCGGCGGCGGTGCGGGCTTGGATTCGGCTGTTGTTGGTGTTGACATTCTATTCAACGCAGAAAGGCAAAGCCGGCGCCTCTTTGCGGCTTGGCGGCTTCGCGTCTTTGCGTTGGAAAGTAAATCCGCTCATCTCAATCCTGTATAATCGCTGCAAGCTTGAGGTTGCGGATTGCCGCGGCGCCCCCGGCTTCCCCGAGCCGTCTCCTCTCATCCGCCCCCCCGCGGGCAACAAATTCATCTTTGAACTTCCCCACGAAACTTTGCACGGGCCACGAGCAGGCTTCGCCGAAAGCGCAGATCGTCCGGCCGCCGGGAATGTTGTCGGCGATCTTGACCAGGTAATCGGCGTCCTCTTCGCGCCCTTCACCATGCGTGAGGCGATGCAGCGCCTTGCTCATCCAGAGCGACCCTTCACGGCAGGGCGTGCACTGGCCGCAACTTTCGTGAGCGTAGAATTCAGTGATGTTTGCCAGCGCTTCAACAATGTCCGCCGAATCATCGAGCACGATGATGGCGCCCGAGCCGGACATGCTGCCCGCGGCGATCAGCGAGTCGAAATCATACGGCAATTCGAGCAAATCCACTTCCTGCTCAACCTCTTTGCCCTCCACCTTGCGCTTGAGTTTGAATTTCTCACCCGCCTTGAAAACTTTCGCGGAGGAACCTCCGGGAATCACCGCCTTCAACCTGCGTCCGTCGCGGAGGCCGGCGCCGAACGCGGGATCGTGAATGAGCTCGCCGAGGGTGGCTTTGCCCACCTCGACTTCGTAATAGCCGGGCTTCCTGACGTGTCCGCTGAGGCTGACGATGCGCGTGCCGGTGTTGTTGGGCGCGCCGAGTTTGGCGTATTCCGAGCCGCCCATGGCCACGATGTGTTTCACGGCGCAAAGCGTCTCGACGTTGTTGACGATGGTCGGGCACAGGTAAAGGCCGAGCACCGCGGGGAAATACGGCGGCTTGATCCGCGGGTAGGCGCGCTTGCCTTCAAGCGATTCAATCAGCCCGGTTTCCTCGCCGCAGATGTAAGCGCCCGCGCCGCGATGGACGTAAATTTCCAGATCGTAACCACTGTCTAAAATGTCTTTGCCGAGGAAATGTTTCGCCCGCGCTTCCTGGAGCGCCCGGTTCAGGATTTTCGCGCCTTCGACGAACTCACCGCGGATGTAAATGTAGGCGAGGTGCGCGTCATTCGCATAACAGGCGATGATCGTTCCCTCCAGCATTTGATGAGGGTCTTTGTAGATGATCTGGCGGTCCTTGAATGTGCCCGGCTCCGATTCGTCCGCGTTGCAGATGAGGTAAATCGGCTTGCCGCTCTTGCGGTCCACGAACGACCACTTCAGCCCGCAGGAAAAGCCGGCGCCGCCGCGGCCGCGCAGGCCGGACTTCACCACTTCCTCGCGGATTTGTTCCGGGCCGGTCTGGATTTTGCCGCCGGGCAGGGTCCGCGGCTGAAGCGCGAGCGCCCGGCCGAGCACCTCGTAGCCGCCCTGACGCAGATAACAGTCGATGTCCGGCGTGTAACCCGGCTGGTCGGCGTGTTTGAGGATGAGGCGGTGTTCGGAAGGCATGGCTAATGGCGTGGAATCGCTGAATCGTTGAATCGTTGGATCGTTGAACCTGCGTTCGATGGGGCGAAGCACGGTTCAACAAGGCACCGCTTCAACGGTGCAACGAATCTTGACTCCTCGCCGGGAGCGTCTAGCTTCAAGGTGCCCGTTTGCCCGATGGTGTAACGGTAGCACAGCAGACTCTGGATCTGTTTGTCATGGTTCAAATCCATGTCGGGCAGCCACTTTTCCTCAACAAAATGAGGTGTTGGCCGAAACAGACACAGTTCCCGCACAAAATGCGGCAGAATCCGAAAGGGGAAACGTGAAGTTCCCGAAAACAGTCCGCTACCGCAAAGCCGAGTGCAAAATCTACGGCAAGTCCAAGCATTACCCGTTTTACCGCGTCTGTGGTTACGTGGCCGGCAAGCGGCGCATGACGAGCTTTGCGACCTACGCGGAAGCGAAGGCCGCCGCCGATAAGCTGGTGCGAGAGCTTGCCAGCGGGTCACAAGCTGCCGCGCTGACCGCCAAGCAAGCCCGCGATGCCCTGGCCGCCCTGGAGGTTCTGCAAGGCTTCTATCAGTCCACTGGAAAGCGGATTTCATTGCACGGGGCAGCGGTTCAGTTCAGCGAAGCCGCCAGCAAATTGAACGGCCATAGCCTGGCGGAAGCCGTTGACGGCTTTCTAGGTTCAGTTGTCACGGTCAAACGCATTTCGGTGAGCGAAGCGATAGACCAGTTTATCGCCTTTCGCAAGGGCAAAACCGTTGCTGCCGAGGGGCGCAGACCGCAATTGAGTGAAGATCACTGGCGGAATACCGGGTATTGGCTGCGCGAGTTTGCCGAGGCATTCCCCGGCCATGACGTGTGCGACCTGACCAAACAGCACCTTGACGCCTACATGACGAAGTTTGCCAAGGCCGCACCGAAAACACGGAATGAGCGGCGCGGGGTGGTCAAGATGTTCCTGGCCTGGGCAGTGGAGCAAGACTTCCTCCCGCCGTCACACAGGCTGGCCGGGGCCAGCCTGTTGAAGCACGAAAATGCCGACGTGGAAGTCATCGAGTGCTACACCGCCCCGGAATTGCGCGCCATGCTGGAAGCCGCCCCGGCGGACCTGCAACCAGTCCTTGCCCTGGCCGGGCTGGCCGGGCTGCGGGAAAAGGAAATCTTGCGTTTGACCTGGCAGGACGTTTTCCGCGTGCCTGGTCATATCGAAGTCGGCGCGTTAAAAGCAAAAACACGCAGCCGCCGCTTGGTTGAAGTGTGCGCGAGTCTCGGCCCGTGGCTTGAGCCGTATCGCGGGCGCGCGGGGGCAATCTGGGCGCTGGACTACAAGCAGTTCCACGAAGCGTTTCTGCGCCTGCGTGGCGACTTGAAGATTCAGCACCGCCGCAACGGGCTGCGCCATTCGTTTGTGAGCGCCCACTACGCCATGCACGGTGATGAGGGGCGGACCGCGCAGCAAGCTGGAAACTCGCCCGCGATGGTTCACAAGAATTACAAGGGGTTGATGACGAAAAAGGATGGTGAAGCGTGGTTTGCCGTGGCACCGGCCAAAGCCGGGAACGTCATCTCGTTGCCCGTGCGCAAGGGCGCGCAATGACCGGCAATGACGAGTTGACACGTATAACGTTTAGCGTTATAGTTGCCGTAGATGATACGCAGCTTCGCCTGCAAGGAAACCGAGCGGCTGTTCAACGATGAACCGTCGCGCCGGTTGCCGCAGCAAATTCAGCGTGTGGCACGGCGGAAATTGCTGCTCTTGCATCAGGCGCGAAGTCTGGATGACTTGCGCGTGCCTTACGGCAACCACTTGGAAGCCTTGAAAGACGACCGCAAAGGCCAGCACAGCATCCGCGTGAATGACCAGTGGCGGATTTGCTTCCGCTGGCAGGGCGAAGATGCGTTGGACGTGGAAATTGTGGACTACCATTGAAGATTATGAAAACGAACAAACTGCCCCCGATTCATCCGGGCGAAATTCTCCGCGAAGAATTTATGAAGCCGCGTGGCCTGTCGCAAAACGCTTTGGCGCGGGCGTTGAACGTGCCGCCGCGCCGGATCAATGAAATCGTTTTGGAAAAGCGCGGTATCACGGCGGACACGGCGTTGCGGCTGGCGCGCTTCTTTGGCACGAGCGCCGAAATGTGGACGGGCTTGCAGGCCGATTACGATTTGCGGCTGGTGCGCTACGAGAAGGCGCGGACGATTGAGCGCGAAGTTGAACCACTGGCTGCGTTGCAGCCGGCGGCAGCGTGAAAATGGCACTGACACGAGACTATAAAGAAACCGTTGTGGCGCGCATCAAACGCGACCGCAAATTTGCGCGTGCTCTGTACGCCGAAGCCGTGGGCGCGCTGCTTGAAGGCAAGACCGCCGAAGGACTTTCCATGCTCCGGGACCTGGTACACGCCGAAATCACGTTCAAGGGACTGGCGGCGTGCCGTTGAGTGATGGCCGCAGAAAGAAAATCTGCTTCCCCAAAGGAGACATCGCAGGCCATTCGGCGGCGCTACACCTGGCACTTGCGCGCGCCTTTCAAGAACCAATTCGACAGCTCGCACTGGTGGAAAGGCCAGTCTAAAATTGAACCCGTTGCCGCATTATACGAACTCGCCCGCCGTCACCCACTCGTTAGCGAGGCTTTACTGCAAGGCACCGGAATGTATGAGGGTGAAGCTGAATTGTTTCCTCCACCCCCTCTTGACTGGCTGTGGCGTATCGGAAGGCAATCTTGGCCGAAGGTTAATAAGTACGATCAAACGATTTGGATGCTCAGTTCGCACGGCTTGAAGGGTCTCGACTTCCGCAAAAAAGCGTGGAATGCCCGTTTCATGAAGCTGATGGCAATCCAGAGCCTATTGGACAAGCGGATTGCCGTGGATCAACCCTGCCACTGTATCAATAGTCTGGCACGTCTGAACATCCTGGATCAACGCATGGCCAAGAGCGAGCATAAGGCAAAGTCCTTCGCAGAACAGGTCGTTCTCGCACGAAAGGATTTCGCCACTAATCAGCCGACTTCTGAGGAATGGGAGGCTGCTGTCTCTCACTGTGCCGTTGCAGCTTACCGCAAGGGTTTCGTGCTGCTGGCCGTCGCCCCCGACCTGGCGGCGGACCAGGCGGAGTCTGTGATGTCGCATAATTACCGCGAACATCTCAGGCTGTACCCACCAGCAAAACCCAAACAGCGTGCGCGCTGGGAAGATTGGCTCTGCCTTATTTCAACTTTCGAGGACGCCGAAGCCACTGGTCAGAAAGACACGTCTCAAATCTTCATCCGCTACCGGCGCGCCTTGGACGGTATCAGCTTCGCGGGAGCTTGCCCGCGAGTGTGACGACAACTCCCCCCAACTAAAATCATAGGGCCGAAATGGATTCCGTGTGCGTGCGCGGTTATTTATCCGCACGCATGGGCACGAAACGAACACAGGCCGCACCGCCAAGCGCGAGCGAGCCAGATTTCATTGACGAAGCGGAGCTGCTGCGACGGCTGCCCGTTAGCCGCCGCACAATCCACACTTGGCGCACGTCCGGGAAAATCCCAAGCATCAAAATTGGTCGTCGCGTTTTGTACTGCTGGGAAAACGTCGCGGATGCACTACGTCGTTTGGAGCGTGGCGAACGATGACCCGCGAGCTTCCGCATTTCCTACGCGAACTGATTGAATCCCCGCCGCGAGCTGGCGAAGGCGTTCACGACTGGGTTTGCCATGAAAGTATCCGCGCATAATGGCCAGGGCGAAAGCCCCCGGAGCTGGTTCAAGGCCATCCGAGGCATAGATGCCACGGAACTCATCAAGGCCAACAAAAACGCCTTCCTACTGCTCTACATAATCGCCTATCGGGCGCAACGCACCAACGCTTTCAACCAATACAACCTAAAACCGGGGGAGGCCCTCATCGGGGTCGTGATCTAACGGATTGTTGCTGGCCGCCAAACTGGCACGCGAGCAACTCATTTTGTTGATTTATGGCGGCGATTGGCATAGTCTCGACGCCCATGAAGATGAGGGCGGCAGGGGCGTCAGACCTCCGCCAAATATGAACGGCCAACACCCCAATTATCTTGTGTTTCTTAAGACTCGGGTTCAGGAAGGTCTCTTTGATTATGAGCCGCTGCGGGCATGGCTGGCGGGAAGACATCGTCAGGATGTCGCATCTGTTGGATCGACTGCGCATGCTTTGCTGCTTTATTCCCGGGAACCCAAGAGCCAGATTGAGTCGGCCATACGAAATCGCGTGGCCACACTAGATGACCTACGCGTGATCCGGGTACGAGACTTTGAGTGGCCGAGCGCACTTCCAGATGATGAGACTCTACAGCAGTGGCTAGGGGCTCGATCAGATTGGCGGGAGTGGAGCGCAGGACATTGATGATGCGCTCCATCTGCGCCGCCTCGGTTGCATTGCTGGTTGTGATGGCCCAGCATTTTGAAAAAAATGGATTGATAAACATATAAGCGCCTGGATCGCGTCCTGTACCGCCCCTCGCAGCCGCCGTCAATCCTTATTCTCCCGCGGCTTTCGCCGCTTCGTCCAGAAGCTCTTCGACCGTCCAGTCGTGGTCGGTGATCTTTGCGCCCACTGCCGGGGTGCAACCAAGTGTGGTGTGGACCTTGCAGAAATTGTGCGCTGCCACGAATAGGCTTACGGCTGCCCGGTGGTTGTCCAGCTTGCGGGACCAGCCTAGGCCGAGCCGCGCAAATCGTTTGGTGAAGTGCCGGACGCTCAAATTCTGGCGTTCCACGTGGCTGGTGCAAATCCGATCCCGCCGGGGTGCTCCTGCGACGGTTCGGATTGTCACGCCAATGAATGGGGCCGGGGAATAACGACGTTTTGCTTCCACTTCGGCGGGCGGGGCGTCGAAATTCTTTTGCATTACGGCGTAGTCCAGCCGGTAAAGCAGGTATTTTCGGATTGTGTCCGGGTATGCACTCCAGCCGTCTGTGGTGATTTGAATCCGCCCGACAATGCGCTTTGAGAGATCAGCCACAAAGTCATCGGTGCTGTCGTAATCCCGCTTGCCGGTATAGTGGCTCACAATCAACTTCTCCCGGGCTGTCAGACCAAGGAACGTATAAAAGTCCCCGTTTTCTGTGTCGTCTGGCGTTGTGCTTCTTTGCTTGCACCCGACGTATGCCCAAAGCTCATCGATCTGGACAGAACCCGTTGAGATATTCCGCACCAATCTGTCATGAAGACGGTCGCAGGCTGCGCCCACTTCCGCCAAGACGTTCAAGGCGGTGTGAATGTGGCACCCCACCAGCCGGGTCACGGCCCGAATGCCGCAGCCTTCGGTCAGCAGTTTGACGATCTGGACCGCCTTGTCGTGTTCGATCCGGACGCCTTCCAATGGCTGAGATTCGCTGAATGTCTTTCCGCAACGCACGCAGCGATAACGTTGTACGATGCGGTTGATGTTCCGGAAGAAGCCGAACCGTTTGGCTTCCCCGTTGCAGCAATGGCATGTCACTTGACCTTTCCAGGCCAAGACATAAAGTGACGGTGTATCTCATGATACCATCCTTTAAGGTCTCGGCCTTATGGGATGTGCCCCGAGGGTGTACAAGCACCGTCGGGGCTTTGTTTACCTTCTTAAACCGGGGGAATCTATACCGGAGAGAGCCTTTTGGCTAGTGTTTCCATGAATCGGCGGACGTGGTTCAATACATTCTCGGCCTGCTTTGGCTCGTCGAACCTTGTGCGACAATGCATAACCGGGTCCCGCCATGCGTACTGGAAGGCGCGCATATCCACCAGAAGGCTGCTGTAGAATTGGATGTCCTCCTCCCGGGCGTCTCCTTTTGGGGTGGCTTTGATTGCCTTTAGTTTGTCGATGATCATATCGGCAACCTGCCCCCACGTCGCGAATTCTATAGGGGAATTGAGGACGAACCCCGAATTGATGTCCGACACCAGGGCGCGCAAGCCCAATTCAGCGACCCGCATCAAATGGAATACCGCCGCTGTGTTCAGATCGGCAGCAAGGCAATTCCCGGCCTCCTTAATATCTTGCGCGGCTTCGGGGAATGTCGCACAAACTTCATCGCCAAACAATTTGGACCGCTCGAAAAAGCCGAGTCTATCTTTGGGTATGAAGACAAGCCGGCGGGTGGCGAAATCCATTTGGATGGCCCGGAGGACCCCGTCGAGTTCCTGAGCAATGGCGCTGCACAGGTGCTTGTGTGGAAGTGCGAGGGTCACAAGAAAGTCGGCCATTCGATCGACGGGCGAGTTCATTTCCAGCTTTCGGCAAATCTCCATCATCTTCCGAAGTGGATTCTTGAGATCCGCAATAAATTCGTCACTCGCATCCCATCCCAGACCGTACTGTTTTGCCTTGTCGGCCGCATCCCGTTGGGCGCCCTCTAGCAGCTCAAAGGGAAGAAGAAATTCGCAGGTTGAAAACAGAATCATATCCCACAGGCTGACCGCCTGATGGGGCGCATATTTCCAAGCGTCTGCGATGAGCGCAAGGGGATTATCTGGTGTGGTTTTCATTGGCATTGGCTTCATTCTTTGAAACAATCTCGGTAGTTTTGAGTGGAATGGCCGCACCTAAAGCCCAAACTTCAAATGGAAGAGAACGCGCATGATCAGAGCCCCAAAACCAACCCCAACAAGGAAGATGTTCAGTGCCACGGCAATAGCTCCCCCAAGCGACAAAAACGACCCTTGGTCAGAAGGTATCTCCTGCTCACGTTCCTTGCCGGCTTGTCGTGGGTATTGTCGCAATATGTAGAATCCTTTGATCATAGATTTTTACTTCCCTCTCTTGGAATCCTGCTTCTGTCTTTTGTCCTGGGCGCCGGCAGTCTCCGGCTTGTTCTGAAAAACCATCATGCCACGGACTTGAACGCCGGTGGATGGGCGCTGGTCGTGGCCATGTTCGGCTTGGTTCTGTGCGGCTTTCTGTACTGGTGGGACCGCGATCAAGCGTCGAAACCAGCCGAATCGCCAACAATCACATTCAATGTTGGCCCAACCCTTAACCCCAAGAATCCGTTTGAAACTCGATTCTTGCTGAAAAACATCGGAAGCCTTCCGATTTATGCTGTTGAGTGCACAGGATTCTTGCCGACCAATCTCAACACGAACCCAATTGCAATGGTGGCAATAATGTCGCTTGATTCTCCCTCCGAGCTTGCTCCGAACGCAGAAAAAAGTATTTATTTCAGATTGCCGCCAATTCCAGGGCTTGCGCGGGACAAGATCTTGTTCCAAGTGAGGACGTGGTATCACTATAGGCTCGTGAAGCGAGATCAGGTCAAATCTCAAGTTTTCCAATTTTACACAATCAAAGGCCCAACGGGCGATTTTCAGTGGTTTCCTGCCGGTTCTAAGGAATGGGATTGGCACAATCCTCCCGGCTTTTATTGACTCAATGTAAATTCGCGGGGGGAATGTCGGGCAGTGGATAGCCCCGTAAAGAGCGCGGCATTCGAGCCGAAGCGGATTCGCTCCCAGTAGAGATCATGATTCACGGATTAGCGCGGATTTTCCTCGGCAACAATCTGTTAGATCACGACCCTCATCGGCGATTACTCAAATTATGGGATGACCGAAAGAGAGTACCGAACAGCCAAGCAGCTACTAGAGAAGAGGCATTTTGCGACGTTCAGAACGACGAACAGGGGAACTATCGCAACGCTAATAGACACAAGGATTTTTGACGTGAACCTTGAACTGGGCGACGGACAGCACGTCACTCGCCCGACGGACAGGCGACAGGCAGGCGACAGGCAGGCGACGACTACCAATAATGAAAGAACTGCTAAGAATGGGGAAGAAGCCGCCCCCCGAATGTATCCGAGGGAGCAGGACAAACGGATTTCAGACCTAAAAGCCGAACTGAAAAAGTTGTCGCCTAGCGACTCCGATAAGATTGGAGCGATCCTTTCAAAGCTCTGGCCACTCGAAGAGAAGAAATACGGGTGCCAGCGAACGTCACGGCCACGTCCGAAGCCTCAACCACCTCGGCCCGCAGTAACCGTTGGCCGCCTGCCCGATGACATCCCACATCCCGAATGGAAGCTACAGTGCGATAAGATTCGACAGGCGGTCGATTCCGGCGGCGTGGACAATCCTTCCACTCCACCCGGCCCAGGGGCAACAGGCCCAAATCCGGACCCTGGAAAACAGACCTGACAAGACCTGCACAAACCGGGGAATAGTTCATCAGCCAGAAAGCCAATAGAGCAGGCAGGCGACGAACGCGATGACAAGCATTGCCCAGCTTGCCTGAAACAGTATCCCCGGACCTGTTCCATTACGCGCCACCAACCGCTTGACAATTTCAAAGCCGCTCAATTTACGCTCTGCGCAGCAACGCAAAAAAGCCCACACAACCGCTAGCGCCATACCCCACGCGAAGAAGGCAAGAATGCCGCCAGGGGTAACGTTTGCAATCATACGTTGCCGAGATCAGAGCAGACGCGGCATACGTAGAATGCTTCCCCTTGGACGTGGAAAGCACTCCGGTTCATGCGCTGGTTCCTTGCGGTCTCTGGTTCGCTTCTGAAATCCGCTCTCTGTCCAGTCGCACCAGCCCCCAGGCAGCACCGCTCACCGCCAAGATGCAGACCCATTCCACCAGCAGCCTCGCTGTATCGAGTCTCAGCCCCGCTCTGGCTTTATAGAGTGTGAAATAATTCAAGAGAGGATTTCGGTCCTCGGCCGTGTAGATGTCCAAGGTGGGCGGTTTGATCAGCGAGGCGTAGCCCGCGCTCACTTCCCAGTGCCCGCCGGCAGTGTCGCTGGTGTTCCCCTTGTCGAAGATGTAGAGCCACGGCGGGAAAAGGCCGCTGAGGACAATCGCGAAAGCAGTCCACCTAAGTATTGCTTTCCTTGCGTCAGGGCTGGGTTTTCGGATCGCCGTCATAACGCCTATTTCTTGGCCGCCGATTGTAAACGCAGCAGGTCAACACACAGTCCATCGGCGGATAGCGTGTCCTCATCCTCTGGAGCAGTTGCTCCGGGGGCGGGCCGGGAAACGGACTCAATCCGCGCTACAACGGCGAAGCGCACGCCGAGAATGTCTGGCTCCGGCTTGGCATGTAGCAGGTCTTCGGCCTGCTGGGAACTGCAACGCAGTGACAGGCGCAGTGAGAGATAATTGCGGCTGTTGAATGGCAGAAACGGCAGCATCTCAAAAAGCGCCGTGAAGACGCCATTCCGCTCTGACACGTCCTCCAACTCCGCTACCATTATGACAGGCTGCCCGTTTGTTCGCACGAGAGCCTTCTTGACATCAACAGTGAAGACCTTTCCCATGCCACGATCTGGCAGAGATTTCATCCAGTCAACACACGCATGTTGCCGAGAAGCCAGCTCGACGAGTTCCGCTTGCTCACGTTTCGCCCTCTCGGAAACCTGCGCCGGTGCGTGGTTCTGGCCACTGTCCGAGCAACCGCCGATCAAAAGAGCAGCCGTTGCCAATAGGAACAGTGCTTTGGGATTCATGGTTTGATTTGAGTTGCATCCAGTTCGAGGCCGAAATGCAGTGACAGCAGGCGTCGAAGATTTGCGCCCGGCACCGCTTTTTCAAGCGCACCCGGCGGCGTTGGCACCAGTGCAAAGTTGTTCGCCTCGTTCATGGGGTGTTCTTCAAAATCTTTCGTCGAGGATTGTCGCCGGGGCCAAGGTGTTTGAGCAGTAATGCACGCAATTGCTCAAGGGTGAAGGGTTTCGACAGAAGCGAAACGTTCAACCCTTGATCCACAAACTCGTCCAGTAACTTCTCCGGCTTTAGCCACTCGGCCCACGCGCTTATGACGAATATTGGATACTTGACTTTTCTCGCCGCCAGAAGCCGGAGAATTTCATCACAGGGTATTTTGGGATGATTAAAGTCCGTAGTGAAAAGATCAGGGTCTTCTCGCATCAATTCCTGCAAGGCTTCCTCAGCGTCCGTGAACGTCAGTATTCCGGCGTCGTTGAAATAGAACCGCACGAGCATCTTAATGCACTCCGAGACGAAGGGTTCGTCGTCCAAAATCACAATTCTAGGTGCGCGTGTCATTGGGCTATCACCAGCACTGCGGCGCGCTCGGCTGCGGCGGAAGCCGCTTCCCGGTCTTTCGTTGTGCGTGGCGTTTTGAGTTTGCTGGATAACTCAGGCACGCTGTTGAGAAAATCGCGAACCAATCTGCCCTTGACCGCATAGTTTACATTTTGCGGCAAGGCCCCGCTGATTTCGTAAGTCGCCACATCATCCAGTCTTGCCGTCACGACTCCAACCACGTTTCCGCTCTCGTCCACGAGCGCGCCCCCGGAGTTCCCCGGCTGCACCGGCACGCTGATTTGAAAATAGCGTGGATTGTCACGGATGCCGGCCATGCTGCTGATTTCCCCGCGCGTCAGTTTCGGCTCGACGCCCTGAACCACGGGATTGGGAAAACCAATGGTGAACACCGCATCACCCAATTTGATGCCCGACTCTGGTTTTACCGGCAACGCCCGAAATGCTCCATTCACTTTCAGTAAGGCAACGTCAATCGTCCTGTCTTTCTTGATGAGTCTGGCAGGAACCGAACGGCCCGACAGTTTAGCGCTCAAAGAAGTCGCTCCCCGTACCACATGCTCACAGGTGACCAGATAGCCGTCATCAGTGACAAAAAAGCCAGTCCCGGCAACCACTTTCCCTTCGCCAATTTCAGGCTTGGGTGAGATTCGATCTGACCCGGACCCGGCGTATTCCTTTCTCACCGCGAACACGGAAGCCAGCCTTTGGCCTTCAATAACCTCCGCACGCGCCATTCGTTTAGTAATCGAGTCCCTGACTTCCACGGAGCCTTTTTGGCCTTGTGCGGCAGCGAGGCTAAACCATTTGTAAGCCTCAATATCGTTTTGAGGAACACCCTGCCCGTTGCAGTAGCACACACCGAGATTGTATTGCGCAACGGCGTCCCCTTGCTCGGCAGCCCTGAGATACCACTTGGCTGCTTTGGCGTAGTCTTGCCGGACGCCCTTTCTGTCGCTATAACACTCGCCAAGGACACGTTGCGCGCGAACGTCGCCCTGCTCGGCTGCTTTGCGAGTCCACTTGAATGCTTCCGCAGCATCCTTCGGGACGCCTAGTCCTTCATCATAAAGACATGCAAGGCTGATTTGCGACCCAGCATCACCCTGTTCAGCGGCCTTGCGCCACCACTCGGCCGCCTCTGCGTAATTCTGCCCGACGCCCCTGCCTTCGTCGTAACACCAAGCGAGCCAGTATTGCGCCTCTGCATTCCCCTGCTCAGCGGCCTTGCGCCACCACTTGGCCGCCTCCGCGTAATTCTGCCCGACGCCCCTGCCTTCGTAGTACCAGAAGGCGAGCCTGTTTTGCGCCTCAACATATCCCAGTTCAGCCGCCTTGCGGTAACAAGCCATCGCTATTTCTTCGTCTTGAGGCACTCCGTCGCCCTTGGCGTACTGCACGCCGAGGTCGTATTGCGCCTGAGCATCACCGTGCTCCGCCGCCTTGCGCAGCCGGTCAATGGCTGACTCTTGCTCCTTCGCAGGTTGAGTGCGGCCACAACCCCAAACCGCAAGACACACAACACCGACGGCAAGGCATCGGCGCAATACTTTTGCAGACTCATTCATTGTCTCAGTTCCGGCGCGGAGTGTCGCCAGACCAGGTACACCAACCGGCGTTGGCTGCGATGTGTTAGGCGCGTAACTTTCGCTGGGCATAATATCGCAAAATCCAAGGCGTCGGGACTGGCATGATGCACGCGATAAAAACCAAACTCACACTAAATACGGTGTCGAGAGCGCGAGGGGAAAGTGAAACAGCGGTCGAGCCAATAAAATATACCCAAGCGATCATAGATGCCACGTAGCCATAGGTGCAAAGCACCTGCTTCCAATTAGGAACAGTCTTTTGATATACCGCATAACTGTCTGCTGAACCGAAACCGATTGGGAAGCGACGCTCGGCTGGTCCCTGATACCGAACACGAAGACTGCGGAATGGAATGAGCGGAACGTGAAAAAACACCACCCACTCAGTGGTAAGAAACGAGCCATTGCTGTGGAAATCTCGCTGGCCGTAGAACGTTGTGCCGATTCCATTGAATGTGTAACCAACAGCCAACCTGCTTATAACAGGCGCCAGCCCCCGGAAAGAGTGACATGAAAAGTCCTGCGTGCCAAGCCACGAACGATCTGTTTCAACCGCCATTACTCAACATGCCGCGCCGAGGCGCATCGGCTCGGGTGTTTAACCCGAAAGAGTTCAAGCTCTTGGCCCTGCGCGAGTGCCCGACACCCTCAGAAATGCAAATGTGCGATACCCCGGACAAAGCCGCCGCTTACTGGCGTGAACACGTGCCCGGGCACCCCTATTTCAACCGGGACGTGGAGTGCTTCGTTGTCCTGCTGTTGAATACCCGGCGCAAGATTCAGGGCCATTGCCTCATTTCTACCGGCACTCTCGATACAATCCTCGTGCATCCGCGCGAGGTGTTCCGACCGGCCGTCATCGGAGCGGCAGCCGCCATTGTGGTAATGCACAATCACCCTTCCGGGGACCCCTCGCCAAGCGAAGCCGACATCAAAGTTACCCGTGACCTGATCCGCGCCGGTCAACTGCTCAAAATCGAAGTGCTCGACCACGTCGTCATGGGGCAACCCGACGGCGCGAACCAGAAGGGTTACGTGTCACTCCGCGAGTTGGGTTTCTTCTACTCCTGACCGAAGGCTACGCTGCCCGATTTTGAGCGCCGCTTGCCCCTGGCGCGCCGTTCAGTGGCGTGGACAGGGTAATAAGCCAGCCGGCAGAGCGGCGGGCGCATCCTGGAGGCGGGAACCGCACCGCACAGATTCCGCACAGAATCACGCCCTGACACAGTTACCGCACACAGCATGGCTTAGACACACTTCCGCACACGTTTTTCTGCTCATGGTTGCACCGGAATGCGAAATAATGCTTGCAAACATTAGGGCATCGTGGTAAAGGTAGGACATGGTAAGAGCAACCAAATGCAACTATGAGCGATGACGAAAACACCTCAAAACATGGTTCAAATCCATGTCGGGCAGCCACTCGCTGGTTGCGATTTTCGAGGTGCATCCAGTTACCTGCACTTCGCCACAATTTCATCCGCCTTCGCGTGGCTGACGCCTTCGTAGAAGGCGTCGTTGACCATCATGACCGGCGCGGTCCCGCAACTCGCGAGGCATTCGACGAATTCGACCGTGAACTTTCCGTCCTTCGTCGTCTGCGGGCCGTGTCGCGCGGGGTCAAGGCCCAGTTTGTGGCAAAAATGTCTGTGGAGCTGATATGAGCCGCCCAGCGCGCAGCTCAACGTCCGGCAAACCTTGATCTGATATTTGCCCATCGGCCGAGGCCGGAACATGGGATAAAACGTCACCAATTCATAGACGTTCATCGGTTGCAACCCGAGCTTGCTCGCCGTCCACTCGACGGCCTCCTGGGAAATCCAGCCAAACTGTTCCTGGATCGCATGCAGCACCATGAGCGCGGCGCTCCGTTTCACCGGGTAATGCGTGATCAATTCGTCAACCTCGGCCGCGAGCGCAGCCGGTATGGCGAAGCCCGGCTGGTGTTCCAGCGGGTTGGGGATTGCAATCGTGGCGCTCGGGTTCATTTCCCGGAATCAGGTTGACTCGCCTGGTGTCGTGTCACAAAAGTGCGTTTTAAATTGCACGCCTGATACAGACCCTCACCCGGCCTTCGGCCACCCTCTCCCATCCGATGGGAGAGGGCTGGGGTGAGGGCGGTTTGTCGATTTGGCACGGCGACCCGCGTTGTAAAGCACCGTCAGGGACACCACACTAGAGCGCAGCGCGATCCGAGTGCCTTCACTGTCCAAAACGCGCCAGACAATTTGATTAGCCATACGATTTCGGCCGGGTTGGCCGCAGCACCGCGCGCCGGATGCAGAGAATTCTCTCTATTTTGCGTCGCTGATGCATCTTTGCGGCTGGTTTCATCGATCACATTCACCCATCACAAAATCGAACGACCCCAGAATTGCGGTCACGTCGCTGATCATGTGCCCGGGCAGCAATCGCGGGAGAATGCTGAGGTTCACGAACGACGGCGCGCGGATCTTCAGGCGGTGCGGCGTGCCGCCGCCTTTGCTGTTGATGTAGAAACCGAGTTCCCCTTTCGGATTCTCGGCGCTGAAATAAACCTCGCCCGGCGGCGCGTTCACGCCTTGCGTCACATTGATGAAATGATGAATCAACTCCTCCATCTTCGTGAGCACGCGGTCTTTCGGCGGCAGGACGATCTTCATGTCCGGCACGTTCACCGGCCCGCCCGGCAGCCGGTCCAGGCACTGGCGCAGAATTCGCACGCTCTGCCGCATTTCTTCAACGCGAACCAGGTAACGATCGTAGCAGTCGCCGGCCATCCCGGCCGGCACCTCGAACTGAAGCTGATTATAGACCAGATAGGGATGGGCCTTGCGCAGGTCGTATTCGACTCCGCTGCCGCGCAGATTGGGACCCGTCAAACCGTAATCAATGGCATCCTCCCGGGAAATGACGCCGACCCCCTGCGTGCGGTCCATGAAAATGCGGTTATGGGTGAGGAACGTTTCGGTCTCGTCGATGTTCACCACCACTTCGTCCAGGAACTGGCCGCATTGCTCCACCCAGCCGGGCGGCAGGTCGCGCGCGAGGCCGCCGATGCGCGTGTAGTTGGTGGTGAAACGCGCGCCGCTCAGAGATTCGCAAAGGTTGTAGATCTTTTCGCGTTCGGTGAACGTATGCAGAAAGACCGTCACGGCGCCGAGGTCCATGGCGTAGGCGCCCAGCCCGAGCAGATGCGAGGAAACCCGCGCCAGCTCGCAACAGATGACCCGAATGAACTGGCAACGGGGCGGCAGTTGCCTGTCGATCCCCAGCAGTTTTTCGACTGCAAGCGCGTAAGCGACGTTGTTCGCCAGGGGCGCCAGGTAATCCAACCGGTCCGTGTAGGGAATGAATTGCGTGTAAGTCATGTTCTCGGCGATCTTCTCATCGCCGCGATGCAGATAACCGACGTCCGGCGCCGCTTTGAGAATGATTTCACCGTCCAGTTCCAGCACGATGCGCAAGACACCGTGCGTGGACGGGTGCGACGGCCCCATGTTCAGGACCATCTTCTCGCCTTGAAGCTCCTGAACTCCTTCGGACCCCGCAGCGACACGCGCCGACGGTTCTCGAAATTGGATTTCTTCAGTATTGGCCATGCTCATCAGCCCGAAAAGGCGCAAACGACACCCTGAGATGCCCGGGTTTGCGAATTTTGCGCATCTTTGCGGCCATAAGAATCATCTCCCCTCAACCGGTCCCGGGCCAAACGCGTGCCCATGCGCTGCTTTGATATCCTTTCGACATTCCAATCGCGCCATTGTCTCAATCGCATCCGTTTCCGGGTTCCGCACACGCGGTTCGCGCTCGATCGCATCCTTGCCACCCGGCGCGGTGACAAACGGTCCACCTTCCAGCGGCGTGATTTCGGTGAAGGCCACTTCCGGCATCTCGCTCGGCTTGCCAGCCAGCGGGAAATCCTTTCGCAACGGGAAATAAGGATACCCCTCCCACATCAGGATTCGGCGCAAATCGGGATGCCCGCGAAAACGAACGCCCATCATGTCGTAAATCTCGCGTTCATGCCAATCCGCCGAGCGCCAGACGCCGGTCACCGTGGGCAGTTCGCCCTTTTCTTCGCTGACCTCTGCCTTGAGGCGAAGGGGGCAACGATGGCCGTAGCCGTAAAGGTGGTACACAATCGTGAACCGCGGGTCCTCGCCGTAGTTATCCACGCTGCTGATGTCCACGAGGTAGTCAAATCCCAGCTCCCTCTTCGCATGCGCGCAGACTTCGGCAACCCGCTCGGCATCGGCCAATGGCAGCGTGATTTCACCGCGAAACTCGACGGGTTCGGATATTGAATCGCCGAACTTGCTTCGGAGTTGCTGCGCGAGTTCCCGTGAGGTCACGACCTGAAAATGGAGTGTTGGAGTGTTGGAGTCTCGGAGTATTGCCGCGTGGGGGAAGCATTCCTCCAATACTCCACCACTCCATTCCCGCATCCATGTTTATCCGCATTCATCCGTGGTTCGAGGTCAGGCGCTTGCACTTCTGGGAGCGAAGTTGACCGGCTCCTGTTGCACTTTGTTCTGCAGGTTGATCAGCGCATCGAGCAACGCTTCCGGGCGGGGGGGACAGCCGGCCACATACACGTCCACCGGCAGGATCCGGTCCACCCCCTGCAGAACGGCGTAACTGCGATACATGCCCCCGGTGGAAGCGCACGCGCCCATCGCAATCACCCATTTCGGCTCGGCCATCTGTTCGTATATCCGCTTCACGGCCAGCGCCATCTTGTAGGTGACCGTCCCGGCAACGATCATCACATCGGATTGCCGCGGCGAAAACCGCATCACCTCGGCGCCGAACCGGGCGATGTCAAAGCGGCTGGCGCCGGCGGCCATGAGCTCGATCGCGCAGCAGGCCAGACCCATCGGCATTGGCCATAAAGAGTACTTGCGAAACCAGTTGATGGCCGCATCCAGACGGGTGTGGATGACGTCGCCTTCGATTTTTGAATCGTAACCGATTTCGGTCTGTGTCGGCATAAAGTTCCGGCTGCGATGCTTGGCCGGGACGAGGCAACCTAATCGCCGTCAAAAACTCCGGCAAGTTGAATTTGCGGCCATTTTCACAAAAAGGTGCCCGCGTGAAACTGTGAAAATCGGCGCCATGCCTCCATGAGTCGTCTTTGGCGCGCTTAATCAACATGCCCTGATATCTCAAAGCGCCTTCGTCAGCCTCTCCTCGAAACCAATGACACCGGACTGTGGCCCGGCTTGCAGCCGTTCCACTGGGTTCTTATCGCTGCACCACAGCTCATTTCATAAATCCCGCAGCGGGTGGGGCAAGCGTACTTGCGAGCCGTCTGTCTGCGACAAAACGGCGGCCCGTCAGTAGCCTCGCCCCACCGGACTCTATTTTTGAGATGGCTGCTACGCTCCAAGGACTCCTTTCCATGCCTGCAAGCGTCGCGGTCCACACCTGACCCAACGGAAACAGGAAAAAGCAGAGCGAAAACCAAAACACAACTTTACTGCCTGAGAGAGACCGTTTGTCAGGCTACCGAATTCCCATGTCGTCTGAAACGAGTGAGCGAAAAAACAAGAACGGCAATAAAGACTGCGCTCAGGCTGAGGCACACCGCGGACTTTGTAAATCCCCGCTTTGGGGGCTGGCTTGGATCGGTCTCTCGCTCCACCAAGCCAAAGTAGGGTCCGTCCGTCTTGCCGCCGTAGCCGCTAGTGCCATCCAGAGGTGTATCATTCCAATCCCCTTTGACTCCTCGAGGCGGATCGTCTGAGTACTCCCAATTGATGGCTACGTAATTCTCGCCCGGCGGTGCGTTATTCGGCTCGCCCGGTTTCCAATTGCTGTAGGAAAATGGCTCATCGGTCACCCATTCGAATCTGCCTCCCGTGTGGAAGCCAATCTGCTCCATCGCTCGCCGCAATCTCCAAATCAATGTGCCCTCCGGGGCAGGGTCAACGAGGCCGATCCAGAGTGGCAGATGCTCGAACTTTCCAATGAGGAATGTGGTGTTGATGAAGTTCTGTTCGTTGGAGCTTGTAATGGTCGCCAAGGTGCCGCCCCACGAAACCGCCAGACTTTGTGCGGCAGTCCAATTCGTGGCTGACGGTGTTAAGGCATAAAAGTGGTTGTTTCCACCCGCAGTCGAACGCCACTGAATCCAGGTCTGTGCTCCGCCTGGCCGCGTCCCGGTCAGCAACGCTGCGATCGCAAACCACCGCTGTACGCGAACAGGGAAGATCCGTTTCATGTGCCGGAAAAGCCTAATGACTCAAAGATGGCATGAGTGTTGGCAAGAGCCGCGACCGGCGGCATCTTGAGGATCTGCGTCTATCCGCGTGAATCTGCGGTCAAAAAGTGTCTCCCACAAGTCAACGCGCACATGCGCCGAACGAAAAGGATCACCGATCCCGCGCCAATGGCTACCAACTTGGAACTGAGGCGTCATCGCGAGGTCCGCTGCATCCCCTTGAGACTCAGCAAAGCTCTTGTTGGTTCGGTTATCATCTTGAGCGAACGGCCGGGGAGCGCCACCACAGCGCTCCCCGCGTAATCACAATCAACCGGCATCCCGAAGATGCCAATTAACCATGAAATATTACACCCTATGAAGTATTACACTTCCACCACCCAATTCAACTGCGGAATCGACCAACCTTCCATTTGAATGGATAGCCCCAGGGTTTACCGCATGAGTTTCTGGACGGCGCCTGCCTGTGCGTGGCACGCAGACAGGCCGCAGCCTCTGATCGCGACGCTGGAAAGCCAGTCGAGGTTCAGGGTGGAAAGGTCGGACTTTGGCTGGCTCGATTGAGTCCGAATAGGCCTGTCCCGCCGTAGCTTCCTCCCCGCATGGCAAAGCTACTATGGACCGGGGATTGGCGAAGGCGGATGTTTGGCCGGACCTCCAGGGACCGAGATCCGAGTCCGCACATCAGAAATCAAGCCGGAGTTCCCGCTCTGAGGTCCCGATCACGGAAGTCGAAAAAGACTCCCGCCACTACATCCTTTTTTCAGTTGACCGCACGGGCTTTATAGGTGTTGGGCAGCAGGAATCTCATAATAAAATCTGTAAAGCATGAACCACGCAAAAGCGAGGATAACAACACCGGGAACAACGGCGAGTCTGGAACTGCAACCATTCTCAACTGCACAGTAATAAAACCAGCCGTCCAAATACCCGAAGCCAACCGTCAGGGAAATGGCTGTAAGTCGTGAATATCGGGAAACTCGAAGAGACACACTCGTAAGCTGGGGAGCTGTATAGCTGAAAGCGAAACACACCGCCGCCACGCCCGAAAGCACTATCGCAGGCGGAACCAATACCCAGAGCCATCCCATCGAATCAAACTGCGCGGGAACAATCAAAGCGATGACGAGACTGATGATACATGACATCAGCGCCCAAAGACGAAATCCTGTAAAGTGTCGTGACATGCGACTGCTGCCATGCGACTGCTGCACCGGGTAGGTGCAGGCGGTTAGCCCCCGCCCACACCCCCCTAAGAACCGTGCGTGAGAGTTTCCCTTCACACGGCTCGGGCCTTTCTAAGAACATCCCGAGCGCGAGGTGTTCCGCTGCTCGATAAGCTTGATGCATCTTGCGGTGC
>Ga0181527_1000396_pt1 | contig 50595 bp, 43 predicted proteins | sample PEATcosm2014_Bin_30_FD_119762 | JGI IMG/M metagenome (GOLD analysis project Ga0181527, IMG submission 119762) | Peatland microbial communities from MTU Mesocosm Facility, Houghton, MI, USA - PEATcosm2014_Bin06_60_metaG | ecosystem: Environmental > Terrestrial > Soil > Wetlands > Peat | place...
CCAGGCTGAGAACGGCCTGAAAAACCTCACCTAGCCCTTGTCGCCGTCCACAAACAACCGCCGCACTTCCCGCAATCAACTCGTTACCGCCAAAAAACAGGGCGTGTGAGAAATACAGGCTAGGGGCGGCGGGGTTAGCGGGGTTGGCGGAGTCAGCGGGGCGAGCGGGGCTGGCGGAGCTAGCAGGGCCAGCGAGGTTCGCGGAGCTCACGCGTTGCATTTTCGACGCGAATACGGAAGAAACCGATGGGGCTAAGTTATTCAATTATTAAAGGTTTATGAAGGAGGCCCACCAACGGGGGATTTATCTACACGAAAGTCACTGCCTAGAATCAAAAAGTCGTAACGAAATAAGTCATCTCTAAAGACCTGCCTGGGGCGGTCGACGAAATCTGCAGAGTTCGGATTCATTGAGCGCTTCCATCACTGCAGAACCGCTCATTTTGGGGGAACGCCATCGAACCGCAAATGAGATTGGGCGAGCTGCTAGTCCGTGCCAAGATTGTCACGGAAAGGGACATCAGTGCGGCCCTTGAGCGCAAGGTGTTGCAGGGCGGGAACCTGGGCGACAACCTAGTTGCGATTGGCGCGACCGATGCGCGCACCATCGAGCGGTTCATCCACCGCATTCCGCAGGAACCCGAAGACATTGCGGCTACCGGCATCGACGACACCGATTTGCTGGCGCTGTTCATGAAGCTGGTTTTTGCCGGGCGTCTGGAGAAGATCGGGCAGATTTCGGACGCCATTAAACTTCCCCAGCACATCGTGATGGACCTGACGAAGATCGCGATTGAGCGGCAGTTGCTCTATACGCTAGGGGCGATGAGCTCGGACAGCGTGCTGGACATGCGCTATGCGATGACGGATGAGGGCAAGCGGTGGACCCTCGAGGTGCTGCAGAGGTCGGGATACCTTGGCCCCGCGCCGGTGACGCTTGCCGAGTTTATCGACCGGGTGAACATGCAGAAGCCGACGAACGAGCGCGTGACGTTGGAACAAGTGCACGAGGCAATCAAGGAATTGACGATCGACGAAACGATTGTGGAGCAGGCGGGACCGGCGCTGAACTCCGGCCGGGCGATCCTGCTTTATGGACCGCCCGGAAACGGCAAGACCTCAGTGGCCCACTGTGTCGCCACCGTCTTTCAGGATTTTATTCATGTGCCTTATGCGATCGCAGTTGAGGGCCAGATCGTCCGCTTCTACGATCCGCGGATCCACATCGCGGCCAGTCCTCAGGCAAGAAAAGAAGACGGACCGGAGCTTGCGAGTTTCCTGCGTGAGACGCACGACCGGCGGTGGGTGACATGCCGCAGGCCCTTCGTGGTGGCCGGCGGCGAATTAACTCTGGACATGCTGGACCTGCGCTACGACGAGAAAGGGCACTACTACGAAGCGCCGCTGCACATGAAAGCGCTAGGCGGCTGCTTCCTCATCGACGACTTCGGGCGGCAATTCGTGAGCCCCAGAGACCTGCTGAACCGCTGGATCGTGCCCATGGAAAGCCGGGTCGACTACATGAAGTTGCGCTCGGGAGCCAGCTTCTGCATTCCCTTTGAAGAGATCGTGATCTTTGCCACGAACATGAATCCGGAAGACCTGATGGATCCGGCATTTCTTCGCCGTCTTCCATACAAGATCGAAGTGGGCCCGCCGGGACTGGACCAGTTCCGCCGCATCTTCCAAATGGAGTGCGCGCGGCATAAGCTGACCCTGAGCGAAGAAGTCTTCAATTTCATCGTGTACATGATCACGAAGGAAAAAGAACTGGAACTTGCCGGATTCCAACCGACATTCATTGTTGAACAGGTGACGGCGACCTGCCGATTCCTGGGCAAGGATCCGGAGCTGAAGTCGCCTTACGTGGAGTATGCGGTCAACAATCTGAGGATTCGGAGGAATGCCGAACCGCGAACGGAGCGCGCGCCGCAAACGGGATCGCGATCAACGCCGGCCGAAGTGATGAAGCCGGTGGAAATCGCCCAGGAGTTCGAGGACGTTGAGGTCAAGCGCAGCACCGGCCTGGTCTAGTGCAGGTTGCATCAATGGCGCTGGTCCATTAGAGGAAGTTCCCTCAGGGGCTAAAACACGGCAATTATTTTTGCGGATCGAATACCGGGGATAAATCCCCGGCCTACCAGCCCTGCCCTTTCAAAGCTGGATTGATGCAACCAGTTCCAGAGGGTGTATCGACGTCGGCGGGCAGGCTACGTGCCAGTGCCGGCAAAGACGACGGCGATGGTGCGCATGATGATTTTGAAGTCGAGCCAGATGCTCCAACTATCAATGTAGGTGACGTCCAGCGAGACGTAGCTGGCGAAGGATGGGTCCTGGCGGCCCTGAACCTGCCACAAGCCAGTGATGCCGGGAGTGACGTCTAGGCGGCGCAGGTGGTCGAGATCGTACTTGCGCACCTCGCCGGCCAACGGCGGACGGGGGCCGACGATGCTCATCTCGCCACGCAGGACATTGATAAACTGCGGCAACTCATCCAACGAGTATTTGCGCAGGAAGCGGCCCAGCCGGGTGACGCGGGGGTCGTTTGAGACCTTGAAGAGCACGTCATCGCGCTCGTTCATGTGCATGATCTCGGCGCGGCGGGTGTCGGCGTCGCGAACCATGGTGCGGAATTTGATGCAGTGAAATACGACGCCCTTTTTGCCGATGCGCTCCGAGGTATAGAAGACCGGGCCGGGAGAATCGAACTTGATGGCGATGGCGATGGCCAGCAGGACGGGCGAAAAGAGAACCAGGACAAATGTGGAAAAGACGGCGTCAAAGACGCGCTTGAAGATAAGTCCGATTTCGGGGACCGCGCCGCGGTGCAGGGGGATGGTGGGAAACTGGCCGATGTATTCGATGGGACTGTTCCAGGCCAGGCCGTCATAGAGATCGGGAACAACGCGAAGATCGACTCCTTGTGCGCGGGCCTGCTCCAGCACGTTCTGGACGATCCCGCGCTCGCATGGGGTGGTAAAGAAGATTTCGTCGATGAACTGCTTGCGTGTGTGCTGAAAGAGAGTCTCGAGGTTGCCGACGATGTCAGAGGTCACCGGGTCGTGGGAGGTGCAACCAGGGAGCTCAATAAAGCCCTTGAATGTGTAGCCCAGGTGGCGGATTTTCTCAAGGTGCTGGCGGAGCGCCTGTGCCTCAAGGCCGGTGCCGACGATGAGCACGTTGCGGGTGTCGAGCCCGCGATCGAACCGGCGATAAAGCAGAATGCGATAGATGAGGCGGCGGAGGGCCAGCCCGATGGTGACGAGGCCGATGGTTGCAAGCACAATGCCACGGGGAATCACGATGGCTCTGACCAGGTAGAGCGCGCCCAAGAGCAAGAGGCCGGAGGTAAGGCAGGCCTGGGCGCTCATCCTCTGCTCGTGGAGGAAGTTGGTCATGTGCATGGGCGTATAGAGATGCAGGCGCCTGCTGGTGACAATGAGCGCGCAGGTGAAGCCGCATAAGAGGGCCAGCAGAATCCAAATCGACAGGCCACGGAACAAGGTGCCGTGGAAGAAGTTGCGCGCGCCCTCGACGGGGGTGGTGTGGAACTTGTAGAGAGTAGCCACCATGGCTGCCAGGAAGACGGTGAGCGCATCCATCACCATCCCCATCTTGGCCGTGCCCCGCGAACCTCTCGAAGGGCTGCCTTCGACTCCGGCGTCCCACTCAACCAGGGACGATGACAGCTTTTGCCAGAAATCCGAACTCGCCATAAGTTCTACGCAGACCTCAAACCTTCTGAAGTGCCTGGACTACGGGCTACTGGGGTTGATGTGCAACGCAAGAGAAGCAAGACACAAGTGGAGCAGGATCTTCTGCGAGCGGTTTTCTGCTCAGAGTCTCGGGGCTGGGCCCAGTATTGGCTGACACAGTGGAACAGAATGTTTTGCAGCCGGTTACCGAAAAGGCGAACGCGCCACTCTGTCTGGCGGCAAGCGGATGCGGAGAGACGATGGTCCGAGGAAACATTGGCTTCAATGTCAGGCCCGGAATGAGCGCGCGAGCGCTTTTTAAGGAATGGAGTGCAGTGAAATCAAGAGGCGTATTGCGATCTTTTTTGTTTAGAGTCGCGTGAACGTCTGCGCGTTGCTTCTTGCGCCGAATTCGACACAATGTGAGATGCAATCGCTTGCCTCCAGCTTGGCCCAGTGGGGAACGGTTAGCAAGAGAAATCATACTGCCGACAGATTACGGGCGAATGCAACGACTGGGTACCGGCTGGTCATGCTGACCGGTAAACTCATTTTACAGCGGAAGGGCCTGAAAACATAACTCTTTTAAGCTGACGGCAATACATATGCGTCCAGGGCGAGGAACTGGCGGATATGAGGGTCGGCCGACTCAAGAAAAGCACTAAGGGGACCGAAGAACTGCGCCCGACCCTGATGCAAAAAGAGCACAGTGTCGGCGAGTTCCTGGGCAATGCGGGTATCGTGCGTGACCACGATACTGGTGAACCCGAGCTGGTGCTTGAGGCGCTGAATGAGCGAGCCAAGGCGACGGGCCGTGATGGGATCGACCATGGTGGTGGGCTCGTCATACAGGACGATCTCAGGTTGAGCAGCCAGCGCGCGAGCCATGGCCACGGCGCGTTTGCGTCCCGTTGAAAGACTGGCCGGCAAGGAGTCAACCACATCTTCCGCGCCGGCGAGGCCGATGAGCCGGTCGACGATCAGGTTCACCTGGTCTTCGGCCAGGCCGCCTTTCTCGCGCAAGGGAAAGGCTACGTTCTCGCGCACGCTCATTGAATCGAATAAGGCGCCGTTCTGAAAGACCATGGTGATGCGTTTGCGAATGGCGCGCAGGCCCTCTTCGTCGAGGCCGGTGATCTCCTGTCCTTCGACGCGGATCGATCCGGAGTCTGGCTTGAGAAAGCCCATGAGCAAGCGCAGCGAGACGGACTTGCCGACGCCACTGCGGCCGAGGATGCACAAGGTCTGGCCGCGGTCCACGGAAAAACTGACGTTTTCCAGCACGGAACGGCCGTCGAAGGAGATGGAGACGTTGTCGAAGACGATGATGGGCTGCGCGGAGTCAGCGGCGGTCGCGGGGAGTGGTTGGGGCGCAATTTCCCCAGGCTTGGCGAGTACATCAAGTTCGGCTTCGAGGGGCTCGAACGAATCGGGGTCGGCGGGGGATCCAAACAACGCCATGCAATCAGCTTACGCGATGGCGTGCGCAATGAGCTGTTCGGCGCGGTGAAGATCCTGCGGGGTGTTCACGTTGAGGAACCAGCGAAATGGAGGCAGGCCAAGAGGATGCGAGACCTGCCCGGATTGAGCGAGCAGCTCAATGGCGAGGCGGGCGATGGGTTGGCCCAGGCCATCCGCCGCAGCCCGGAAAGCGGAAAAGCAGCCGCGCTGACCGGAGTGCAATTCGTTTTGGAGCGCGGGAAGAGCGGATCGTTCGAGAACGGCGGGGAAGGTCTGGATAAAGCCGTTAACCGAAGGGACGGTGATTGCGTGGCCGGTGATTCGCGCGTGATGGAGCAGGTATGCGATGAGCGAGGCCGGGAGCAGGGGAAGATCGACGGGCAGAAAGACGGCAAAGCGCGCGGAAGTAGCGGCAAAAGCAGCGCAGATGCCGGCCAGAGGGCCAAGGCCGGGCTGGGGGTCGTCGACGACGGGCGCATGCGCGGCGAGAGGCGTGCGGGCGGACGAAGCGGCTCCTGCGATTGCGACTGGAAGACCGGCTTCGCGCAAGGTTGAAAGAGCGTGCGCGATCAGCGGGTCGGCGGCAAAGGGCAAGAGGGCCTTGTCGCGGCCCATGCGGCTGGACTGGCCGCCGGCGAGGACAAAGCCGGCGGCGTGACAGATTGAGGCGGCGGACTCGCGAGGCGCGCCCGGCATATTCAGCGGCCCACTTCCTCCAGGAAGCGAATGAGCGATTCGATGCCCAGAGAGAAGTTCTTCAGATTGAACTTTTCGTTGGGGGCGTGGATATTGTCATCGGGCAGGCCGAAGCCCATCATGACACTCGGCTGGCCGAGGTAACGGTCGAAGTCGCCGACGATGGGAATGGAGCCGCCGGAACGGATAAAGACAGTGTCCTTGCCCCAGACTTCATGCAGGGCGCGCGTGGCGGCCTGAATGTAGGGGTTGTCAACGGGAATCAGGCAAGCGTCGCCGGAGTGAATGAGCCGGACATCGACGTCGACGCCGGCGGGGGCGATCTTTTCCACGTAGCTTTTGTAGAGCGCGAAGGCCTTGGCGGGGGTCATGTTGGGAACCAGGCGCATGGAGACTTTGGCGACGGCTTTGGCGGGGATGACGGTCTTGGCGCCGGCGCCGATGAAGCCGCCGGGAATTCCGTGGACATCGAGTGTGGGCCGCGCCCAGGTGCGCTCGAGAACGCTGTAGCCGGCTTCGCCGACGAGTTGCTTCGAGCCGACCTCGGCCTTGCGGTATTCCTCTTCGTCGAAGGGCAGGCTGCGCCAGGCGGCGAGCTCTTCGGCGCTGGGCGGGACAACATCATCGTAGAAGCCGGGGATGAGGATGTGTCCGTTCTCGTCCTTGAGTTTGGCGATGATTTGCGCGATGGAGACGAAGGGGTTGGGCGCGGCGCCGCCGTACATGCCGGAATGGAGGTCGTTCTTGGCGCCGCGGACTTCGAGCTCGGTGTAGATCATGCCGCGCAGGCCGACGCAGAGAGTGGGCAGGCCGGGGGCAAAGAGCTCCGTGTCCGAGACGAGCGCGAAGTCGGCTTTGAGATCGGCGGGCTTGGAGGCGACGTAGTTCGCAATCACTTCCCCTCCCACTTCTTCGTCGCCTTCAAACAGGACGCGGACATTGAGTGGAAGCTTGCCATTGGCGGCGAGCAGCGATTCGAGGGCCTTGACCTGCGCCCATACCTGTCCCTTGTCGTCGGCCGAGCCCCGGGCATAGAGGTTGCCGTTTCGCTCGACCGGCTCGAAGGGCGGCGAGATCCATTCGTCGAGCGGATCGGGAGGCTGCACATCGTAGTGGCCGTAGATGAGCACGGTGGGCTTCCCGGCAGCGTGCAACCAGTCGGCATAGACGAGCGGGTGGCCCTCGCCCTCGATCAGGCGCGCGTGCTCCAAGCCGATGCGCGTGAGCTCGGCGAGCAGCGTCTCGGCGGCCTTGCGGCAGTCGCCGTCGTGCTCAGGCAGCGTAGAGACGGAGGGAATGCGCAAAAGGGCCTTCAATTCATTGAGAAAGCGGGGATGGTTCTGGCGGGCATACGTCACTGCGGATGAAGACATGGAATTGCTCCCTTCAGAAAAACAGACAGATCAGAGTATAGACCGGCAAGGCGGCGGGAAGCGTCCATGAATGGCGCTCGTACCGGCTCACTTTGGAATCGACTGTGGTGGACCAGGCGTCGATGTAGTCGAGCATGGGCCAGGGTCGATGGCGCGCCAATAGCGGAGAATCGTCGCTCGCCTCCGAAGTAATGCGCGTGGAAGCCGGTCTCATGGCCGGATGGGACGGCGAAAAGGTAAGCTAAAGGGGTGAACGGAAAGCCCCAATGCAGAACGTCGTAAAGGTTTTGATCGCCGAGGACGAGCCGAACGCACTGGCCGGGCTGGCGGAACTGATCTCCGGATGGGGATACCGCACCGAGACGGCGCGCGACGGCATGGAGGCGTGGGAGAAGGCGCAGGCATGGGATCCGGCCATTGTGGTGACGGACCTGAAGATGCCGCGGATGGACGGCATGGGGCTGTTAGCCAAGCTGGCCGAGGGCGCCGAGGGCCTGAGCGCAAACATGGCGGTGGTGGTGCTGACGGCGATGGGCTCGATCCAGTTGGCCGTGGACGCGATGAAGCTGGGCGCGTACGACTTTTTGCAGAAGCCAGTTGACCCGACACGCCTGAAGACCATCCTTGCCAATGCGACAAAACAGCGAGAGACGGCAATCGAGCTGGAAGTGGCGCGGCGGCGGCTGCGGGAGTCGGGCGTGCTGGGCAAGATGGTAGGCAGCTCGCCGGCGATGCGCGAGATTTTCACGCTGATCGAGCAGGTTGCTCCGTCGAACGTGCCGGTACTGATCACGGGCGAAAGCGGGACGGGCAAGGAACTGGTGGCACGCACGCTGCACGACCTGAGCCCGCGCAAGGCGCGGCCGTTTGTGGCGGTGAACTGCGCGGCGATTCCGGAGACGCTGATCGAGAGCGAAATCTTCGGCCATGAGAAGGGTTCCTTTACGGGCGCGATCGAGCGGAGGGCCGGCTGCTTCGAGTTGGCCGCGGGCGGAACGCTGCTGCTGGACGAGATTGGCGAGATGCCGTCGGGAACGCAAGCCAAGCTGCTGCGGGTGCTGGAAGAGCGGAAGTTCCGGCGGCTGGGCGCTCGCACCGAGATGGATACGGACGTGCGCGTGCTGGCGGCGATGAATCGGGATCCGCAGCGAGCCGTGGCGGAGGGTCAATTGCGCGCCGACCTTTATTACAGGCTTAACGTGTTCAACATCGCCATGCCGCCGTTGCGCGAACATCTGGAGGATTTGCCGCCCATGGTGGAGACCATGGTGAGCGAGATGAACCAGAAGCACGGCCGCAAAGTGTCGGGCGTGGCGCCGTCCATGCTGGACCGGCTGATGGCCTACAGTTGGCCGGGGAATGCGCGCGAACTGCGCAACACGATCGAGCGGGCGGTGATTCTTTGTCCGGATGGCGCGCCGCTCGATGCGGGACATCTGCCGTCGGGATTCGGCAAGGATCAGGCGGCGGCGACACCCGCAGACGGCAGCGCGATCACCGTGCGCGTGGGAGCGACGGTGGACGAGGCGGAGCGGCTGCTGATTCTGCGCACTCTTGAGGCCACCGGGCAAAACAAGACGCGCGCGGCGGAGATTCTGGGCGTGAGCCTGAAGACGCTGCACAACAAGCTCAAGGAGTACGGGCGGGAACAGCAGGAAGTAAAAAGCTGAGAAAGTTGCGATTCCGGTGCATCGATTGCAGATTCCAGAGCATTTTCGATTCACTTATTGCGGTCTAGAGATCGTGCAAGGTGGCTTTCTCTTGATGAAAAAGCCACTTGGCCTCCAGCTTTCTGTAAAGGGCAGAATCGAAAATGCTGTATTCCCAAAGCGCTCAAAACAGCGTCGAACCAAGTGATTGCAGGAGACCGCGTCTGAATGGCCTTCAAAGGTGCATTGAGCCGGTCTGCTGCCGAGTGATGTAATCCATGGGCTTGAAGACCAAACTCGTGCTGGCCATTACGGCGCTGGTGTTTCTGATCGCCGGAGTCGTCTCACTGGTGTACGTCCACCAACTGGTGAAAGCGGCGGTGCTGGAGACCTATGACACCAACCAAATGGTGGCCGACCAGGTGCGGTATGCGCTGCAGAATGCGCTGGAGGCCGGTCTCAAAGACCGCATGGTGGCCTCGAACGATCCGGGAGCATTGCGGGCGCTGGTAGCCGAGACGGTGCAAAACGATCCGACCCTGCAGGCGGCGCTGGTCTCCGTAATTCGGTATTCGTCCACGGTGTACGACGTGAATATCGGCGACAGCCAGGGCTTAGTGTTGTTGAGTACGAATCCCGACAACGAAGGCAAGCCGCTGCCGGCGCGCACCAACTACGACCGGTTGCTCAAGGCCGGGCCTGTGCCGATGATGATGCAGGTCTTCGGCCAGCCCAAGGTTCTGGATATCGTTGCGCCGCTTGAGAACAACGGCAAGCTCTTCGCATCGGTCCACGTAGGGGTTCACACTTCGCTGCTGCGAGCCGTTTACGAGCCGCTGCTGCGAAAGGCGTTCTGGCTGATGGGGTTTGCCCTGATTGCGGCGTTGCTGGCGGCTTTTTCGCTGAGCAACCTGGCGCTGCGTCCCATGACGGAGATCAGCCGGCAGCTCGACCGCCTGACCGCAGCCGGAGGAGCGCCCATTGAAGAGCAGGCGCCCAAGAGGCAGGATGTGGCGGCGCAAGTGTCCACCAAGATCGAGAAGATCGGGCAGCGCATGCGCAATGTGGAGGAAGTTTATTCCGCATTGCGGGAGAATCTGGATCAGATTCTGGGCAATCTGCAGGACGGAATCATGCTCTTTACCGAGGACAAGCGCGCGGTGCTGGTTTCAGAGGCGGCGCGGCGGTTCCTGCAGATCGATGGCGACAACATTCTGGGACTGCAAGCGCGCGAAATCCTCGACGATTCGAACGAACTGGGACGGACACTGCGCGAGGCGATCGAATCCGGCAGGAATCTGGAGAAGGAGGAGATTCGCACCGAAGGCGGGCGGCGCATCCAGGCTACGGTGAACTTTATCAACGACGACGAAACGCAGAAGGGACTGGGCGCTCTGGTGACGCTGCACGATCTGGAATCGGCCGCGGAGATCGAGTCGGAGCTGGAACTTTCGCGGCGCATGGCGGCGATCGGCCGGCTCACTTCTGGCGTGGGGCACGAGGTGAAGAATCCGATCAACGCGATCGTGGTGCACCTGGAACTTTTGAAGTCGAAGCTGGGCGAACAAGAGGGACCGGCAACCAGGCACCTGGAGGTGATCGACGCGGAGATACGGCGGCTGGACCGCGTGGTGCAGACGCTGGTGGATTTCGCGCGGCCGGTGGAAGTGCAACTGCGAGAGCAGGATCTTCGCCCGGTGATCGGCGACGTGCTGGCGTTGGCTGCCGACGAGCTGACGATGCGCCGGGTCACGCTGATCAGCCGCATACCGGCAGAGCCGTTGATCGCCAATGTGGATGCCGACCTGCTGAAGCAGGCGGCGCTGAACGTGATCCAGAATGGCGCGCAGGCCATGCCGGACGGCGGGCGGCTGGAAGTGACCCTCGAAGAAGACAGGGATCACGGCGAGAATCAGGTCCAGGCAGGGAAGCCGAACGGGACAGCCGGCGGAGGTGCGCATCCGGCAACGTACTCGGCGGTGCTGCGCGTTGCCGATGAGGGCATTGGAATTCCTGACGAAATTCGGGACAAGATCTTCGATTTGTACTTTACAACGAAGATCGGGGGCAGCGGCATCGGGCTGGCAATGACCTACCGCATCCTGCAGCTGCACCACGGGAGCGTGGAAGTACAATCGAGGCAAGGCCGCGGCACGGAATTCAGGCTGCGAATTCCACTCGCCGCCGCGGAACGGGGACGCCGGATTCTGCAACCGGCGGTTGTCGAAGACCAAAAGGGGATGGGGGAATGAAGTCACCTGCCAAGTGTGCTGCGTGGCTGCTGCCGTTGTTGCTGACCGGCTGCTTCCACATGCCCTCTCACAAGGGCAAACCGGCAGAACCGATGCTGGCGCCGCTGCTCGAACCTTCAGCGCCACTCGAGCTCGCCTTCGTCGAGCTGCCGCCTACGATGAGATTGATCCCCGGCAAGCCTCTCTACAACATGAGGGTGCACGCCGAAACGGTCAAACCACTCATCCGGCACTGGAGGGCGCAGAATCCGCCGGAGATCGTCAACACTCCTGAGCCGCCCGCAAACCCTAGCCCCGAGGTCAGCGCCATTGGTCAACTTTCTTCCGGGGACGCTGTGAATTATCGCCAGCAAACAGAGCAGGCCATCGGGTCCATTGAGCGCGGGCTGAACGGCATCAACCGTACGTTGAGCGACTCCGACCAGAAGACCGCCGACCAGATCCGGGAGTTCCTGAAAGAGGCCAAGACGGCTTTGGATTCAGGCGACGTGGACGGCGCGCATACCCTGGCGGGCAAAGCACAAATTCTGCTTAACGCTCTGACTCAATAGAGCGCGCTCGCGCGGCGTGTCTACAATTCACCCCAACTCAGCTTGCTGCGCAACACATCGAAGAAGCCGCTGTCACCAAGGCGAACCAGCTTGACGGTGTGGTTGGATCGGCAGCATCGCATTTCGTCGCCGCGTTGAAGCTCAACACCCTGCTGGCCGTCGATGGTAAGCAGCGCGACATTGGGAACGCCCTCGACCCGCACCGTGAGCGATGCGCTGCCGGGCACAACAATGGGCCTGAGCGTGAGCAGGTGGGGGCAGATGGGCGTGACCACCATGGCGTCGACATCGGGCGTGAGGATGGGGCCGTTCGCGGCCAGCGTGTAAGCAGTTGAACCCGTGGGAGTGGAAACGATGACGCCATCGGCGCGGAAGCGGGCCACGCTGCGGCCGTCGAGCTCCACGGCGAACTCGCCCATGCGGGCAATGTCGCCCTTGGAGACGACAATTTCGTTGAGCGCGTCGAAGCTCGCGTGCTCTGCCCCTTCACGCCACAGCACGGCATGGAGCATGGCGCGCACGTCGAGGCTGTGGCAGCCAGCGCACCAGTTCTCGAGAGTGGCGTAGAGGTCGGCAAGGCGCACTTCAGTAAGGAAGCCGAGAAATCCGAGATTGACGCTGAGGATGGGCGTGCCAACGGTCGCGAAGATACGCGCGGCGGCAAGCAAAGTGCCATCGCCGCCCAGAACAATGACCAGACCCGGCGAATGCGAGGGCAATTCGGCGCGATTCACGCTTGGAGCAGCGTCGGTATAGGCGGCGCCTTCGCCGTCCAGCACTACGTCGTAGTTGTGTTTACGCAGCCACCCGATCAGCTCCGGCAAAAGCCGCTTGAGCTCTTCCCTGTTCGGCTTGCAAACAATGGCAACCGTGCTCATGCGTCCAAGTGTAATGGATGAAGCCCGGAGCATTCATCGCCGGTTCGGCTGCTTCACGAGGATCGAGGATCAGCGACGCGCGTAGAGCAGAAATTCCCGGTTGCCTTCGGCGCCGGTGATCGGCGACGGAATGGTCTCAACGACGGTCCAGTCGAGAGAGCGGACACAGTCAGCGACTTTTTCAATGGCCAACTGGTGCGCCTCGGGATGGCGCACAATACCGCCTTTGCCAACGTGCTCACGGCCGGCCTCGAACTGGGGCTTGACGAGAATTACCGCCTCGACGAGCGAAGGAGCGGCGGCAAACACGGCCGGCAGCACAAGCGTGGCGGAGATGAAGGAGACGTCGACAGCGAGAAAAGTTTTTTCCTGGTCCTGGTTGAGTGCCACCAACGATCCAGGCTTGAGGAGGCGAGCATTGGTGCGCTCAAGCAGGCGGACGCGCGGATCATTACGAAGCTTCATGTGGATTTGGCCGAAGCCGGTGTCGATGGCGGTGACATGCGCAGCGCCGCGTTGCAAAAGGCAGTCGGTGAACCCGCCGGTTGACGCGCCTACATCGAGGCAGGCGCGGCCGGTGACGACGATCTGCCAGTGATCGAGAGCAGCGGCCAGCTTTAATCCACCGCGACTGACGTAGGGAAGGTCATCGCCGAGGAGCCGGATAGGGGAGTCAATGGGGATCGATGCGCCGGGCTTGTCGATTTTTTGCTCGCGCACCAGAACCCGCCCGGCAAGGATCAGCGATCGAGCACGCTCGCGGCTGGCGGCGAGGCCCCCCTCGACGAGCAACTGGTCGAGACGCGTCTTGGCCGGGCGCGTCTTTTCTGGGTGCGTCTTTGCCGGACGCTCTTTCGCAACGCTCGCTTTTCGATCGTTCGCCATCAATCGAACAGTCTCCTAATGCGCCGAAGGGCCGATCCCACATGGGGAAAGGCCCTTCAGATGATTGCGCCGCTCCGTTGAGCGTTCGTTCTACGGAGTGGCCTGGCACGCGGCGAGCGAGGCGAGCGACGCGGCGCCTGGCAGGTTGCATGGCTGCCCGTAGCCGGGCACACGGCTGCTGTAGTTGTTATTGCCGCTGGAGCCAGTCTGCGTGGTCGTGCGCACGTCCACCACGGTGCCCTCAACCAGAACCGTAGTGTCGATCAGGTCAGTTACGGTCGGGCTCGACTCGATGATGGTGATAAAGGGGCTGTCGGGCGAAGCCACGTAGATCTTGGAGTACTCGGAGTTCTGCGTGTTGACAACGGTACGCGGATGGCCGACGACAGTAATGGTTTTTTCCACCGTATATGTGTAAAGGTTCACCGCGGTCACGGTTCCGTTGCCTGTACCGCTGTCGTCGTTCTGATTGGCCGTGTAGGCCTTGCTGCCGTCGGCGAGAACGGTGACGCCGGCCGGGTTGGGAGTGGCAGTGTTGCCCACCTTAATTGTGGTGACCAAACCAAAGCCGCCCGTGACGGGGCCGCAGTTGGCGTAGCTCGTGACACCGCCAACCGTGCAACTCGGATTTGTATAGGTGTTCGAGTCGTTGCCGTATTCATCCAGGGGGACATTGACGACGCTGATGGTTCCACCGTCATAGTTGGCGACGACAAGCTGTTGGGTTGCCTGATTGTATTCGGCGTCAATGGGTCCGGACCCGGCGGGAAGCTGAATGGCAGGATGGCAGGTGATCCATTGCCCACTCTGGTTTTGAAATGGCGTGCATGTGTCCGGCGTATTGTTCCTGGTGTCGATGACCGTGATCGTATCGTCTCCGCGGTCGAGGACAAACAGTCGCTGGAGGTTGGAAGTTTCCACCGCGAAGACGGGACACTTACCGACCGGAATGGCAGGATCGGTGGTATTGCTGGAGATCTCAATCGGCGTAGCGACGCCGGCCGGCACCGAAGCGAAGTTGGCTGGATTGTTGCAGGTGATCTGACCTGCTGGCGTGTCCGGGACATTCTGGCTCAGAACATATTCGCGCTGACCGGAGGTGGTCGACGTTCCGGCGATGAATACAGGCATCACCATCCCTAGACTGCCCGGCGTGCCCGGCGTGGCCGACGTGACCAACGGGACGGCGAGTTTGAAGGCCTGAGGTGATCCGGTAAAGAGATCGGCCACGTCGCACTGAATATTGGGGATATTGCAATTCGCGTTAGGTTTGCCGTTGTTAAGGTCGGCGGCCCAAAGTCCGCTGGTCGGCGAAAACAAGTTGACAGGCTGCGAGGTGGGAGGCAGCGTGGACTCGGAGACGTTTTTGGTCTGCAGACTGGAGGAAATGGCGAAATTGGACAATGTGCCGTCGCTGTTGACGGTGTAGCCCGTGGAGCCAGTTTGGTCCAAGGTGAAGACCTTCGGCCCGGGACCGATTTGCGCTTCGGTGAGAATCGAGTCACCGGAATAATCGATGATGGTGACCACCCCAGGCGTAAGTGCACCCGTTGTAGAAGCGACAATCGTATATGAAGTGGGTTGCGCCGGCGGGCCATTGGTTCCGATCGGTGTGACCACCGGCCGGTAATTATCGCCACAGCCGCCAAGAAGAGCAGCAAATGCGAGAACCGCTCCTGCCTGCGCGAAGAGCACACGCACCGGGCATGACTTCATGGGAAAAAGCCTCATGCGAAATCGTTCCTGCTTCCTTGGTGATTGTAAATCAAGCGGCTGGGCCCGGCGGGTCACCCAGGCTCTCCGCGGTATGCGACGCAGGCCAAAGGAATTGGTCATCTCAGACTCGGGGCCAGCGGCGCTTTCTCGAAGGGCGAGCAGCAGGTACGATGAGGCGTGGCTCAAGAAAAGCTGGCGTGGCAATCGAAGCTGGTGTTGCTGGCGGTGCTGCCGTTCGCGGGCACGGATGTGCTGCTTGCGTGCTTCGGGTGGGCGACGGAATCCGTTGCCGTGGTGGTTTGGGTCATCGGGTTGAGCGCGTTGCTCGGACTCATCACCTGGAAACTGCGGGCGGCCACTCCGGCAGCCGCGGCGGCCGGGGCACTGATCACGGCAAGCCTGATGTTCTCGACCGGCGAATTCCCGTACGAGCCTTGGCATACAGCGCTGATTCCCACGCTGGCGGTCTCAACGCTGGCCTTCGCCGCCACTCGGATTGGACGGAGCAGGAAGGAGCGGCTGGGCACGGCAGAGGCGCGGCGGGGACGATCCGCCTCACAGGTTGTGGCGAATCTGGGCATGGCGGCGCTGGTTGCGAGCGATCCTGTGAATGTGTGGTTGTTGGATAGCCGCTGGCTTCCACGCCCAGCCCACGCGGGAGCTCTGTTGCTGGCAATGCCTTTGGCGGCGCTGGCTGAGGCCGCGGCAGACACGGTTTCGTCGGAGATCGGACAGGTGCTGGGCGGCCGGCCGCGGATGATCACGACATTGCGAGCTGTGGAACCGGGAACGGACGGCGCAGTGAGCGCTGCCGGGACCCTGGCCGGGTTGGCTGCAGCGGCCATCGTGGCAGGCGCGGGAACTTGGGCGATGCGCGGGGATTGGACCCTCTTCAAGTTGAGCTGCGCCGGCGCGGTGTTCGGACTCTTTTTCGACAGTCTGCTCGGAGCCACGTTCGAGAGGGTAGGCTGGCTCAACAACGATGCGGTGAACTTTCTGTCGACGGCGAGCGCGTCGGGGATTGCGCTGGCGATGATTGCCTTGCTGCCGCATTCCTGGATACTGTGAAAGGAGATTCGGCCATGGATATCATCCCATTGTTCGATCGCTATGTCGGCATTGATTATTCCGGTGCAGAAACACCCACTTCAAGTCTCAAGGGGTTGCGGGTGTACATCGCCGACAGGGCGTTGAAGCCCTCTGAAGTCCCACCGCCGGCCGGAAATGGAAGGTACTGGAGCCGTTGTGGAATCGCGGAGTGGCTAGCAGAGCTGTTTGCTGAAGACATTCCGACACTTGTCGGCATCGATCATGGCTTCTCATTCCCTCTCCGATACTTCGAGAGGTACGGGCTGTCGCTGGATTGGGCGGCATTCCTGGACGATTTCCAACGCCACTGGCCTACCGACGAAAACATCTACGTTGATTTTGTTCGCGACGGCGTTTGCGGCAATGGAGCCGCACGAGCAGGAGAAACAACATGGCGGCGAATAACAGAGATACGCGCCCGAGGCGCAAAATCAGTCTTCCATTTTGACGTCCCGGGTTCGGTAGCGAAGTCGACACACAGTGGGCTTCCATGGCTGCGTTATCTCCGGTTACGGGGCGGCGGATATGTCCACTTCTGGCCTTTCGATGGCTGGTCAGTCCCGACAGGGCGGTCCGCGGTAGCGGAAGTTTACCCAGCGCTTTGGCACAGGTCATTCCCACAGGAGGAACGCGACGGACATCAACACGACGCCTACTCCATTACGGCATGGTTACGACGCGCCGACTCTGACGGCTCACTCCCTGGCTATTTCAATTTTCAGATGGAAGAACGAGATCGATCTGCAGCAGAAATCGAGGGCTGGATTTTGGGCGTAGTTTAAACGAGCGCCGTATCCATCACGGCGGTACTCCATCACCGCTCGGACTTAGCGCACGTGTCGAATTAGATACACATGACTCGCTTCAATGCAGATGGAGCCGCCAGAAGGTATAGCTGAGAATTTCGTGGGCAATGCGCTCGGCCTCGAGCGTGCGGTCCTCGACGGCCGGACGTGGACGCGGCGAAGTGAGCACGTCAAGACCCTCGGCGGCGCAGATGGCGTGAATGCGGAACATGTGAGTGTCGTCGCTGACGACAACCAGCCGATGCAGGCCGTTGACGCGCGCGATGACGGCAATGCGGCGTGCCGACTCCTCAGTGTTGCGGCTCTCGGTTTCAGCGATGATGGCCTGCTCGGGAACGCTTTTGCTGATGAGATATCCCTCGCCCACGGAACCCTCAGTGAACTGATCGCCGCCGGGACCGCCGAGGGTGATGATGAGCGGGGCAATGCCGCGATGGTAAAGCTCGAGCGCGTGGTCGAGCCGCGCGCGGTAAACCGGCGATGGACGACCATCATACTCTGCCGCGCCAAGGACACCGATGGCGTCGGCGGGCGCAGCCTGATCCTGATGCGCGTAGATCTCGATCTGCACGTAGACCCAGCGGCACCATCCCAAAGCTGCGGCCAGCAGGCAGAGGACAAAAAATAGCGCGATGCGGAGGACCCAATTACGGCGCTTCGTCTTGGATTCGCGCCCCATGCGCACCATCTTATCGCTGCAGGGTCATGACGATTTCGTGAGTTGGGATGGCGCCTTCGCGCAGGATTTCCCAGCGCCCGGCGCCAAGGGTGAGATCGACGATGGTGGTAGGCTGCGCGCGGCCGGTCGGGCCGCCGTCGACAATGAGTGGAATGCGCTCGCCGATCTGGTCGCGAACGCAGCCGGCATTGGTGCACTCGGAAGCGCCCTGCAGGTTGGCCGAGGTGGCGGTGATGGGAAGGCCGAAACGCTCCACCACGGCACGGGGAATGGCGGCATCGGGCACGCGCAGAGCGACGTTGCCCGTGTTGGCCGTGGAGCGCAACGGCAGCTTGGTTCCGGCGCGGACGATGACGGTCAGCGGGCCGGGCCAGAAACGATCGGCGAGCTTGTCGAGCTGAGGATCGGTGTCGCGCGCCAGCTCATAGGCCTGGGACAAGCCGGAGATGAGCAGCGAAAGCGGTTTGTGCTTCTGGCGGCTCTTGATCTGGTAAATCTGCTCGACGGCGGCGAGGTTCACCGGGTCCACGGCCAGGCCGTAGAAGGTGTCGGTTGGCAGAGCGATGACACCCCCTTTGCGCAGGCAGGAGACGATGTAATCGATCCGGTCCGGTTGGGGTTCATCGGGATGGACGCGCAATATCTCCGCGGACAAGAAAGGCCTACCTCGGTTCCCAAATAAAGAAGAGGCTACAAAATCGGAAGCTATCACAGCACCAGCCACGGTGCAAGCTTGATGATGAGCACTCGAGTGCTCGCAGCCGCCAAAACGCCGTAGAATCGGCACAGCACTTGGGGGAACTCGATCGATGCCGGTCCGCGTGGTGGAAAGCAATCAGAATGCGCGTTTGAAAGAGCTGCGAAAGGCGCTCAACGCGCCGGGGCGCGGGGCTCAAGCGCTCGTGGGCATCGAAGGGCCGAAGCTGCTCGAAGAGGCGCTGCGCGCGAGTTTGCGCGTAAAGACGGTTTTTGTGGCCCAAGGTGCGGAGCGGCTGCGGGACAAGCTCAAGGTGGCGCGGGACGTGGAGGTTCTCGAACTGCCGAAGAAGCTGCTCGACCAGGCGCTGGCGACCGAAACGCCGCAATCGATTGCAGCGCTTGTTGAGCCGCCGAAGTGGTCGTGGTCGCATGTTCTCAACCAAAACCAAAAGAAAACGCTGATTGTGGTGCTGGCGGGGATTCAGGATCCCGGGAATCTGGGAACGATTCTGCGGTCGGCGGAGGCTTTTGGAGGGACGGGTGTCGTGAGCCTGCCGGGAACGGTGAACGCCTGGAATCCGAAAGCCGTGCGTGCATCAGCGGGGAGCGTGTTTCGAGTGCCGGTGCTCGCGGCGAGCATTGAGGAGGGGATGGCGCGGCTGCGCGAGGCGGGCGTTAAGGTGCTTGCGACAACAGCACGGGGAACGAAGGCGGCCGATCTCGCGGACCTAACCTGTCCGGTTGCTCTCGTCATCGGCAACGAGGGCAATGGCGTGCCGGATGAGATTGTGCGCAAGGCGGATGGCGCGATCGCAATTCCCTGCCCCGGCCCGGTGGAGAGCCTGAACGCAGCGGTCGCAGCTAGCGTGCTGTTGTATGAAGCATCGCGGCAGCGGGCAACTCGCATGAGCAAGCCCTCCGGCAACCCACAACACTCCTCCAAAAGTCTGCCCCACGCAGTGGATCGAGGAGCGCGGCGATGAGCTTGTTCGACATCGAGCCGGAAGAGCCAGGGCAGGCGTCGAGGGGGCGGCCTCGCGAGGTGGGAGGAGCGCCGCTGGCGGAGCGGATGCGGCCGCGCAGCCTCGACGAATTGGTGGGGCAGGAGCACCTGGTCGGGCCCGGAAAGCCGCTGCGCGTGCAGATCGAGCGCGACGATGCCAGCTCGATGATCTTCTGGGGTCCGCCGGGCGTGGGCAAAACCACGCTGGCCAAGATCATTGCCGAGACAACCAAGGCCAGTTTCATCGAGTTCTCCGCGGTGACCAGCGGCATCAAGGAGATCAAGCAGGTGATGGTGACGGCAGCCAAAGCCTCGCAACTGCACTCGCGGACGATTCTTTTTGTCGACGAGATTCACCGCTTCAACAAGGCGCAGCAGGATGCGTTTCTGCCGTATGTGGAGCGGGGCACGATTCGGCTGATCGGCGCGACGACAGAGAATCCTTCGTTCGAAATTATTTCGGCGCTGCTCTCGCGCTGCCGCGTATACGTGCTCGAACCGCTCAAAGATGAGCAAGTTATGACTCTGCTGCGGAGAGCGCTGGCAGACAAGGAGCGCGGGCTGGGCGCGATGGAGTTGGCAGCGGACGACGATGCTCTCGAATTGATCGCCGGCTATTCGAGCGGCGACTGCCGCAATGCGTATAACACGCTGGAAGTTGCCGCGCAGTTGGCCGTGGCCGACGGAAGCAGGCACATCACCAAAGCCGTTGCAACGGAAGCCGCGCAGAAGCGCGTGCTGATGTACGACAAAGCCGGCGAAGAGCACTACAACCTGATTTCCGCGCTGCACAAGAGCGTGAGGAACTCCGATCCCGACGCGGCGCTTTACTGGCTGGGCAGGATGTTTGCGGGCGGCGAGGATCCACTCTATCTCGCGCGGCGGATTGTGCGGATGGCGGTCGAAGACATCGGGCTGGCCGCGCCCGAAGCGCTGCATCTTTGTCTGTCCGCAAGAGACACGTACGATTTTCTCGGCTCGCCCGAAGGCGATCTGGCGCTGGCCGAGGCAGTGGTTTATCTGGCGCTGGCGCCAAAATCGAATGCGGTCTACACGGCGTTCGGCGCAGTGCAGGACGACATCGAGCACACGCGGCAGGAGCCGGTGCCGCTGCACCTGCGCAATGCGCCGACGCGGTTGATGAAGGATTTAGGCTATGCCGAAGGCTACCGCTACGCCCACGAAGAGGAAGGCAAAGTGGCCGACATGGACTGTCTGCCGGAGGCCCTGAAGGGGCGCAAGTACTACCAACCAACGCAGGAGGGACGCGAGAAGCAATTAGCCGCAAGGATGGAAGAGATACGGAGGATCAGGGCCGGCAAGCGCAGATCGGAGCGCTAATTTACTTCGTCTGGCTGCTGTTTTTCGGAAGCTTCGCGAGCGCATCGATGACGATGCCAGGGGTGAGGACCTGCGGCAGCAACCGTGGGTTGTTTTCCCCAGGAGAATAGAGTGCATAGACTGGCACACCGCTGCGGCCAAGGTCCGTGAGCGCCTTGGTGATCGCGGGGTCCTCGCGGGTCCAGTCGGCGCGGAAGAGGGCGACGTTGGCGGCGGCAAGCGCCTGCAAGACTTCGGGCCGATCGAGAGCAACGCGCTCGTTGACCTGGCAACTCAAACACCAACTTGCGGTGAAGTCGACAAAGACGGGCTGGCCTGAGGCGAGGGCGTGCTGGACGGCGTCGGCGGACCAAGGCTGCCAAGTGCCCGCAGCCGCGGCGCTTCCGGATGATGGTGCAGCCGGCGCCGAGGATGGCGTGGCGGCGAACTCTTTCGGCGCAACAACGCAGGCGGCAACAACGGCAAGCAGAATCATCGCGGCGACTGCAGTGGCCCAGCGCTTTGCAGGCCAGCGGCCGAGGAACCATCCGGCGATGGCGAGCAAGAGGAAACTGGCGAGGAGCCCGGCGAGGAGCGCGGATCCATAGGCCGTGGCGATCACCCACGCCAGCCAGATGACGGTTCCAAAGATCGGCACTGAGACGGCTTGCTTCAGAATGTCCATCCACGCGCCGGGCCTGGGCAGCAGGCGAGTCCACGCGGGCTGCAGTGTGAGCGCCACATAAGGCGCGGCGAGACCCAGAGCGAGCGCGGTGAACACAGCGAAGGTGACGGCGGCGGGTTGAGCGAGCGCGTAACCGATCGCCGCTCCCATAAACGGCGCCGTGCACGGCGTGGCAACGACGACCGCAAGAACGCCGGTAAAGAAGCTGCCCGCGTAGCCTTGTTGAGCGGCAAGTGAACCGCCGGCGCTGGTGAGCGTGAGGCCAATTTCGAACTGGCCGGCGAGCGAGAGGCCGAGGAAGAAGAGCAGACCCGCCATGAGTGAGAGGAAGACGGGCGATTGGAACTGGAATCCCCAACCGAGGGTGGCGCCTGCGGCGCGCAGGGCGAGAAGCAAAGCGACGAGCGCCCAGAAAGAGACGAGAATTCCGATGGCATAGACGAACCCGTGCGCGCGCAGCTTGGGTCGCTCCTCAATTCCGGATTGGCAAAGCGCCAGCCCCTTCAGAAAAAGCACGGGAAAGACGCAGGGCATGAGGTTGAGCAAAAGTCCGCCGAGGAAGGCGAGGCCGACGATGCGGGCGAGAGCCGCAAGCGGGAATGTGGGTGCGGGAGCTGGCGCGGCGACGATTCCCGGCGTCGCGGCGATCTCGTAGTTGCGACCGCCGCTCAGCTCCAGCACGCCCTTCAGTTGCTCGGGGCCAGCGGTCAAGTTCGGATCTTTCTTGAGATCAAGTACCAGCCCCGTTTTTAGGGGCGTCACATTTTGCGGCGCGGGATTGTCGAGGATGTTTTCGTCTTCGGGAAAGAAGGCGGCCTGCGTTTCGCGCTGGCCGGTGATGACGGCGAGGCGGAAGCCGGTGGGTGTGGGCTGGAAGATGGCCTTGTGGTCTGCCGGAAGCACATCGGGCAACGGCTTCCACGCCTGGAGCCACAGCCTTGAATCCTTCGACAGTTCCCTAGGTCCACCTGCTGGTTCATCACGAACATCGCTGGCGACATCCAGCTCGGCTTTGCCCGGGATACAGACTTCTCGGCAAACCAGCCAGGCCACATTGGCACGAAGAAGCAGTGGGCCAATTGGCACAGTCTCGGCCACGTGAATATCGACCGGGAGCAGGACCTCGCCCTCGTAGCCAAAGTCCATCAACGGGCCGAGTGGCAACCTTTCGGGTGGTGGAAACTGCAATGGGTCGGCAGCGACTCCATCGGGCAAAGTCCAACGGATGCTCGGTGGCTCTCCGGAGTCGCCCGCATTCTTCCAATAGATGTGCCAACCCGGCTCCAATTTGAAATAGAGCCCAGCGTCTCCGCCCTCCACGCGATAGAGGTGAGCCCCTGGAAACAAAAGCTGTACATGCACATGCGGAGCGTCAGCGGAGTTCGAAGCGGCGAATGCTGCAGACGGCAGAGCCGCAGCCAGGAGGAACGCCAACCCGAAGATAAAGCGGAAACGACGCATGGCAGACAAACGCTGAACTCTGATTCTTAGCACCTGTTCTTTGGACTCAGTTTACTGGACGAAGGTCGCATTGCTCGTCCCATGCAGGAATGGCAGGCCGAGTTCCGCCAAAAGCAACCGCAGTTCCTTCGACTCGTCGCCGCGGCGACTCGCTCAGGATGACAGTGCTTTGGTTAGCTTTGGCGATGTAGGTCCGGGTGGGCTAGATGCCGGCGATAAATGCAGTCGTTCTGCACGCATTTGACGCCGGCCGCGCGGGCATGAGCGATGGCTTCATCGTGAATGACTTCATCCTGCAGCCAGAGGTAAGGGATTCGCAAGCGGATGACGTCGTCGACGATGGCAGGGACATGCTCGGAGGCACGAAAGACGTCGACGAGGTCGATTCCGTTCCCTGTCTCGGTAGAACTCGTTTCTTTAAGGGCGGCGGCCTGCGCGGCGTCGAGGTCGGCGTAGCACGGCCCTCCCAGCACTTCAGTCAGCGCGGGATTGACCGGGTAGACCCGAAAGCCAGTTTCGGCCAGGTAGCGGCCGATGTTGTAGCTGGCCCGCCAGGGCTTGTCGCTCATGCCGATGACGGCGATGATCTTTGCGTTGCGAAGCATCTCGTCGATGATTGCGGGGTCGTTGGTCATAGTGGTTAGCGGTTAGTGGTTAGTAGTTAGTGATTGGTGATTCGTGGTTGGCTCTCAATCTTCAGCTTTCAGATTTCTGCGCGCCGCAGGATGTGCTACTCGTCCAGGTCGTCGTCGGGGCCGGTCGTTACGGCCGTGCCGCGGCGTTTAGCGAGCAGGTAGCCGCGCAGAAACGGTTCGAGGTAGCCATCGAGAACTTTGTCCACATCGCCGACTTCGACCTTGGTGCGGTGATCCTTTGCCATGCGGTAGGGCTGCAGGACATAAGAGCGAATCTGCGAGCCGAAGTTGATTTCAAGCTTGGAGTCTTCGAGCTTTTTCGAAACGGCGCGCTTTTTTTCGAGCTCGAACTCGTAGAGGCGCGAGCGCAACATCTTCATGGCCTTGTCGCGATTTTTGTGCTGCGAGCGCTCGTTCTGGCACTGGACGACAATTCCTGTGGGGATGTGCGTAATACGAACAGCGGAGTCAGTGGTGTTGACGTGCTGGCCGCCTTTGCCGCCGGAACGATATGTGTCGACACGCAGGTCTTCGAGCTTGAGATCGACATGAATCGTTTCGTCGATCTCCGGCGAAACGTAGACCGATGCAAAGGAAGTGTGGCGGCGCTTGGCGGAGTCGAAGGGCGAGATGCGGACGAGGCGATGAACGCCGCTTTCGCCGGCGAGCAGGCCGAAGGCGTATTCGCCGATGATGGTGAAGGTGGCGGATTTGATGCCGGCTTCTTCGCCGGCCTGATAATCGTTCATCTCGGTTTTGAAGCCCTGCTGCTCGGCCCAGCGCAGATACATGCGGAGCAACATCTCGGCCCAGTCCTGGCTTTCAGTGCCGCCGGCTCCGGGATGCACGGTGACGATGGCATTGAGCGCGTCGGCCTCGCCGGAAAGCATGGTGCGCGCTTCGAGATCTTCAGAAAACGCCCCGAGCGCTTTGATCTCACGCTCCAAGTCGGCGAGGACATCTTCGCCCTCGCGCGCCAGCTCGAAGTAGGCTTCAATGTCGCCGGTGCGGCGGACGAGCTCGTCGTCGTCGCGGATCAGCCCTTCAAGGCGCTTGCGATCGCGCATGAGCGGCTGCGACGCGGCGGGATCGGACCAGATGGCCGGATCGGAGAGCTTCTTTTCTATTTCGGAGAGTTCCCTGCGGATGCGGGCAGGGTCAAAGATACTCCCGCAGGTCGCGCACCTGATTGCGCACGGGAGCGTAGGCGAATTCGAGATCGTTCAGCGACATTGTGCTCTTAAGACCTGGCTTTGGATTAGCAAGTTAGCCGCGCTGTCGCGCGGTTAGCAAGTTAGCGAGTTAAAGGGCGCCTGATTTCGTTGGATTCGGAATCTTCATCGCGATCTGCAGGCACCAAAAAACAACACCTATAGACAGTATGGCACAGAGCCACGCGAAGAGGTCGCCGTGGGCGGTGTAGAAGGTGATGCCGTCGCGAAAGCCAAACTCGGCGGGCAGCGCATCGACCTGGTGGCGGGGAATGCTCTGGCGCACGCGACCGTAGGGATCGATGGCAGCGGTGACTCCGGTGTTGGTGTCGCGCAGGAGCCAGCGGCGATTCTCGGCGGCGCGCATGCGAGCCATGTTGAGATGTTGCCAGGGCGCGCTGGTGTCACCGTACCATCCGTCGTCGCTGACATTGACGAGGACCTCGGCGCCGTTGCGCGTAAGTTGGCGGACCTCGTCGGCGAAGACTGCTTCATAGCAGATGAAAACGCCGTATCGATGGCGACCGCCGTTTTGCGTGTCGAGGAGGAAGACTCTGTGCTCGGTACCGCGCGTGAAGGACGAGACTCGGCCGGTCAACTTGCGGGCGAACGTGAGCAGGTTCTGGAAGGGAATGTATTCGCCGAAGGGAACGAGGTGGATCTTGTCGTAGCGGCCAACCATCTGGCCGCTGGAGTCAACGATGAACGCGGAGTTGTAGTCGTGCCAGGCATTCTCCGGCTGCGAGAAATCGGCGCCAATGCCGCCGACCACGAGCGGCGCCTGCGTGGCGAGGGCGATAGAGCGCATGGCCTGCTTGAAGCTGAGGTCATCCTCAATGAAAGGCGCGGGCGATTCGGGCCAGACGACGAGGTCGGGATGGGTGGGATACGGCGGGCAGATGATTTCGCCTGTGGGCGCGGCGGTTTGCGGGATGCCGGCGATATAGGTCTTGCACTGCTCTCCGGCGAGGCGCGTGAATTCGGCGATATGGCGGCCCCATTCCGGGCCCTGCCAGCTGTTGCCCGCGCCCACGTCGAGATTGGGTTGAATGAGGACGGCGGTTGCAGTGGGATCAGTGTTGGGAGGAGGAACAAAAACGCCGGCAACCCCGGAGACGAGCAGAACCGCGCCGCAAGCGGCCCAAGCCCAGCGGCCTGCGATCCGACTTTTGGAGCCGCGACCAACCAGCAATGCGCCGGCAAGGAGCGCGTTCACAGCGACGAGAACGAAGGTGATGCCGTAGACGCCGGTCAACGGCGCGAGCTGGTTGATGAGGACGTTATCGACTTGCGAGTAGCCGAGTTGGTCCCAGGGAACGCTGGTGATGCGTGCGGCGGCGAGGTCGAGGCCGGTCCAGAGGAACGGTGCAATCGCCAGCGCCATCCGCGTGGAACCGGTGGCGCGGCGGACGAGCACAACACTCCAGCCGAAAATGCCGAAGTAGAGTCCGAGGACGAGGCTGAATCCCAGCGTAAGCAGTTCCGGCGCTAAAGGCGGCATATCGCCGTAGCGCATCATGGTGTCGCGAATCCAGTAGCAGTTGCCCACATACCAGAGGACGCCGCAAACGTAGGAGATGAAAAAAGCGCGGCGGAGAGGATGTGAGCGCTGTAAATTCGCGGCCGAGAGGAGAGCCCAAAGAAGGGGCACCAGAGCAAACCACGCAAAGACGGAGCGCCACGGAGGCATGGGTCCGGCGAAGGGAAAGGGCAACTCGAGCAAGCCCGCGGAAAGTCCCGCGGCGGCCCACGGCTTGAAGGAAGATTGCATACAGGGGCGAGTGTAAAACATTCGGGTTGCGATAGAATCGACACATGATTGTGGCCGTCGTTGCAATCCGGCTGCTGGAAGCGATGTTCTTTCTCGGGATGATTGGGTCGGCAGTGGTTGTGCTGATCAGCTTCTTTGAGGACGGGAAAGAGCTTTTCGGCAAAGACTAGTTTGCCCGCTAGAGGGCCGTTGACGCGGCCATCCGTCCGGCGAATGAATCCCCTTCGCACGCAAGCTGCAATGCTCCTCATTCCGGCCGCTCGGAATGAGTCTATGCGTCTGAAATCATGGACTTGGTTCCTGAATGGCGATCGCCGAAGCGGACGGAAGTGCGCACGGAGGAGCAGCAAGAGCAGGCGCTTCTTCATTTCTGGCAATAATATACTTCGCAAAATGGTATTGGCAAAGTTTGAATTATTCCCGGCGAGTCGGGTTGAAGATTAGATACAGACAAAGTGCGACCAAGAAAAGCATCCCGACGAGTTCCAATATGCCGTCGATGCCTCCCGGCAAATTAGTCTCTCCACGGCGTACGCTAACGCTCACGATCAGAGCAAGGAAACCGACGATCCCGATTGTTCGGCGAATCCATGAGCGCATCGGTTTACACCTCAGCTAGAGTCATGTAACGGTCGGCTTGGAGAGCGACGCCAGATATGCTTCCTTACCTTTTTCCGCAGCCTGTGCAAGGATGGTAGAAAAGGTGTCGTCTGCGGGGATGCTGCTTTTGTGCTCTCCAACGACGATCACAAAGTCCTTCACCTTGGCCATTACTGCTAAAGCATCCTCTCTTTTGCAGAAGTGGCGTGTATGGGAAAGAGGGTTTCTCCACAGTTCCTTCATATAGTCGCATTGGTCCGCGCAGCTTGAGAAGAATTGAAGATCGGCTTCCCTCTTTGGACCGACTGGACGCTGCCGGATTTTGCTGATCTTGTTGTGGATCGCAGTTATTACGTCGTTCCAAGTGGCGAATTCGATGGGTATCGATCCCTTTTTGTTATGGAGTTTTATATTCAGCAAGCGATTCGAGGCCAGCTTTCTCAGCCCATGTTCGGCGAGGCGCATACAATGAAAAACGCTGGCTGTGTATTGACTCGCCGCGAAGCAGTTGCCTGCCGATATAGCATCACGTAGCGCGTGGTGTGAATATTTCTCTTGAACGATCTTCCCGAACAGATTTGGATTCCCGTAGTGCCTAGCTTCCTCCTCTGACAAAATCATGAATCTCTGTTTCGATAGATTGTGGTGGACACAATTCAGGATAACCCCCAAACGAGATGAAAGAACGGCCTCACGTCTATCGACGGCTCCGTTCCCGCAGGCCGTCTGAAGCACTGTGATCTCCCCTACTAAAGTAGAGTCTGCCCCCAACTTTTCGCACGCAGCTTTCAATTGGCTAAGGACCCTCTCAACCATCGCTATCAGGTCGTCATTGCAAAAAGCCATTCCTGCTGTGTCAGCGAATTCCAGACGACTGCGACAAGTTTCCAAAAGCGCCAGGCTAGAGCACAATTCGTAGACGTTATAGTCATTCATAAGTTGCGCCAGGCTCACTACTCGTCGGAGTTCGGTTTGACTGTGGCACACCACAGGTATACCCTCATTTCTGAGGGCAGACTGTGGCGAACGGCCCAACGACTTCCGCCAAGAATGTAGTGGGCAGTACCGCTGTGTTTACCGAGTTCACGCGCCGAATTCTCGCTGTACCTCACAGCGAAATCAAGGCGCAACTGGATGCAGAAAAAGAAGCGAAGCGAACGTCTACTAACGTCGCTTCGCGCCGCGTTTCCCACCCCAAGCCTTAATTCTGCGTTTCTCCCACCTTGCCGGTCAACTGTGCATAAGTTAACCGCCTTCCGGCGATCTGTGACACTGCCAGAGAGAACCTGTCAGCATCGGGAGTCTTGTTTCCGAGCGCATCCTTGCGATGGTTGTAGCGGAATACCTGTTCGTCCAAGTAACGGCTCAGATGGAACGGCTCTACGGCAACGTAGGTGCCATTCAATCCACGCTTGAGCAATGACCAGAAATTCTCCATGCCGTTTGTGTGAACCCGCCCATCGACGTATTGCTTTACGTGGTCAACAAATTGGTGAGTGAATTCCTTTGGGATGTGCCGATAGAGCTTCGCATTGTCGGTGTAGAGTTTCGATCCCGGCATCAGGTGTTTCAACACTTCGCTCTGCAATTCGACGCGGTTTACTGCGGGAACAACTGCCGCCCGGACCTTGCGCTGCTCACGGTCGAGCATTCCCATCACGGCAGTCTTGCCGACCAGCCCGGTATAGCCCTTGGTATCTGGCGATCTGCGGAGTTCACGGAGCTTTGCGCGCTGGTGCAGATGCTTGTTCGCGTCATGGCCGCCGATATACGCTTCGTCGGTTTCAACTTCGCAGCCTTCTCCGCCCATCTTCACATGGCCTTTGGCCTTCATTGCCAGCCGAATCCTGTGAAGCATGAACCAAGCTGTCTTTTGGGTCACTCCAAGTGCGCGGTGCAATTCATAGCTGCTAATCCCATTGCGGCAGTTAGAGAGCAACCAAAAGGCCGGGAGCCATTTGTCTAGGCCGATGGGGGAATCCTCCATGACGGTGCCAGTCTTGAGAGTGAACTGCGGAGCCTCGTGCTTCGCGCGGCAGTGCCAGCGGTTGTACTTCTCAAGGAACAGCACATCCTTGGAATTGCAGCGCGGGCAGCGCACACCGTTAGGCCAGCGGTTCGCCACGAGATACTTCCGGCAGTTGGCGGGATCAGAGAAGTAAACTATCGCGTCTTGAAGGGTTTTGAGCTTCATGGTTCGATGATGAACCAATCATTCTATTTTGTCAAGTATATTATTGCCTCATTTCTCGTTGACACTGCATTGATTGAAAATTAGACTCGTCGCAGAGCGGTGGTTTCGCTCAAACGATTTTGACCACCGGCTGCGCCTCGCCGGACCTCTCGCGATGGCCTCTACCCGAACGACCGTAGCTCCCCCCAATGACCGCGTGCGGCTGATCGTCGCCTCTTCGGTGATGCTCACCTTCATCTCCTTCTGGCGCGCGGCGGCCATCGTTCTCAATGACCTGGGCTCCTCGGCTTTCTATGCGGGCGGCATCGCCGAGCAGGCGGTTGGAGCCGCTGCGCCGTGGTTCATCCTCGGCATCATGCTGTTCAGCTTTGCAGTGCGCGCGGTTTACGTCGAGAGCTGTTCGATGTTCACCCGTGGCGGTGTTTACCGCGTGGTGAAGGAGGCTCTGGGAGGCGGATTCGCCAAGCTCAGCGTTTCGGCGCTGATGTTCGACTACATTCTTACGGGGCCAATCTCCGGTGTGTCTGCCGGCCAATACATCACCGGCCTGCTCAACGAGCTGTTGACGGTGGCCAACCAAAGCCATTGGCTGCCTCCGGCTTTGATGGACGCGCACAACCACGCCCTCCAGTTCAATATGAATTACACTTCGGCGCTGTTTGCCGCGCTGGTGACGATCTATTACTGGTGGCAGAACATCAAGGGGATCGAGGAATCGAGCGACAAGGCGCTGCGGGTTATGCAGATCACCTCGGTGATGGTGATCGTTCTGCTGGTTTGGGGCTGTTACTCGGTAGGGGTGCGGGGCGCGCATCTTCCGCCTTCGCCGATCCCATCGCACCTGAAATTCAGCACTGACGCACTCGGCTTTCTGAAAGGAAGCGGCCTACCGATCTTCGGGCTGTTTGGGATTCTCATGGCCTTTGGCCACTCCATCCTGGCAATGAGCGGCGAAGAGACTCTGGCCCAGGTCAACCGCGAGATCGCGCATCCCAAACTCAAGAACCTGAAGCGGGCAGCGATTGTTATTGCCATCTACAGCCTGATCTTCACGGGTGGCGCCACGCTGCTGGCCTCAATGCTGATTCCCACTTTGGAGCGGACCCACATCTACCAGGACAACCTGATCGCCGGCCTGGCCATGTTCGTGGTGGGTCCGCTGTGGGCGCGAATCGCCTTCCGCATGTTTGTTGTGCTGGTTGGTTTTCTCATTCTCTCCGGCGCCATCAATACCTCGATCATCGGCTCCACCGGCGTGCTGATGCGGGTGGCCGAAGACGGCGTGCTGACCGACTGGTTCCGCAGGCCGCACGCGAAATTCGGCACCAGCTACCGCATCGTCAACCTGGTCTTCATCCTGCAGATGTTCACCATCATTGCGAGCCGGGGCAACGTCATTATGCTGGGCGAGGCGTACGCCTTCGGCGTCATCTGGTCGTTCACCTTCAACAGCCTCTCGATCCTGGTGCTGCGCTGGAAGTACCACGGCGAACGGGGCTGGAAGGTTCCTCCCAATATCCGGATCGGCCGCATCGAGATTCCGCTGGGCTTGCTGTCGGTGTTCATGGTGCTGCTGTCGGTGGCCACCGTAAACCTGTTCACCAAATCAGTGGCCACCGTCAGCGGCGTGATGTTTTCCATCGCGTTTTTCATCGTGTTCACGATTTCGGAGCGGGTGAACCTGCGCAGGCATGAGCAGACCGCGCGGCAGATGAAGGACCACTTCCAGCTGGAGCACCAGGAGACGATCAGCCGCGAGTCGACGGCCATCCGGCCCGGCGGCGTCATCGTGACCATGCGCGACGAGGCCAATCCACTGGCCTTGAAATGGACGCTGGGGCGGACGAGCACGGTGGATCGGGACGTAGTGGTGGTGAGCGTGCGCCTGATGGGCGTGGGCGGCCCGGAGTATTTGAGCGCCGAGCAGCAGAGCTTCAGCGAGCACGAGCAGATGCTCTTCACCAAGGCGGTTTCGGTGGCGGAAAGCTTTGGCAAAAGAGTTTCCCTGCTGGTGGTGCCGGCGGGCGACGTGTTTACGGCGCTGGTGCAGACGGCAAATTCGCTCGAGGTCGAGTCGGTGGTTGCCGGACAGTCGAGTTCGATGACCGCCGAGGACCAGGCGTTCCACATGGGACAGGCCTGGGAGGCGCTGCCCGAGCCGAAGAGGCAGTTCAACTTCTACGTGATCGGCGCTTCGGGCGAGACCAAGGTGTTCTACATCGGCCCGCACGCGCCTGCGCTGGGGCCCGAGGACGTGGAGCTTGTTCACCGGCTGTGGCTCAATATGCGGCGCGATCCGCTAGCAGGCGACCTGCATCATAGCGACATCATCACCTACGCATTGACACGGCTGGCCGGCCATTATGCGCGGGAGAAGCAGGAGATCCTGCGCGATTTGCATAATTATCGCACGGGCAAATCGCGCGCCCCGATGCGCCTGGGCGTGCAGGACTCGCACGGCCCGGGCGAAATCGTCCAATCGCCGCGCGCGATCAAGCAGACGCGAGACCAGTAGAGACAGTGGTTAGTGGTTAGTGGTTAGTGGTTAGTGGTTAGTGGTTAGTGGTTAGTGGTTAGTCTTCAGCGCTGACGCTGAATGGCCGATCATACAAATTCCGTGCGGGATTCAGTTGACTGACCTGAGACTGCCGCGTTTGCTAGACGGAGATTTCGTCCCCGGGCTTCCAGTTCACAACCTTTACTCCGGGCGCGACGAGAGCGGCCAGCTCTGCCGGGGTGCCCTTGAGCGGCGGAAACGTTCCGAAGTGGATGGGGAGAACTGTTTCTGGTGCGAGGAGGCGGCAGGCGAGCGCTGCTTGCTGCGGTCCCATGGTGTAGTAGCCGCCGATGGGCAGCATGACGATGCGCGGCTGGTAGAGCTCGCGAATCAGTTGCATGTCGCCGAAGACGGAGGTGTCTCCCGCGTGGTAGAGCACAGGGCCCCCGGTGACGGCGAGCACGAAGCCGGTGGCGACGCCCACGTAGTGCATGCCCTTTTCGTCGGCTGCGGCAGCGGAGTGTTTGGCTTCGACCATTGTGGCTGTGACACTATCGAGGTCGACCGTGCCGCCCAGGTTCATGCCCATCGTCTGGCTCACGCCCTTGCCGGCGATGTAGTCGGCCAACTCATAGATTGCAACCACGGTGGACCCATGCTTTTTGGCGACGGGCACGGCGTCCGAGATGTGATCCCCATGGCCGTGCGTGAGCAGGACGTAGTGAATCTTCGTGGGCAGCTCGAAGCTCTGCGGGTACTTGGGATTGTGCGCGATGAAGGGATCGATCAGGAAGTTGGTTCCCTGGGAGGTTTGAATGAGGACGGTGGCGTGACCAAGCCAGGTGATGCGCGTTGCTTGCGATTTACTCATGATGCCTCCGCGAAAAACAGAGCTTGTGGCTAGCAGCCGGTAGCTCTTCGCTTTTCGATTCTAGCTCTCTGCTTCGGGACGCCAGTGAAAAGTCCTCCCACCCCAGTTGATGTCAACCCCCAATCGCCCACCCTCACACGTCAAACTGCCCCTAACCCGTTGCCTTCTGTTCGCTTATTCACTCCTTCAATTTTTCTCCAACTTTGCCGATCATTTCTCCCTCTTGGCGCATACTCAAACAAAAAGTGTTCAACCAGGCCTCACTTGCTGGGGGTCGGCCACCGGCTACCGACTGCTGGCTGCTGGCTGCTGGCTGCTGGCTGCTGGCTTCTGGGTAAGAACATTGGCTCGCAAATCTGCTCGTCAAGGAGGAGAAATTAAATAAAGAAATTTTTTCGGTGCTCAAAAAGGCAAAAAAGTGTGCTTAACTCTTTTTGAATCAACCAATCTAACCTTAAATCCTCGTCGATTTTTATCGATTTTTATCGATTTTTGTTCGCAAAACGGCCCTTTTTCGGCCTCAAAACGGCCCCGTTCGGCCCCCAAAGTGCCACGCATTGCGCGCTGTCGACCCGCGCCCGCTACCCTTCGCCAGGCTAGCGACTAGGGAATCTCTTGACGCCCACTTCGGGATGACGTAGCCTCGGAATGAGGCGAATATATGGCGAAAACTGAATCGCTCTTCCCCATCCTGCAGCCCTCCACCACCGCCGGACTGGCTCGAACGGCTGCCGAAGCGCCGCTCGATTCGAGCGGGTGCCTCACCGAGTACCGGCCGCTGACGAGCCGGTCGATTCTGAACAAAGTGACCTCGAACCGTGGCCTGCCCTTCAGCCACGCCATCAACCCCTATCGCGGATGCGAGTTCGGCTGCCGCTACTGCTATGCGCGGTATACGCACGAGTTCCTGGAGCTGGGGCCGGAGGAGTTTGAGCGGAAGATCTACTTCAAGCAAAATGCCGCCTGGCTGCTGGAGCAAGAGCTAAGGCGGCTGAAGCCGGGCACGGAGATCGCGCTGGGTACGGCGACCGATCCTTACCAGCCGCTCGAGAAGAAGCTCAAGATCACGCAGTCGCTGCTCGAGGTATTTGCGCGGCAGAGCGGATTCCGGTTGGGGATCGTGACCAAGTCGGCGCTGATTGTTCGCGATGTAGACCTGCTGAAGGAGGTCGCGCGCAACAACCGGCTGACGGTACACATTACCGTGACTACGATGAACGCCAGGCTGGCGCGGCAACTGGAGCCGCGGGCACCCAGGCCCGACCTGCGCATGCGGACAGTTGCGGAGTTGCGCGAGGCGGGGTTGCGGGCGGGCGTGATGTGCTCGCCGCTGATGCCGGGGATTACAGACAGCGCAATCTCGATCCGAGCAGTGGCGCGCGCCGCGGCGGCTGCCGGCGCGAGTTTTCTGGCGGCCGGAGCGCTGTTTCTGAAGCAGTGTTCTCTGCCCACCTTTCTCGGGTTTGTGCGCGAGCACTTTCCCGAGCAATTGGCCGCGTATGAGCGACGCTATGCGGGGAGCGCATTTGTCTCGAGCGCGTACCGGGAAAGAATGGCGGCGCTGGTGGACCAGATTTGCCGTGAGTTCAAGCTGGGAAAGCGGTACTCCTACTACGAAGAGGCAGCCAGAGAGGCAGCAGGTTTGGACGGGGCGGTGGCGGAGATGCAGCCGTGGCTGCCGTTTGCGGGGAGCCAGGAGTCGATGCTGCCACGCGCTAGCGGGTCATGATGACTTCAGAGACCGAGTCTTTGGCGAGGAATTGGCGGTGGCCGGACCAGCCGGCGAAGAGGCGCTCGATGCTGCGGTTGGTGAAGCAGCGCTGGATGGGGAACTGTTGGGCCAACTGCATTTCCACGTCGTCGCCATCGGTGAGATGGAAGCGGCAGCGCACTGCCTCCTCGCCCTGCATTCTGGTGTGGAAGAAGGCCAGCACCTGGCCGCCAGGGTTCATGGATGCGTAGAGATGCGCGACGATCGGAGCGACCAGCGGCTCGGGCAGGTAATCGAGCGCCGACCACAAGAGCACCAGGTCAAAGGTGCGGCCGGAGAAGCTGAGGGTGTAGTTCAGGTAGCCTTCGGCGTTCCAGATCGGGTTGCCGTCTTCATCGGCGCCGGTGATCCAGTTTTCTCCGAAGGCATCGACTTCAAGGTCGGCGAGGAAGACGCTATGGCCGAGGGTGGTGAGGAAGTTGATGTTGGTGGGCGAGGTGTAGCCGGTGTCGATGATGCGCAGGCCGGGCTCGGCCTGCAAGCGCTTGCGCAGCACGCTCCATGCGCCGGAGTGGCGCGGAACGCGAGGACCGGTGAGGCCCGGAAGCGACTGGGCGGTCGCGGTCTGCTGCTGTTTTCTATCGAACCACTCGCGCAGCACCCTGACTCCCTCTTGAGCGTTTTCGATTCACTTGTTTACATCGCCGGCAATGTCGAATCCGGGAATTTCTTCCACACTGGGCCACCCCAGCGACCCCGGCTCTTCGAGCCACCCGTCGCTGGGGACCCCGGGGAAAATTGACCCTCGACATTCCACATTCCGTCAAGAGCTCGATCGAAAACGCGGTAACGCCCGGGCAGATGAATGCGCGCTGCCCGGGCGTTGGTTAATTGGCCTGCATGCGGCTTCAGGAGCCGCTGCCGGGCGATCCGTTGCCGGTTTGCGGGACGGCGGCGGCGTCAGGCGGCCTGGAGACACCCTGCGTCAGATCCACCTTGCCGTGGAAGACGGCATTGTCTTCGACGGCGAGGCGAAGGGCGCGAATATCGCCCTGGAGGTTGCACCCGGAGCGCAGCTCCACGCGGCCGCTGGCCACGATATTGCCCTGCACCCGGCCCAGAATCAGCACATCCTTGGCGGTTAAGTTGGCGGAAATATTGGCGTTGGCGCCGATGGTGAGCCGGTTCTCGGCCAGGTTGACAGTGCCTTCGACCCGCCCATCCAGGATAAGGTCTTCACTGCCTTTGACTTCGCCACAAATGACGATGGTTTTGCCGATGTGCGCGGGAGAATTTTCTTGAGCCATGATCACAATCCTTGTCGAATTCCGAAGTGTCCCTGCCCGAACTATATCAACCCAGCCAGTCGGCTTCAATTCGCGGATGTAAAAAAAGCGCAAGTCGAATCGCTGCGACGCGGCCGGCGCCGGCGGCAGCCAGGGTGAGAGGGCGCTCCAGCTAAAATCAACGTGTGCACCGGCTCTTTTCCGTCCTCCTCCTGCTCGCCGGAACGGCTTGCTGCCCAGGGCAGCCCGGATCCGGCGGCGCGAACATGGCGCCCGCCGCGCAGGCGCAGGCCATGCTGGATCGCGCACTCGCGAACGAATTCAACGCGGCGCAGGATGCGAGCCACCCCATGCGCTACGAACTGGCGAAGACCAGCCCGCACTGGAGCACCACTAAGAAGATTTGCGAGACCAAGGACGGGGACGTGGCGCGGCTGATCGCGCTGAACGGCAAGCCGCTGAGCCCGGCCGACGAGCAGAAGGAAGAGGCTCGGCTGAACGGCCTGCTCGGCGACCCCGGGAAACAGCGGCGCCGCATGCAAGCTGAGAGCGAGGACAGGGGACGGGTGTTGAAGGTGCTGCGCGCGCTGCCTGCCGCGTTTGTGTACCAGGACGCGGGTCCAGGCGAGGGCCCGACGGGAAAGGTGGAGAAGTTTACCTTCAAACCGAATTCAGGTTTCTCACCGCCGGATCTGGAGACGCAGGTTTTGACCCAGATGGCGGGAGAGATCTGGATCGATCCCGTGCATCTGCGCGTGGTGAGGCTGGAGGGCCACCTGCAGCAGGATGTGGATTTCGGCTGGGGGATTCTGGGACGGCTGAACAAGGGTGGGTGGATCGTGATCGAACAAGCGGACGTGGGCGGAGGCCAGTGGCGGACTGTCCACTTTCAGATGGCGATGAGCGGCCGGGTGGTGTGGAAGACGCGCGTGTTCGACACCACGGAGGATGAGAGGGGGTACGAGCCGGTGCCGGTTGGGCTGGGGTACCAGAAGGCGATTGAGTTGCTGCGTGCGGAAAAGTAGGAGGGCCGACGGGTTGAAGCAGAACGAAAAGCGGTCCGGCGCAAGAGCGCAGAACCGCTTTTCTGTTGGAGCGCGTGTTTTACATCTTCACGAAGACGATGACCATGGTGAAGAGGGTGAGGGACTCAATGAATGCCAGGCCGAGCACCAGGAACAGCATGATGGCGGGTCGGGTTCCGGGGTTGCGGGCTACGGCTTCAGCAGCCGAGGCCACCGCGCGGCCCTGCCCCATGCCGCACATGCCGGCAGCCAGGCCCATGGCGATGCCGGCACCAATGGGAATGAGGCTGACTGCAGCCGTGCCGGCATCGGCAAAGACCGGGACGGCAAAGCACAGAACCGCCAGGGTCATGAACACGAATTGAAGTTTACGCATAATTCTCCTGCTCCCTAAGATTGGCTGCCAGTGGGTGGTTGAGGCTCACCGTGCCGGCGGAAGAGCAGCTCTTAGCTTCTAGCTCCTAGCCTCTAGCCATTTTCCGGTGAGTCGTTGTCTTCGATTCACCGATGCATGGGCTAGCGGCTGGAAGCTAAAGGCTGGAAGCAATCTTCACGCCTTTGGCCCCCTCACGCTCGCGGCCGTCCGTATCCCCGGAGCGGAAGCAGCTCCGGCGGAATTTTTTGAGCTTCTAGCTTCTAGCTCCTAGCCAGTGAATACCCAAATCCGATATTCCGGTTATTACGGCGCTCCTCCGCCGCTCGACCTACTGGAGAAACTCGGACTCTGGCTTACCACCGGACAAGCTAGCAGCTAGAAGCTAGAGGCTAAAAGCTGTCTTTAATGCTCCTCTGCCACCGCCATGGAGAGATAGATCATGGACAGCAGCATGAAAACGAAAGCCTGAATGACCGAAACCAGCGCGTGCAACGCCAAAAAACCAGACGGGATCGCAAGCGGGATCAAAGAAAAAGCCACCAGCGTCATGAGGTCGCTGGCAAACATGTTGGCGTAAAGACGGATGGTAAGCGACATCATGCGGGCGAGGTGAGAGACAACCTCAATGGGAAACATGAGAGGCGTGAGCCACCATAGCGGGCCCGCGAATTGCTTGAGGTAGCCGATGGGGCCATGCACGCGGAGGCCGTGGTAGTTGTAGTAGAGAAAAGTGAGGACGGCGATGCCCAGGGGAACGAAGGGTTGCGCCGTCGGCGTTTCGACGCCGGGGATGAGGCCGACGACGAGGCCGATGAGATTATTCAACAGGATAAAAAGGCCGACGCAGGTGACAAACGCCTGGAAGCGCTCGTAGCCGTGCCCGATGACCTGCTCGGCCAGGTCGCTGACGCCTTCGTGGATCATCTCGGCGACCTGCTGCGCGGGATTGGGTTTCTCTACCGAAAGCGTAAGACGCACGACGAGGAAGAAAGCGATGAGGAAACCGGCGACCAGAAGCTCGAGCGTGAAGGCGCTGTTGACGGTGGCGGCTGTTTCGGTGGCCTCCGCGGAGCCGAGACCGATGAGATGGTAGAGCTTGACCTCGATCCCCCCGAGGAGAAGGTTGACGAAATGCGTCAATGCGAAAGCCTGCATGATGAGAGTCCAGATCTTCCTTTTCAAGGGGGCAAAGAAGGCACGATGATCGCCCGCTGCATCAGTCGCGAAGCAAGCGAACCGCCTCCCAGACCATGGCCAGAAGCGCCAGGACAAGGCCGCAGAGAAGCGCCACCACAGAACCCCGGAAACATTTCAGGCTACCATAAATGGCTGCGCCGAAGACGCCCAGGCGAAGCACAAAAAAGACGGCCGAGACCGCCGCTGCCCTTGGGGCCTGCTGGTGGTCCATTTTGGCATTGAGGAAACGGATGAGGCGGCGCCACTCGAGGATGCTAGCGGCGGAAATGGCGGCGCCCGCAGCCATCATGGCGGCATCGCGCCAGCCGGAGGCCTTCCAGAGCACCAGGGCGGCGAGCGCGCCAACGATGAGGGTGATGCGGATGGCCCGCATGAGCAGAGCCTGCAAGCCATCGTTGGTCAAGCCGGCCAGGGAATGCGGCTCGTCGGTCATGAGCCCGTTCCCCCGCTGCCCTTCCCGGAGGAACTGTCGTCCCCGGAGGAACTGTCGTCGTCCTGCATGGCGGGATCTTTCTCGGCGTTCAGCGCCAAGCGGATGACGTACACCAGGCCGGAGATTCCGCCAAAGACGATGCCGACGATCGCGATCCAGGACTGATGGAAGTGGCGGTCGAACCATGCGCCGATGAGCCAGCCGATGAAGGCCGAGCAGGGCAGCACGAGCGCGATCTGCATCAGTTTTTCGGCCTGAATCCAGGCGCCCATGAGGCTGGCGGGCTTGCCGTCTCGCTTGGGGTCCGGAATGGGGCGATGGTAGGGCATTCGTGGCTCCTCAAAAAGGATACAGCGCCGCAAGGGCGAGGCGTACGGCGCCAACTCGCGAACGGTATACTTCCCTTTTGAGCGTCTGCTCTTTTTGTGTGTCCGCTCAAGGCGATGGAAGGAAAAGACTGTGTTCGACTCGGAGTTTGAAGAGAGTCTTTTTGAGTTGCGCAAGGAAAAGCTCAAAGAGATCGAGAAGCTGGGGCAGGCGGCTTATCCCAACCGGTTTCCGGCACGGCAGGACGAATTTGCGACGCCGCTGGCTGCGGTGCGCGCCAGGTGGGATAAGGCGACTGGCGAAGAGCTTGAGGCGAAGCGCGAGACGGTGGCCGTGGCTGGGCGCATCATGGCCATTCGCCAGCAGGGCAAGGCGGGATTCGCGACGCTGCAACAGGAAGGCGCGCGGCTGCAGATTTACGTGCGGCTGGATGCGGTGGGCGAGCAGGGATTCGCGCTCTACAAGCTGCTCGACCTTGGCGACCACATCGGCGTGACGGGATATTTGTTCCGGACCCGAACGGGCGAGCTGACGGTGCATGTGGAGACGCTGACGTTTCTGGCCAAGGCGATGCTCGCGCTGCCGGAGAAGTATCACGGGCTGGCCGACGTCGAGCTGCGCTACCGGCAGCGGTACGTGGACCTGTTTGCGAACCTCGATGCCCGCGAAGTGTTTGTGAAGCGAGCTAAGGTGCTGAAGGCGCTGCGAACGTTTTTCGACAGCCGCGGCTATCTTGAAGTGGAAACGCCGATGATGCAGCCGATCGCCGGCGGGGCAGCGGCGCGTCCGTTCACGACGCACCATAACGCGCTGGACATGGATTTGTATTTGCGGATTGCGCCGGAGCTGTATTTGAAGCGGCTAGTGGTGGGTGGGTTGGATCGCGTTTACGAGATCAACCGCAACTTCCGCAACGAGGGCGTGAGCACGCAGCACAATCCCGAGTTCACCATGCTCGAGTTCTATCAGGCGTATGCGAATTACCACGACCTGATGGATTTGACGGAAGAGCTGATCGCGTTTGTGGCGAAAGAAGTGAACGGGACGACTGTTCTTCCGTCCGGCGAGAAGGATGAGAACGGAAATCCGATTCCGCGGCTCGATTCGTCCGGCCAGCCGATCGACGTCGCGAAGTGGGAGCGGCTGACGATGCGAGAGGCGATCATCAAGTGGTGGCCGGAAGGGCCGGAGCTGCGCCCGGAGTTATCCGACTTTAGCAGTCGTCATGAACTGGTGAAATCGGTGAGCAGTCTCGATGCTTATTATCGCCAGCTCGTTTCTCCTCTAACGAGAGGAGCCGCTATGAACCTCGATGCTGAGCAGGCGGAGGGCATTCGCTCCCGCCTTAAGACCGCAGGTTTGGCCGCTCAACTAGCAGCAGACATGAGCGACGAGCGCTATCCCCTCGGCAGGGCGGTCGCAGGACTCTTCGAACTAGTGGTTGAGCCGCGCCTCACCCAGCCCACGATCATCCACGAGTTCCCGACCGCCGTCTCGCCGCTCTCGAAGCAGAAGCCGGACGATCCGGATTGGGTCGAGCGCTTCGAGGTCTACATTGGCGGGTTCGAGATCGGTAACGCCTTCAGCGAGCTGAACGATCCAGTGGAACAGAAGAAGAGATTTGAGGATCAAATCGCGCAGCGCGCAGCCGGTGACGAGGAAGCGCACCAGATGGACGAGGATTACGTGCGCGCGCTGGCCTACGGGCTGCCTCCGACGGGCGGCGAAGGCATCGGCATTGACCGGCTGGTGATGCTGCTGACGGGATCGAAGTCGATTCGGGACGTGATTCTGTTTCCGCTGATGAGAAACACAGGGAGTAGCCAGTAGGGAGTTCGGAATAGGAACGACATTGAACATTCTTTTTGTCGGTGACATTTTCGGCAGCGCGGGGCGCAGGATTGTGCGCGAGCACATTGGCCATGTGAGAGAGGCGCACCAGGTCGACCTGACGATTGTGAACGTGGAGAACGCCGCGGGAGGTTTCGGCGTGACGCCGGGGCTAGCCGAAGAGATTTTCGATTTGGGCGCGGACGTGCTGACGACCGGCAACCATGTGTGGGACAAGAAGGAGCTGATGGACTATCTGAACTCGGCCGCGCCTTACACGCACGAGCGCGCGCGGCGGGTGCTGCGGCCGGCGAACTTTCCGCCCGGCGTGCCGGGATACGGCTTCTATGAAGGAAAGACCGCCGGCGGCGTGGACTACGCGGTGCTCCAATTGCAGGGGCGCGTGTTCATGACGGCGATCGACGATCCGTTCCGCACCGCCGACTCTCTGTTGTCCTCCGTGCGGGCCAAGGTGATCGTAGTGGATTTCCATGCCGAGGCCACGAGCGAGAAGGTGGCGATGGGGTGGTACCTGGATGGGCGCGTCACGGCGGTTCTGGGCACGCACACGCATGTGCCGACTGCCGATGAGCGCATTCTGCCCCATGGAACGGCATATCAGACTGACGTGGGCATGAGCGGGCCCTACGACAGCATCATCGGCGTGGAAAAAGAGCTGGTGCTGCACAAATTCCTTTCGGCCATGCCGGGCAAGTTCGAGGCGGCGAAGGGAAATCCGAAGATGTGCGGCACGCTGGTGACGTGCGATGCGGCGACGGGAAGGGCGTCGGCGATCCAGAGGATCATGCTGGGGGAATGAGTCTAGAGGCAGTGGTTCGTGGTTAGTGGCTAGTGATTAGTGGTTAGTGGTCAGGAAGCAGTTGAAGTGCGAACAAAAGCCCATAACTATTTGTCGAGCCCCCATAAGAGACGAAAAGCAACCGCAGATCCCCGTTCGACTCGGCTCGTCTGGCGAGCCTCGCTCAGGGCAGGCTTTCGACTCCGCGGGCCGCGTGAAGCGCGGCCCGCTCCGCTCAGGATGACACGACATTTGTCTAACGTTCTTCTGTGACAAAACATCGGCGCAGCGCGATCACGAAAGACAACAAAAAGGGCAGGCCGCCGAAGCGGACTGCCCTTTTTTATCCCAGAAGCATCTTGTTGCGCGGACTGCGATCGCCGATTCGAAGCGGTGATCGAGTCGTCGCGGTTAATGCGCGTGGTGCGCGGGCGAAGGCTTTGGCGCCGGATGGTGCACCGGGGCTGCCTTCTTTGCTTGCTGAATGAATCCCTCGGTGAGGACGATTTGCGCCGATGCGGCAGTGGTTCCCGCTGCAGCAACATGCGTGTAGGTGTCGTAGGTGCCGTCGAGCTCGGTGGCGTTAGGCTGGAATCCGAGCGCAGTGCCCGATCCTGGAGCTTCCTTGCAGGAGAGCGGGTCCTTGAGGTTGACGGTAAAGTCGGCGGTGTGGGCGTCCTTGGCGTCCTGCGTGACAGCCACATTGAGGGTCGAGATGGCGGGGTCGATGGAGATTTTGTGGATGTGCGCCGGCGTGTCTGTGAGGACATCGCCCATGGCGTCGGTATCGGCCTTAACGCCGTTGGCCAGGATGTAGGCCTGGGCGTCCGCGACTTTGAGCTCAGTGGGCGGCGGCGGAACAGCGCCGCAATCGACGGGATTGGTGAGTTTGATGACGAAATCCTTCGGCTTGACCGAGGCGGCGGTGGTGACGGAGATCTTCAAGACCGATGCGGGATCGGCAATGATGATGCCGGGCACCGGAGTGGCCTGGCCCTTGAGGAGAGCCCAGAGTCCGGTGGCATCCGCGTCAGAGCCGTTGGCCAGAATGTATTCCTTGTCTTCGAGGCCGAGGCTCTTGGGATCGCCGCTGGTATAGGCGTGATGCGCCAATTCCGCCGGAGTTGGAGCGGGCGTGGGGGAGAAGCTGGCAGGCGGGAAGAGAGTTGCCTGGGCCTGAGCCTCGACAGCCGCGATCTGCTGCTTGATGGCGGCGTCGCCGTCGAGCGTGCCGTGATAGCGCTTGTACCAGTAGTCAAGCTGCGGCTCGATCTGGGTTTTGTAGGGACCCGGCGCGAAGTCCAGTGCGCGGGCAAAGAACCAGATGGCCTTGACTTCGTCTCTGGAGTCGCCGGGCTTGGCGTAGGCCTGCGCCAACTGCAGGGTATCCGCAAGGCATGGACCCGGCTGGGTACACGCATCGGGCGAATAGAGCATCAATTCGGCGTTATATTCCTTGATGGCGCCGGCGAAGTCTTTCTTGGAGACAGCGTCGTCAAAAGCGATGGCAGAGTGGAAGGCGGGGTAGGCAGCCGCGGTCAATTTGCCCCAGTCCGCGTCAGACGTGCCGGCCGGCTTGGGAGCTGTGAGGCCTTTCTGCGCGAGGGCCGCGGCGTCGTCGCAAGTTTGCGGATCGGTCGCGACACCGGAGGCGTCGAGGGTCGCACCGCACTGCTGCTTCTTCACGAAAACGCAGACAAAGATGCCCTTCACGTTGTTGGGATCGACCTGAAGCAGGCGGCTACACGCACCGACGACCTTTTCGGGCTGGTTGAGCTGCTGGTAGGAATCGATCAGTTGATCGAGAACGGCCTTCTTGACGACACTCTGTGGATAAGTTTGAAGAAATCCTTCGAGCGCGGCAGCCTTTTGGCCTGGGTCGGTCTGTGTGATGGCGTTTTGGTACGCGTTGAACTCGGCCGGATCCTGGATGGTGATCTGGCTGGAGTCCTGGGCGCGCAGTGCTGGCGTGGAAACAAGGCTCAGGCTTGCCAATGCCATCGCAGATGCAAGGACTAACTTCTTCATGCAAAGCTCCTGGGAAATGCGGAAATGGAAATCAAGCATCACTCATTCGCCGGCGAAAGGGCAACCATCCTGGCGGTTGAGAGCCGGGGCAACGGTTATTAAGATACCACGGCCACCAATGCTGCGTAGGAGGATTATAGAAAGCCAACACGCCGCTGACAAGGAAAGCAAGATGTGGATTCCAGGACGCGCAGCACGCTGGTAACGGGGCAGACGGAGGCCAAGCGCGGACCGGGCGAAAAGCCGCAGGCGAGCAGCGCGATTAGAGCGGAACCAGAGTAACCGTGTCCTATTGGGTTTTGCGCAGGGTCGCCGCTCCCTGATGGTCGCGTCGACTTGAACTCAGTGCTTTCGGGATACGCCGACTCTGGTTCCGCTATAGGGGCGGAAGGATGGCCTATTGCAGCAGGCGGACGAGCTCGGACTGCTCGGCGAGGAAGGCGTCGTGGCCGTGGACGCTGGTCATCTCGCGGTAGTCGGCCTGGGTGCCGGCGGCGCGGATGGATTCGGCAAAGCGGCGCACGTCCTCGGCGGGAAAGAGCCAGTCGGAACTGATGCCGATAAAGCTGAGGCGCGCCTTGATGAGGCCGAAGGCTTCTTCCGGCGAGGCGTAACCGCGGAGCGGATCCCAGGTGTCCATGGCGCGCAGGATGGCGAGGTAGGCGTTGGCGTCGAAGCGCTCGATGAAGCGGCTGCCCTGGAGATCGAGGTAGCCGGCGATGTCGAAGCGCTCGCCAACGAGGCCGGCGCCATGGCCGTTGGCGGCCCAGGGATCTTCGCCACTGCGGTTGGGATTGCGGCCGAAGCGCTCGTCGAAGAGCGGCGCGGACTTGTAGCTGATCATGGCGATCTTGCGGGCCAGGGCAAGGCCGCTGCGGGGCGGGCGCTGCGGAAGATAGCGTCCGCCGGCCCACTCGGGATCGTGCTGGATGGCCTGGCGCTGCAGGTGGTTGAGGGCCAGCCCCATGGCGGAGAGCGGCGTGACGCCGATGATGAGCGCGCGCTGGATGCGTTCGGGTTGAAGGATGGTCCAGTCGAGCGCCTGCATGCCGCCGATGGAGCCGCCGAGGACCAGCCGGAGGCGGCGGATGCCGAGCGAGTCGAGAAGGTGTGCCTGCGCGCGGACGTTATCACGAACGCCGACCAGGGGGAAGTCCGGGCCGTAGATTTCGCCTGTCTCGGGATTGACGGAACCAGGCCCCGTTGAGCCGTAGCAGGAACCCAGCATGTTGATGCAGATGACGAAGTCATGCTCCAGCGAAAGGACCGCGCCAGGAGCGAAGATTTCGGGCCACCAGGAGCCGACGAGAGCCGAGCCCGAGAGTGCGTGGCAAACGAGAACGGCATTGTCACGCGCCGCATTGAGCCGGCCGTAGACGGCGTAATGCAGCGTGGGACAGATGAGGGAGCGGCCGCACTCGAGCGGCAGGGAGCCGTCCAGGACGAAGTCGCCTTCGTAGGTAGGCTCCACGGTCTTCGATGCGGGCGGCGAGGCGCCGCTGCGGCTGTAAGTGTCGGTCATATTCAGCTTCTAGCTTCTAGCTCCTAGCTTCCAGCTCCTAGCTTCGGACTTCAGAGTCGCAATGAATGATCTGAGCATCCTGGACATCTCATTACCGAGCGATTCCGCCTCTCGCGGTTTGAAAGCTAGAGGCTAGAAGCTTGTATTTATTTTGCCGCAACGGTGCGGGTTGAACCGGTAAAGGTGTGGCCGTTGGCGGCCTCGATCGCCTGATCGAGGTCGGCGAGGATGTCGCGAATGTCTTCAATGCCAACAGAAAGCCGCACCATCTCCGGAGTAACGCCCGTGGCCGCCTGCTCCTCAACCGAAAGCTGCTGATGCGTCGTGGAGGCGGGGTGAATCACGAGCGACTTGGCGTCGCCGATGTTGGCCAGCAGCGAGAATAGCTCGAGCGAATCGATGAGCTTCTTTCCCGCATCGTAGCCGCCCTTAATGCCGAATGTGACGAGCGCACCGGCGCCAGTGGGCAGGTACTTTTTGGTACGCGCGTAGTAGGGGCTGGACGAGAGGCCGGGATAGTTGACCCAATCGACGCCGGGGTGCTCAGCAAGGTGCTTGGCGACGGCCAGTGCGTTCTGCGAATGGCGCTCCATGCGCAGGTGCAGCGTCTCGATACCCTGTAGCAGCAGGAAGGCGTTGAAGGGCGAGAGCGCCGCGCCGGTGTCGCGCAGGCCCTGCACGCGCGCCTTGAGGATGAACGCGAGGGGGCCGAAGGCGGCGGTGTAGGAGAGGCCGTGATAGGAGGGATCCGGCTCGGTGAAGTCCTTGAAGCGGCCCGAGGCAGCCCAGTCAAATTTTCCGGCGTCGACAATGACGCCGCCGATGGCCGTGCCATGGCCGCCGAGAAACTTGGTGGCCGAGTTGACTACGATGTCGGCGCCCCACTCGATGGGCCGGACGAGAGCGGGCGAGGCCGAGGTGTTGTCGATGACGAGCGGCAGCTTGTGCTCGTGAGCGATGGAGGCGAGGCGCTCGATGTCGGCGATGTCAAGCTTGGGGTTGCCGAGGGTCTCAGTGTAGACGGCGCGGGTTTTGTCATTGATGAGAGCGCGCAGGCCGTCGAAGTCATCGGCGTCGACAAACTTGACTTTGATGCCAAGGCGCGGGAGCGTGTAATGGAAGAGATTGTAGGTGCCGCCGTAGAGCGAAGTCGTGGAGACGATTTCGTCGCCGGCCGCGGCCAGTGTGAGGATGGTGAGCGTCTCCGCTGCCTGGCCTGATGCCGTGGCGAGGGCTGCCGCACCACCTTCGAGAGCGGCTACGCGCTTCTCAAAGACGTCGGTGGTGGGGTTCATGATGCGGGTGTAAATGTTGCCGAACTCCTGGAGCGCGAAGAGACGGCCGGCGTGGTCCGCGTCCTGGAAAACATAGGAGGTGGTTTGATAGATGGGCACGGCGCGGGCGCCGGTGGCGGGGTCAGGCGATTGGCCAGCGTGTACGGCCTGCGTGGCCAACTGCTGAGGTTTTGGTTCCGACATGATGATCTCCTTCAAATTCGTATGGTCAATGCATTGGGGACTGCGGGGATCGATAGCGGGCCGTGTGACCCGGGACAACCAAGCGACGAGCGTTTCGCCGCTGGGCGGGAGAAACAATGAAAACGGCCCGCATCCGTTTTCAGGACCCGGGCCGCTTGACTTCAAGATCGGTTGCGCCTAGCGCATTCGCCGCTCAAGAGCCACACGGAGGGGCCGGGATGGCATACACATGGCCATGACCGCAATTCCGTGTTCCCGTGAGACCGGCATGAAGGCAGTATCAAGGGGCGAAGGCGCAGGTGTCAAGCAAAGAACGGGGCGGATGCGACTGGGTTTTGACGCTGAAGTGTTATTTGGACCGGGCCGACACTTCCCTATTCTTCGGGCTTCCAGACATAGGCTCCGGGCTGGGGCAGGCCGATGTGGGCGAGCACGCGGCAAGCGAACTGGCGGGCCATGACGGTGGAATCGGCGGCAGGCTGATAGAAGGCCGGAATGCAGGGGAAGATGGTGGCGCCGGCCTCGGCGGCCAGCGTCATGTTGCGCAGGTGAATGCGGTTGAAGGGCGTTTCGCGCACGCAAAGCAGGAGCGGGCGGCGCTCCTTGAGCGTGACGTCAGCGGCGCGGGCGATGAGCGAGTTGGCGAGGCCGAGAGCGATGGCTGCCAGCGTGCCCATGGAACAGGGTAGGACGATCATGCCGTTCGAAGGGTGGCTGCCGCTGGCTATGGGAGCGCCGATATCGGAGTCGGAGAGCTGGATTATTTTCCTGGTTTTGGAGGAGAGTAGTTTCTCGATCAGGTCATTGCGGCCGGAGACACCGAGTTCTTCGGCCAGCACGCGTAGCGAGTTTTCTGAGGCGACAAAATGGATGCGGGCGACGCGGGAGTCGGCTTCGAGGGCGCGGAGTGCCTCGCGGGCAAGGATGGCGCCGGATGCGCCGGTGATGGCGAGGGTGATTTCCAAGCTTCTAGCTCCTAGCTTTTAGCCTTTAGCATGTTCGTGCGAAAGCCATCTGGAGACGCGTTCGGCGGTTTCCGCATTTCGAGTCAGCGACTCCTGTTCGTCATCCAGAAAACGACTCCGAACCAGAATGGCGCGCTCGTCAGCAAACAGGAGCCCCACAAACCCATCAAGAATAGCTTTTTCGCGCGCAGTCTAGCGCGGGCCTTATCTTTTCGTCTGGCGATGAGCTCGACGATCCAACCCAACGTGTAGCACAGGTTCGCTATGAGGCCATAGAGAACGATAGTAAGGCCAGTTTCCAGCTCTGGGGCGTCACCTGCGGAGTTCACTTTTTGTGCGAAAAACTCCATCGCGAAAATTGAGGCAATTCCAATCACGAACAGAATTGCGTTGTAAGGCAACCGCCGAAGCTCCCACCATCGAACGACTTGCCAGGTTGTCATCTCAGATTCCCCGCTTCGGCGTATTTTTGCTTCGAGGCGATCACTCACCGAGAACACGCTTGAAGATTGCGTCGACGTTAGTGAGCTGCCGCGAATAGTCAAAGGTGCGCGCCAGCTTTTTAGGGCTGAGCAGCTTTGCAATTTTGGGGTCGCGGGCCACTTCGTCGCGGAAGCTCAGGTCGTCTTTCCAGGCGCGCATGGCGTGGGACTGGACGAGGCGATAGGCTTCCTCGCGCAACATGCCTGCTTCAGCCAGATCGAGAAGCAATTGGCCCGAAAAGATGAGCCCGCCGGTGGATTCGAGGTTCTTCTTCATCCGCTCCGGGTAAACCAGCAGCCGGTCGATAAGGTCTGTGGCTTTGGCCAGCAGATAATCGACGAGGATGGTGGAGTCAGGGAAGATGATGCGCTCGACCGACGAGTGCGAGATGTCGCGCTCGTGCCAGAGCGGGATGTTCTCCATGGCCGCCTGGGAATTGCCGCGGAGGACTCGCGCGAGGCCGCTGATTTGCTCGCTGGTGATGGGATTCTTCTTATGCGGCATGGCGGAGGAGCCTTTTTGCTTTTCGCTGAAGTACTCCTGCACCTCGCGAACCTCAGTGCGCTGCAGGTGGCGGATTTCGACGGCAATCTTGTCCAAGGTACTGCCGAGTATGGCGAGCGTGGCGATGTAGGCGGCGTGGCGGTCGCGCTGGATGACCTGCGTGGCGACGGGCGCGGGCTTGAGGCCGAGGCGCGCGCAAATGCGCTCTTCGTGCTCGGGCTTGAGGTGGCCGAAGGCGCCGACTGCGCCGGAGAGCTTGCCCACGCGCATGTCTTCGGCGGCGGCGGCGAAACGCGCAGCATTGCGCTCCATTTCGGCGTACCAGTTGAGGAGCTTGAGTCCGAAGGTGGTGGGCTCAGCGTGGATGCCGTGGGTGCGGCCGATGGTGGGCGTGTGCTTGAATTCGATGGCGCGGCGCTTGAGCACGGCGAGCAGAGCGGCGATGCCGCCGCTGAGGAGCGCGGATGCTTCTTTGATCTGGAGGGCCTGGGCCGTGTCGACAATATCGTTCGATGTGAGGCCGTAGTGAAGCCACCGAGAGGACTGGCCGTCCAGGCCTTGCTTTTGGAGGGACTCAGCCACTGCCGTCGTAAAGGCGATGACGTCGTGCTTAACCTCGGATTCGATTTCCGCGACGCGGGCGGCGGAGACGGTGGCCTTCGTTGCGATTGCTTCGGCTGCAGCGGCCGGAATCACGCCGTCCTCGGCGAGCACGGTGCTTGCGGCTGATTCGACCTGCAGCCAGCAGCGGTATTTGTTCTCGTCTGTCCAGATGGCGCCCATGGCGGGGCGCGTGTAGCGTTCGATCAAGGCAAGCTCCTAGATAAGCAGCTATTAGCTGTTAGCCCTTAGCTTTTAGCTCCATCGTGCCAGCGCAAGCTCCGGTGGCAGACTTCGAAGGCTGCCTTGAAAGAAGGACTTCGCGAGTCGGCGCTGAAGCTGCGATTGAGCTGGGCTCCATTGTTGATTGTACGAGGGGTCGCGGCTATTCGCGAGGAATTCCGAGGCGGATGAACAGTTCGCCGATGAGCAGGCCGCGGCCGGGTTTGTAGGGCTGGAACCATTCGCCATCGATGACCAACTGCGGGACGGCGCGCTTTCCGACGTGCTCGATGACCTCAGCAGAAGCGGCAGGGCTGGTGTCGAGATTGACCTCGGTGTAGGCGACGCCGTGCGCATCGAGGAACTGCTTGGCGGAACGGCAATCTCGGCACCATGCAGTGGTGTAAACCTGCACGTTCATAAGCGAATTTTACTCAAATTGCGATGCTACGATCTGTGATCAGAAGCACTTCGGATATTAGATGACCGCGGATCAAATTAAGTCACTCTTACATCTTGAGCCGCACCCGGTGGAGGGCGGATGGTTTCGCCGGACGTATACGTCGGCGGGTAGCGTGGAGCTGCCGCGCGGCGTGCGGGCCCAGGGCACGGCGATTTATTACCTGCTGGAGGCCGGGACGTTTTCGGAGATGCACGTGCTGGCGTCGGATGAGATTTTTCACTTTTATCTGGGCGATCCGGTGGAGATGCTTTTCTTGCTTTTGGACGGGAGTTCTGCTGTTTTGACTTTGGGACCGGATTTGGCGGCGGGTCAACATGTGCAAGTGGTGGTTCCGGCGGGGGTGTGGCAGGGTGCGCGGCTGCTGGATGGCGGCAAAGTGGCGTTGCTGGGGTGCACAGTGACGCCGGGATTCGATTTTGCGGATTACGTGAGCGGGAGTTACGCGGAGCTGGCGGCGAAGTGGCCGGCGGAGGCGGAGAGGATCAAGAAGCTGACGAGGAGATAGCGGAGTTAGCGGGGCTAGCGGGGCTAGCGGGGTTAGCGGAGTTAGAGCATTTTAGGAAATGCTGTAGACTGCATTGCAGAGCCTGAACCACGCCCTGGCGTTGTCCGGTGTGATCCTTTTGAGGGCATCGGCAATGGCTTGTTCGAGAGTTTCCCGGGTTCGGG
>Ga0181527_1000397_pt1 | contig 50551 bp, 41 predicted proteins | sample PEATcosm2014_Bin_30_FD_119762 | JGI IMG/M metagenome (GOLD analysis project Ga0181527, IMG submission 119762) | Peatland microbial communities from MTU Mesocosm Facility, Houghton, MI, USA - PEATcosm2014_Bin06_60_metaG | ecosystem: Environmental > Terrestrial > Soil > Wetlands > Peat | place...
AAGCTCGAAACCGCATACCACAAAGCCGATCACTCCCTGCAAAGCATCATTCAATTGCTCCAAGCCGCTTGAAGTTGTTGAAGTATTCCTGTTTACGAATGAAACGGCAAGAATCTAATAGTTGGTTTTTGGAGAAACCTCAGGATGTCCTTTTGCAGAATTGCTAGGAAGGCTGCTAGGAAGCCTTCTCAACCTCCTGCAAACCAGCTTGAATCAATAGCTTGCGGGGATTTTGGTGCCGAAGAAGGGACTCGAACCCCCACACCCTTGCGAGTACGTGGACCTGAACCACGCGCGTCTGCCAATTCCGCCACTTCGGCACGGTGCACAAGTTCAGCGCCTTTCGCTGAACCGGCAGCAACTCTGAGTCTCGCAAAACCGGCCTGCTGTGTCAAATGCAGCGGCCGCCCTGAGCAAGCCAGGTCTTAAAAAGCCATAAGTCGCGTTCCCGGTGATCCGAGCTCAATCCTGATGGGGGACCTTCGCGCCATTCAAGAGTCCAATTCGAGACAGGCCGCGCTACCCAGAGATCTTTACGCCCTGCCGGAGCATCTCAATGGCTCTCTCCAGGCGATTCAATCGTGTCTCTTCCTTCCTGGCTTCCGTAATCCAGCGTCAGTACTCCTTGCGGTGGGTGTGACTCAGCTTCTAAAAGACGCGAACAGCCCTTCACTTTCCATCAACTTTGAAAACTCGGGGGGAACTTCGGGAGCTCCTACCTCCTCGTCTTTCCAAACGACAACGTCGATGGTGTCGTCCGGTCCTTTGCCAATCCCGGTTCCGCTCCACCCGCGGATCGCGCACCTCTGCAAAATACTTCAGGAGATTGTACATTTCCCCTTCTCAAATAGCGACGCCCCTGTTGCATATAACCATCTCGGTCCATTTATATGCGTCGGCCCTGAATTTGATATGCGTCGGCCTTGCGGCTAAGGCGTTGGGGGTGGGTCGATCCGCGGGCTCCCGACAATACGCGCGAAACTGAATGAGCAAGCGAGAAACCGCCATGGTTGATGGAACATCCTGGTGACGGGCAAGATTATATGGCTGCCAGCCAAGCAGCAAAATCCCGGCGCGGAAGTGGAGCAGACATCCAGGAGGTATCTGGCTCTGGAAGCTGCAACGCTTCTTTCACTGTGAGCCAACCCTTCGTCAAGGGCATTGACTTCCTCGTGCCTTTGCGCGTTATCCACTCAAGCTTCCGACGTTGCTCGCAAGCCTGCGCGATCTGCATCGCAATCCGCACGTCCTGTGCGACATACCCGAGAACTTCTTTGAAGTGGCCTCCAGCCCAAAGCTTCGGGGCCATGAGGCCGCTCATACCGGGAGGCTTGCCAGGCAAACCCATCCCCTGCGCAGCTTTTTCGAGCCCTATAGGGTAGCCCAAGAAGCAGAAAACGTGAAACATCATGTCCACATGACCGAGTGCACATTCCTTGCAACTCGCAGCGGCACCGGACTCTTCCGCGAGAATGTCAAAATCAAACTGTAGCCCGTTCCAAGTTAGGACTCTGCAACCATCGGCTGCCATTCTCGTCAGGTACTGGACCAATCCCAGGGCGTCGTCCCGACTCATTTGTCCTGCGGGTAAACCTTCCCGTGTCCTGCCGTGCCAAAGAATCGGCTGATCCGTGTCGCTGGTCAGTGTCGCGGCGCAGGAAATGCCAAGCGGCCGATGTAGACGCCAGTTGAAATCGTCACCCGGAACATCTTTTGCAGTTTCAATATCAAACGCCAAATATCGAGGTGCCATCAAGCCGTCCTTCCTGTTGCCAGAGTTTTGGTCCTTGCTGGCCCGTCTGAACCGCCGAAGCGAGCGGCCCTGGATTGTGCAGTTCACGACCGCGCTTCGAATAAGCTGCCATCCTATCAGGCAGCGCAGACGCCGGTAACCGTCCTGCGCAGGCACGGGTACCTGCCAAGGCACACTTTTCACCAAAAATCCTTGCGGCATGGATTGACGCCGCCAACATATGGCGCTACTCTCAAGCGCAGATACCGGATTTGGTCGCCTACGCCAACCCGCGGTTTCACGAGACAGCCCAGGGCTTCGGCCCGGTCCTGCTCTGCGCCTTACGGTCCCCTTCACAATCAGCCGCTTCTTCGCAGCCCGTCCGGCGCCTGGTGCGCCCGCATGGGTCCGTGTCTCTCGCCCAAACCCCTTGGGTAGTCCTTGCGTACCCCACGCCCTCAGCCGCTATTCTCTTCATAGCCGCGCCGGCAGCAGCCGCTTTGGGCCGCGACCCGTTCAACTCAACCTCACAACGCCGCACTGGAGGCCGTCGAATCCTTTGAAGATCGCTCTGGAGATCACGCCCAACCTTGAGCCCTTGTTTGGGACTCGCGATGAAAATCTCAGGCTGATGGAAGACTCACTTGGCGTGCGCATCGATCTGCGTTCCGACGCCGTGCATGTGGAGGGACCGGAAGCGGGCGTAGCGCGCGTGCAGCGCATCTTCCAGGACTTCGAGGCGTTGCGCCGGGCGGGCGTGAATCCGCACAACGGGGAACTGAACGGGATGCTGCGCCTATTGGCGGCTGACCCGGCGACCACGTTGCGCTCGCTGGCCGACGCGGGCAAGCAGCGCTCGGCGGGCGTGAAGCGCACCGTGCAGCCGCGCTCCATCAATCAGCGCCGGTACGTCGAGGCCATCGAGCAGAACGACATGGTCTTCGGCGTGGGACCGGCGGGCACCGGTAAGACCTATCTCGCCGTCGCCATGGCCGTGGCCGCTATCAATGCCAAGAAGGTGAGCCGCATCGTGCTGGTGCGGCCCGCGGTCGAGGCCGGCGAGCGGCTGGGCTTTCTGCCCGGCTCTTTGCAGGAGAAGGTGGACCCCTACCTGCGCCCGCTCTACGACGCGCTCTACGATCTGCTCGACCCCGAGAAGGTCGACAAAATGCTGGAGAAGAACGTCATCGAGGTTGCGCCGCTGGCCTTCATGCGCGGGCGCACGCTGAACGACGCCTTCATCATCATGGACGAGGCGCAGAACACCACCATCGAGCAGATGAAAATGTTCCTGACGCGCATGGGCAACAGCTCGAAGGCGGTAATTACGGGCGATATAACGCAAATTGATCTGCCCAATCCGCGCAAGTCGGGGCTGCTGGACGCCATCAACATTCTCGATGGGGTGGAGGGCATCCAATTCTGCCACTTCGAGGACTGCGACGTGGTGCGGCACGCGCTGGTGCAGCGCATTGTGAGAGCCTACGAGTCGGCCAAGCCGGTGCAGCAGGAGCTGCCGCTGGCGCTCGGCGAGGCAATCGACGTGGGGGCGCAGACGCGCGAGGAGCGGACGCAGGCGCAGCCGGCGCATCCCGCAAAGCCGCAGTGAAACCTGACTGCGCGTAGAATTGAAGATGAATCAGGGCTGCGCATCCGCCGCGGCGGAGGGCCCTGGGCACGATGATCCTCCTCGACCCAGATTTGGAGCCCCACCCCGCGCCGAAGGCAACTTTGGCGAAGCGGGCGGCTGCGTCCGCCTCGGCGCTCGATTCCAAAGCCGCTCCACGCGATATTCGCCTGCCTTCCGCGCGCACGCTGGCCCGTTTTCTCGCCGGCGCTCAAAAAGCCGTGCGGCTGAAGGGGCAGGTTACGGTGCTGCTGACCACCGATGCGGCCATCCGAAAGCTCAATCGCCGTTTCCGAAGCAACAACAAGGCCACCGACGTTTTGTCGTTTCCCGCAGAAGGTCCGGGCTCAGAGGAAATCGCCGGCGACGTGGCCATCAGCGTCACCACGGCTTTGGGCCAGGCAGCCGCACGGGGGCATTCGCTCTCGACGGAGATCAAGGTGCTGATTGTGCACGGGCTGTTGCACCTTGCCGGCTACGATCACGAGGCCGATGACGGCCTGATGGCTCGCCGCGAGCGGCTGCTGCGCGCCCGCCTGGGATTGCCGCAAGGGCTGATCGAGCGCGCGGAAGCGCCAAAACAGCGAGCAATAAAATCTCCCGAAAAGCATCCCTCAGGGGCTAAAGCCCGCGGCGATTCGGCAGACTTTGTGCCAGGGATAAATCCCTCGCCTACCGCCCAGACGGGTTTTTCCGCCGCCAAGAGACCGCCTAAGGCCAAACGGCCATGAGCACACTGGCCATTCTGATGGTGGTTCTGCTGGCCGCGGTGGAGACGCTGGCCTCCTATATCAGCCGCGTCTACTCCGAGTTCGGCAAGATTCTCACGCGCGAGATCGAGGAGAACCTGGACGCATGGGAAGAGCTGATCGAGCCGCAGCTCGGCCTGAGCCGCGAGCATGCGGCCATCTCCGCGGCGGTGCTGCAGCAACTGGCGCTGGGCATTATTGCGCTGGAATTCGGCGTGGTGCTGTTCGATCGCGCTCCGTACCTGGCGCGGCCTACCTATGCGGAGATCGCGCAGGCCGTTCTCGCCGTGGTGCTGGTGGTGGTGTTCTGCAACCAGCTTCTGCCTTCGCTGCTCTTCAACCGCACGCGAGGACGCTGGGTGGGCAAGCTGGTCTGGCCCATCCGCCTGCTGCTGTGGCTTATGACTCCGATTACCGTCTTTGTGCGCTTCTTCTTCTCCGTGGCGTCGCTGGCGGAGGCGCCTGCCACCGAAGAGGAGGAGACAGCCGTCGATGTCGAGGCGCTGCTGGAAGCCGGGGAAGAAGAGGGCATTCTCGAAGAGAACGACATCGATCTGGTGCGTTCGGCCGTCGAGTTCGGCGACAAGCTGGTGCGCGAGGTGATGACCCCGCGGCCGGAGGTTTTCGCCGTCCCCGCGTCGATCACCCTCGAACAATTCCTCGAGCTGCTGCGCGAGCACAACTTCTCCCGCGTTCCTGTTTATGCGGGTTCGCTGGACAATGTGACCGGCATCGCATTTGCCCACGACCTGTTGCAGATTACGGATGAAGAAGCCCGCACCCGCACCGTGGCCACCATCGAGCGGCCCGCGGTCTTTGTGCCGGAAACCAAGCGTGGCTACGAGCTGTTGCGCGAGATGCAGCGCGAAAAGCAGCACATGCGCATCGTGATCGATGAATACGGCGGCGTTTCCGGGCTGGTGACCATCGAGGATCTGCTGGAGCAGATTGTGGGCAACATCCGCGACGAGCACGAGGAAGACGCGCAGGTCGAGGAGCCGCAGCGCGAGCCCGGCGGCGTCTGGCTGGTTCCGGGCAGCTTTCCCGTGGATCAGTTGCCGGACCTGTTCGGCGAGCCGATGGAACTGGGCGATACCTACGAAGCCACGACGCTGGGCGGCTTGGCGAGCGAGATCGAGGGCCGCATTCCGCTGGCCGGCGAGGTTGTATTGCTGGAGCCCATCGGCCTGCGCATGGAGATCGTCGCCTCCACCGACCGCCGCGTGGAGCGGCTGCGCGTCTTTCCGCCGGCGGAAGCCGAGCCGATGTCCTCCTGAGCTTGCGCCCTCTCGATCGCGTTGCGGGCAGCTTCAGGAACCTTGTGGGTCGCGAGCTTTCCAGTCCCGCCACTCCTCTGCCGTGATCTCCCAAATCTCCGACGGCAACCGGCCGCAGACGTAGTCTTTTTCTCTCACGGCCACGACGCGCATTCCCTGCTTTTCTGAAATGCGGCGCGACGCCGTGTTGGCGATCGCTTTGGCGACGCGCAACAGCGGAAACCCGAGCGTCTCGAACCAGAAGTCATTGGTCCACGCGCAGGCTTCGCTCATCAATCCCTGACCCTGCCACGGTACGTCAAGCCAGAAGCCGCGATTGTCCTCTTCGCCCTTGACCAGACTGATGAATCCGATCATATGCGCAGGATCGCTGCGCAGACGGATGGTCCAATGCCAGGCTTCTCCGCGCTCAGCCTGGGGAAGCGCGATGTCCCGGCAGTAGTGGAGTGCGCCGTCGGGCGGGTAAGGCCAGGGCACGCGATTCAGCAGGTACTGAACGATCTCCCAGCGCGGGAAGAGCGCCTGAATCTCGGCCGCATCGGCCAGTTCCAACGGGCGCAGGATGAGGCGTTCCGTCGTGCCTTCGCGGATCATGCGCAGATCATACTAATCTTCTGGCCGCGCATCCACGATAATAGAGCCTTAGGAGCATCAGTCCCTTTGAAATCTGGATTTGTCGCTATTCTGGGCCGGCCCAACGCCGGCAAAAGCACGCTGCTGAACGCCCTCACCTGCGAAAAGGTGGCCATCGTCTCCACCAAGCCGCAGACCACCCGCAATCGCATCGCCGGGGTGGTGGAAGTGGCCGCGCGCAAGGGCGTGCATCCGGCAGCGCAGATCGTCTTTGTGGATACGCCCGGCGTACACAAGCCGGGCTCGCACCTCGATCGGCGCATGTTGCAGGAAGTCTACGAGGCGCTGGAGACCCGCGACCTGGTGCTGGTGCTGATGGATGCGACGCGACGGGTGCAACTGGAAGCCGCAGCGGTTCCCGCGACGGAGCCAGAGGTTGGAGTCGACTCCGAGGTCTCAAAATCGAGACCTGGGGCACCCGCAGTTTCTTCAGCAGCGGAATCCCAGGCGCCCGCGGCCTCTGAAGCTTCCAGGCGGGAGCGGACCAACTGGGCCAGCGAGGACGAGTTTCTCTTCGGCCTCATCCGCAAGCTCGACTGCCCGGTCTTTCTGTTGCTCACCAAGATCGACCTGGTTCCCAAAGACCACCTGCTGCCGCTCATCGACACGCTGACCCGGCAGTTCAACTTCGCCGAGATCATTCCGGTGAGCGCACGCAAGCGCGATGGGCTCGATCTGCTGGTGCGCAAGATCGTCGAGATTCTTCCCACGGGCGAGCGCTTTTACCCCAAGGACCAGTACACCGATCAGCCGCAGCGCTTCATGGTGGCCGAGCTGATTCGCGAGAGCATTCTGGCGGAGACGGGCGAAGAGGTTCCTTACGCTTCGGCGGTGGTGATCGAGCAGTACGAGGAGCCGGAGCCCGTGGCGCCGCGCAAAAAAGGTGCTGCGCCTGCCAGGCTGCCGCTCACCCGCATCGCCGCGGCCATCTACTGCGAGCGCGACGGACAGAAAGCGATTTTGATCGGCAAGGGCGGCGCGAAGCTGAAAGAGATCGGCACCGGCGCGCGGCGGAAGATCGAGTCGCTGCTCGGGACGCGGGTTTATCTGGAGCTGCACGTGATCGTCGAGCCCAACTGGCGCGAGTCGAAGAGCTTTGTGGAGTCGCTGGACTGGCGAAATCAGTTGGAGAGGCTGGCCGGGGATCAGATTACGGAGACGGCTGCAGATAAAGAGGAGTAGGGCTCACCTGCTCTATTGAAAAGCTGCAAAGGCGCCAAGGTGCGGCAGTTATGCCCTGTCCCCATCCGCCAGCTGCCGTTACTTCGCTAAAACAACCTCATTCTCGGCATCCACCGCGACCGACTTCTGGCCTTTGTAGTCGGAGAAGTGGACCACATTGTCGTAGGCATCTTTGATCAGGTCCTGGAGGGGGATGACGCTGCCGTTGACGCGCTGCTCGTCGAGCAGATCGAGATCGACGTCGGCGACGATCATCTGCTCCTGGTTGATGATGCCTTCGGCGGCGATGCCGTCGCGGGCGAAGAAGTAATCCGAGGGGGTGAGGATGGCGGCCTGGCCGTAGTTGGTATTCATGTAAGGGACCAGGGGCAGATTGCCCACGGTGCCGGTCATGGCGACGTAGATCTGGTTCTCGATGGCGCGGGCCTGGGCACAGTAGCGAACACGGCAGAAGCCCTCGCGGCCGTCGGTGCAGGAGGGGATGAAGAGAATCTCGGCGCCGGCCTCGGCCATCACTCTGGCCACCTCGGGAAACTCGACGTCATAGCAGATGAGGATGGCGATGTTCCCGAAGTCGGTGTGGTAGAGGTAGAGGCCATGGCCGCGACTGAGTTGATAAGGGCCGCTCTCGGTGGGGGTCAGGTGGACCTTCTTCTGGCGGAAGACCTTCCCGTTGGGCGTGAAGAGGTGGGCGGCGTTGAAGATCTTGCCGCGCTGGAAGACGGGGTGGGTTCCGGCGATGATGTAGATGCCGGTTTCCTTGGCCAGGCGCATGAACAGCGCCTCGTAGTCGGGCGCCAGTTGGGCCAGGCGGCGCACGGCCAGCGCCGGGGCGGGCTCGTTGATGTAGCTCAGCAACTGCATGGTGAAGAACTCGGGGAAGAGGACGAAGTGAGCCTTGTAGTCCTTGGCGCTGTGAACGAAGAACTCCACCTGTTTCGCGAAGTCGTCAAAGCTGGCGATGGGCCGGAGCAGGTACTGGATGGCGGCGATGCGGACGCGGCGTGGGCGCGGAATCCCGCGCATGGCCTCGGCGGCCTCCTGTTCCAGGGCTGCGTGCTGGAGGCTTGCCTGCAGGCTGACCGAGGAGGTGTACTCCGGGTTCAGCCATTCGAGCACCGTGGCGAAGCCGCGCGATTCGATATCGTGCATGTATTCCGGGACCACATCGAGGACCACGAGTCCGTTTTCGAGCTGGAAGGTGAGCGCGGGGTCCCATCGTTTGCCGGCGACCACCTCGGCCACGAATTCCTTCGGCGTCACTTGATCAGCGACCTCGTCGTAGCCGGCGATGCGGCCGCCGGTCAGCAGCCGCTTGAGCCCACGCTCGCGGATCAGGTCCTTGCGCGCCTCGTAGAGCAGAGTGCCGATGCCCTGGTGGCGCGCCTCGGGATCCACGCCCATGTCGGCGCCATAGAGGGTCTTGCCCAGCGGGTTGTGGGTATCGAAGTTTCCGTGCCCGGTGATCACCGACCAGTTGGCGGACTCGGCGTAATCGTCCCAGTCGATAATCAGCGAGCTGGCTGAACCCAGGACGCGGTCGGTCTGGTCCACGGCTACAATTTGGCCCTCGGGGAAGATCTCCAGATGGCGGGCCAACTGCCCGGCCCCCCAGGGCGGCTTGCCGGGAAAGGCGCGTAACTGCAGATCGATGACCGCGGGGATATCATCGCGGGTCATCTGCCGTACGCAGAAGTTTTTCAGTGGGTTGGCGGTGGTGTTCATGGCGGTACGCTCCGGAACTTCCTGGGACGCCTGAACAGCCAGTTTACCGATTCACTCTGCAACGGAATGTAACAATTTGCTCAATTTCCTGAGTCATTGCGGTGTTAGGCGCTGAATGTGCCTTGCGGGCGGGGCGAAAGCGGGCTAAGCGCCGCGAACGTGGCCGCGGCCATTGATCTTGACCGCGTACATACGGGTGTCGGCGGCGCCGATGATGGCGTGAACGGTGGCGCCGTCGGCGGGGGCGGTTGCCAGGCCCAGGCTGGCGCTCACGCTCAGGTTGAGCCCATTCTTCATGGGGAAGTGGGTCGCCATCAGGGTCCGAAGCAGCCTGGTGGATTGGGTCTGCGCGGCCTGGGCGCCGGTTTCCGGCATCAGGACCACGAACTCGTCGCCGCCGTAGCGGAAGCAAAGGTCCTGCTTGCGGCTCAACTCCCGAAGGCGGCGCCCGGTGTGAGCCAGCAGCTCGCTGCCCACCAGGTGGCCGTGGGCGTCGTTGACCAGCTTGAAGCGGTCGAGGTCAAGAAAGGCCAGGCTCACCGGCAACCCCTGCCGGTTGCATCGTTCCAGCTCCCGGCCCAGCACATCGTAGAGATGGCGCGCGTTGTAAAGGCCGGTGCAGTCGTCGGTGATGCTCAACTGCTGGATGCGGGCCACGTCGCGCGCATTTTCGATGGCGATGGCCGCGTGATCGGCCAGAATGTGCAGGAAGGCGATGGTGTAGTCGGTCATCTGGTCGGCGCGCGGGTTGAAGATCTCGATCACGCCGTGGGTTCCCTTGCGCCCGCGCAGAGGCATGGCAATCACTGAGCGCACCTGTTCCGGGGCATGTTTGACGGTCAGCCGCGGATCGTGTCGCGATTCGGGAACGATCATCGTCTCGCCGTGCTGGACCACCCAGCCGGCCACGCCCTCGCCCACTTTCACCCGCAGGCCGCGGAGCGCCTCCCGTTCTCCGCCCGCGGCGATCGCGTAGTAGAGTTCCTGGGTTGTTTCGTCGAGCATCAGCAGCGTCCACTGCTCCGCCTCGACTATCCGCTCCATGTGTTCGAGGATGGTGCGCAGAATGGTGTCCAGGTCGAAGCTCGAGGTGAGCGAGCGCGTCAACTGGTGGAAAACAAGCAGATCTGCGAGCGGGATGCGGTTTTCCGTCTCGTTCGTCATTTTGGACCCACGGGCGGGAGCCTTGAGAGCATTCTGTCACACCGGACGGAAATCGCGATAGGGAAGCGCTCGCGCTTTGGGCTGTTCCAGGGCACAGCTGGAATTGCGCCATGAGCAAGCCTTTCGCTCAGCCGCCGATGTGCACCATCGACCGCGAGGGTTTCAGAAATCCGGGTTCCCCGATGTGATGGCGGGCTTCCTTGCCCTCAACGGTACGGAGGATGTAGGCGCGTAGTTCCGCGTCGTTCACCCCGGCCCTCAATCGCCCGTACAGGTCGTGCTCCACCTGGGAGAAGAGGCAGGTGCGGATTTTGCCGTCGGAGGTGAGCCGCACCCGGCTGCAGGCCCCGCAGAAGGCCTGGCTGACGGGCGCGATGATGCCGATCTCGCCCGCGCCGTCGGCGAAGGTGTAGCGGCGCGCCGTCTCACTGGGCTCGCGCGGCGGCAACTCGACCAGCGGCAAAACGCGGCCGATGCGCGCCACGATCTCCGCGAGCGGGACCACGATCTGCGGCGACCACAGGCGGCCTTCCTCGAGCGGCATGAACTCAATGAACCGCACCACCACGTCCTCCTGGCGCGCAAACAGGGCGAAGCTTTCGATCTGGCCGTCGTTGAAGCCGCGCAGCAGCACGCAGTTGATCTTGAGGGGCGTGAGCCCGGCGGCGCGAGCGGCGCGAATGCCTCCCAGCACGTTCTGAAAGCTGCCTGGAACGCGGGTGATGCGCTCGAAGGTGAGCGCGTCCACGGCGTCCATGCTCACCGTCACCCGGTTCAGGCCGGCGGCTTTGAGCGGCGCGGCGAGGGAGCCAAGCAGGTGGCCGTTGGTGGTGAGCGCCAGGTCCAGCGGCTCGCCCGAGAGCGTGTGCAGACGCGCCAGTTCCTCGACCAGTTCGACCAGGCCGCGGCGCAGCAGCGGCTCGCCCCCGGTGAGCCGCACCTTGGTGATGCCCAGGCCGACGAACAGCCCGATCAGGCGCAGGTACTCTTCGATGCTGAGTTCGGGATAGAGAGCGCCTCCTTCGCCGGTCCGGCAGTAGACGCACTTGTAGTTGCAGCGGTCGGTGATGGAGACGCGGAGGTCGTGAATGACGCGGCCGTGGCTGTCGGTCAAGCGCGCGTCCGGCGTCGCCGTGGGGCAAAGAGTTGGGGAAACAGCGGCCATTGGCAAGTTAGAGGCTATACCGTTCCGCGCGGTTGTGCGAGCCGGCTCGCGCCCCGTCCCGCCGCGTGGTCGGGATGTGGCCTCGGAGCGGGCTCAGTCCAGCCGCGGTGTTCCCTTGCGCAGCACAATCCCGATGACGCCGAAGACCACGATGATCGCCAGGGCAATGACGAAGTAGTAGGCCATGGGATGCGCCCAGCCCGGCGAGTAGGTGAGGTCCTGGCCAACCCACAGCAGCAGGATGGTGGCAATAACCGCGAATTGGCCGGCGATGACCAGGAAGGTGTGACCCAGGTCGCGCCGTTTGTCCAGCGCCTCCACCTGGTCGGGGGTCAGATTGCGTTCTTCGGGGGGAAGCAGGGAATTAGCCATCTTGTATCTCCTGTTTGCCTGGCGGCCCGTTCTGGCGGCCTCCAGGCCCGGCCGCTCACATTCTCGATTCAATCACAGGTCGCCGGGACTGCGCCAGCGGAACGGCACGGCGGCACACGCTGCCCGCTCTGACCCTCGCGGGAGCGGGCAGCCCGCAGCGAGGCAAGGATAAAGCATCGCTTCTCAGTCGAGAGCGGGTTCAGCCAATTCGAGGGCCGAGAAGGTCACTTGGGCGGATAGCCGACCGATTGCGCGTAGAGGGCACGCTTTTCAGCGGACAGCTTCAGGGTTGCGGCCACGTCCGGCCCATGGATGGTATAGAACCAGGCGTTCAGCCCCTCGGATGCCGCAAACAGATACACGTTCTGGCCGATGAACCCAACGTCTACCTGGGCGAAGTCGTCCTTGGCGGCGGCCACATAAACGATGGTAACGGCAGCGCGAGCAGCTGGCGCGGGGCTGATCTTGGCGCGCACGTCGCCCAGGAGAAACGGACGCAGTAGGTTTGGCTCGGCCTCATAGACGTACACTCCATCGGCAAGCACGACGTCGAGTTCCACTTCCTGCTTGTTCATGGCCGAGGGCGCCGTGCGGCCCAGCCCCGGCTTGACGTCGCGCGGGCGATTGACGCCGAAAGCCGCCCACAGCAGGTTGGAGAGGGTCTGCAGGGGAAGCGGATTGTCCTCGAAGGCGCGGGTGGTCTGGCGCTTGGCCAGGGCCTGCATCAGGGGCATGCCGGCACCGATCTGCGGCTTGGGCAACTGGATGGGCGCTTGTTGGCAGGGTGCGGGCAGGGTCCACGCGAGGGCCGTGAGGGCCAGCAGAAGGGCGGAGCGACGGAGTGAGACCGGGAAGCGGGCTGGAATGCGCATAGTTCCTCCTCGAAGGACGTTGTGCACGCCTGCCTCCGAGGGTGTGCGGGATGGGGGAAGAACCGATGCAACCGCCGGGACGAAACGCCGGCAAACCCTGGGCTCGGGACCGGAAGGGACTGTGGCGCCTAAGAAAGCGGGCGGCAGGCGTCCAGCCGGGAGCCGCCGGTTCGCACACCCCAAGGACTCCGCCTCCTTCAGCAGTTGGGGCAGGAGTTGGGCGCCCGGAGTTCCGGGCACACAGCCTGCTCACTCGGACAGAAACGCCAGCGACTGCAACTGCGTGATCTCGAAGGGCTTGCGGCAGCGGATGTTGGCGCAGGCCAGCTTGTCATCGCGTCTTACCATGTAAGACTGCGCCTTGGCGAAGCGGGCGCGGTCGCGTTCGTCGGCTCCGCGTGGCACCTGTGCCCGTTTGCGCCGCACCACCCAGGTGACCTTGTACTCGCCCTCCTGGCCGCATTTGGGGCAGGTAAATGTGTGCGTTCGCTGTTCCGTTGTCTCGTTAAAAAATTCCCGCTCTTCCATGGTTTTCCGGCCCTCCGGATTTTCACCCCACGGTCGAAACCCATCCGCAGGGCCCCGGACCGTTGCCCGGCGGAAAAAAAGCGCCCGCAAAGACCGGGGTCTTCCGTTTCAAGCTCAATCTATTCCATACTCATACTTGCCATGACGAAACGCAAGCCAGGTAAGTTTTCGGCCACCAAGGCCGTCAAGGCCAACGCCCGGGAGCGCGTTGGCCAGCCCAAGCCCGCGCAAGTGGTGGATACCGAGCCGCGCACCGGCCGCGAGGCCAAACACAAACCTAAGCTTGAGGAAATCATCCGCGAGGAGGAGTAGCGATGGCCAAGGCTGTTGGCGTAGGAGGCATTTTTTTGAAGGCTCGCGATCCCCAGGCGCTCGCCGCCTGGTACGCGACCCATCTCGGCATCCAGCCGCAAGACGGTGGGTCGCTGGTCTTTTCGGGGCCGGAGTCGGCCGGGATGACTGTTTTCGCCCACTTTCCCGCCGACACGCCCTATTTCGGCGGCGGCGCCCAACAAGCGATGGTCAACTTCCGGGTGGACGATCTGGACCGGTTGCTGGCGCAACTGGGGGCCGCGGGAGTGCGCATCGACCCCAGGCGCGAGGATTATTCATACGGCCGGTTTGCGTGGATTTGGGATTTGGAGGGCAACCGGGTGGAGTTGTGGGAACCTGAGGCGACGAGTTTGAGTTGATTCCAACCGAACACGGTCAATTGTTGTTAAGAAGGCTCTGATTCTCGCTAAGAAGACTCTCATCCAGGCCGTAAGACCCGTGGAACATCCTGTAAGACCCGTGGAACATCAGTAAGGCACGTGGGCCAAGGGTAAGGCACGCGCAGGACCTGTGTCTGGCGCCTGGGGCAGGCATTCGCGTGCTGTCTTACGACCGCGCGGCGGACGGAAGGCGGGAATCGCGTGCGTTTTGCCCTCGCCGTAAGACGGTAAGACAGGGTGTAGGACCGAAAATGTGGACAAAACGGCTCTGTCTTACGGTGTCTTGCAGGAGTAAGACAGGTGTGGGGCAGGAGAAAAACAAATGTCTTGCCTCCGTCCGGCGGATGCCGGACAGTGTCCTGCATAGGTCTCGCGCCGGCTTCCACCCCCTCGGTCCGCCTCGCACGCGTTAGACTGCATTGTCGTTTACCCGCGTTCCGCGCCCTCGGTGATCTGAATCACTGCCCGCGCCGGAACCCAAGCCTAGTTTCAACCTGTTGTGCGCGCTGCCGGCAGCTCAAGGCCGTCGGCACCCGCAAGGAGGAACCGCAATGAGAAAGCTTTCCTTGCGCATCTGGATCGTCCTGACGCTTGTTGCTCTGGCGTCCGGCGCCACTTTGGCCCAGACCGCGGGTCAGGGCATCATGTTCGGCAGCTGGAAGCTGAACGTGGCCAAGAGCAACTTCGGTGGCGGCCAGAAGCTGATGGCGATGACCGTCAAGGTCACTTCCGACACCCCCGAACTGATCCAATTCACCGTGGACCAGACCACCGGGAGCGGTTTTGCGGTTTCTTACGGCTTCAAGGGCGCGGCCGACGGCAAGGAGTATCCGCTTATGGGGAGTTCCTCTGTCTATTCCTACACCGAGGAGCCGGGAGTGGTGCACGAGACGCAGAAGGACACGGACGGCACCATCACCAAGGGCGACTTCACAGTGAGCGCCAACGGCAAGGTAGGCACCTGGAATTACACCATCACCAATCCCGACGGAACAGTGGTGAAGCAGAAGCTGGTCTTCGACCACACGGCCTGAGGCAGATCGCCTCACTCTGCTTGCCCGCGCGCGGGGGAGCGCCGTGGGAGCCTGGCTTCTTCAGGTGGGGATTTGTGGAGCTGACAGGGCCTGTCGGCGGGTCCTGACAACCGCTCGAATTCATGGATGCTGCACGCTATAGGGTCCGGGCAGTTGCGGCTGGGGCCTCTTGTTGCGCTCCTCGGGCTGGCTGGCGACGGCGGTGCGCTTGGAGAAGATGCGGAACTGCACCACCAGGTCCAGCAGCACGGGGACCGGCTGGCCGTCCTTGATGGCCGGCTCGAAGGAGGCTTTGCGAATCGCCTCGACGGCGTTTTCGTCCAGTCCGAAACCGATGGGGCGGGCCACGGCGATCTCTCCCGGCTTGCCGTCGGCGCCGATCACCGCGTGATAGAGGGCCATGCCGGCCACGCCATTGGTCTGGGCGAACTCATTGGACTCCGGCTCGAAGGTCGACAGCAGCCGGGCTTTCCTGTCCACCGCGTTCTGCCGCAGCACGGCTGAATCACTGGGCCGGTAATCGCTTTTGGCCGCCACCGCCTGGTAGTAAAGCCTCCAGAAGCTGGGCATCGCAGCCATCAACCGGTCGTCAAATCCCTGCGCGAAGATCTTGTCCAGCGCGTCTTTGAGGAGCTTTGTCGCGTGCGCCGGCGAGGTCGTCGTGGTCACGCTCTGCGGATCGGCGGGGCGTTCGGCCGGCGGGGCCGCGGCAATCTCGGCCTTGGTCTGGTCGGCTTCGCTGGGCTCATTGGGCTGCGGGGCCGGCTGGGCGGCCGCGGCGGTGGCTGACGCTGTCTGCGCCGCCGTGGAACCGCCTGGCGCAGTCCGCGCCGGAGTTCCGGTCTTCCGGTCTTTTTCCTTGATCTTCTTGGGCTTCACCACCGATTCGCGGTCAACGGTGATCCTAAGCATTTTTTTCTTCGGCGTGATTCTCACCCGGTCCACGGCCTTGGTCGGATCCTCATAGGGCAGGGCGCCCAGAAAGTGCAACCCGTAGCGCGCTCCTTCCAGCTCCAACTTGTGTTTGGTCAGGCGCACTCTTTCGATTTCCACCCCGCTCAGCGTATAGGAGCCCTGTGGCGAGTGGCCGATCAGCGCACCGTGCTCGTTGAAGCTCAGGGAGTTGTCCAGATAGCCGCCGCGCAGGTAGAGCGACTTGCCCACCAGCAGCCGCCTCAGCTCCTCTTCGGTAATGCCGCCCGCCTCGGGTGGCTCTGAATTGGAGTTTTGCTTCGTCGCGGGCGCTGCGGCCGGAGCCGGCGGGACCGTTGCGGCAGGCTGCTGGGCGGCTGGCGCAGCATTGGGCGTAGCGGCTGCGGCCGGAGCCGCAGTACTCGGAGCAGGCTGAGGCGCCGCGTCCGGGTGCGGTTGTTGCGCGGGCGCGGCCAGGCCAAACCCCAGCGCCAGCCCGCCGCAGAGGACCAGCGCGGCGAGCCGTGCCGAAGCCGCAGCGGTAATCCGGGGGTAAACGCAACCCAGGAACATAGGGAACCTTTGAGCGCCACTCTAACAGGAATTGCTCCCATCGGCTAAAAAAAGAAGCCCGCTTGCGTCACCCTTTCGTGCTATCCATGCCCGCAGAGTCTCTCTTCAGGCTCGCACTCCTCGCAGCCCGGTTCAATCGCCAGAGAATCCGCCGGAAGAGCCCCAGGATGCGCCGAGTGTCCGGCTTTGTGGGGGCCAGCCTGCGCAGCATCAGGCGCAAATCGTGGCGGTTGGCCGCCTGCATCGCCGAGGGTGAGTAGCCGGCGGCGATCATGGTCTCCTCGATCAATCCAGCCAGCCGATCCAGCTCGCCCGAATGCGCGGCGCAAACACTGCTTTCGCTGCAAGGTACGGGCTGGCAGGCCGGCGTTTCGATCCCAACGTTCGGCCCGGCAGAATCGTCGCCGGGCTGGTGGGCAGAGGTTTTAACCCCCGCATTCCCTGAGGGATCCTCTTCGGGGGCTTCGCTTGAAACTTGCCCCCTCTCCTTAGACCGCCCAGCCGCAACTTGAGGCTCGACTCTTTCCGGCTGAACAGCCCGCGACGCCAGCTCATAGAGGCACACGGCGACGGCCTGGCCCAGGTTCATCGAGGGCTGGCGGGGATCGGTGGGAATTTCGACCAGCAGGTGGCACCAGGAAAGGTCTTCGCGCGTGAGCCCGTGCTTTTCCGGGCCAAAGACCAGGGCCACGCGTCCGCCGTGCTCGATCTCCCCCTCCACGAGCGGCGCCAGATGAGGCAACGAAACCACCACCTGCTCCGGCCTGCGATGGGTGAGGGTTCCAGTGCCCACCACCAGCGTGCACCCGGCCACAGCCGCGGCTAGAGTTGCTTTCTCCGTCGCAGCCGCAAGCAGATCCGGGGCGCCCACAGCCGAGCGGGCCTCGCGCCACGGCGGCGCGTAGGGCCCGACGACCGTCAGCCGCGAAAAGCCGAAGTTGGCCATCGCCCGCGCCGCCGCTCCTATATTGAGCGGGTTGCGCGGTGCGACGAGCACCACGTCGATGCGGTCGCGTTGGGCGTCGTGCACCAAGGACCCATTGTAGTGCGGTGCTTCCACATGTTGCGCCGCCAGTGGTCCATTCGGTCGTGGTTCAGTTTCTGGGTAAGCAGTGACTCGGGAGCGGTCTCGCCCTTTCCAGAAGCCGAACTTGCGGGGACCCATCTTGCCGTAAAGCCTCTAAGCAATTGCTTTTAATAGAGTTGCGCCGTATCTTGGAGGCACCAGACAGCTAACAACCTCCACGGCCGCTTGCAGGTGGTTATGCGCAATGGGCGCAAATTTCTCTCCCATGTCGATCTCGCTCCAATCCTGTTCTCCCGTAGCGTCAACTGACAGAGAGCAATTTGACCAGGTTCCAACTTGGGCCGAAGGTCCCGTTTTTGGACTCCTCTCATTAAGTGAACAGTATTAACCGCTTTCCCCTTGCGACCGCTGGGCCGAAGGTTCCAACTAGACTACGTAACCTGCCGTGCGCATCTCCGCTGTATTCTGTCGCGCACATCGCACATCCTACCAATCCGCTGAATCCGGCCACGAGCAAGCCGCGGATTGCAACCCGGAAATTGAGAGCACGAAAGGAAAGGAACATGGCACTCGTCAAGAAAGTTGCCGTCCAGGCAACGTCCGCGTCAACGGATGGAAAACCCTCGCTTGTAACCGCCCGCGAGGCCGAAGCGCAACGCAAAAAGGCGAGGACGCTCGCCAAACAACAGCAGGCCGCTGAGCGCATTGCCGCGGCCACGGGAGAGTTGGCTTCCGGCATCGCCGAGGCGTCGTCGGCTGCCGAGGAACTGAAGCGCGCCAGCGACCAGATCGCCACCGGCGCCGAGGAGGCATCGAGCGCCGCGCAGGAGTCCCTGGCCGCCTTTCAGCAGGTGGGGGTCTCAATTACACGGCAACTGCAGAACGCCGATCTCAGCGCCGGTAAGGGAGAGGCCTGCCAAACCCTGATCGCTCGCACCAGCGGGGACGTGGCCGGTCTCATTTCCAACGTCGGTGTGGCCGCGCAGCGCCAGACCGATTCCGTGCGCATGGTCGTCGAGCTGGAGAAGCAGGCCGCCAATATCGGCGACATCGTCAAGGCTGTGGCGCGCATCGCCGACCAGACCAATTTGCTGGCCTTGAATGCGGCCATCGAAGCCGCGCGTGCCGGCAAGCACGGCAAAGGTTTCGCGGTAGTTGCAGACGAAGTGCGCACCCTGGCCGAAACCTCGGAGAAGAGCGCCAAGCAGATTCAAGAGCTGGTTGGACAGATTCAAAAGGACGTGAAGTCCATCGCCGAGGGCATCAATACGTCCGCCAAGACGATGGAAGAAGAGGTGGAAAAGGGCAAGATCATCACTGCCCAACTGGAGCAGATTCGCCTCGACGCCATTGAGATTGTCAAGGGCATCCAGGAGATCGCCGCCAACGCCGGGCAGTCGAATGTGGCCGCAGGGCAGGCACTCAAGGGTTCGCAGAGCATCGCGGCCGCGGCCGAGGAGCAGTCCTCTGCGGCCGAAGAGTCCGGTAAGACCGTGGCCGAGCAGGCCAAGGCTTTGGCCGAGTGCGAGCAGGCGGCCCAGGCCCTGTCGGAGCTGGCCGAGGACCTGAAGAACTCGACCGACGTGGCCAAGAGCGCCGAGCAGGTCGCGTCCTCTTCCGAAGAACTGTCTTCCGCCGTGCAGGAGATCAACCGCTCCAGCGCGCAGATCATGACCGCTTTGGGCCAGATTCGCAAGGGCGCCGAGGTGCAGTCTTCGGCCTCCGAGGAGTCTGCCGCAGCCACCAACCAGATCGAAAAGGGGTTGGAGATTGCCCAGAATCGCGCCAAGGCGAGCGCCGACAAGGTGGGGGCGATCAAGAATCTGCTGGGCGAGAACAAGACCGCCGTCAATGGGCTGATCAACGGTCTGTCCAGCTCGGCCGATGCATCCCGCGCCAGCATCAAGCAGATGAACGACCTGGAACTGGTGTCCCGGCGCATCGACAAGATCGTCGAAGCCATCAGCACGGTGTCCATCCAGACCAACATGCTGGCCGTCAACGGAGCCATCGAAGCCGCGCGGGCCGGGGAGTTCGGCAAGGGGTTTGTGGTGGTCGCGACCGACATCCGCAACCTGGCCCACGACTCGGCGGAGAACGCCGACAGCATCAAGGACCTGGTGAAGGCGGTGCAGGATCAGATCGGCGTCGTAGGGCGCGACCTGACCGAGATCGTGGCCTCGGCCGTCACCGAGGTGGAGAAGGCAAAGGCCACGACCAGCGACCTGGTTTCGATCGAGTCCGACATCCTGGTGGTGGAAAAGGGCTGTCAGGAGATTCTCTCCGCGTCGGAGGAGATTGCCGCCGCTCTCGGCCAGGTGAAGAAGGGCATCGAGCAGATCTCGGCCGCCGCGACCGAAGCCGACAAGGCCGCCACCGAAGCCTCCAGCGCCGCGCAGCAGCAGTCCAAGGGCGCAGAAGATTTGGCCTCAGCCATCGAGGAGATCGCATCGCTGGCCGACGAACTGCAGAGCGCAGCGTAAGGGAGCGCGACCATGACGACAAGAGCATCGAAGAATCACAATGGCGGGACTCTGGTCCAGGAGCCGATCCTCGACCAGCCCGCCCCGGAAATCCAACCGGAAGAGGCCACGGTCGCGGACAAGGGGTCCGCGAAGCGCGCCTCCACCACACAGCAGGGCACACAGCAGTTTGTCACCTTCATAGCCGGCGACGAGGTCTTTGCGGCCGACATGTCGCCGGTGAAGGAGATTATCCGGGTTCCCGAGGTGGTGCGCGTGCCCCTGGCGCCGGCCGCTCTTGAGGGCCTTGCAAACCTGCGCGGCAAGGTCCTGCCTATCATCTCCCTGCGCCGCCTCTTCGGCTTTGAAGAGCTGGCGCACGACGATTCCACCCGCGCCCTGGTGGTGGACGTCGGCCAGCCGCTGGGCTTTGTCGTGGACCGGGTCTCGAGCGTAGTCGGCGTCGACGCCGGTCACATTGAAGATGTGGGCTCGATCCGCACCACGGTGAACACCGAGGTGCTTTCCAGCCTCATCAAGGATGTGGGCGGCCACGCCATGATCATGGTGCTGGACTTTGCCAGGCTCATCGAGCGGGAGTTCTCGCAGATTGCGGCCATCACAAAAAACACCGGCGTGGCGGGCACGGCGCAAGCCAGCGTGCAGGCCGATGAAGAAGACTTGAGCGATGAACTGCAACTGGTCAGCTTCGACGTCGACGGCCAGGAGTACGCCATCGCCATCGAGGACGTGCAGGAAATCGTGCAGGTTCCGGAGGCGGTGATTCACGTGCCGCACTCGGAGTCGCACGTGCTGGGCGTGATGACCCTGCGCAGCCGCTTGCTGCCGCTGGTGAACCTGCGCACCATGTTCGCGCTGCCATACCGCGAACTGGACGAGAAGAGCCGCATCGTTGTACTCACCCTGGGCGGCGTCTCGGTGGGCGTGGTTGTCGATGCGGTCAGCGAGGTGCTGCGCGTCTCGAAGTCCGGAGTCGATCCGCTTCCGGCGATGCTGGCCCGCGACGGAAACCTGGCTGAAATCACCTCCATTTGCCGGCTGGACAATGGCAAGCGCCTGGTGTCGATCGTCACCGCGCGCAATCTTTTCGGTCATTCGGTCATCAAGGAGGCATTGAGCACCGTGAGCGAGAACGCGCAAGAAGAGGGTCAACAGGTGAACGAACAGGACGACAGCCTGGACGACGACGAACAGGTGGTCATATTCCGCCTGGACAAGGAGGAGTTCGGCGCGCCGATCGCCAGCGTGCAGGAGATTGTGCGCGTGCCGGAGGAGCTGATCCGCGTGCCTAGGGCTCCGTCGTTTGTCGAGGGGGTCATCAACCTGCGCGGAACCGTGCTGCCGGTGATCGACCTTCGCCTGCGGCTGGGCCTTGACCAGGTCGAGCGCTCGGACCGGCAGCGGATCATGGTGTTTCTGATCTCCGGGGTGCGCACCGGGTTCATCGTCGACCAGGTGGCCGAGGTGCTGAAGATCTCCAGGACGGCGATCGAGCCTGCGCCGCAGCTGTCGACCGAGCAGAGCCGCCTGTTGAGCCGCATGGCCAATCTGGAGAAGCAGAAGCGCATGGTGCAACTGATCGACCCGCCCCATCTGATGGAGCAGAAGGAGCTGGTGGCGCTGGCCGCGGTTACGGGATAAGCCAATGATCAAGCTGCTGATTGTCGATGACTCGGCGCTCATGCGCCGCCAGTTGATGGTCCTGTTTCAGGCAGAGGGGGACTTCGAGATCCGCCAGGCCAGAAACGGCGACGAAGCGGTGAGGGAAAACAGGGAATTCGAGCCGCATGTTGTCACGTTGGACATCAACATGCCGGAGATGGACGGATTGACCGCGCTTTCCCTCATCATGGCCGAGAGGCCCGTCGCCGTGGTCATGGTCTCGTCGCTCACCAACGAGGGGGCTCTGGCTACGTTTGAAGCCCTGAATCTGGGCGCGGTGGACTATGTTGCCAAGCCGGGCGGAACGATCTCGCTTTCCATCGACAGGATCACCGCGGAACTGGTATCGAAGGTGCGGAGCGCGGCGCGGTCCCGGCCGAGGGGCAAGGTATCGGTCACGGCCACGGCAGCCCGGCGTATGCAGGAGGAGCGCAAGAAGGTCGCGGCCGCCTCTTCGCTTTCGGCCGCTCCCAGGAGCAGCGTCGAAGGATTGCTGGTGATGGGCGCATCCACGGGCGGTCCGCGCGCCCTGGAGATTGTTTTATCGGGGTTGCCGGCGAGCTTCCCCTGGCCGGTGCTGGTGGCGCAGCACATGCCGGGAGCGTTCACCAGGGCCTTCGCCGACCGGCTGGATCAGCTGTGCGCCTTGCAGGTCGTCGAGGCGGGCAGCGCCCTGGCGGTCGAGGCCGGAAAGATCTATATCGGCAGAGGCGGAGCGGACATGGTGCTGGCCAATCGCGCCGGCAGGCTGACCGCTCTGCCCACGCCGGAGAATTCGAACTTCCTGTGGCATCCGTCGGTCGAGTTGCTGGGCCGGTCGGTGCTTGAACACTACGATCCAAAGCGGGTGACGGCGGTGCTGCTCACCGGCATGGGTTACGACGGGTCAAATGCGTTTTCTGAGATCAAGAAGCGCGGCGGCCGCACCATTGCCGAATCGGAAGATTCGGCCGTGGTCTACGGAATGCCGGCCGAGTTGGTCGGCAAGGGTGGCGCCAGCCTGGTGCTGCCAGTGGAAAAGATCGCCGTGCAGCTTTCGGCCTGGGCCGGCAGATAAGAAAAGCAGGAAGCTGGCGCCTGGAACCTGCAAGCCGGGACGAGGAACGAACGATGGCTCTGGTCAGAGGGAAAGCCGCGGGGGATGCTGCAAAGAAGGCTGTGCAGCCTGCGGGGAAGAGCAGGCCCAAACCGGCTAGCTGCGAGGAACTGGCGGCGGGGCTGGAAAGCGCCGATGCGGCAGTTCGCCGCCACGCTGCCAGGGAGATTTTGGCCTGCGCGGATGCCGGCGCCGCGCTGGTCAGCCGTCTGAAGCGCGAAGAGGAGATCGCGGTGCGGGAGGCGATTCTGACCGCGTTGATCCGGCTCGACGATCCGGCAGCAACTGCGGGGTTGGCCGGCTGCCTGCGCAGCGAGGACGTGGCCCTTCGCAATGAAGCCATCGAGGCCCTCAGGGAGCTGGCCGCAAGCGGAGACAGTGCCGGCGCTGTGCCGCCCGTGCTCGCCTCTCTGCTGGCCGACCCCGATCCCGATGTGCGCATCTTTGCCGTCAATGTCATGGAGTCGATGGTGCATCCGGATGTGGAGCGCTGGCTCATCGAAGTGATCGAGACCGACTTGCACATCAACGTTTGCGCCACAGCGGTGGATCTGTTGTGCGAGGTGGGCACGGAGGCGGCCATCGATCCCCTCGTCCGGCTCCAGGCTCGCTTTGCCCCCGAGCCCTATATCCAGTTCGCCGCCGACCTGGCGTTGAAACGCATTCGTGAAATCTGACCCTCCATGAGTACTCTTACGTCACAACCCGATCCCGGCCACGGCATCAGCAACGATGACTTCCTCAAGTTCCGGGAGTTCTTCTATCGCCGCACCGGGATCAGCTTCGAGGCCTCCAAGCGGTATTTTGTGGACAAGCGTCTGGCCGAGCGCATCGAAGCCACCGCGACGGGAACCTTTCGCGGCTACTTCACTCTGCTGCGTTTTCAGGCCTCGGGCGAGGAGTTGCAACTGCTCACCAACTCCATGACCGTGAACGAGACCTATTTTCTGCGCGAGGAATATCAGTTCCAATGCCTGGTCGATTCCATCCTCCCGGAAATCGCCAAGCGCAAAGCCGGCTCAGACCCCATCCGCATCTGGTGTATTCCTTCTTCCTCGGGGGAAGAGCCCTATTCGATCGCGATGTACCTGCTGGAAAAGTGGCCCCAGATCAACCAATGGGATGTGGAGATCATCTCCTCCGACATCGACACCAGCATCCTGCGCAGGGCCCGGCAAGGCCGCTACTCTGTTCGCTCCGTGCAGTATGTGCCGGCGCGCTGGCTGGCAAGGTATTTCAGGGGCATCGGCGGCGAATACCAGCTCTCGGACGATCTGCGCCAGGCGGTCGAGTTCACCCGCGTCAATCTCTCTGAGCCCGCCGACACCATCGCCTATCGCAACTTCGACGTGATCTTCTGCCGCAACCTGCTCATTTATTTCGACGACTTGTCGCGCAAAAACGCGACGGACACATTTTACGAAGCGCTGAATCCGGGCGGCTATATCTGCCTGGGTCATTCCGAATCCATGAGCCGCATCTCGTCCTTGTTCAAGGTGCGCAAGTTTCCGGAAGCGATCGTTTATCAGAAAACCATGGAGGCGAGATGAAACACGTCCTCGTTGTCGACGATGCCGCCACCGTGCGCATGTATCACCGCGGCATTCTGGAGTCAGCCGGTTACATGGTGGAGGAGGCGCTGAACGGGATTGAGGCGCTCGAAAAAGCTCTTGAAACACCCTTCGACCTGCTGGTGGTGGATATCAACATGCCCAGGCTCGACGGTTTTGGCTTCCTCAAAGAGCTGCGCCGCCAGCCTATTCCGCAGCCGCCGGCCATCATGGTTTCGACTGAAGCCGCAGCGGGCGACGAGAAGTCTGCCTATCGCGCCGGAGCCAGTTGCTATCTGCTCAAGCCTGTACGGCCCGCCCAGTTGTTGGCCCATGCCCGGCTGATGCTTGGGGAGGAAAACAAATGACCCCCCTGCTCGAACAGTTTCTATCCGAGTCGCGCGAGTTTTCCCAGGGTATCGGCGAAAAGCTGATGCAAATGGAAGATGCGCCGAGCGACCAGGGGCTCATCAATGAGTTGTTCCGCCTTGTGCATACCCTCAAGGGCAACAGCGGCCTCTTCACATTCCCTGAGATGACGCGCGTTCTTCATGCCGGCGAAGACCTGCTGGGACTGGTGCGCAACGGCCAGATCGCTTACTCGCGCGAGTTGGCCGACCGTCTGCTCGACGCCATGGATTTCGTCATGGTTCTGTGCGGGGACATAGAAACCACGGAACGGATTGACGCCTCGCGTGCGCAGGACTCGGGTCGCATGGCCGAGTCCCTGCGGGCGCTGATGCCGGAGGCTCAAACCGTACAGTCCGATTCTGCCACGAGCTCCGGCAAGTCGCCCAAGCCCACCCAAGACGCACACGCCGCCGAGTTGCCGCCGCTTGCCGAAGTACCTGAAGCCATGCGCATCGAGGCTCTTCGCCAATGCCATCAAGGAGAGACCCTGCATTGGATTTGCTATACGCCGGCGCCGGACTGTTTCTTTCAAGGCGACGATCCATTCTTTTCCGTGCGCCAGACGCCGGGCCTGCTGTGGGGCAGCGCAAAGCCGACTGAGCCTCTGCCGCCGCTGGCCGAGCTCGACACCTACCGTTGCCTGCTCAAGTTCCATCTGCTCACCAGGGCTTCCCGCGAAGAACTCGACGAACACTACCGTTATGTCCCGGATCAGGTGCGCATTGTTCGAGTCGAACCGCGCTGGCTGAGCCTCTCTGAAGACAGCTCAGCGGAAAGCACGCAACCTGTGCCAGCCATCCCGCAGGGCGCTGACGGCTTGGCCAATCTCTTGCCTGCTGCTCCACTTCAAAAGATCGCGGAGCCGTCAAACTCAACCGCCGATGACAAAGCTGCCGCGCTCGAATCGATTCTCTCCGCCCAGCAGCAGATCCTCATGCTCGACGACCGCCCTGACTGGGGAGTGGGAAGACTCAAGGCAGTTGGGTCAGTGCTGCTTAATCTCGCCAAGGCTGCTGGCGATCAAGTTGCAGCATCCGAAGTAGAAGCAGTGTTGGCGGAATGCCTGGCCACTGGCCAAAGTTCCTTACTGGTCTTGTGGCTGGAAGCAAGCAGGGATCATCTTATCGCCAGTCACGCCGCCCCGCCCGGACCTCCCGCGCCTACCCCATCGAACGCGGCCGCAAGCCCGTCGAAGGAGCCCAAAGAGAGCGCTTCCGAAACGGATGCAGATCCCGCCAAGCCTGCAACCGACGAAGCAATCAAGTTCGGCCGTCGGGCAGAAGATAATGCGACCGGTCCGCGCAGTCTCAAGGTCGATCAGGCAAAGATCGACCGGCTGATGAACCTGATCGGCGAACTGGTGGTCTCAAAGAATGCTCTGCCTTATCTTGCTCAGCGGGCAGAAGCCCACTATGGCGTGCGTGAGCTTTCCCGCGAAATCAAAGGGGAGTATTCGGTCATCAATCGCATCGCCGACGAGATGCAGGACGCGATCATGCAGGTGCGCATGATGACCGTCTCCTTTGTCTTCCAGCGCTTCCCTCGCATGGTGCGCGACATCTCCCGCAAACTGGGCAAGGAAGTGCAACTGGTGCTCGAAGGCGAGCAGACTGAAGCCGACAAGAACATCATCGAATCGCTGGCCGACCCATTGATCCATATCGTCCGCAACAGCCTCGATCACGGCCTGGAGACTCCTGAGGTTCGTCGCGCCTGCGGAAAGCGGGAGACCGGCACACTGACCATTCGCGCCGCGCAGGAAGCCGACCGGGTCGTCATCGAGATCACCGACGATGGCAAGGGAATTGATCCGGCCATCATCAAGCGCAAGGCCTATGAGAAGGGGCTGATCGACGAAGCTGCCCTCGAGCGAATCGACGACCGCGAGGCCGTCAACCTGATCTTCGCCGCCGGCTTGTCCACGGCCGAGGTGATCTCCGACCTATCCGGCCGCGGAGTGGGCATGGACGTGGTGCGCTCGGCGGTGCAAAAGATCAACGGCACGGTCGTCATCGAAAGCGTGCTGGGCAAGGGCACCAGCATTCGAATATCGCTGCCTCTCTCGATGGCTGTGACGCAGGTGATGATCGTCGAGTCCGACGGCCAACTGTTTGGGGTCCCGATGGATAACGTAGTCGAGACCGTTCGCGTCCCCAGGAGCGACCTCCGCGCCATCAAGCAGAGCCTCACGGCCGTCCTGCGCGGGCGCATCGTGCCATTGAAGGCTCTCAACACTCTGTTGGGAATCTCCGCTGGCCCTCGAGCAAATTCTGACGATGAGCTGGCTGTACTGCTGGTTCAGGCGGGCGGCGAAGTTCTGGGTCTTCTGGTCGACGGCTTCAACGAGACCATCGGCCTCATTCAAAAACCGCTCAGCGGCTTTCTATCTGGCTTGTCCGCCTATTCGGGTTCGGCCTTGATGGGCGACGGTTCTGTGCTCATGATTCTGAACATTCGGGAGATCGTCTGATGCCCATCGAATTCAAGAGAAGCAGTGCTGTGTTTCGCGATGTTGTTAGCGTGGAAGAAGCCGAGGGGCTGCTCGAATGGTTGCAGCGGAAGCCGGGCGCAAAGGTGGATCTGGCCAGTTGCAGCCATCTGCATACCGCCAACCTGCAAGTGTTAATGACGGCCAGGCCCAGGTTATCCGGTTGGCCGGAAAACGCTCAACTGCGCGCATGGCTGGAGACCGCGCTGAATCCCGGGGCTTGAGGAGATTCCTTACGTGCACTGTGAACCTTTCCTTCCGGCTGCGGGCGCAAAGCTGCTTGAAGAGGAGAAAATCGAAGGGTTCGGGTTGCTCCCCTGTTTTCTCGCGTTCCTCGTTGCATAGCGCCCGAATTCAATCAGCCACGGGCTGTGGAATCATAGACTTACGACCTTATCCCCGACTTCTTGACGCACTCTCAGGTGTGTGCTCTCGCTGTGCATAATCCAGGTGGCAGCATGCCAGATCAAATCCCGAATAATAAAAGGGTAGGTCTTGATTACAGATGTTTCTGCGATTCTCCTACGTCATTTCAATCACTTACAAACGAAAAAAATCCCAAAAATAGCGAAATGACCTGGCGAACTGCGAAAGTCGGGCAGTTGAGGTACAGACTTCCGATTAGCCGAACTCGACGCCGCCAGTCTTTTGTCTACAACTTTTGTGGGCTATTCGCCTCTTAGGAGTTTGTCCCTTCCCCAATTCGCGCCCTTTGACAGTTGGTCTAAGTGTAATTTCTACAAGAGGTTAGGCATTTTTGAACAAGATGCGAGCACAATTTACACACGTCGCGAAATAGTTGCCTGCCTTTTACATTCGTTTCGAATTCTCATTGACAGGTCTTGTTCTGCGTCCATAGTATGTGTACTGTTTTATACAGACATTCATTGAATTGTCTGCATGAAGGTCTAAAGTTCGAGACCTAAGTGGAGACGTCGACCGGAAGCTCGCAGCCTGTGTGAGAACGCAAGAGGGCCCGTCAGCTTCTCCCCGCGCACCTGAGGCGGGCCTCGCCTCGGATGTGGTTGAGGCATATACCTCCTCAGCCGCCGAAGCAGGCAAGAGATGTTGTCGAGCTCCTGTTGCGCTCTTAGTATCTTATCACTCGGATCGGGACATTTTGTTCGCCCAGACCGAGGTGATTGGAGGCAAATACGAATTTGCCCTGCGCCTGTATTGGTGCCCACTCAGATAGGCCAACGCACCCAACTTCCACATAGATAGGGCGCAGCGGCAGTATGCTGGCTGAAACCACAACTGAAATTAGCCTACGAGGAATGAGCCGCGGAAAAGTCTCACGATCATCTTTGTCCACGGCCGAAATCTGAAATCGAAGTAAATACCGGAGGCCAAACTGATGAGGGCTTTTTCCTACTCCGTATTGATTCTTGCGACATTCGCGACATCTGCGTTCGCAAACGTCATCGTCAATAGTCCGGCAAATGGTGCCCAAGTTGGATCACCATTCGCCCTTTCCGCTAACGCCGCAAACTGCTCGTCTCAAAACATTGCTGCCATGGGCTATTCGCTCGACAACAGCTCTGATACAACCATTGTGAAGGGTACATCTGTGCAGGCCCAAGTCGTCTCTGCAACCGGAGCGCACACCCTGCATGTCAAGGCATGGGGTAATGCGGGTTCTGCATGCGTCACCGATGTCGCCATCACAGTCGGACCCACCGCTCCTACTTCCGTTATTCCATTTGATGCAATCAGTGTCGGCGGTATACAGATCTTGAGCGACTGGGTCGCACAACATGACACCGGGTCTGCCGGTAGTTCGAGTGGGTCGATGAGCCTCGTCAACTCGCCTTCACGCAGTGGGAGCGCACGCAAGTTTGTGAGCAACTACACGGTCTATGGCGACCAACGTTTTGACGTGTCCTTCGGAGACGATACGACCTCCACTAACTTCTTCTATGACGCCTGGGTCTACCTGCCATACCCCTCCACTTCCATCGGCAATGTGGAAATGGATTTGAATCAGGTAATGCCCAATGGCCAGACTGTGATCTTCGGATTCCAGTGCGATGGCTGGTCACGCACATGGGATTACACCGCCAATAAGGGAACTCCTGAAAAGCCCGTAGACACATGGCTGCACTCCAAAGCAGGGTGCAACCCGCGCCAGTGGAGTACAAACACCTGGCATCACGTTCAGGTCAGTTATTCCCGCGATGACTCCGGCAATGTCACCTACCAGTCTGTGTGGCTTGACGGCGCCGAATCGAGTCTGAACGTGACTGTGCCGTCTGCCTTCGCGCTCGGGTGGGCCCCGACGCTGCTGACCAACTTTCAACTGGATGGCTCTGCGGCCACGAGCGGGACCGCCACCGCGTACCTGGACGATCTGACCATCTATCGCTGGTGAAGGAATAAGACGTCCCTTGTAATTTCGTCAGTAGTGGCTGGAACCGCGTTACATCAAGAGGCGGCTGGACGGGTCTACGGCCTGTCCAGCTTCGCCGGATCACCGGCTGCATTCTTCGCAAGCCATGCCCTCGCGGTTGTCCCTTTGATTTGCCGCGAACGACAACTCCTTCTGAGCGTGATACAGGACTTCCCTTTTTACCTCCTCGATCGGCATTGGAGGTATCACCGTCATCCCACCGACCAAATTGCTCAGAGCCAGATAGGACTGACGATTGGAATGGAGAAACTCGAGAGGGTACTCAGGCTTTCGCGCGCGAGCCTTCACCGGATCAGCATCCAGCAAATAGCTGATTCGAGGCTTGGGAACGATCTTCATGATCAGCCGGACATACGCTCGAATAGCTAGATTCCGCAATGTCAGGTTGGCAAGTTCGTCATAGATATATCGGTCAAAAATAACAAGATCTGCCTCAGAGCGTAGTGCTTTCTCCATCGCCAGCCGGACCGAGATAGCATCTAAGAAGTAAAGGAACAACCGCACCCCGGTCATGAGCCATGACCTGACGTTCTTGTCTCGTCGGTTGATCGGCGCGGAAGGAGTTCCAACTCCTTTGTCGCCCTTAAATATGCTGTGCCCGGTCGCTTCCCGGAGTCGGGTCAACCTCGCAACGTCATCCCAGAACGTGATCAACTGAACCCGCTGACCATCCTCTTTCAGGCGCACGCAAAGAGCTTCGATCTGAGTGCTTTTTCCGGCGCCATCGATACCGGAGAAACTTACAAAGTTAGGTCGGCTTTTCTTTCCGAGTGCACGCATCGCTATGCTCCACGGTTCCGCTATATGTCAGTTTGGCCGGCTGGGGCTACCACGGGAGAGTGCCACGACAGTTCCGATGGCAACGGCGGCGCCCACGACCACACCGACCCGGATCAGGATGGAACGCGCTCGCCGCTGTTTTGCCGGCGCAATCACTGCTCCGGCAGGCCTCGAGGCCGCAACACCGGTGGTCTTTCCATAGGGAGCTGCAGCTGTTCCGACCGGTTTCTGGGCGCCGTTTTGCTGTTGTTCCGAGCCGGACTGCGAAGTGCCGGACTGTCCACTCTGATCGGCCGTTTGCCAGCGCACAGGCTCCGAACTGTCAGGATACGTTGCCTCAGCCTGGCTTGTGTCTGCGCCCGGCTTCTTGGCTCGACTATCAGAATCTTGCGACTGATCCTGGGCGGAGGACCCGCTTTGCGACTGCTGGACGTGGAGTACTTGTTGCGGCGGTGCTGAGGCCGCTTCCGCTAACGGCACCGCCAAAAACATCACGAAAACGCCAGCGATCTGTCTTCTTAACCAACAACTCGAGATTCTCATTCATTCCCCCAAATCCGGTCATACTTCGCGCCTCAGAATGACCATCCCAAAGCGGTTACGCTGCATTCTCAGAAGTCAGATATGAGCTGCCAGGCCCACATAGGTGCGAAGACGCATCTACCGGAAGTCGACGGAAGCTGTTTATCGCATCAGCATTCGTATCAAACATTTCGAAGATACGGTCTGCTCCAGTGAGTTCCAAAGCCGCTCTTGCTCCCGCAGCGACTTCCGCAAGCTTGACGTCGCCATTCCGCTTCATGGCTTCCTCCAGGCAACATAGCAGCAGGTGGACACCGGACCTGTCCATCTGGCGTACCTTGGAACAGTCGAGCACGATACAAGGGCGGTCATTATCCATGCAACTCTTCAATTCGCTAAAAAAGAGCCGCCCTTGTTTCACATTCAATGTTTCCGGCAACTGCTCTACCGCAACAGCGCTTGCTTGAAGTGTCATATCCACACCCTCCCTCAGGTTCCGTGCATTGCTCCGTGTTTAAAGGCAAACATCATCGATTTCCGCTAAAGACGAGCAATTGCCCCTTCCAGGGCATCTACCAGCGCGTCCTGGTTATCCGGGATTCTGCAATAGGCGCGCGAGCTCCGCCTCGGGATTACGCACAACGCGTGCCAACATGTTTCTTCCATATCGAAAAAGAGTCAGCAGGTTGGTGTTGTACCAGCAGCACTCTGTCATACGAGGCGATAGACCGCACAGAAAACGAAGTTTCTTCAGGCTGCCTGGCGATGCGAGCATTGCTGCTACCAACCGATGATTGCCATCCAGGACCGTTAGAGGGTCGCATTCGCTAACACCGATGAGGATCACAGCACCAAATCCTGATTCCTCGTGGACAAGCTGATCGCCAATCGCCGCCACCTTCGCCAGGAATGGGGCGTCGACCCTGTGTTGACGCGTGTGCATAGCTTCGGCAATTTCTGTAATCGAGAAATTACCACGGGCAAGCTTTCGCCATTGGGCCCGTGGAAATGCCCTGATCTGGCCGAGGTCCGCTTCGTCGATTTCCACTTCATACCATTCCGTCCCGGTAGGAATCTCCTTCCACAAGGCAAGGTGGCGAATGAAGAGCAGAGCTCGCCGTTTTGCATTTTCGCCGGCATTGTCGAGATTTGGAGCGCTTACAACTTCGCGCAGACTTTCATGGTACTCGCGAAATTCCGGAGAGTGAAAGTCACTCTTCAGAAACTCCGCAATGACCTCATCTTCCGACACGCGCCGAATCAACCTGGCGGGCCGACGGTTTTCAGACAGTAGCAGTTTTCCTGGATTGGTTAGCGCATCAATAAGGAACGGTAGCGCCACACAAATGAGCAGAACGGTCATTAAGACCAGTTGTACAAGGATGACTTCGCGCAAAGAGGAATGGAAGCGGCAGATGGCTACGATCACCAGACCGCTGAACGCCAACTGTACCCAACTTGTATTCGCAATCTTGTAGGACATCTCGAAAGTGATAATCACGACGCTGAGCGAGAAGATGATTGTCGTAAAGGCGTACAGCGCCAGAAGATACGAAAGGTTGTACTTCCCAATTATCTCGAATCCAGATCCGAAAAACCTTGTCCAGGTCCCGGCAGGTGCGACTCCCAGACCGAGGGCCAAGACGGAACCGGTACCCAACACAAGCAACAGCGCGGTTGCGATGACCCTGAGATCCTTTCTCTCTTCATCGCGCGTGCCCGCCACAAGCGGAAACATGCTGTTCACGACGGCTGAAGAAAAGGCAAAGATCACTCTGCCAACCATCGCCACGGCCGCATAGACTCCAGCTTCTCTTGCAAGGAAAAAGTGCTTCACCAGCACAATGTCACAGTTGTTGATAAGGACCTGGCCGGAGAAGAAGACCATTGCCTGGGATGTTTCGCGAAGGGCGTACGAAAAGCGAAGAGGGTTCGGAACCCGGCCCGCCAGTTTGGGCGCGGCACTAAGATAGGCCACCACGACTGCTGCTGCATTGGCCGCGATCACTCCCTCGACGCCCAGGCCTAGCAGGATCAAAAGGACCGATCCGCCGAGTCGAAACACGCCCTCGACGACGAGATTGATGGCAAGACGACGAAAACCGTAAGTGCCCTGAATGTAGCCCCGCCGGCTTCCCAAGGGAACGTAGAAGGCTGCGCCTATTGCGAGGAGTGCGACGAGAACGGGACCAGGCAGATTTAGATAGTCCGCAATCGCTCTCTGGAACGTCAGCAATATGAGCGCAACGAGGATCCCGCACCCCCATGCGCCTCGATGGAAACCTCGATAAACCGCAGCCTTCTCCTCCGGAGAGCTCTGTTGTGCCACCATCTTCGCGGAAATGATTTGAAAGGCGAGCGTCACCGCAGATATCAGGGTGAGGATCGTGTAGACAACCGTGGCCTGACCGAAGCCCTTGGGGCCGAGGAATCGCGCAACTACAATGTTGTAGACGAGGTTGATTGCGGTCGTCAGGCCCGAGCCCGCGAGCAATACAACACTTCCCGAGACAATGCGGGCCTGCAGCGTTTTCGTCTTTTGGGTCAAACCATTCACCACACCCTCGAAGCTCCGGTTCACGATGCAAGAACAAATCTGCATCAAGCTGGAGATGTAGCTTTATTCGCGGCGACAGTTAGTACGATGCAAAAATGCGCGATCTGGCTGCTCAGAATCTGTGAGTGATGAAGTTTTCTTCTACATTTGTGACAACCCGGCAGATGCCCAGAGCCTCTAATAGAGAGGACAATGTTGAATAGTGCAAGAGCTGCATTCCTTTTCCTTCTCCTGCTGCCCCACGGATGCTTTGGTCCCGGGCCGGGCAATGCGCCGCGATTGAAACATAGGGCCACGGGGAACTCACCGGAAACAATTGCCTTGTACGAAGCCTGGTTCGGACACCCTAAGCACATCTCCGTCGGCTATTCCTCGCAGGATCCCGCTGCGATAAGCAGTCAGATTCGCCACGCGAAAGCCGTGGGAATTTCGGCGTTTGTGGTGGACTGGTACGGGGACCGGGAGCCGTTCATCGATCGCAGCTACGCCTTGATGCAGACTGCGGCTGCCAATGAGAGGTTCCAGGTTGCGATGATGTATGACGAAACCCGCGAGGAAGATGGGGCGACCGACGAAGCTCTCGCGGATTTCACGATGTTCCATGACACCTACCTTTCCTCAAGGGCACCGGGGCATCAGGCATATCTCACCTACGAAGGCCGCCCTGTGATCTTCATCTTTCCAACAGGGAAGCACACCGACTGGAACAGGGTCCGTACCCTGGTAAACAAATGGAGCGTTCCGCCGTTACTGGTCTATGAAAACCTGCCCGGCCAGTATGCGGACGCCTTCGATGGCTTTTACGCGTGGGTAAACCCTGGAGAAAAGGGATGGGCGGCAGACGGAAGCAACTGGGGAGAGCAATATCTGAGTGATTTCTATCAATCGATGCAGTCAAAGTATGCCGACAAGATTGTTGTAGGGGGCGCGTGGGCCAGCTTCGATGACGGCAAGGCCTCCTGGGGGCTTAACCGTCATATATCTGCGCGGTGCGGCCAGACCTTCACCGACACCCTTAACTTCTGGCATAAGTACTTCCCTCCTGATGATCCTCCACCCTTCGTGATGATCGAGACATGGAATGACCACGAAGAGGGCACGGCGATTGAGGACGGAATTCCAACCTGCGGTTCCGGAGCGCAGGAACGCCCACCGACTTCTCCCGCGGGGAAGTCCCCGGCGTTGCAGGAAAGACAATAGAGAAGGGAAGAGTCAGGAGGGCTCCGCCAGTTCGAGCTGAGGGTCTGAAAGGGTCGGTTCAGGAGACGCATCGATGCCCGGACCGCGTTGACCTCATCCCGAACGTTCGCCTTCTTGAACTTGTTCTACCTGGTGATTAAGAGTCCCGATCTCTACGCCGCCTCGATTCCTTCCTGGTTCTGATCGCTGCTGGCTTGCATTGGGATCACGCCGAATTGAGGCGCGATCTTGGCTGGAGAACGGTGGACCGTGTCAATGATCGAAAGGGGCCGGCTACGCACCTCGTCGTACACGCGTCCAAGATATTCGCCCAGCACACCCAGGCATAGAAGCAGAAGACCTCCAACGAAAAATACCGCAGCCGTCACACCGAATCCCGCCGTTTCCACTGTGCTCTTCGAAAAAAGCATACAGAACGCCAGAACCGCAGACATGAAGCTTGCGAGGAAGAATAGCGCGAAACTGAGCCGCAAAGGTTTGTAGCTGAAGCTCGTAATCGCATCCATCGCGTACTTGATCCGGCTCAAGAACGAGAGTTTGCCGTCGCCGGCCGCCCGGTCCTGCCGATCGTAGAACACCACTGTGTTCCGATAACCGACCCAGGCTCGCAGCCCTGGCAAGTACCGGTTCTTCTCTCCCATGGCATTGACCGAATCAACGGCTTTTCGATCCATGAGACTAAAGACCCCAGCGTTAAGAGGTATCGGGTAGTCGGAGAGAGCGCCCAAAACACGATAGAAGAGAGGAAAGAGCCTAGCCAGGATCTTGCGTCGTTCCTGCCGGCTCCTTCTTACCGCGACTACAACCTCAGCGCCGTCCCGCCAGGCATCGATCAGTTTCGGCAGAACCTCCGGCGGATCCTGGAAATCCCCATCCATTAGGATCACCGCGTTACCCCGCGCCGTCTGAATGCCGGCCGAGATCGCGCCCATGTGGCCCCAATTGCGGGAGAGTTCAACCACCACAATATGTGAGTCCATGGCCTGCAGTCCTCTCAGCAACTCGAGAGAGAAATCTGTGGAACCATCGTTTACATACACTACTTCCCATCCTGTGTGAGCGCTCTCCAAGGCGATTGTCACAGCCTCATGGAACCTCACAATCAGTTCCTCTTCGTTATAAATAGGTACGACGACAGAGATCATATTCGACTCCTAAAATTCCGAGTTGGGCCTTCATCAAAAAGTCCTTTGTCTTTTTCGTTCGTTGTTACCCCGAAACAGCAGGTACCATCACCTCCGAATTCGAGATATTGCATCATTCGGGCGCTGCCTGGAAAACTCGTACTCTCCACCGCACTTCGGCAGGTGTTAAGACTATGACGTATCGAGCGCTCAGATGCTGTATCGTTTTGACCCTTTCATGATCAAGGACCTTCACGTCGTATTCAACCTTGTCTGTGAGCTCTATGGACAGTCCCTCCGGCGAGTAGAAAACTATCTGAAGATCGTGCGCACGATCCTGGTAATGCGTACGGATCCCCAGATTGACTTGCTGCTGGATTGTGTCCGTGAGCTTGTCTCTGGCAGTTCCCACGAAATCCGGGTCGAGCAGATCCGCTCGATTCTGCTCAAACGCGGCTCTCAAACTCTGCCAGGACTGCAGATAATCACGAATCGCTGCTGTCCCGGTCTGCTCTGGCAGGGGCCGCGGACCTTGCAGATTCGGTGGTTCCACGCGCACTGCGGCTTGAGCGGACGCGATTCCCGACGTAGCGGTGAAGAATGCGCAAAGGATCAGGAGAGACTTTAACATAGCTACTTCTCCCAACGAATCTGATTCCCCAGGACAACTCCGCTTGCGACGGAGATCGTTGCTCCGTTATGGCTGGCCATTTGCACCTCCGCAATTCCATGCTTGAGAGGTACGTCTACCGTCGACTGGCCGCCGTTGTAAGCTTCAGTGAAGGTTACGATCGTTCCGTCTGGCACCGCATTGCCGTTACAATCGCGCACCGGATCGGTTACCAACTGAACCTGCTGGCCCGACTGCCGGGCGTTCATCTTCAACCCACACGGATCACCCGGAACCTGCCCTACGACGCGTGCGCTGGAGATTTCACCAATTCGAGCCACAAATCTATCCATGCCTTGTCGGGCCGTGGAGTCCATTCCGGCCCAGGCAGCCCCCTCGCGGGTGACCACTACGCGCTTCTGCACAGTGCCGGACGGATTCGACAGTTCAAAGGACACTGGTGTCGGGGCGGCAATCAAATTGTGATAGGCATCGAAGACATACACGGCACCGGTGATGCCGTCATGCAGACCGACTGGAAGACGAGAAGGTTTTGCGAGAAAACTCAGGTCCGCAGGTTTACTTGCAGGCACAACATCGAATGAGTCGCTCTCTGTGGACGAGTCTCCCGCAAAGACGACCAGGTAGTGGCCGGCATTGTATAGCGACCCAGCAGGAAAGAACGTCGCCTCTCCCAGTTGCACATTGCGCTTCAATACCTGCCCGAGACCAATAATGTACAGCGTCGCCTTCCCGCTTCCTGTGCTCTGGATTGTGAACGCGTTGCCAGCTTCGACGGTTTTGGGCAAGCTCATGCTCCCGTCCTGCGCAAAAGCCAACTGCATCATGGCCACGGCCATGCCGCTGAGCAGGAATGCCAATCTGGTTCTCACTGGGTCCCTCCTGAGCTGTATGTCGCAATCACCGTTCGCTGACTGCTGACGTTCCTCGCGAGATCCTCAGGAATATGGATTTCAAACGGTACCGGGTTCTGTGGCAAGAGCGCGCGGTCTATATACTCGTCTGCGACCCAGACCACTTGGCCCGTCTTGTCGTAAAAAGTTCCAAGAACATGCGCGACGTTCACGATCTGGCCGCTTTGATTAATGAGCTGCCCAGTCAACGAGGCTCCCGGAGCAGGATGCAACTGCTCGTTTTCGATCTCGATCACGGGGTCCGCGGAGGCTGCAATAAGGGCTGACAGTGGCGCCATACGGATGCTGCCGACTTCAGACAACGCCACATTGGGAAACTTGATGAGAAACGGAGTGACTTGCTTCGGCAGCAGAAGGTGGGAGATTTTGTCAAAGCTGTCTTCGGTCGCAATCGGCGATTGGCTTTTTGACAGCAAGGTCGCGGTAACCGACACGTAGGCGGGCACGACGTCTTCGTTTAGAAGTTCGCCGAGGATCACCACCCCGTCAGCCCGTTCCACAGGGTGCATGTCCACAATACGCACATGAGGCGCTTCCACATCCTGAGCTCCCCAGTCATCTCCCGGGCCGCGGTAGATCACATCCCACCGCAGATAATTTACGGGAATGACCTGTGGCGGCACTATAGGCTCCCTGGCGATAGGCCACTCTGGTTCCCAGCGATCTCCATTTCTTATTACGTGCAAGTCGCGTGTGCTCACGGAGGCGCCAACCACGGTAGACCAATGCAACTTGAGCTCAATCTCAGCTTCATCGGCGGAGGCATGGAGCGGCAGCACTTCGAAGTTCTCCACCGTCGCGTAGGTGCGAAGGCTGGGGTAGTATCCGGTCAAGTCATGCACAAACTCAGGCTGGGTAAACTGAGCCTTGTTGGCAAGACTGGCATACGCCTTTCCCCAGGCTTGCATGCGGATTTCGTCACCCAGGTTCGCAACAGCTGCCTCGGGCGTTGAAGACGAGCGCAACAGGCTCGCCCCCCCGGCATAGGCGACTGCAGATGGCACCGGCCACACTGTTCCTATCACTACGAGTGCCACGGTGGCAGCAGCAAGAAGCGCGGCGAGTAGACGTCCATTGCTCACGAGACTAACCTCCCCTGCTTGAGATTCTCATCGGTGGCGAAGCGTTGGTCCGCTGGGCGTTCGTGCCGTCTCTTCTCTGGAATAAGAATCACCAGTATCGCCAGGATGCTGCTGCCAAATGGGAGGATGCCCCACATGAGGCCTTCCCAGTGGGGAGGGATTTGAGGCGCGTTTACCGGCATAGCCGGCGGTACCCCGTCTTTGCTCCACACGGTGATGGTCTTGTCTTCAAGACTGTCCACTTGGCGCCAGCCGGCAAAAGACAGCAGCGGGTCATAATAGTGATCCCGGACAAAGACCCATTTCAGTCCATAATGGTCTGCGTGTTTCAGCATTGCGCGGAGCGCGTCGAGACCCGGCTCGCCGAAATATTTCGAACTGGTGAGCGCACCCGCGCCGTAACGAGTGAGTTCCGGCAGCATCCGCCCGGAATTCCATTCGCCATCAACGCTGCTCGCGTCCGTCATCATTGCCAGCCGCGCAATTTTATTGCCGAATCCCAGGGTGAGGTAGCGATACTGATCGTGACCGTCACGATTGAGCCACGTGGCGACCGAATCGACCTTGAAATCCTCGGCATCCGTCGGTCGATAGGTTGCCCATCCCACTGCCAGTGCACAGCTGAGAGCTGCTACCGTGGTCAAACCGACAACCGCCCACATTCGATATCGATCGACGAGTTCCGCGACCAAAAGCCCCACAAACGGGAGGGCGAGCAAAGTTGCCCAATAGCTGAAACGCTCCATGGTCAGCACATCGAAGGCACGTCCCAGCAGAAGATGGCCCACAGGGGTCGTCCCTCCGAGTCCCACCAGAAATGCCACCCAGAAGCCAAGCAGCAAGGGACGGAGCCGAACGGCCATGGAACCGCGTAGAAAGATGAAGGGCAGCGCCAGAATCAATGCTCCATAAGGAACGATGAAGTAGTTGAGGCCCCACTGAGGACTCAGTATGTAATTTGCCCGGCTGGGGTGTGGGATGGGAGTTTGCGTGACGGGATAATGAATCAATGCGATCCAAAATGGAAGAAGCACGACTGCAATCGCAACGCCCACCACTACGGCGATAGCGACGGTGCGACCTACAAAGGCCGGCGTCGAAATCCGCTCGCCATCCTGACGATCAAGAAGCGCCAGCGCCAGCACGGGCACTGCAAAGAAGATTGACCCAAAGAGCAGCGTGGCGTGGTGAGCGGCAGCAGCGGCAGTGAAAAGCACGCTCGCCTTGAGAAAAGATCGCCACTTGCCATGCCGGACCCACTCGAACAGAAACGGAAGAGCGTTCAAATAAATTGGCGCCGCAGACGTGGTGCCCAACTGCCCTGCGGAATAAACCAGGAAGCTTTCCGAACCGAGAAAAATACTCGCCAGAGCGGCAATCGATGCGGCGCGCGGGCTGACCCAAAGCAAGGAAAACCGATAAACGCCCACGACGAGGAGCATGATGGCAGCAAGCTGTACCGCCATATACGCCATGTCCAAACCGAGGATCCGAGACACCAACGCCACCCACTGCTGCGGCAGGGGAGGGTATGTGGTCTGGGAAAAGCCCGCATACCACTTCGAATTCCATGGATCGAACCAATGGTTGACATAATGGGAAGCAAAGAAAATATGGAAGTTCGTGTCGTACGATTTCAGAGGCAGCTTCATGAGCAGAAGCGGCAGGTGAACCACGACAACCGCCATCAGAACGAGGCTTATCGGTATGGGCCGTGGTGACGGTGCGATCGACTCAGAGTTCTGCACAATTGCCTCTCGAAAAAGTCGTAGGATTCAAGCAACGCACTCTTCGCAACTCCTTCTCTCATATGTTGCCTATCCGGTTAACGCCCACCCCTGCTGCTGCCAGGGATAAAAAACAACAAAACTCTCACAAAACCACAATTTGTAAGGGCTTTGGGCAACCGGATAGGGATGTTTCATACCTTCATACCCTTGCGTACATCATTTGATTCTGCAATCAGCCGTACTGTTGCTCCTTGGGCAAGATCGCTTTACGGGTAACGTTGTTTCGTGGTCCTTGCATGGTTTGCGGGCGTGTGGGGCTCACTGCGCACGTAGGATGGTAAACCGAGTGGGGAACCGGCCGTTGGCCGAAAAAACACAGCGTATTCGCTCCCCAATGAACTCGCGTAGAAAGTGACCTTACTTCTATAAAGGATGTGAAGGCCCAGACGGGCGTCTCCAGGACGTGCAAGGACGCGATCCCTGTAAGAGTGGATGGATTTGGAATGCTTTTGGCGCGTCTGGACGATTGTTGAATCGGCCGGGAGAAAACTCATGAAGACAGCTCCTTCTTTTCGCTTTTGAAACTGCCGTGGGACTGAACAATTACGCGGGAATCGAACTGCTCAAATAAATGCAACCTGTTTCGGACATCTGGCGGCAAGAACCGCCGAGAGTCTACGGAAAGATCCCCGGGCACTCCGTGCAGACGATCGTGACGAAAGCCTCTCAAGCAAAGTCCTATCCGCTACGTTGATCCAGGATGGGCGCTGACGCTCCTGGATGGTTGGGGGACATTCGGTCCAGCCGGGGCAGGCTTTCCATAACCCTCAAGAAGAATCCCATACCGCTGCCCTTCGGATAGAAGGCATCGGCGGCGACGCCTGAAGGCACCCCATCTCCAGAGAACGCGCCACTCATGGCGATCGTCTGCACCGAGGGAAAGCGGCGGCGAACCACCGACAGCAGCTCGAAGCCATTCATTCCCGGCATGTTAAGGTCCGAGACAAGAATGTTTGGCAATTCCTTCTGCAACTCAACCAATGCGGAGAATCCGTCCCCGGCAGATCGCACAAGATAACCAATCTGAGCGAGTACAAGCGACATCGAGGTCCGAATCATAGGCTCATCGTCGACTACAAGAACTCCTGTTTTTGTGCCAGCCATATATCACCCCACGACGTGCTTTAGTGCTCACCGACAGGGTCAGTGTCGTATTAACCAAATCCTAAATCTGGCCAATATGGGACAGGTACGCCCGAAAATACACACCTGTGCGAGGTTGCACGGCGAGCTTTGCGCTAGCTCCCCTTCAAAAGGCCTAGAATCGCGCCCTTTTGTCGTGTCGAGCATATGCATACGGAGAGGCTTGCTTGTGGTCAATATCGCACAGGCTTGGAAAAGCCAGGAGCGTAAGGTTGGATGAAGCAGGTGTCTCAAACTTCTCACACGCCTCCGATTAGAGACTGCGCTGATGAACACACAGACATCGATTCCGATGTACGATCTGAACCCGCCATTGTGAGCCCTACAATGGTGGTCAAGATGAGATTGCCTGCGTGATGCGCATTTGTTCGTCGGACGCGTAGTGTCGTTTAGCATCTACTGGAACTGCGCCGGGAGCCACTAGTGTACTTGCAGCCAGCATCGACAGCGTTTTCCGAATCAAAAAACCCAACGCGGCTTCGCGCTGGTGACTTTTTGATTGCTAGACCTGAATTCCTGAAGATTGCATCGGTGTTAGTACTGGTCGCACTGGCCTGCGGCGTCGACGCACAGACTTACAATGTGGGGCCTGACGCTTCAAAGAGCCCCCAGGCCCAAACCAATCAAACGCAGTCTCCTGACCAACCACTGGGTTGGGGATCGAATATTCAAAATGCGCGCCTTGCGCGCGCTGCGCAATTGGCCTTGCAGCACGGTGACCACGCGCTCGCGTTTGACTATGCGCGACGTGCTGCACAAGCAGCTCCAAATGATCCGCAGTTATGGTTCCTGCTCGGCTACGCGGCGCGGCTGAATGCGAAGCTTCAGGAATCAGTAGACGCTTACAGTCGAGGTCTTCGCCTTAGCCCTTCAACACTCGAAGGACTCTCTGGTCTTGCGCAGACCTACAGTCTGATGGGGCGAACCGAAGACGCCGAGCGCCTTCTCAAACAGGTGATTGCGTCTGACCCGAAGCGCAGAGATGACGCGCTATTGCTCGGGGATCTTTACATGAGATCGGCAGACTACACCGACGCACTCGATTGGCTGGGCAGAGCGGAACGGATCCAGCCTGACGCGCGGTCGGAGTTGCTGATGGCGATCTCGTACCAGCACCTGAAGCAAATGGATCTGGCAAACCGCTATCTCGAGTTGGCCAAACGACGCGCCCCGGACAACCCGGACGTTCAGCGATCGATGGCGGGATTTTACCGCGAGGTCGGGAACTATTCACAAGCCATTGCCGCACTCAAGTCAATCCGCAGCCCGAAACCGGACGTAGCGGCTGAGCTCGCGTACACCTACCAGCTCGATGGCAAGCTGGATGATTCCGCCAAGCTATACGCGCAAACCGCCAATGCTGTGCCGAAGGACTTGGGCTTGCAACTCTCCGCGGCGCAGGCCGAGGTTGCGGTGGGTTCCATGGAGAAGGCGATCCCATTTCTCCAGCGCGCCGCAGGAATCGATGCCAACTACTATCGGTTGCACGCGATCCGCGGAGAGATTGCGAAGCTCCAGGAGCTCAACCAGGATGCCGTGCGGGAATACAGTGCCTCCGTAGCTAACCTGCCCGCAGAACCGGCCGAGGGACCGCTCTATGGCATTCAGCTGCACATGGATCTGATGGAGGTTTACAAGGACCTGGCGGACGAAAGTGCTGCCCATCATCAGCTCGAGACAGCGCAAGCCGAAATCAATGGGCTGGGCGATCAGGTCTCCGGTAGAGCACAGTTCCTGCGCCTGAGAGCTCTGATCAAGATGGACGCCGGTGACCTCGACGCTGCGCTGGGCGACATCAAGGAAGCGCTGTCAATCAATGCCCATGATCGCGATGATTTGCAGCTCAATGGAGATATCCTGATGAAACTCGGCCGCACCGAGGATGCGATTGCGGTTTATAAGCAAATTCTCACGACAGATTCGGTCAACCGGTATGCGCTTACCTCCCTCGGGTATGCCGCGCGCGCAGCGGGGCGCGACCAGGATGCGGAAAGGTATTTCTTGCGCCTGGCACAAGCGGATCCTTCGTCGTACGTACCGTATCTTGCACTTGGGGATCTCTACACCGCTCGTCGCGAGTTCACAAAAGCTGAAGACTCTTACAGCAAGGGGTATGCACTGGCTCCGCGGAAAGCCCTGATTCTGGCGGGGGGGATGAATGCCGCAATTGAGGCGCATAACCTGAGTCTGGCTGGAACGTGGCTGAGTCGCGTCACAAACGAAATGGAAAAGGAGCCTCAAGTCCTTCGGGAAAAGGAGAGATACCTGAGCTTCAAGGGCGAATATCAGGAATCTGCTGAGGTCGGCCGGGAAGCAATAAAGGTGCTGCCCCGGGACAGGGATGTGGTTGTCTATCTTGGTTACGATCTGCTCCATCTCGCGAAGTACGATGATTTGCTTAAATTGACATCGGAGTATCTCAACATTTTCCCGAAAGAGCCTGACATTCCTTTGCTGGAAGGCTATGTGCACAAGCATCAAGGACTCAGCGAGCAGGCGCGGCAAGACTTCACTGAAACACTGGATCGGGATCCGGAGGTGGTCACGGCATACGTGAACCGAGGCTACATGCTGAACGACCTTCACCAGGCTCAGCCGGCCGCAGAGGACTTCGAATCAGCCCTCAAGAGAGAGCCAAACGACGGCGAGGCGCACCTGGGACTCGCCTATGCGAACCTTGACCTGCATAAACCGCAGGCAGCCCTGCGGCAAGCGGAACTGGCAGAACGGACGCTGGGCGATTCAAGGGATATTCACATGATTCGCGCCACCGCTTATGGGCGACAAAACATGCTGATCGAAGCCGCCAGTGAGTATAGGGCTGCCTTGAAGTTCACTCCCAACGATGGCGCGTTGCATCTCGGGCTTGGGAATACGTTGTTTGCAGAACGTCAGTACCACGATGCGATCGACGAGCTGCAAATAGCGGTGAAAGATTCCCCCGACAACGCAAATGTCTATGCATTGCTTGCTCGCTCCTATGCGAACCTGCAAGATCGAGATCAAACACTGCGATACGTGCAAGTGGCAGAGCAACATGCCCAACAAGCGCCAACTGCTGCAAACAATTTGGAATCAGGGCAAAGCGAAATCTACGTCTCCACGGGAGAGGCTTTGAGCACTCTCGGAGACCACGGGGCCGCAATGGAGCGCTTTCGGAAAGCGCTCGCAGCAACGGACAGCGATCGCGTAAGCGTACGTTTGGCGATCGCCCAGCTCATGGCACAGCAGGGCCATTCAGAGGATGCGGAAAGGCAGATTGCGTTGGCCCAGATGGAAGGTGAGACAGGGGAGACGGCGCCACCAAGCGGTAACGAGTTCATCGCGGCGGCGGACGTATTTCGGTCTATGCATGATTACGGACTATCGCAGGCGTACCTTCAACGCGCCAAGGCGGCAGGGGCGCCAGATGCAGAGGTGCGGATTGGATTGGCCAACAACTATCTCGCACTGGGAGACACAGCCAGGGCTCAGGCCGAGCTCTCGGCGGTCAGCGCTGTTGCAGATAGCGCGCCTGATTACCAGTATCTGCTGGCCGAGGCCAATGTCTTTCGCCAGCAACACCACAACGCCCAGGCGCTCACTGCCTTTGCGCAGGCTTCCAACGCTGAAGGCGAAGATCAAACGGCCGAACAGGCTCTGCTCCAGGCGGGAGCGGACGAAGGATTGAGAGTCACACCCATGCTGAGCTTGCTCTCCAACTTTGCGGTTGAACCTATCTTTGAAGATACGACGGTTTATGTTCTGGACTCGAAGCTGGATGCGGCGTTTCCAGTGCCGAGTTCCGACACCGCTCTTCTTCCACCACCGCGTTCCTCCGTTGAGACACAATGGACCAACGCATACCATCTGCATCTTCACCATCTTCCCACCACCAGCGGTTTCTTCCAGGTGCGCAACGCGCGCGGGCAAATATCGGTGCCCAGCACGAACTCAATTGTCAGCCGCGATACGACGGATTACACGTTTAACGTGGGGTTGAATCCGACGGTCAATATAGGCAGCAACGTGTTGACGTTCAATAGCGGCGTTCAGGCAACAGTCCGGCGTGATTCCGGGTCTCCGGTTGCAATGAACCAGAACCTCTTTCGTGTGTTTACGTATATGTCGACGAGTTCATTTTTCAATGTGGTTTCGGTTAGTGGGTATGTCATTCGGGAAGCAGGTCCTTTTACTGAAAGCAATCTGCATTCGCGGGTCCTTACCGGTGCCATTGACTTCCGCGTCGGGGCACCATGGGGTAAGACTGCTCTGGTCACGGGATGGGGAGCCAACGATCAGCAGTTCTCGCCGGTAAACTACAAAGATTATTTGACCTCTTCCTATCTGGGCATCGAGCGCCGGTTTGGTGAGCGATTAAATCTCAGAGTTGTGGCAGAGGACCTGCGGGCATGGCGGGTAGTGGGGACGAACTCGGGAATTGCGCAGAATCTGCGCCCGGCTGGAACCGTTGATTTCACTCCAAACCGTAAATGGGACCTGCAGGTTTCGACAGCCTACTCCAGCACCAGAAGCTTCCACGCTTACGACGCGATCCAAAATGGCTTTTCTATTTCGTATGCGAGGCCGTTCCGCCGCAAATTCAATGACGATTCCGGAGCAGTTGTCCTGCAGTATCCGATTCGATTTTCAGCAGGCATACAACAGGAGACGTTTTTCAACTTTTCGGGTGGTCAAAATCAACAGTTCAGACCTTATGTGCAAATCAGTCTGTTTTGAAGGCGGAATCCGATGAGAATTTGTTTAGTTGCGACGTTCCCTCCCAGCGGCCGCCAGTTGAACGAGTATGCCTTTTATATAGCGCGGGAGCTACAGCGCAATCCAGACGTCGAATTGATTATTCTCGCCGACGAATTGACTGACTATGAGTTCGCAACCGACGAGAACGGCAATACGCTCAAAGCTCATCAACAGTCAGAGTTGCCGGGGTTCAACGTTATCCGCTGCTGGAAGTTCAACAGCCTTGCAACTCCGGTGCGCCTGTTAAACACCATTCGGCATTTGAAGCCCGATGTCGTTTGGTACAACCTCGTCTTCTCGAGCTTTGCAACGCCTGGGAATCCGTTTGCCGCATTCGCCGGGCTCTCGGCGCCTGCTCTGACGAGAGCCGCTGGCTTTTTCACGCATATCACCTTGCACCACATCGTGGAGCATGTCGATTTTGCCGCCGCCGGAGTGCGGCGAGAAAAGCTAATTCGAATGGGTAGTGACCTGGCTACGAAAACTTTACTTAAGGCGCATTCAGTTTCTGTTCTGCTTCCCAACTACCGCCGCACCCTGATTACAAAGTATTCCGCTCAAAACGTGCTGTTGAGTACACATGGAACATTTGCATCCATTCCCAGCCCTCCGGATTTTACGAAACGCGGCAATCCGGATTTGCGCGTTCTGGCGATCGGACACTGGGGAACCTATAAACGGTTGGAGACGCTGATGGAGGCATTTCCGGCTGTCTTGAAAGAAGTTCGGAATGCCAGGCTGATCGTGGCCGGCGCCAATCATCATACGAAAGCGGGATATTGGGAATCGATACGCGCGGCACAGCCTACAGGCTTGCCAATCGAGTTCCGCGGATACGTTCCGGAAGAAGCCATTCCGGAGCTTTTTCGAACGACCTCGGTCCTTGTTTTGCCCTACGACTCTGCCACGGGATCGAGCGGCCCCGCCCATCAAGCGTGTGAGTACGCAGTTCCCATTGTGTGCGCGGACATCGCCGACCTTCGCGAAATGGCAGCGAATGAAGATATGGCTGCCAACTTCTACAAAATAGGCGATGCGGCCGATCTCGCTGAGCAACTCATTGTCATTCTGAAGTCTCCGGAGCTACAACTTCGCATGGCGGAGTGCAACTTTGCGGCGGGAGTCCGGATGACCATGGCCAGCGTTGTCCGGAACTATCTTCGCTGGTTCGAACTCAACAAGTGCAAGAAAGCGATACGCAATGCAGAAGTTTTTCCAGGGCCGCTGCGTCTCTGGCTTCGCGCTCTATGGGCCAGCGAGGCTTCACCTCACTGGAGTTTGCAAACGGCTTTGTTAGCTCAGCGGAGAAATGGCATGGATGACCGCCTCTGCAACGATCCGGCGGAAGACTATGCTCATGTCGACAGTGTGGCGGATCCCTTTGCCTGGAGCCAGTCGAAAGCCCCAAGTCATCTTTCGAATGGCGACGGGGATCAGCCGAATCCAATGCGCAGCATCAACCTATGAATTGAGGCCTCGAATTGCCACATCCGGAAGTTCTACGGTAGCTCCGATAGCTAAGGCCATGGCAGAGATTTACGGCAGAAACTGCATGAGTGGTCATCATTCGTCCACGTTCTGACGCAGCTCTGTACTGCGGGCCGTGCCGGACAACCTGCCGGGGTTTCGATTCATCTAAACAAGGACGTGTCGAAGCGGATGGGTTTTGCCCACTCGGGCCGGTTGCCGGAAGAAGCTAAAGGTCCGGTCCAAAACAGCCGCTTCGATCCTGCATTAGTCTCAACTGGCGCGAGAGACTATGGAGCCCGGTGACTATATGTACCTGTTTAGTTGTGGTCCATTTGTCTGCCGAGCTTTTCAGACTAGCGTGCTCCCCTTAAGGGGATAGAAAGGAAAACACCGTGACAAAGGCGCGCGTTCGCAGATCTCTTCCCCGGATTCTTTCCTTGATGATTGCAGGCTTTTTGCTGCCCCTGCTGTTCACCGGATGTGGGGGTATCTCCACTGGTACTTCTGCCGCGCCAACAGTGGGCATTACCGCCAGCCCCACTTCGATTGTTGCGGGCAGTTCGTCCACTTTGACCGTGACCGCGGCGAATGCCACTCAGGTGACGGTGGCCGGAAGCGATGGCACCTCATATACCCTGCAGGCGAGCGGCGGAACGCAGGCAGTCAAGCCAACTGCGACGACCACTTACACAGCGACCGCAACCGGGGCGGGTGGAAATGTCTCAGCGCCTGCGACCGTGACGGTGACAGCGATAACGAATCCAGTGCCGACCGTCACCATCGTCGCGAACCCCACTTCAATTGTCTCGGGGAACTCATCCACGTTGACCGTGGTTGCGACAAATGCCACTCAAGTGATAGTAACCGGAACCGATACCAGCACATATACGCTGCAGCCGAGCGGCGGAACGCAGGCAGTGAGCCCAACCGTGACCACTACTTACACAGCAGCCGCGACCGGCGCTGGAGGCAACGCCTCGGCGAGTGCGACCGTGACGGTGACAGCGATAACGAAACCAGTGCCGACCGTCACCATCGGCGCGAACCCCACTTCAATTGTCTCGGGGAACTCATCCACGTTGACCGTGGTTGCGACAAATGCCACTCAAGTGACGGTAACCGGAACCGATGGAAACACGTATACTCTGCAGGCGAGCGGTGGAACGCAGGCAGTGAGCCCGACCGCGACCACTACTTACACAGCAGCCGCGACCGGCGCTGGAGGCAACGCCTCGGCGAGTGCGACGGTGACGGTGACGGCAACAAGCGGCGTTCAATCCATCGACCACGTCATCTTCATGCTGCAAGAGAACCATACGTTCGACAATTACTTTGGGATGCTGAATCCGTATCGCCAAAAGAATAACCTGAACGTGGGTGACGACGGCGTTACATATAACGTGGATGGCATCGACGACAAGCTGACCACGATCAGTAACGAGGACGACGAAGGCACATCCTTTCCGCTCTTCCTGCTCCCCAGCACCTGCATTGACGACGACAGTTCGGATTGGCTGGCGAGCTACGGCAGCGTCAATCGCTACAATTTTCTCACTACACGCCCAATCCTCATGGATGGCTTCGTCCACACTGCCGAAGGCTACGATAAGAGCTGTGCGCCCTCTGGAAGCAGCTGTTCCGGCCAATACACCGATGTGACGGGTCAGCGCGCGATGGGCTATTACGACCAGGGCTTTCTCAACTACTACTACTACATGGCATCTCAGTTCGCGGTGTCCGATCGCTGGTTCTCGCCGGTGGCGAGCAAGAGCATTGACAATCGCATCGCCACCTTCACCGGTGGCACGACCCAGGGTCTCGTAAGGGACCCGGGAGGCGACGACAATCTTTCTCAGCTCGCTATATCGAATATCTTCGAGGCACTTGACAAGGCAGGTGTATCGTGGAAGATCTATTACACGGTATCGCAGGGTTACTGCCTCAGCGATGATGACTGTCCCGGCGGGCCAAACGCAGCGTATCCCGCGACCGACTTCTCTAACTTGACCTATTCGTATCAGTATCTGTACGACAATCCATCGGGCGCTGCATGCATCTTTCCCACCCAGGGGTCCAGCGTAGTCGAAGATTCGGGGAACTCCTTCTGCATCGATCCGAACCACATTAACCGGATAGCCACCTACTTTAGCGATCTGACCAACAACACGCTACCCAGCTTTGCATTCATTGAGGCCGGCTACGCGAACAATGACGAGCATCCAGGGTCCGGCCAATCGATTCTGTTGGGGCAGGCGCAAGTGGCAATGGTCGTGAATGCTTTCATGAACAGTTCTTCCTGGAACGACTCTGTCTTCTTCTTCAGCTACGACGAGGGTGGAGGACCATACGACCATGTTCCGCCGGTGCCCGGCCACTCCAACGACTACACGGATGCCTCTTTTGGAACCATCCCGGATATCTCGACGATTGCGGTGAATCCCGATACAACTGCTCAGCAGCCGAATCTGTACTTCCCCTGTGTGCCAACGACTCCCGGGACGCCAACGCTGCATTGCGATCTGGAGCTGATTGACCCCGGGGCTAACTCGGGTGATGCCGCGGCCGTCAATGGATTTGCTGCGCAGCTTGGCTTCCGCTTGCCGAACATCATCATTTCGCCGTTCACCCGGAGGCATTATGTTTCCCACACGCCGATGGACCATACGGCGGTGATCAGGTTCGTCGAAGACCGGTTTATCGGCAACCACAAGTACCTGACTAACCGGGACGCGGTCCAGCCAAGTCTGCTGGAGTTTTTCGATTTCACCAACGTCCCATGGGCCACCCCGCCGACTCCGCCGATTCCGGTAACAGCCGAGTCACTTAAATACAACCCGTGCACCCCTGCGATGGTTTGGCCCTGAGCCCGTGGCTTGCAGGTTCTCAGTGTCCGTCAGAGCAACGCACCTGTTTTGCGGTTCCAGTTTGTGATGCTCTGGAGGCATGAGCGAAGCGGGATTGGAAGTAACAGTGCGTGGGCGTCGGCGAAGCCGAGCTGAAGCGGAGCAACTGGTTCGGGAGTATGAGGCGAGCGGGTTAACGCGGCAGGCGTTCTGCGCCGGCCGCGGGCTGCGTGTGACGGCGCTGGACAAGTACCGGCGGCGGCTCTGCCGCGCGACGCAGACCGGTGAAGGCCGACTGGTTCCGGTGGAGGTGTTGTCCGGCAGATCGGCTGCGGCAAGCAGCGGCAGTGCGCTGTGGCTGGAATTGTCG
>Ga0181527_1000398_pt1 | contig 50526 bp, 39 predicted proteins | sample PEATcosm2014_Bin_30_FD_119762 | JGI IMG/M metagenome (GOLD analysis project Ga0181527, IMG submission 119762) | Peatland microbial communities from MTU Mesocosm Facility, Houghton, MI, USA - PEATcosm2014_Bin06_60_metaG | ecosystem: Environmental > Terrestrial > Soil > Wetlands > Peat | place...
GAGGGAAACCGTACCCAACCTGGTATATTCGATCTCCGCAACGACCCGAAAACCTCGCAGGGGCGAAAAGGACGGCACGCACTATTTTTTCCTCAGTGAAGACGAATTCAAACGGAAGATTGCCGCCGGCGAATTTGCCGAATGGGCAATCGTTCACGGCAACTACTACGGCACGCCGCGCCGTTTTGTCGACGATGTAATCGCGTCGGGCAGGCACATCATTATGGACATAGATGTTGTGGGTAAAAAGAAATTCGATGCGGCGTATCCCCTTGCCGTTGGGATAATGGTGCTTCCTCCATCCATCGAGATCCTGCGGCAGCGCCTTAAAGACCGGGGAGCCGACAGCGACGAAACCATCGAGCTTCGACTTGCGAATGCAGTTAAGGAAATGGACTTCGCAAAAACCGAAGGAAAATACGAATATACTGTTGTCAACGACGACCTTGGACAAGCGGAACGAGAAGTCGTCGCGATTGTGCGCACCGAGATTGCCGGCCAGTAGCCCAATGCCAGACACTGCTTCTTCAGGATTCGTCTTTCCAAGAACCACCGCGAGGATCACCATCGGCCGCGACCCTTCGTGCGACGTTCCGCTCAAGGGAATCGGAGCGTCACGCCTTCACGCAATTGTGCGCATCACGCAGGACTCCGTGGCCGTCGAAGATTGCAAGAGCACCTTCGGCACTCGCGTGGATGGAAAGCCGACGGCCGCATCGGTCCTTTCCAACGGCTCGATCCTCGCCGCCGGGGTGACAAAATTCAAAGTGCTGATTGACAAACAGAATATCACCCTCGTCCCTTTTAAAGAGGCTGAACAAGCGACGGACAACGCTCATCAATCACAGGCGCCCGACGTCGTCACCATCGGCCGCGATCCTTCAAACACCATTTGCCTGCCTCACCCACTCGTTTCGCGGTTTCATGCAACATTCAAATCGGCGAGCGCACACCGGTACTCCGTTGAGGATCACGGCAGCACAAACGGAACGTTTGTGAACGGGAACCCGGTCCACGGCAGGTTCCTTGACGATGGCGATATTGTGCAGATCGGACCGTACCGTTTCTTTTTGGACAACGGCTCTCTCAAGAAGGCCCAGGATTTCAACAGGATCTCCATTGAGGCCTTCGACATTGGCGTCCAGCGCGGACGATCGACACTTATCAGCGACATTTCCCTGGCAATCGAGCCGGGCGAGTTCGTTGCGATCCTGGGCCCATCGGGCGCAGGCAAATCGACGCTGGCCTATGCCCTCACCGGCCAGATTCCTCTGTCGGGCGGCTCGATTTTTTACAACGGACTCCCCATGCGCAGGTTCTGTTCTGCATTCAATTCGACGATCGGGTTCGTGACTCAGCAGAACCTCCTTCGGCAGGAGCTCACGGTGCTCGAAACCTTTATGGAGCAGAGCATCCTGCGGCTGCCGCGCGACAGCATGCCTGTGGAGCACCGGGAACGCATTCGTGAAGTGACGGACCTCCTCGACCTGTCTGGCCTCAAGAACAGGAGAATTGCGGACCTGTCGGGAGGGGAGGCGAAACGCGTTCACTTCGGCATCGAACTGCTCTCTTCGCCGACCGTGATCTTCCTTGATGAGCCGCTCGCGGGCCTCGACCCGGGACTCACCCACAAGTTCATGGAACTGTTTCGCTCAATTTGCGATAAGGGACACACGATTCTTCTTACGACCCACACGCTGGAACAGATCGAGCTGTGCAACAAATTGCTTTTTGTTTCGCGAGGCAGGCTTGTATTCTCGGGAACGCCCGGCGAAATGCGAACTAATTTCGGCACCATTGCTCTCGCGGACGTGTACGAAAAAGCAAGAAGCCTTCGGACCGACACGCCGGCGGGCCCGGCCCCCTTGCCGCGAAGAAAACGCGGCCGGGGTCAGACGGTGCCGGCAGCAAGGCATGCCGCCGAAGCGCGATTGTACAGGCCAAAAAACGTCTCGTTTGTTCGCCAGATGGCGCTGCTTTCGATCCGGTACTCGAGGATTCTGGTGCGAGACGCCCGGACGCTCGGCCTCGTGCTTGTGCAGGCGCCTCTCATTGCAATTTTGCTGGCCTTTGTATTCAAGCCGGACAGCACCTTTCTCCCGCTTTCCTTCTATTTCTGCCTGTCGATATCGGTGATATGGATGGGGGGAATGAATTCGGCGCGCGAAATCGCTCGCGAATGGTTGGTGATTGAAAGGGAATTCAGAATAGGCCTGTCGAAAACGGCGTATTGTCTTTCGAAGGTAATGGTCTTTTGCGCCTTGGGCGCGTTGCAAGGCATTGTTTTCGGCGCGTCCATTCACTTTCTATTTGCCGGATTTCGGTTTGATGCGGGCAGCGGATTTCTCCTGTGCGCCGCGTGCGCGTCCGGGTCCCTGCTCGGACTCTGCATAAGCGCATTTTCGCGTAACGTGAACATGGCCGTCAGCTTCCTGCCCATCATATTCATTCCTCAGATCTTCTTTTCCGGAATTCTCATGCCGTTTGATGAGATGCCGATCGCGGGCGCGTTCCTTTCTCATCTCACCGTTGCGCGTCCCGTGTTTTCCATGTTCAAAAAAATGAGCCTGTTTGACCAGCCGCTGTGGCAGTGCAGCGACTGGACCGACCTGTTGCTTCTCTGCGCCGGACTGCTTGTTTTACTTTTTTCAGGAATACATTTCCGGCGATTTGTGCAAGGGAGTAATTTAATTTAGAACAAAGTATTTTTCGGCCGAAAAGCCTTGCTCGCACCGTGGAGCTGTTCATGCCGATGGAAACAAGCATAAGAGAACCGGCGTATCTGCCGGACTACATAGGAAAATTCAAGATCCTCCAGATTATCGGCATGGGCGGCATGGGCGTGGTGTACAAGGCCGTCCAGGAGCCGCTCAATCGCATCGTGGCGCTCAAAGTGCTTCCACCGCAATTGTCAATAAACGACGAGCTTTCCAAGCGTTTCAAGATCGAAGCCGACGCAATCTCGCTGCTGCAGCACCAGAATATCGTCAGCCTCTACGATTACGGCGAAGACAAAGGGTACCGTTTCTTCGCTATGCAGTTTGTGGACGGCGAAAACCTGTCGGCGAGGATTCAGGGCAAAAAGATACTCCCGGCAACCGAGATTATCGACATTGCCAAACAGATTTGCCGCGGGCTTCGCTACGCCCACAGCAAGGATGTTATTCACCGGGACATCAAGCCCCAGAACATCCTCCTCGACAAAGAGAATATCGCCCGGCTGTCCGATTTCGGCATCGCGAAGATCTTCTCCTCTGCGGGCATCACCATGACCGGCGTCACGGTAGGAACTCCCGAGTACATGTCTCCCGAGCAGGCCGAGGGTGAAGACGTGGATGCCAAAACCGATATTTACTCTTTGGGAATTGTGATCTACGAAATGCTGGCAAAGAAGCCCCCTTTTCTCGCGAACAATCCCGTTGCAACCGCGTACAAGCACGTGCACGAAATACCGATACCACCGTCCGTGAAGCGGCGCGACACTCCGAAACGGCTCGAACTTATTATCCTCAAGGCGCTCAAGAAAGACAAGAAAGAACGCTATGAATCCGTGGAAGAAATGCTTGAACATCTCGATTCGGTGGACCTGAACGAGAGTGTCGATCGGACCACGCTTTCGTTTGCGGTGCATAAGGACCTGCGAGACGAAGGGCAACCCGACGACAAGTACGCCGACAAGCGAATCACCGATCGCCGGTCGGGCGACCGGCGGCACTCACGCAGGAAACAGAACACCTTCTTTCTCTTTGACAAAGGCTATTGGCTCGATCTTCTCGAGGACCAGTGGCTCACGCTGAGCCTTATCGCAATTCTGGCCGCGCTCCTGCTCAACCATCTCATCGGCCACAAATAATCGGGTGATGCTTATGAACAGCGCTGTTCCTTTACAGGAAAATACCCGCAGCAAAGGCGCCTGCGGCGAGGACGCGGCCGCGGAATACCTTCTTTCGCACGGCTACACCGTTCTTTCTCGTAATTATCAATCAAGAAACGGCGAACTGGACTGCATCGCGGAAGACCCGTCGGGCACGCTTGTGTTTCTCGAGGTCAAATCGGCGCAATCGGGGCGCTTCGGCAACCCTGCGTTCTGGGTGACGCGGCAGAAACAGCGCACCATAGCGAACATGGCGAAACGGTATCTTGCCGAACACCGGTACACCGGCCGCGCCTGCCGCTTTGACGTGATAACGATTTACAAGGGGAAAATCGACCATATAAAAAACGCGTTTCTGGCCTAAAGTGACCGCCGTGCTGCTCCCGGCGAGTGAAGCGAGTGGTGAGTTCACTTGTGTGCGGCCTTTCAATAAATTAGTTTAGAATCCGTTCTTTCTCATGTTGAGGTGCCAAGGGAATCCCGTTTAATTCGGGAGCGGACCCGCCACTGTAACCCCGCTCTTCGCGCACGCGAAGGGTATCATTGCCAAGGCCACTGTTTCGACAACGAAACGGGAAGGCCGGTCTTGTCGGATGGGGGAGCCAGGAGACCTACCTGAACATGCTTTTGTCAAATACTTCGGCGATCCCCGAGGGATGGGATCAAGGAATTCCGATCCGTGCGTGTTTTCCTTTTCTCCGCTTGCCTGGGCGTTTCCGCCATTGCGGCAGTGCGCGTCGGTTCGACTGTCGTCGGACCGGACAGCGTTCGTGTTCTTCCATCGACTGAAGATTTTGGCGCCTCCCCGAACCCCGGTTTTCGAGCAAAAGATACGCTCCGGGCGAATTCCGACAATCACAACACCGGCGCAGCGAGCAGACGCGATTCAACGACTGTGGTTGACAAAATGGTTGTGATCGGGAGCAGGATCAAGGAATACACGCCGTCCAAGGTGACGCTGGATGCAAAGGACTTTTCGGGCAGATATGTTGATCTGCAGTCGGTGCTGGAAACAGTTTCGGGTGTGATGATCTGCGATCGGGGAGGTTTCGGGCATTATGCCGATGTGTCGATTCGCGGCAGCTCGCCAAGCCAGGTTCAGGTATACCTTGACGGAATACCATTAAACGGCGCAACTGGCAGCGCCGTGGATGTCTCAAAAATCCCCCTTTCTTCTCTACAGGGCATCTCCATTTACAAAACCGCTCCGCCCCTTGAGATTTTTGGAGACAATGCCGGGGGAGTTATTAATCTCACCACAGATGCGAATAAAGATGCAACAACCGCATCCCTGGAAGCCGGATCATTCGGCTATCGAGAGGGAAGCGCAATGATCACCAAAACCCTGGGTCCGATGATCCACCGGTTGTCTGTCAGCTACGGATGGGCAGATAACGATTATCCCTATACGGACAGTTTAGTAACGCACGGACCAACCGTGGCATCCGACGATCTCCCCAAAACAATGGATAACAATTCTTTTTCAACATTCTCTTCGATGTATTCAAACACCTACACGATTAACGAACACAACAAACTCACTTCGCAACTTTCCGCGACAGTTACCGATGAAGGGATCTTCTATCTGCCCATGGCCGATTCCAATGATGGAACAGTCCGTAACAGCAAATTATCATTAGTGGAATCATATGCAGCAACAATCAATTCACACATTTGGGCCATTTTGACAGCCTGCGGGAAAACCGAGGATGAGCTTTTCAAAAGGTTTCAAAGATTCTACTTAACCACTCCCATTTCACTCGATATCTCCCAACCGCACGGATCATTGGCAGGAATAATCAAAGGCGGTCTCGGCGATCACCTTCTCCTCACGGGAATCCTGAGCGCGAGCTATGATGGGTTTGATCGTGACAACCTCCTTGCGCCGGCGAATCAAATCGAGCCGCACTATTTCCGTCTTACGGGGAAAGCGGGTGGCGAGGCAAAGATCTATTTCTGCAAAGCTTTGTCCGCCAGAATCGGATGTCTTTACAGATACGAGATTGATTCCGCCAACGACAGCATGACTTCGTTCGGACCGGTGGCGGGCGGCGGCATTACGAAAAAGGGATTCCCGGGCGGGTTCTCCGAGCTGCGATACCAGCCGATTGGTTGCATGGGACTTCTTGCGAGCATCCAATACAGCAGCCGCAGCCCCGGGTTTTCCGAGAAGTATTCCGAAGGGGCGCATGTCACCGGGAATCCGTCCCTCAGGCCGGAGACGCGGTTGGAATATGACCTGGGGTTTTCTTTTCTCAAACCCTGCATCGCCCTGTCCGGGGCGGTGTTCTGGAACAGCACAAAAGACAAAATAGTCTATGTAGGCCATTCGCTCATGTTCACCCCAACCAACGTATCTGATGTCAACGGGTGGGGCGTGGAAAGCGATGCCGCGATTACGCCGTTTTCGTGGTTGTCCGTTGTCAATTCGGTGACCTATATGGAAAACGTCGTCCATTCGGATGTGTATCCGTCGTGGAACGGACGCGACGAGCCGCTCGTGCCGCGCTTCATAGACAACCTCAATATCAAATTCATGTACAAGAACTGGTATGCGAGCCATTCGGCACGGTTTGTCTCTCGCTATTTCACCAACTTTGACAATCTGGATACCATTCAACAAATCAAGCCTCAATTGAATGCCGGTGTAGGTTGCACGCTGGGGGAGCATTTCGACCTTTCGTACAGGATTGAGAATTACCTTAATGTGCAGGATTACGATTTTCAAAGGCCATTGCCGGGCCTGAGTCAATATGTCGTTTTGAAATGCACATTTTAAAAGGGTGACTTTATAAACTCACGCGCACATTCATGAAGAGAGGTTTATGTTTTGACGGGCGCGCGACGAACGTGGCTTCCGGCGAAAAACACTTTTTTCTTATGCCCACAAACAATCAACGTTCACCAAAGGAGAGTTTCAAATGAACAGGTTTCTTGTCACCACATGCGGTGTTCTTGCACTTTGTGTCGGCTGTTCCCAAAAGAGCAACCCCGCATCGCCCCAAACTTCGTCTGCCCAGTCAATTGTCGCGGTAACCATCTCCTATGATTATACCACAGGCAATATGGGCACATACAGTATTACCGACACCACCGCCTACGCAAACTTGCTTTCAATCTGGGATGACAATGACATCCGGACATACAACGGCGCCATCTATGTCCTGGAACGTTCCGGAAAAGACAACGTGCTCAAGATCAACGGTTCGGTGATCGGCGATTCTTTCATCGCCTACGAAAAAAACATCAATCCGGCGGTAAACATTCAGGATATCGCGTTTATCAGTTCAACCAAAGCGTACATCACCCAATACGCAAGTTCACAGATCGCCATTTTTGATCCGTCAACGGGGTTAAAGGTAGGCAATACGATTCCCTTGTCCGCCTACGACACGTACGCGGGCACCGATTCCGCCGATGTTGTCCCGTATATGAGCCGGGAGATGTATTACAACGGCAAAGTGTACGTTGCCTGTCAACGTCTCAAAGCCCCTGCCGGGGGATATATTCAAGCCGCGGACACCAGCAAAATTGTCGTGATCAATGCAACGACCGACAGTGTTGAAAAAGCTATCAATCTCATCTATAAAAACCCGCAGGAGTTATGCATCTTTAATGGAAAACTCTATGTCGGCAGCGTTGGAATATGGGGAGTGAATGATGCGGGCATTGAGGCGATAGACCTGGCGACAGATACGAATACCGGATCGATAGTCACCGAATCCGCGTTTTTTGGCGACATAGCCTCAATAATTGTCGTAAGCGACACAAAGGGCTATGCGGTGATTTCGACTCCTGCGTTCACGACCGAATTGCATTCCTTTAACCCACGGGCAAAAACCGTGGGTGCAAAAATTGCCGGCCTCGACGCGCCTTGCAGCGGGCACATGGCGTTTGACGGGACGTATGTTTATGTCGGCGACCGAAGCACTACGAATCCGGGAATTGTGATCATCGATCCAATGACAGATGCGAAGATCGGCACGACCAAGAACGTCGGCCTGCCGCCGAATTCACTGGCGCTGCTCAAAACGGATAATTAGCATCGTGTATCGTAAATCTGTTTCCTGAAGGTAGCTCTAAGAATTGTCTCAACGTCATTACGAGGAGCGCAGCCTCGCGGCAATCTCCGGCAAGTAGAGGACAAGTGCGTAGCTTACTGAGAGTGGTACCGTGCGTCCTGGTTGCAGCGGTGATCGGGTGCACGCCTGGGCAGCATCCCGCGCCCGCCATACCAAAGCGTGTCATCTCGTTTGCGCCAAGCATCACCGAGACACTTTTTGCGCTTGGTCTTGGCGACAGGGTGGTGGGAGTCACACGGTATTGTACCTACCCTTCGCAGGTGCGAAACCTGCCGCAGATAGGAGGGTATTTGGACCCTAATTTCGAAATGATCCTTTCGCTCAAACCCGACCTAGTGTTCCTTCTCAAGGAGCATTCGTCTATCGCCTCCTTTCTTACAAAGAACGGAATTGCGTTTCGGGTAATCGATGACGAGAACTTCTGCGCCATCCTGCAGTCGTTTCGCGTCATCGGCGGGCTTTTCGGAAAAACAAGAGAGGCGGATTCACTTGTACAATCGGCACAAGTCGAAATAGTTGACACAACTGCTGCCGCCGACCGGCCCAAGATTTTGTTATGTGTAGATAGGGACGACCCTGGAACAGGCGCCATCGCAAAGGTGTACATTGCGGGACCAAAGAGCTTCTACAATCAGTTGATAAAGTACGCGGGCGGTGCAAACGCCTCCGCCGACTCATCCTTTGAATACCCATCGTTCTCGGCTGAGGGAATAATAAGGCTTGCCCCGGATATAATTGTGGATCTCACGACATCTGCTGCCGGGGTACGGCACGACAAGGTGAGAGATGACTGGAAAGCCCTGTCGATGGTCCCGGCTGTAAAGAACCGCCTGGTATTCCTTCCAAACGGCGATTACATGACCATACCCGGGCCCCGCATCGCAATGATTTTGAAGGAAATCAAAAGGACCGTTAAAGAGTTCCGAAAAGAACGCGGGAAACAATAGGATGGCAGCAGCACCCCCCGTAATCGACGTGCGAAATCTGTCGTACTCCTACAGGGAAAAGACGGTCCTCACCGGCATTTCCTTTTCAATCGGAGGCGGTGAAACCTGGTCTATCATCGGCAAAAACGGGGTGGGAAAATCCACGCTCATCAAATGCATAGCCGGGCTGCTTGCCGTGCGGCCGGGGAGTATCTTGATAAACGGGATCGACATCGCGGCCCTCAAGCCTCGCGACAGGGCAAGGATCATCTCGTATGTTCCACAGGCAACCGTACGCGGCCTTGCGTCGTACAATGTCTTTGATTTCGTCATGCTTGCACGCTTCCCGTACCAGGGACTCATGGCAATCCCGACCGAATCGGATAACCGCATCGTAGACGAGGCGCTTGCCCTGACCGACGTGGATGGACTGAGGGACCGGTTCATGACTACGCTTTCGGGGGGCGAGCTGCAACGAGTGTTCTTGGCCGGCGCCGTTGCGCAGGAGAGCAGCATCCTGCTGCTTGACGAGCCCGCAACGTTTCTTGACCCTCTTCACCAGCAGCTTGTTTCCCGGACGCTCGACCGGATTCATAATGAGTTCGGCTCAACCATCGTGACAATCACACATGATGTTAATTTCGCGGTCACGAAGTTTTCCAATGTTCTGGCTCTGGTCAACGGAACACTGTTTTTTGCCGGAACAACCGCGCGCTTCAAGGCGAACTGCCCGGCCGTACTAAACGAAATTTTTACCGTACGGTTTGAAGAGGCACGCTGCTTTGGCTCGAACAGGATGATCATTGTTCCCGGGGAAGAGGCATGAAAACCGGATCGAGCTTGCTTCAGCTCATGTCCCTTTCTATCGCCGCAGTCTTGGTCCTCGCGACAGCCCCTTTTGTCGGCATGCAATTCATTTCGCCACGGCACCTGTTTGCCAACGATTTGCAAACCACCATCCTGCTGACACTTCGTGTACCCCGCGTGCTGGTGGCATTTAGCGCCGGGAGCGGTCTTGCTTTATGTGGAATGATGTTTCAGGCCATGTTTCGCAACCCGCTGGCGGACCCGTTTACCTTGGGCATCTCCAGCGGCGCGTCATGCGGCGCAGCGGCAACCATTCTGCTCGGTATGAGCGGCGCGCTGGCGGGCGTGCCGTACATTTCTCTTGGCGCGTTTCTTGGCGCAGCGGTTTCGATGATGTGCGTTTACCTGCTTTCGTCATTGCAGAGGACTTCAACAAATCTCACCATGTTGCTGGCAGGCATTGCGATCAGTTTTCTCTTTTCAAGCATGCTTATGTTCATGCAGTACATGAGTTCGCTTCGCGATTCGTTCCATATTGTACGCTGGCTCATGGGAGGAATTGAGGTGTTCGGATACCAGGCGTTTCTTTCCATGGTGCCATTCCTCGGGCTTGGCACCGTCATCCTGGCAGTCAAGCTTCCGGAACTCGACCACTTGCTTGTCGGCGACGACCTCGCCAAAACCAGGGGAGTACGGGTGAACCGGACAAAGAACCTTCTGCTCTTTGCCGCTACGCTCATGGTAGGCAGCATTGTCGCGGTATGCGGCCCCATCGGATTTGTGGGGCTCATGACCCCGCACATTTGCAAGATGGTATTCAAGACCAGTCACACGGTTCTCGGGCCGGCGTCATTTCTTTCCGGGGGCATCTTTCTCGTCTTGTGCGATACCCTTGCACGGGTCGTGATAGCGCCGGCTGAGATGCCGGTTGGCGTCATTACCGCTCTCTTGGGCGGTCCTTTCTTCCTGTGGCTGTTATTCGTGAGAAAGGCGCGCGGGATCAGCCTGGACTAAAATAGAGAAACCTGAAAAGCTGCGGGCTGCAATTCTTTTTGTCTGCGGCGCAGCATACCTGCTATTTTTCTTTAGAATGGGGCATTGCATCGGCGCCTGCAGCGGAATTCCGGAGTGATACCGGTTCAACGTGATGAGAAAGAATAAAAGAATGATTTACTTCGACCACAACGCTACAACTCCGATTTTGCCCGAGGTCCGGGACGTCATGCGTGATGCAATGAAGGAATTCTGGGGAAATCCTTCATCAACCCACTTTATGGGGAGAAAGGCATTTGCCAGTCTTGAAAACGCGCGTGAACGTCTTGCCGCCCTTATCGGCGCAACTGCCAAGGAGATTTTTTTCACCTCCGGCGGGACCGAATCCGACAACCTTGCGATACTGGGAATGATGGACAGGCACCAGAACGGCTCTGTGGTGATTTCGGCCATTGAACACCCTGCAGTCCATGAGGCAACGCGTTCACTTTCTGCCAAAGGCTTTGAAGTGAGCGAGGTGCCGGTAGACGGAAATGGGGTGGTTGCAATTGACAAAATGGAGTCCTGCATCACCGGCAGTACCAGGCTTGTCTCGGTTATGTATGCGAACAATGAAATAGGCACTGTTCAGCCGGTACGGAGCATAGGGGAGATGCTTGCAAAAAGAAACATTCCTTTTCATAGCGACGCCGTTCAGGCCTTTGGAAAGATTCCGGTGAATGTTGAAAACGGCCTAATTTCGCTCATGTCGGTTTCCTCGCACAAAATCTACGGTCCCAAAGGATGCGGTGCGCTTTATATAAGGCAGGGAACACGGATCAATCCTCGCACCTTCGGGGGCGGCCAGGAACGTCATGTGCGAACCGGCACCGAAAACCTGCCCGCCATTCTCGGGTTTGTTCGGGCCGCGGAAATTGCTCATGAAACAATGGAAGAAGACGCCGGCCGTTTGCGCGATCTCACCGAGCTGCTGTACAACGAGATCTCCTCGAAAATCGAGCGCGTCCTGAGAAACGGCCACCCGGACCAGAGAATTCCGGGCACGTTGAACCTGTGCATCCCCGGTGCTGAAACAGAATCCCTGTTGGCATCGCTTGACCAGGAAGGAATATGCGCCTCAGGCGGCGCTGCCTGTTCTTCCGGGTCGATAAGTGCGTCTCGCACCTTGCTGGCCATGGGAAGGAGAAAGGTTGACGCCGTGTGCGCAGTCAGGTTCTCGCTGGGAAGAGAAAACAATAGAGATGAGGTTCATGCCGCTGTTGCGATCCTGGAAAAAGTGGTGAAAAGGATCAGGGAAGCTAACAAATAGGGAAAACGATGAAAGGGTTTGTCCAGGTCTACACCGGAAACGGCAAGGGAAAAACTACCGCAGCTCTCGGCCTTGCCTTAAGAGCCGCCGGGGCAGGGCTTAGAGTATATATTGGACAGTTTCTCAAGGGGCAAAAGTATTCAGAATTGCATGCCCTCCGCAAATATGCCGGCTCTATTGATGTAGTGCAATTCGGATCGAAAAGTTTCATTTTGGAGAAACCGTCTCCAAGGGACGCGGCGAAAGCACAAAAAGGACTTGAGAACTGCCGGAAGGCCATGTTTTCGGGAACCTACCACGTTATCATCATGGATGAGGTCAACTGCGCTATTAGCCTTGGCATCATTATGTTAGATGATGTTATTAGAATTATCGAGAATAGACCGGCGAACGTGGAATTGGTGCTCACAGGCAGAGACGCTGCAAAGGAAATCATCCAACTTGCTGATTTGGTTACGGAAATGAAGGAATGCCGGCATTATTTCAAAAAGGGCTTAAGAGCGCGTAAAGGCATAGAGTATTGATTTGCAAAAAAATACATCAACGAAATGTCTAAGCGGACAACATTTGGCTAGGCTAGGACGTCAGGTAGCATGGGTGTACCAATCGTTGAAATCGAGAGCAAGAGTTCAGTTGAGCATCGGACAGAAACATCTATTTTTCCTACGAGAGGTGCAGGTTGAGTGGCGTATAATATATATTATGTAAACTTAACTTTCATTTTTACCCCTCGATCCTACTCGATCAATAAGACTGTTTCAATGGGATTCTGCAATTATCACGTTGTGCGATGGCATGCTGTATTTTCTTTCGAGCGCGAAACTATTTTTGACTCTCCCGGATCAATATAGTTTTTCGTTTCCGAAGCTTCGTGATGTTCTCAAACCATCTTACCTTACGGAACGGAAGAAGTTCAGCATGAGTGAAGAACCCGGGAACGGGAAGAACGCTACAGACGAATCAGAGCCGGTCTTTGAGGTGGACCAGAGTGACTTTTCCAAATACTGGCAGTATCTCAAAAGACGGCAGAATCCGGGCATGGGAATTGTCGGCGGCGTGGCCGCAGCCATCGGGTCGTTGATAATCTGGATCCTGCTCGTCCAGCTCACGGGTTATAAAATCGGCTGGATGGCGCTTGTTGAAGCAGCCGCGATTGGTTTTTCGGTCCGGCACCTTGGGAAAGCAGTCTCCCCTCCTTTCGGCATCACCGCGGCAGGCATAGCATTTGTTTCCTGGATCATCGGCAATTTCATGACCGCCGCCATCAGCCATTCTCACAAGAAAAGCGTCAGCCTGCTTGCCGTGCTTGGTCAAATGGATTTCCACAGGGTTCTCTATTTCTTCATGGACGGAATCCGGCCTTTTGACTGGGTCATCGGGTTCACCGCCGCCTTCATCGCGTTTTACTTCGGATACAAAACGGTCACCCCGCCTCAATAATTTCATGAAGCTCATTCTTGCACCACTTCGCGGTCACACGGATTTTGTATTCCGAAATGCGCTTTCCAGGCATTTTTCCGGCCTCGACGCTCAATTTGCTCCCTTTATCACAACCGTGAAGGGAAAAGCGGTCAGGGACTCCCATATCCGCGATCTTCTTCCGAAGTACAACAAATCCCGTTGCCTGGTTCCCCAGCTCATCGGCAAGGATGCGGATGAATTTGTTGTTCTGGCAAACCAATTATGTTCCCTGGGGTATCATACGGTAAACTGGAATCTCGGCTGCCCCTACCCGATGGTTGTTTGCAAGAAGCGCGGGGCCGGCTTGCTGCCGTATCCAAAAATGATTCACGATTTTCTGTCTGCAGTCATCTCGAATGTCAAGTGCGGCATTTCAATAAAGACGCGGCTCGGCAGGGATGACCCTGATGAAATTCTGGAAATCCTCCACGTCATCAACGATTTCCCGGTTTCCGACCTCATCATCCATCCTCGCACCGCCCGGCAAATGTACGATGGCACGCCCAACCTCGAAGCCTTTGAAAAGTGCCTGCGGCTCTCGCGGCACCCGGTGGTTTACAACGGCGATATCGTTGATGGGAAATCTTTTGAAGCCGTCGCCCGCCGTTTCGGAAATGTGGAAAGCTTCATGATCGGCAGAGGCGTACTCATGAATCCGGCCCTTCCTGAGGAGCTCAAGGGCATTACAAGGACCGGCCGCCGCAAATTCGCGGACCGGCTCTATCGATTTCATGAAGACCTTGTGAGAGGGTATCAGGAATTCGGCAGCGGCGAGGTAACGGTGCTTGGAAAATTGAAGCAGCTCTGGTGCTTCCTCTCGTTCTCGTTCGAAAGGAATGAAGAAGTGCTGACAAAAATCCAGCGGGTAAAGAGCATGGACAAGTACTGGCTGGAAGTGGACGCTGCATTCGAGAGGTTATAAACGGCAACCGGACTGCCGGTTGACAGGAGCGGAGCTCCGGCGCCTTTTCGCAACCGCTGGCCGGAGCCATACCCGAGGTTCCGAACCTACGGCTCCCCTCGCGCCTCACCTGGCCGTAAGGGCTTCGGTAAATTTCACATTGTCCTCAGGCCTTCCCAATAGTACGAGGATGTCGCCCGCGCGCAACGCAAGGCCGCTGTCCGGGTTGGAGATTACTTCCGCTTCCCTGCGGACAGCCAGGAGCGTTATTCCATACAGACGCCGCAAGTTGATTTCTGCAATTGTCCTGCCGGCCAGGAACGATCCCTCACCTACCCACATCATGTTTACTTCCATATCGGGAAGCGCAAACCTGAGATCCGAAAAAGACGTCTTCTCACCGGAAGGACTCCTGAACATCTGATAGCCGTCCGACCGAACCTCGGCGACGAACTGTTCGATCTTGTCTCGAGGAACAAGGTACTTCATGAGCACCCGTGTGAATATTTCCACCGAGGTCTCAAATTCTTCAGGAACGACCTCACTAGCGCCGAGCTCGTACAGAGGCCCGGCCTCCTTGAAGAAGCGCGTCCGGGCGATGATGTGGACCGATGGATTGAGCTTTCTGGCGATTTCAACCGTCCGCCTCGTTGCCACGAAGTCGGGTATTCCCACGGCAACCACGCGGGCCTGGCGCACCTTTACATGCGATAATACGGCTTCCTGGGTTGCATCGCCGTAGAAAATCGGCTCGCCCGCCGCTTTTTCGTTTCGGACCGTGTCCGGGTTCATTTCGGTTATCACATAGGGAATCCCCGCCGCCTTTGCCGCGCGCGCCACGTTCCGTCCGTTTACCCCGAAGCCAATGATGATCAGATGGTCTTTTAAGGTGAGGGATTGGTCTGCGCCGAGTGCCCCATCGCCGCTTTGCAGACCGGAGCGGATGCGTTTGGGGAGCGGAAGCGACAGCAGTCTGTCGGTTACCCAGGACCCCGATGCCATGATAGAGGGTGTTGCCGCCATCGTCAAAATGGAAACCCCCAGAAAGACCTGGTAGGAGTTCCTGTCGAGGAGGTGAAAATCCAATCCCGCGCGAGCCAGGATGAACGAAAACTCGCCCACCTGCCCGAGTGCGAGCCCCACAAGAGCCATGGTACGTAACGGAAATCCGAGAAGAGCTGGCACCACTGATGCAATGAGAACTTTTCCCATAAGAACACACGCCGCGCACAGCAGGATCAGAAAAGGATGATGCAGGAAGAAATCGATATCGAACAGCATTCCTATCGAAATGAAAAATACACTGGTAAAAACGTCGCGGAATGGAAGGATAGAGCCGAGCGCCTGATAGCTGTATTCCGATTCCGACAAGATGAGTCCCGAGAGAAACGCCCCGAGCGCAAGCGACAGGCCGGCGCTTGAGGTGAGCCATGCAATTGAAAAGCATGCAACGATAATGGAGAGGAGAAAAAGCTCCCGGCTCCTCGTTTTCGCAACCCAGAAAAGGACATGAGGAACAACCCATTTTATCAAGGCCACCATGCAGACGGCAATCCCGGCAATTTTCACAAGCAGTACGGCAACGGACGAACCAAGATTCGTTGCCGTACCCGACATAATGGGAATGAGCAGCATCATGGGGACGACGGCGAGGTCCTGGAAGATCAGGATGCCCAGGCTGGTTTTGCCCTGCGGGCTTTCCACTTCCGCCTTTTCCTGGAACCGCTTGAGGACTATCGCGGTGCTGCTGAGCGAAAGAAGAAATCCCATGAACACGGACTGTGCAAGCGTCCGGCCGAGCAGAAGAGATACCAGGGTTGCCGCAGCAACCGTGAGAAGCACCTGAAGCGTTCCCCCCACGAAGACCGTCTTTCGGATCTGGACAAGATTCTTCAGAGAGAACTCAATGCCGATGCTGAATAGAAGCAGGACCACGCCGATTTGGGCAAGAGTCTCAACTTCTTTCTGATGGGTAACGAGCCCCAAACCCGCAGGTCCCGCAAGCACGCCGGTGAGAAGAAAACCGACGATTGTTGGAATTCTCAGGCGGTAACAAAGGAGAAGAACAAGAATGGAAAGCCCGAAAACGATAACTGTTGTGCTGAGGAATGAACTATCCATTGGAAGCAATGCGCCTTATACTTTGTAAAGCCTATTTTCCGACCGGAAAAGCTCCATGGACGACATCAATTTGAAATCGAGGCCGAATATTTTTGCCTGAATATTCTTGTCCTGTATATCAAGGAGACCGAACGAAGGAGGAAAATTCTTGTCCTTGGGCCCTTTGAGATGCCCCGGGTTCATACACAAGAGACCATCTTCGAGGGTGATGCTGCTGCGGTGAGAATGTCCGTGAAGAATGATGTCGGCGGTCATCTTGTCGTCCTTGGTCACATCCTTTTCCATGGAATGAACGAGCAGAATCCTGATGCCAAGAACATTTTCCGTGATCTTCTTCGGAAGAGAGCCGTTGGTATAGCGCTCGTCGTACAGCCCCGGCACCTGCACAATGTCCACATACTTTTCTGCAAGCGCCTTTACATCATCGTAATCGTCCCCCAGGTGATACAGCATGGCTATCTTTTGCCGCGTCGAAAGCCAATCCACCGCGTCGCTCAGGTACTGCACGTTTCGATGAGTGTCGCCGACAACTCCGATTCTCATACGAACACCTCCCCTGCATTTTCAGGCGGCAACGAGCCGGGACTGCTTCCCGCCCGGAGCAAATTCGCCGTCAGCGTTTGAGCGCGCCTGCAAGCCTGACCGCCAATCGCTTATGATCCTCGTAAAAAGCCTCGATTTGTGGGACCACTGCGTCCGGCGTAAAACCGAATTTCTCCTCGAGCACCGGAAACGGCGCGGATGCGCCGAACCTCTCCATGCCGTGCACGACACCGAACAGGCCTGCAACATCCCTCAGCGTGACAGGCAGTCCGGCGGTGAGTCCGAACACCGGGACACCGAAGGGAATCACGGTTTCTTGATAGTCAACAGGTTGGTCGTGAAATAATCCCTCCGAGATTACCGATACCACACGCAGCGACAGTCCCCTGGAATCCGACAGCTTTCGTGCGGCGTCGACAAGCGTTGCAACTTCGGACCCGTTTGCAATGCACACAATGTCCGGCCTCTTCGCAGTTTCAAACACGGTGTACGCGCCGCGCCGGGCGTTGCTTGCATGATCGTAGCGCCGTGTGCCGGAAGGTGCGGGCAAATCGCGCATTGCCTGGCGCGACAACAAAAGCGCCGTAGGAGCGTGATTGTTTTCCATCGCGATTTTCCATGCTATGCTTGTTTCTGCGGCGTCGGCCGGCCTGAGCACAAGCATGCTCCTCTTGCCATCCGAATTCTTCATCTTTTCGAGAAGCCGCACCTGGGCCTCATGCTCAATCGGTTGATGGGTGGGCCCGTCTTCGCCCACGCGGAAGGAATCGTGCGACCAGACATACTTGACCGGCAGTCTCATGAGAGCGGCCAGCCGAAGCGACGGCTTCATGAAATCGGAGAAAACAAAAAAGGTACCGCACACCGGTACAATGCCGCCGTGCAGCGCAATTCCGTTCATGATGCCGGCCATGGTATGCTCGGCAACTCCCACCTGAAGGAATCCGCCGCCGAAATCGCCTTTGGTGAATATCCTCGAACCACCTTTGAGGAAGCCGTCGGTGTTGTCGCTGTTGCACAGGTCGGCCGAAGAAACGATCATGTTCTCAACTTTTTGCGCAAATATCGAGAGCACTTTCCCCGATGCCACTCTGGTTGCCGCATTCGGTTTGTGTTCGATGGTTCCGTAGTCGATGACGGGAAGTTCTCCGGACCAGAATCGGCGTAGTTTCCCGGCAAGTTCGGGATTTTCTTTTTCCCACTGCTCCTGCCGGTTTCGTTTTAAGCTCGCCTCGCTTGTTTTCCGCGCGCGGACTGCGGCGACATACTCTTTTACATCAGGGAATATTGCAAATGGATTTCCAGGATCGCCCCCGCAGTTTCGGATCGTCTGTTCCACTGAGGCCCCCGCTTTGGAAAGCGGCATACCATGCGTTTCAACTTTTCCCTCAAAGCATCCGCCCTTGTCATCCAGAGCACCTTTGGCCATTGTTGTCGAGCCGATGATGAGGGTGGGCCGCGTTTTCTCGGCATTCGCCTTAGCCAGCGCGTTGCGGATGTGCGCGATGTCGTTTCCCGGAATGGTTTCCACCCGCCATCCCCATGCCTCGTATTTTCGTGCGGTGTCTTCACTTGTCACAGAGGATGTCGGCGTGGATAATTGCACGGCATTTGAATCGTAGAAGACAATGAAGTTCGAAAGGCCAAGATGTCCGGCAAGACGCCCCACACCCTGGGCAATTTCCTCCTGTATGCCTCCGTCGGAAATATAGCCATACGTTTTATGGGAAAGCCACTCCCCGAACCGAGCCGCAAAAAACCGTTCGGCAATGGCTGCGCCGAGCGCTATCGCATGCCCTTCGCCCAACGGACCGGCGGTGTTTTCTATCCCGCGCGCGACGTCGAGTTCCGGATGTCCGGGCGTGACGCTTCCCCACTGGCGAAAATTGAGGATATCGTCCATGCTGAAATGTCCCGTGAGCAAGAGAATCGAATAAAGCATGGGGGACATATGGCCCGGATCAAGGAAAAACCGGTCGCGGTTCGGCCATTTCATGTCGTTCGGATCATACGACAGAAATTCGGAAAATAGAACGGCTATGAAATCCGCGCCGCCCATTGCTCCGCCGGGGTGGCCGGAATTTGCCTTTTCCACCATTGCGGCCGAAAGCACCCGTATATTGTCCGCCACCCTCTGCAGCACGTCCTTCGCCATCATCGCCCCTTTACTTTACAAAATCATTTTTCCGAAAAGCGCAGATACAACTTGTAAAAAATAGTTTATAGCTCCGGCTGGTACTTTAATAAAATGAGGGCGTCGCGCCGGCGGAAAGTAGACGTTCGGCGTCTTCACTCGAGCATGTGCGTGCCGCGCGCGCTGCACCGTACGGGCGCTGCAAGGGAAGAATGCTTTCCAGTGGAATACGATTATGCAACATGCGGGGAAGATGCCGTCAACGTTGGGTCCATGCGAAGGTGAGGCTCATCGCAGCAATCGCATCACCTTAAGCAAAAGTAAAGGGCGGCTGATGAATGCCTTGACAAATATAGACAAGATGCTCATCTTCTTCGCCCCATTCCTCATGACGGAACGAGCGACCCCGTCGAGAAAAGCATCCGTAAACCCAACCATCACTTCCTTAATTGCATACGACCGGTCCTGTTGCCTGCCGTAGAACGAAGCCCACCGGTTCTGATACTCCTTGAGCGATTCGTGGGAACACATTCCGCCCGAGAATGACTCCGCCGCCACTGTTCCGGCCGCTCTTCCGGAATAGAGAGCATACGCTATCCCGGCCCCACTTACGCAATTCATCATGTGTGCGGCATCGCCGGCAAGCATTACCCCTCCCTTGACGAGCGGTCGTATCCACTTCCCCATAGGAACGCCCCCGCAGTGGAAATCGGTGACGCGAGCTCCCGGAAACTTCTCGTTAATAAAGCTGTACAGCAACGCGCGCGGCATTCCCTTTTGGCAACGTGCGCCCATAACTCCGAGGCCCACGTTGGCAGTGTTTCCTCCGCGATGGAACACCCAGACGTAGCCGCCCGGAGCGCGCCCGGCGCCCAGATAAAAGACGCAGGTTCCGGGTTCGACATCGTCGTGCGCAATCCTCGCAAACGCACAGGAGTGTAGATCGCCGGGCGCAAGGCACGTTGTCCATCCCAGTGCACGCGCAAGCCTTGATTCAACACCCTCGGCAAGGATAACGCATTGCGCACGAATCACGGAGGAACTGCTTCTGCACTCGTAGCCTCCGTCAGTATGCGGCAAAACGGATACTACGGACATGCCTGCAAAAAACTCCACGCCCAGGGCCACGGCATCCGCCGTCAGGTCCTTCTCCATTTTTTCGCGGTCAACAATATATCCCTCGTAGTTGTTGGGCACGGTAACCGCAATTCCGGAGGGAGAAACCAGTTTCATATAGGAAATTCTGCTTCGTATCCATTCCTGCTTAAGACTGACGCTTGACGCAAACCCCTTGAGGCCGATCGCCTCGCCGCAGCGGACGGGATACCCGGGAGACTTCTTTCGGTCCACGAGGCATACCGTTCTCCCCCCTTTGGCGGCATGCGTGGCCGCCACTATGCCCGCCGGCCCGCCGCCAATTACCGCTATATCGAAGTACCGCGTACTCGTCACGTTCCTGTTCCTTTCTCCCGCATCGGCGCGGGTGCGCCTGCCCGGACTGCAGGGGTGAGAGCGCCTACCGGACACACGGCAACGCACCTGCCGCACGAAATACATTTCTTGTTGTCAATCGTTACGCGGTCGTCAAGAACGATGGCGTCAACCGGACACACACTCACGCATGTTGCACATTCATCACACGTCGCATTGTCAATGTCGATCATACTATTTCTCTTTGCTATTTTTCGGCAGGCAATTTGCCAAGAAGTCTTTCCGCATCCCTGCACAGCTGTCTGCAAAAGTCGTCACAGGGGCCCTTTTTCCACGCAATGACGCTCCGGCACGCCAGCCTGGCCTGTTCAAATGATCCGGCGGAAAAATACGAATGGGCCGCCTTTGTGCGCGTAAAAAGCGCGTTCCTCTTCGCGCGCGGAATGGAGTCGTATGCGTCGGCAAGAATCCGGTAGGATTCGGCGGCCTCGCCGTACGAATGAATCGATTCACCGCGTTTCGCACATGTCCACTGCACCAGCCTGCTGCCCGGGTAGGCGCGCAGGAGGCCGGCGGTGATGGAATCGGATTCGCCGGTCCTTTTTTCGCGGAACGCCACTTCTCCTAGAAGCAAGGTTGCCACCAGCCGGCAAAACTGCGCATTTCTACTGCACGCACGGATGCTCCTGATGCCCGCCTCCTTGTCGCCGGAGTACAAGAAGAACGCCCACCAGAACGTTTTCTTAAAATCGGCCCGCGCGTAGGTGTAGAGCCCCAGAAAGAGATCGACGTCGCAATTTGTGTTGTCGAGCCTTTTCGCCTCCCGCAATTTAGCCAATGCATCAAGGCCGAGATCGAGGCCCGCAAAGTATTTCTTCCTCCATATAGTATATGCTGCGGCGATGGCTCCTGCAAATCCCTTCACCGTAAGCGAGTACGACGAAACGCCGTGGTTCCGCTCGTAGGCGAACAGCGCGTCGCCTGTCTTCTTGAAGGCACCGGGAAAATCGAGCGAGTCCGTCACGCTGTCGAGGTCCAGATCGTGAAGGCCTATGGCCGACAATCGCAGCATCCAACCCAAGGGATCGGCCGGGTCGAACCGAATAAGCGAGTCGCACACGGCAATGGCGCCGTCATAGTCGCTGGCAACCATTCGTTCTATCGCCGTATTTGCCGCCTGTTTTTGCGGCGGCGGAAGCGTGAACCCAAGGCAGGGTGACGCGCACGAGCACAGAACAGCAAAGAGCAGCGTTGGTTTACGGTTTCGACCGATCAGGAACAAGCGATGGGTACCGGACATGAAACCTCATGCGAAAATAGACCATGGTTATCAGCAGGGACAGTAGGGACGCCGGCGCCAAGTAAGGATACAGCACCGCGGCGGCCAGCATCAGAATCATTCCACCTATTTTGTAGGTTGATTCCATCGTTCGAGCTGTGTTTCGAAAAAGAAACGCACAGTACAAAGGAACGGCGACGCTCGCGCATGCCGCAGCGGTCCAATCGCGCACAAGCAGAGAAGAAAGAAGCCCGGCCGCGATGAACAGCGACGCGATTTTGTGGGCCGGGCCAACGCCGAGGGTAACCGCGGTGGTTTTCTTGCCGCATTTCCGGTCTCCTTCGTAGTCGGGCAGCGTTGAACTGATGGAGCCTGCGCACATAAGAAAAAAATATGGCACGGATGAAAGGATAAATTGAATTCCAAAGGGCGCGCCCGTCAGGTACCAGCCCGCACCAAAGGCAATGAGAGCGTAGCCGACGGCATTGGCCAGAAAATCGGCTATGAACCGGCCCGAAAGATGCGTCGGCTTTGCACTGTAGACAAAACCGACAGCCAGCGCCAGTAATGAAAAGACTGAGAGCAGAGGTCGTTTGCCGAGCGGAATAAGTACCGATGCAAGGGCAAGGCAGGCGGCAGTGATCCAAGCAAGCCGCAGCGGAACATTTCCTCGCGCCAAGAGCGGGAAACCGGAGTTCATCGCGTCGACTTCTTTGTCGGCGATCTGGTTGTACACATATACGGCGCCGACGGAAAACGAAAATACAAACATCCACGCGGGGACGGACAGCGGAGATGTCCAGGCGGCCCCAAGGGAAGACCTGCCGAGGCTTCGCAGCCCGCAAACGTACCCAAAAATGCTAAATCCCCATACCGGGATCCACAGAAGCGGCCTCGAAAGAATTACGGCATCGGCGCAGCGAACGAGGAACAGGGGCCTCATGCGCACCCGCTTTGCGTTGTCATGCGTATATCCGTTGCGAACTACAGCGGATACCGCCCCACGGGAAACGGGTTTGAATAGATCCACGCATATTTTCCTTTATAAACTTCTATTCTGTAAACTCCGCCCGACGATATCCCAAATTCCGCGTTCCTGCCCCCCGCTTCCGCAACATGTTCGCCGTTGCGTACGAGACGCATGGCCGCTTTTTCCGGGATGCTCACAATGAGGCGGCCCGGCAGCTTCGGCTCATCTGTGGAAAGTCCGGGAGGACAAACGCGGCCCTTCGCGTCCACAAGAAAAATCCGGGTTCCTTGTGCGTTTCCCCGCCGATAGTTGGACACAAACCCGTTGCCGTTTCCAAGCGCCGCAAGGAGCATTGCCTGTGCTGCGGCCGCGTCGTCTTGAGGCAAGGAACGATCCAGGTACACGTGCGTGCGGATTCCTTTGAGTTCCACCTTGATGGGGAATATGGTTAACCAGAACGGGCCGAACCGCATTTTCATGGAATGCGCATCAACACCGCCTATGCCGCTCACGAAACGCTGCCTGTTCAAATTGTCCCAGCGTGCGAGGAGCTCTTTCTTGACTTCCACAAGGAACCGGCGCGGGTAAAATAACTTCACAAAGTGAAGTCGGCTTCTCAGGTTCTCAAGCCAATCGGACATCTGGTTCCACAGTTCTATGCCGTCAAAGCCCGTGGCATTCCATTCCTTCCAGGGATACGGAGGGTAGTTGTCGAAATAATGGCGCACCTCAATGGGATGGGCGATAAAACCGATGCCTCCTTGGGCCTTTATCCTGTCGATATACCCTTGCGGCGTCTCGTGGTAGTTTACAACCGTGTTGCATCCGAGGGCCAGGTAGTGGTTGATGTTGTTTGCGTCGTTGTGCTCATAACCGACGCACACAAGTAGCTTGTCGGAGAAACCATCGTACCCGGCATTCCTCCCTTCGAGCGATGCATGATCGGTGACAACGATGTAATCGAGCCCGACATCCTTTGCTGCCGCAATGAGGGCAGGATAGTGTACGCCACCGTCGGAAAACGTGGTGTGGAGATGAATAGCGCCGCACAATTCAACACAATCGAACGTTGCACGTTTCGTATCTCTTTCGTTTTCCATCGAACGCCCAGGAGTATTTGATGAATGTGCCAAGGCCAGGTTCATGCCGAAATAAAATACCTCTAAAAGCGGCATAGTGGTTATTTTTAGTAAATATATGCCTCTGCCGGCAAAAGAAACCGCGAAGAAGCACTATTTGACAACGATTGGACGTCGGATATATTTTATGAGCCTATATTTGACCGTATCCCGAATTTTCCAAGCCCAGCCGGATCACAAGGAGTATTCTCAATGCCCCAACACAAAGCATGTGAAAAGCATGTCCGCAAGAGTAAGAAAGCCAATATCAAGAACCGCAGCGACTGGTCGAAACTCCGCACCGTCATTCGTGACGTCCTCGACTCAAAGGACAAGAAAGCCGCGCAAGACAGGCTGAAGATGGCAGTATCGTTCATCGACAAATGCGCCGGCGGCGGGCTTATCCATAAGAATAATGCCGCCAACAAGAAATCACGGCTCTTTATTCATGTGGGAAAGCTGCAGGGATAACAAGCCCCGTCTCGCATCTCCTCGATCAAAATCGTCATTTTCCAGGGATGGGTGATGAACAATTTTCATCTCGTGGGTGAAGAATTATACTGCGAAAATGTCGCGCTGTCGGCAATCGCCCGCGATGTCGGCACGCCGGCATACGTCTACAGCAAGGCGAGCATCATAAACAATCTCGAACTGTTGCTGGGCGCGTTTGAATCAATCAACGTTCAAGTGTGTTTCTCCGTCAAATCCAACTCCAATCTTGCTATCCTTGGTCTCATGGCCCAGAAAGATATCGGCGCGGACATCGTGTCGGGCGGAGAATTGTTCCGTGCGCTCAGGGCCGGCGTTGCACCCAAAAAAATCGTTTACTCGGGCGTGGGAAAAACCGCTTCCGAAATCCGCTACGCCCTGAGGAGCGGGATCGGCATGTTCAATGTCGAATCCGAAGCGGAACTCTTCGCCTTGTCCGATGTTGCAAAATCGGTGGATGCCATAGCGTCTATTTCCCTTCGTGTTAACCCCGACATCGACGCCAACACGCACCACTATACCACGACGGCAAGAAAGGAAGACAAGTTTGGGCTTCCTTTTCCCGCGGCTCTCGAGATGTACAAGAAGTCACAGTCTCTGCCTCATATCAATCCGATAGGCATCGACGTTCATCTGGGTTCGCCCATTTTGTCGCTTGAGCCCTACCGGCGTGCGCTCGATCTGCTCAGCGATCTTTACACTCAGCTGCACGCCATCGGCATCAACGTGCATACCATAGACATCGGCGGCGGGTTCGCGATTGTTTACAAAGATGAGTCTCCCTTTACGCCTGTCCAATTTGCTGGTCTTCTGGCGCCCTATGCCGAAAAATTAAAATGCGACTTTGTGGTTGAACCGGGCCGGTTCGTGGTAGGCAACGCGGGCGTTCTGTTGACCGCGGTCACCTACGTGAAACAGACCCAGACCAGGTTATTTTACATCTGCGACGCCGGGATGAACGACCTTATCCGCCCGCCCCTGTACAACGCGTACCATTCGGTTGTCCCCGTCGTGCAGCGGAAAAACGCACAGCAAACCACGGCCGATATCGTCGGCCCGGTGTGCGAGTCTGCGGATTTCTTTGCAAAGGACCGCACCATAGACCGCGTTATTCAGGGATCGCTCCTTGCCGTCCGGAGCGCGGGTGCCTATGCTTTTTCCATGTCTTCGAACTACAATTCGAGACCGCGGGCCTGCGAAGTTCTTGTGGACGGATCGACATTCGCTATCATCCGCAAGCGGGAAACGTTCGAGGATCTTGTTCGGGGAGAAGGATAATTCCCACCATGCGCCCATCCGGGCGGGTATGCAAGCCATCGTTTATTTTCTATTTTGTAGTTTATATTCGTCCGAATGCGCATGGGGTTCCACGTAATTACATTTGCTTTTCTCCATGCGGTGGATGTAGAATGTAGGTATGCTGTTTTCGGAGTTATTCCCCGTGCGTGAGCTCGACAGGAACGCGCAAGCGTTGCCGCAACCGTTTGGGACATGATGAAGCAATGAGCGCAATTCCATTCCATTTACGACATGCATGCTTGCCTTTGCGGATGATCCGCGGAATGAGCTTGTTCCTATTTTTTGCATTATCAATCGATGCAGCCCCCATCTTTTGGGAGCACGAAATAGCTTCGGGCCTGGATTCCAGAGACAGTTCCTACCGGGAAGCCGGGATCGACGCGGCGGCATTCCAGAAAATGCCGCAGGATTTCTTTTTGTCCGGTCACTACCGTCCGCTTTCCCCCGATACGGTATCTCCGTGGCCCTATTTTCTGCTTGGGTTGGTTGCCGCAAAGGACAACGCCGACGTTGCTTCTTCTTGCTTTGCACATGCGATTGCGGCCGCAGGAAAAGACCCCGGGCTTACCTGGGTGCTCGCTATGGAATTCGATCGATGCGGCATGGTTGGCTGGGAGGAGAAATGCCTCAAGAGGCTCGAATTGCTCTTCCTTACCTCGGGCGCGCGATCTGCCCCGGTCATTGTCCAGCAATTGCTTTACAAATCCGTCTATTTGAACAACAGGGGAAATGCCAACGACGCTGAATTTTTTGCGACATGGGCGCAACGATTCGACAGGCGTTGCTTGTGGCCGTCCGTTTTCGCGGTCGAGTCGAACGGCATATTCAATCTGCCAAAAACGTTTGCACAGGCGCGCGACCTCATAGGCGCAGTCTTGACATCATGGGAAACGCAAATCGTGTTTTTCAGGGCGCTGTTCGCATGGCTTTTTCTTGTTCTGCAATTCGTTGCGGCGGGAATTCTTATCGGGCTTGGCGCAAAGTACCTTTCACCGGCTCTTCACCTTTCCGCAGAGCGGTTTTCGGACGTTTTTAGTTCCAAAGGCAAATTGTTGCTTGCGCTTGGGGCATTTGGCTCGGTTTTGCTATTGGGGGCCATCCCTTTTGTGTGGTGTTTCCTCTTTGTGGTCTGGCGGCGGTTCAGCGCAAAGGATAAGCACTTGGCAGAGGTTGCGCTTGCCCTTTTCCTTGTGGTGCCCCTCGGGATCAAATTGAACGATATGTTCGACCAGGCGCTCTCGGCAAACGGATCGCTCATGGCGTATAAGAAAGCTGTTGACGAAGGATACTATGACCAACTCGACTCGCTCATCGCATCCCGTGCGCAGCACGGGGGCGGAGACTATCTCGCCCATACTGCAGCGGCCCTGTATTTGTGCAAGAAAGGGTCTCCCCTGTCGGCCTTTCCTCATGTAAAAGTAGCTCAAATGCTCTCCCACGACGATCCAGCGGTTATTGTTGCTGCGGGGAACGTCCTGTACTATTCCGGCGACCTTGTTGGCGCGCGTAACGCCTATCAGCAATGCGTGCAGCTTTATCCCCAGTACGAACCCGCCTATTTCAACCTGGGCCAGTACTACTTTAACTCAATGGAAACTGCCAAGGGCATGGAATACATTACGCAGGCAACGAGACTGAATCCGGAATATGTCGACGCATTTATCAAGAAAAATGACGAGTGTTTCTCCAAAGATTGGCCGCCCCTCCGGCAGCTTATTTGCCCCGATTTTGCCCCTGCCTATTTCTGGAAAAACGTGTTTCCCTATTACAGCGGAACGTGGGACACCGGGAGCAAGCGCTTTGGGGGCTTGTTTTTCGGCGTTCCTCTTGTTGTGTATCTGATCCTCTCGGGTGCGCTGCTTGCAATTCTCCTCATTCTGGACGCTTCTGTTTGGTCGAAAGACCTCATAAAAAAGGTATCGTCCTGCAAACTCTGTCAAGCCCCTGTGTGCCGCAAGTGCAAGAGGGGCAGCATATGCAGAACCTGCTTTGATGCAACTCAGCATATCCGCAACGAACAAATCCGGCAGCGGATCATGACAAAGATTCAGGCGAGGTCGCGGCGTTCTCAGGCAATTGAGGTGATCCTGCTCAACCTGGTTTTCCCGGGCGTCGGGACCGTGTACCGGGGTGCACCCGCTTATCAATCTCTGCCGCTCTTGCTGGCCACGTCGATGGTCTACGCGACCCTTGTCTCGCTGGTTACTGCGACATTCGAATACCCGGCATGGACCGTGCACGGCCTTTTTGTGCCTTTGTATACGGTGCTGCTCAGTTACAGCGCGATATTTGCCTTGCATGCAATTATCAAGAGTGTTGCGATACTCATGAAGCGGAGTAAATAGCATGGCGCTCAGGGGAAGTTTGCACGAATTCGAACTGGCTGAAATTTTCCAGCTCATATCCCGCGACGCAAAAACGGGGCAGCTTGTTCTTTCCCACCACGAAAAGGAGGCATTCGTCATTTTTTCCCAGGGGGCCGTTGTTGCCGCAGGTACCAACGAACATAACCTGCAGACTCTGTTGTTTCGGTACCTCATGTCGGTAAAACGGTACTCAGAGGAAGAACTCAGCGAACTGCTGCAAGTATGCCACGGCGAAATGGGACAGTTCTCTCAGGAATTAGTGAACAGGAACTACCTTCCTGCAAGCGAGCTGTCACAGTTTGCTCGAATGGGAATAGAAGACCTTGCGTGCAGTTTGTTTCTGTGGGACCAGGGAAACTACCGGTTTGATTCGCTCGATGGAATCCGCGAATACGTCATCGGCGGGGTAACATTTCCCGTCGATGCGATTACCATGGAGGCGATGCGGCGAACCGACGAATGGAAACGGATACGACAACACATCAGTGATGAAACCGTATTCTCTATTGTTCGGAAACCTCAAGCCCTTCCCTCTCCCGCGTCGCCGGTTTCGGATGTCTCCGGGTATATATTGTCTTTTGTGAACGGCACAACGACCGTGGGCGGCATCTGCGAAGGGTCTATCCTCTTGCCCTACCGCGTGTATGAAACTCTTTTCGGCCTGTGGCAGGAATCCGTCGTGGCGCCGCTTGCCGTCAGCCGGCCTCAGGAAAAACAGCTTGCGTCCGCCATGGGCAAGCCGGCACCGAATATTATGGCGGCAGTGGTATCTGTTGTCGTTGTTCTGATGTGGGCCTGTGCCCTGTTTTCGCTGTCGCATCTTGGCTTGATCCCGGCGTTTCGCAACGCAACCATAGCGCGGCAACTGGCGGTCGGGGAAGTGAAAGCCGAATGGAACGCGCAGAAGGAAACAATCGCATCATTGCAGTATCGGGCGCTTACGGGAAATCCATCTCCAGATGCGGCGGCTCTTGTCAAAGAAGGTCTGCTGTGTCGGGAAGACCTTGGCCCCCGGGCATGGCGAAAGCCGCTGGGTCCTGCCGCAAAGTAGCGCCCGGTTTGCCGCGGCCGTACCGAGTCCCGTCTTGACATTTGACGGAAAAGAAGCTCTTGTTTCCGATGATTATCGCGTCGGATATTGATGCGGATATTTTGGGAAAACTTCCCTGTCTTTGCTTGCATATTCTTTCTTTGGGAACTATATTTTATGTGGAAATATGGGTTTAGGTTAGGTTACTTGGAGCATGGACCCGCGAGAAACTCTTTTTTTCGCCCTGTGATTTAAGAGAGGGATACTTCAATGGCATCAATCAATTACGCGATCAGGGAAATAAGTGTAAAGATTGTTTTCTACGGCCCCGGCTTGAGCGGCAAAACTACCAACCTCCAGGTAATCCACCGAAAGATTCCCATCGATTACAGAAGCGACATGGTGTCGCTTGCAACCGAAACGGACAGGACCCTGTTCTTCGACTTTCTTCCGCTCGATTTGGGAAAAATCAAGGGCTTCTCAACGAAATTCCAGTTGTACACCGTTCCGGGCCAGGTCTACTACAACGCAACAAGGAAGCTTGTGCTGCGCGGAGTTGATGGGGTAGTATTTGTGGCCGATTCGGCGCAAGACAAAACACAGGAAAACCTCGAAAGCTTCCAGAATCTGCATGACAACCTTGCCGAATACGGCATCAAACAGGGCAGCATTCCAATTGTCATTCAATACAACAAGAGAGACTTGCCGAACGCATTGCCCATCGAAGCCCTCGAAAAGGCACTTAACAAGTTCGGCTATCCCTGGAATGAGGCTGTTGCAAATCAGGGAAAAGGCGTATTCGAATCTCTGAAGATTATCGGCAAAATCGTCATTGACAGTCTCAACAGGAAGTATTCAAGGCCGGCAACGGGGCAATCACAGGAGCCGGCGCAAAGACCGCAGGTTCAGGCGCCCCCGCCGCAGCAAGCACCCCAAAGACCTGCGGCCGATCCCTATTATGCACCCTCGCAGCCTCAGGCGAGAATGCCGCAGGCTCCGGTTCCGCCCCCGCGCCCGGTTTCTGCTCCACAATATCAAGACGATATTTTTCAGGGCCCTCAACAGGGTCAACCGGTGCGACCCCAGGCGCAGGCGCCGCGAATGCCTCCGGCTCCTCCTCAAACTCCCAAACTACAGCCGCAAGCGGCGCCCCGAAACGATTACTATGACTACGGGTCGATCAACCTCGAGCCCATGGCGCAGGAAGCAGCTGTCCCGAAAGCGGCGCCCGCTTCGCAGCCCCCGTCTGTTGATAAAACAGATCTCGATCTCGAAATCGAAAAGTACCAAAAGGAAATAGAGGAAAAACAACGCAGGCTTCGTTCGTTGCAATCGTCGCAGGCCCCGCAGCAGGAAACCGCATCGCCTCCGCCGCCTCCTCGTCCTCGGCAGCAGCAAAACCCGTTCCCTGCGCCTCAAAAGGGCAGTTACGATGTCTATGACCTTCCCGAAACCGATGATCAGATTCCGCAGTTTCCTCCGCGCCAGGCCGGGGAGGATTCGCAGGAAGCGGCTCCGGCAGACGGGGAACAACCCCTGTATTTTACGTCGGTCAATACCGGCCAGCGAAAAAAGACAAAACGTCCCCCCGTCAATCCGAAAACAAGACAGCAGGGTAGTTTCCTTTCGAAATTTTTCAATAAAGACAAACCCCAATGAGCGATGTAATTCTTTACAAAGAAGACATCGACAGGCTCAATTCCATCCTGCAAACACTTGTAAGCGAGACAAAGATTCTTTCGGCGCTCCTCATCAACAAGGATACTCGCCTTCTCGCCCACCAGGGAACGCTCGCGATGTTTGACATGTCTGCCCTTGCAGCGCTTATCGTAGGCAGTTTTGCATCCACTCAGGCCATTGCAGGCCTTATTGGCGAACACGAATTCGCAACAATGTCCCACTGCGGAAAATCGAAGAACCTGCTCATTTCTCTCGTAGACGACAACACGATCATTGCCACCATTTTTGACAAGGCGATACCGATTGCAGCAGTATCGTCGAGTGTTGAACGCCATACCGGCGTGCTGCAGCGGGCTTTAGAGGCAATAACGCACAACATGGAAAACCTGTTTCAGGGACCGGTTGCCATGCCGTCGCTCTCCCAGGATGATGTGGACCAGGGATTCAATTCGTTTTTCGATCAGCCGCACGGGGCCGAGGGCTTTGCAGACGGCAATGCCGCTCCGGCAGCCTCCCCGGACAAAATCCTTGCCGGTCGAAAGAGCCGCGCTCGGGAAACGCAACAGGTCATTCCGCCGCCGCCCGAAACCAAGCAGCTCGAACATGCGCCCGTTCAACAACGGACCGCCCAGCCCGCCGCGCCACGGGCCGTCGAAGAAGAACTTGCAGGGGCCGAGTTTGACAGGGGCCTTTCCAGAAACGCAATGGCAGCAGCAATGAGAAAAATTCCTCCGCCGAGCAACACCGAATACCTCTATTTCACCTCCATGAACTATCTGAAGAACAAAGCCAGGGAAGGCGCGGCCCTTCAGAAGCACAAGAGCGAAAGAGGGCTCTTTTCCCGTTTCTTCAACCGTTCAAAGCGTGATTCTTAAGCGGTTGGAAGAACTTATTTCCTGCTGCGTTGAACGAGCATTTTCAGAAGTGTCTATGGCCGCGAAGTCCGCGCCTATGGCAAGAAAGCAGGACGCTCTGACTGACGGCACAAGCCAGGGCGGCAGTTTGCTTTTCGGGAAGACCATTCCTTTCTCCGTGCTGGTTGTCTTATGCTGGCGATTTGTGCTTCAGCCATAGGGTTGCTGTTTCCGCTTGCAGTGGGAACCGCGGCCGTGCTACTGTTCGGACGTAGAAGACCTCGGCCCGGTCCCGTTGGCCTTCTTCTTCATACGCTGCTGGAGAAAAAGGAGCCGCACTTTTCCTATTACTCTCCTGACAAGTTCGCCGCTCTGCTCGGCACGCTCGTCGATGACAACCGTACCTTCTCTACCGTAAGCGAAGCGGCCCGCTGCGGACGCGATCCCGATAGTGGGATGCCCATTGTTGTAACCTTTGACGACGGATTTGAAAGTTTCTACTCCCGTGCGCTTCCACTTCTGTCCAGGCACAACATCAAGGTGACCGTGTTTCCCGTTGCAGGATTTCTGGGCCGGGCTTCAACATGGGACACGTTGCCGCCTCAGGCCCATTTGACAAAAGAACAGGTCCGGGAAATCGCCGCGCTCGGGCACGAGATCGGCAGCCACACCGTGAGCCACGCGAACCTCACCTTGCTTGGCGACACCGACCTCGCGGAGGAACTCTCTCGCTCAAAAGCTATTCTGGAAGACATTACGGGCAAACCCGTCTCGAGTCTTTCTTTCCCCTTTGGACAGTGGAACAGGCGCGTTTGGCGCATGGCGCTCAGCCTGGGCTATACCGCCGCCACATCCTACGCCAATTGCATGCGTAACGAACAGGGAGTGCTCCGACTCTGGGGAATCTACTCGTTCGATTCCGTGCAGGACGTCTGGGAGAGGGCTTTACGTCAGCCGAGATGGTCAAATGCCGTGGCGCGCGGATATGTAATGCCGAATTTTGCGAAAGGGACGCCGATGTGGAAGTTTCGGAAGAATTATGCCTTGTTGAGGGGGACCTGATCGAGCGCTCGGCGCTCTTCGCCGTCCAAGGTACTCACTCTCGTTGCCGAAAGTCCCTTTGAGGTTTTCACCACGTCAAAACTCACCCGCTGGCCTCCTTCAAGAACCTTGAATCCCTCGCCCAAAATGTCGGAACCACCAACCGCAAGTTCTGCAGCGCCATTGTCGGAGATTATGACTCCCCGTCCTTGCCCCTCGTTGAACCACTTGACAATTCCGTACTGCATGGGGTTCAGGCGAGCACCTGGGCGATAGTTTCCTTGAACGGAGGAAGAATGATCCCTTTGTCGGTGACAATCGCCGTAACAAGCGCGCCGGGCGTAATGTCGAACGCTGGGTTGAACACCGACACGTTCTCCGGAGCCGTTTCCGTTCCGAACCCGCAGATAATTTCTCTGGCTGGACGTTCCTCAATGGGAATGGCGTTCCCGTTTGCAAGAGACAGGTCGAAGGTGGAAGACGGGGCCGCCACATAGAACGGAATGCCGTGCGCTTTTGCCAGCAAGGCCACCCCATAGGTGCCGATCTTGTTTGCCGTATCGCCGTTTGATGCGATTCTGTCTGCGCCCACTATCACCGCGTCAACCATTCCCCGTGCCATGACCGCGGCCGCCATGTTGTCGCATATCACCGTAACCGGAATTCCGGCAGCCATCAGCTCGAAGGCGGTGATGCGGGAGCCCTGCAACAGCGGCCTGGTTTCGTCCGCAAACACACGGATACTCATTCCATTTTCTTGCGCACAATAGATCGGGGCAAGGGCTGTTCCGAATTCACTCGTTGCAAGTCCGCCGGCATTGCAATGAGTCAGGATTGCCTTGCAGTTCCTGAGAAGTTCAAGACCGTTCTTCCCTATCGCACGGCACATGTGCCTGTCTTCCTCCAGAATCTTCTTCGCTTCGTCAAGCATCTTGCTCTTTTTCTCCGCAACGCCCGCATCGCGAAGGGACTCTGCAAAGTCAACCATTCGGCGTATTGCCCACGGCAGGTTGACCGCCGTCGGACGCGAGGAGATGAGGCGCTGCGCCTGCGTGTTGAGTTCCGCCGCGAAAGCATCGGTTGAAGCTGCGTTGGAAATGTTCCGTATTCCCAGGTAAAGCCCGAAGGCGGCGGCGACGCCTATGGCGGGCGCTCCCCTTACGCGGAGGACTTTTATGGCCTCGTACATTTCCTCCGATGTTCGGATATCCCTGTACACCAGCGATTTCGGAAGCAGGGTCTGGTCGATTATGCGCGCACCGTCGTTGATCCATTCGATGGTTTTCAAACGAGCCATTATTGCAACTACTCCTTTTTATGTCGCGAAAGCAACAGGTATTCGCTTTTGTTCCGTTCAAATTGCAAGGGGCGACCGAAGATCGCCCCCTGTAGGTCTTTTCTTGAAAAAGAAACCCGCCTATTCCTTTACTTCCTGAACAATCTGCCTTGAGGCTTCAATGATCTTTCTCGCCACTTCGGTGGGAACCGGCTCGTAGTGAGAAAACGTCTTTGAAAAATAGCCGCGCCCTTGGGAAAGCGCACGCAACGCCTGCGAATAGTTCTGCACCTCAGCCTCAGGCACTTTTGCGACAATAGCCTGGAACTTCCCTTCCGGCTCCATGCCGCCGATCTTGCCGCGGCGCGAGGAGAGGTCGCCCATCACGTCGCCGGTATAATCGTCGGGCACGGTGATTCGCATGTCCGAAATAGGCTCCAAGAGAATCGGACCGGCCTGTTCGAATGCGATCTTGAATACTTCGCGCCCCGCGATCTGAAACGCGATATCCTTGGAATCGACGGGATGGGTCTTGCCATCGACAAGGTATACCCGAACATCGACAATAGGATACCCGGCAAGAATGCCTTCTTCAAGTTTGGCGTGAACGCCTTTATCGACGCTGGGTCTGAACGATTGATCGATGACCCCACCAACGATCTTGTCCACGAACTCGTAACCCGAACCGCGGGGAAGCGGTTCTATGTCGATTGCCACCTTGGCGTACTGGCCCGCCCCGCCGGATTGCTTCTTGTGAGTGTACTCCACGTATTTTACGGTTTTGGTAATTGTTTCCCGGTAGGATATTTTCGGTTGCTTCTTCTCGACCTCCACTTTGAACCTGCTCTTGAGGCTTCCCAGAATGATATCGATGTGAATATCTCCCATCGCCGAAAGTATCGACTGCTTGATGTCGCCGTGGAACTTGTAGCTGAAGGTCGGGTCCTCTTCATGAATCTTGGTGAACCCCATGCCGATCTTGTCCTCATCGCCCTTGTTCTTCGAGGTGATCGCCACGTTCACCAGGGGCTCGACAAACTTGACGGGTAAAAATGTGTACGAGACGCCCTTGTCTGCGAGCGTATCGTTTGTGTGGGTGTCTTTCATCTTGAGCATTGCGCCGATATCTCCGAACCCGATTTCCCCAGTGTCGACCCGTTCGTGGCCGCGCATGAAATACATATTGCTGATGCGCTCCGACGAACTTCGTGTGAGATTCTGAACATCTTTACCCGTTGCGAGTTTGCCGGTGAACACGCGCACGCAATTGAAATCCCCGATGTGCTCCTCAGAAATGGTCTTGAACACAAAAGCCGATGCCGGCATGGATTCGGAAACGGGAATGTTTTTCTTCTCTTCCCCGGCCACGACTTCCACATCTTTCCGCGATAAAGGTGACGGACAGAGGCTGACGATCATCGTGAGCAGAACGTCGGTCCCCATGTTGAGAAGCGCACTGCCGCACAGGAGAGGACAAATCGCGCCGTCGGAGAACCCCTTGGCAAGTCCCTGTTTCAGCTCCTCAAGCGTCAGTTCCCCTTTTTCGAAGTACTTGTTCATGAGGGTCTCGTCGGTTTCGGCCACCGATTCCATGAGCGACGACCTGAGGCCGTCAACCTCGTCGGAAAGCTCGGCCGGAATATCGATTTTCCTTCCGATTCCATTGCCTTCCCGAGTGTATTCAAACGCTTCCCTGTTGACAAGGTCGATCACGCCCTTGAACGACGCGCCGGTTCCCAGGGGAATAGAAAGCGGCGCTACGGCGTTGCCGTAGGTTTCTTTGAGATTTGCAAGGGTCTTTTCGAAATCGACATTGTCTTTGTCCAGACCATTGACAAAGAAGAGCTTCGGCATCTTCGTCTCCTCTACGAACCGCGACATGAGTTCCGTGCCCACCTGCACGCCGTCGAGCGCGCTTACCAGGATAACCGCAGACTCCACCACCCGAAGCGCCGCCTTTGCGTCGCCCTGGAGATCGAGGAAACCCGGCGTGTCGAGAAAATTGATTTTTGCGTTATTCCATTCGCAGAACCCGAGCTTCATGGTGATCGTCATCTTGCGTTCTTTTTCATCGGACCGCGCGTCGAAAATGCTGGTACCGTTGTTTACCTTGTTCAGCTTGGTTGTGCCCTTCGACGTGTAACAAACGGCCTCAAGGAGCGTTGTTTTTCCAACACCGCCATGGGAAAGGAGACATACGTTTCGAATCGAATTCGCCTCGTACTTCTTCATGCATCCTCCGATGTGATACCAGATAAGGTGTGCACCGTTGTGCGGAAACAAGAAAGATCAAACTGTTGCCACATTGAAGACAAGAGGATTAAATATAAAAGAGTTCTTTATTATGGGGCAACAAAAATGAGGCAGATTTCCAGAGGGGAAATCTCAAGGATCCCTGTTCGCAAGAAAATGCTCACCACTAAAACGAGTGGGAGATTAAGTGGACGCAACGCACAAAAGGTCGATTCGGACCAAACTGTCATTGAGAATGCTGCTGCTGTCATTAGTACACCGGTCACTTTTGCCTAAAGCTAGAATCAGGTTTAAATGATGCTATTGAACTAACTGTGATTAAAGGAATTATCTATCTGCCACACACGTAAGCCTATTTGATTTGCGGTACATCAACATTGCAATAAATCTTGTGCGGATCACAATTTCAGAATGTTGAAGAAGATGTTCGCGCGGCAATATCGGAATGCAGGGCCAGGCACGGTTACCTGCTTCAAAGCGCAATCTTTCCCCCTCAACCCCATGCAAGTTTGGTGCAAAGGCCTTGAGAATTACAATCGCATCTGCCTGATTCATTTTCCAACCGCTATTGCATTATTTTCGTCCACGTGATATACTTAACGCAGAGAATAGAGCGTCGAAACCACGCGTGTGCCGCTTTTGTTGCCATGCGGAATGCGCATGTGTTACATTCGTCATGCCTGCGAGGTGCTCTTGACGTACCTGTTTCGCGCTGTAAGAGAATTTCTTTCCCGGAACTCCCCAATGCTGGATTGCCTGAGAATCGTACGGACGTTCTCTTTGGTCTTCGCCGGATGCCTCCTGCCGATAACCGGGTGCGCTTTTCATTCAAGAATGCAGTCAGGGTCGTTTGTCAGCTTGAAACCCGATACTGTTTGCAGGTCGGCCGCCGTGCCGCTGGTGCCCGGCGACACAGAAGTAAACGCCGACAGCTTCGTGGACAAATATGGCACCGATGTACCAAACGCCCCGGAATGTTCCGAAATAGATTTTCTTCTCGAGAGTGCGAAAAGCGCCTGCAAAGCCGACAGTTTTGGAGAGGCGCATGTTCTTCTTCGAAAAGCACTCGTATCAATCAAGGAAAAGGAAGAGGATGACAGGTCGTGGCCCGACGCGGAAAACTATTCCAACGAGGTGGCACGCGTCTACGCGGAAGAGATGCCTCCGGAATACGCGGACAGCATTCCGGACGAAATCTCGATGCTGGTGTTCCAAAAGCAATTGTCCAAGTCTCTGGACACCCTCAAGCTGTCTCACGGCGACAGCATCGTGCTCAAGAAACTTGCGTGTCAGAAGGGAATTTCGTACAACTTCCCCATTCCCTGGAATGACAAGGTCTACCGTTCGCTCTGTTTTTTTGCGCGCAGCAAAAAAGGTTCCTTGGACAAATGGCTGACGCGCGCCGCATACTACCAGCCGTTCATGCGACGCATGTTTGCCGACAGCGGCCTTCCGACGGACCTTTCGTACCTGCCGCTCATTGAAAGCGGATTCGAACCATGCGCCTACTCCCGCAGGCACGCCTCCGGCATGTGGCAGTTCATTGCATCAACCGGTACGCGGTACGGCCTCAGGAACAACTACTGGATCGACGAGCGGCGCGACCCGGTGCAGTCTACCACGGCCGCAATCGGATACCTCAAAAAGTTGTACAACCAGTTCGGCGATTGGCAGCTTGCCATCGCCGCCTACAATTGCGGGGAAAACGGCGTTGCAGGCGCCCTTGGTAAGTCCTCTTCTTCCAGTTTCTGGCGTCTTTACCTGCCTCGTGAAACAAGAAACTATGTTCCGGAGTTCATTTCGGCGATTATCGTGGCCAAAAACCCCGAGTGTTTCGGCTACGCGCTCGCCCATAGCGACACGTTTGACCTCGACACAATGCTCATTGACGAATGCATCAATATCCAATCGGTTGCGGACTCCCTGCGAATCCCGGCGACGGATCTGCGCGCGATGAATCCGCATCTCCTTCACTGGTGTACGCCGCCGGCGCTTTCCCAGATACACCTGTATCTTCCCAAAGGCCTCAAACCCCGCCTCGCACAGGCGCTAACCAGGCATCCGGAGGCGTTCAAGGTTGTTTGGTATGGCTACCAGGTGAAACCCGGAGAGAAGCTATCCACCATTGCGCGGCAATTCAAAGTTCCGCTTGAGGCTGTCAAGTCGATCAACGGTTTCGACGATGTATGCCGTCTTGCGGAGGGCCAACAATTGCTGATTCCGATTCCCATTCACATGTCTACCGCCCAGGCATACGCAATTGCCGAGGATCTGAAGCACAATGAATCGTCCGAAGCGCAGAAGCCCGGCAAGAACGGCTTGGTTCGGTACCGTGTGAGGTCCGGCGACACCGTGTGGGAACTCGCCAGCCTTTTCCGCGTTTCCGCGGGTGACATTTGCGCCTGGAACAATCTCGCCGACCAACGCATAAAGGCCGGCCAGTGCCTTGTTCTGCATACCGGGAAGACGCGCGCAACCGCCACCGTTACGCCTTCAGTATCAAGCCCACCGGCCAGACAGGGTTCTTCTTTTGCAAAGTACCAGGTCGTGAGGGGCGAAACATTGTTTGCCATCTCCCGGAAGCTCTCGGTGTCCGTAAGCGACCTTATTACATGGAACGGAATGGACTCAAATAATCCGGTCATTTTCGCAGGTCAGAATTTACTTTATGAGCGGGAACATCGCGTGATTGCAAGGTCCCGCCAGCCGGATACGTTGTTCTACAGAGTGTGCAAGGGAGATAACCTGTATTCCCTTGCCTCGTCGTTTTCGGTGACCGTAAACGACATCCGGCACGCGAATAACCTTGCGCCGTCATCGGTGATCAAGACCGGCGACCTCATCAGAATACCTGTTTCGAAGCGAATTTCTTCGGCCGCTTCAAAGTCTTATCCCGCAACCGTCGCGTCCAATGAGGAGCATCCGTGACAAAAAGCCAGCGAATTTTGGTTATCGCCGTCTGCTGCCTTCCGGTCCTTTTCGGATTGTGGCTGCTGATCGCACATGCCGCGCCCTCGACCATGCCCTCCAGGGCCTTCAAGAAAATCGGACTGGTGGAAATAACCGATGTGATCCTTTCGTCCGAAGCCACGGTGAAACAACTCCGCGCGCTTCGGGAAGACGACGCCATTGCGGGGGTCCTTCTTCGCGTCGACTCGCCCGGAGGGGCGGTTGCTCCGTCGCAGGAAATCTTCAGCGAAGTGATGAAATTCCGTGTTGCAAAGAAGCCGCTCGTGGCCAGTTTGGGCAACGTCGCAGCCTCGGGCGGGTATTATGTTGCTTGCCCAGCTCAGAAAATATTCGCCAATCCCGGTACGATAACAGCCAGCATCGGCGTCATCTTCAGGTTCCCGCAATATTTCAAACTCATGGACAAATTGGGAATATCGATGCAGGTGCTGAAATCCGGCGAGGTGAAAGATATGGGCAGTCCTCAACGCGACATGACTGTACAGGAGAAAAAACTGTTTCAGGACATTCTCACCGACATTCACAATCAGTTCATTAGCGACGTGAGCCGGGCACGATCCCTTGATGCCGATTCGCTGCGCCTCATTGCCGACGGCAGAATCATGACCGGAAAGCAAGCCCTCCGCGCCCGCCTCGTGGACACGCTTGGAAGTCTTGACGATGCTTCCGATTATCTCAAGACATACCTGGGGCTTGCCAAGAACACTGCGCTTGTTGAAAGAAAACGACGGGAACCTTTCTTGCGAACCCTGCTTTTTGGCGAGCTTGCAGACAAATTTCCGTTCCTCAAGAGCACTTTCTTCCCTGCCGGGTCCTATTTTCTTTGCGACAAGCCATTCTAACTCGACCCCTTCGGCGTGAGGCTTGCGTGCTTTTCTCCAGGACTGCGCAAAAAATTCTTTAGTGCACAAACAAGGCGCAATTTATATAATAAATACGAAGCGTCTTGTTTTTCCACACTATAAAAGGAGCAGACGGATGAGTCTTCAGAAACTACTTGACGAAATTGAATTACTGAAAGCCGAATTCGAGAAATTCGAACGAGGCAACAAGTCCGCGGGCACCAGGGCCAGAAAAAACCTTCAGAACATCAAGAAGATCTGCCAGGAAATACGGATCCAGATCCAGGACGCTAAGAAAAAAGAAGGCGAATAGCCCCGCCCCGAAAAGCCGCCGGTGCGGTATCAAAGCGAACAAAGACGCGTGGCCTACGCGCGCGTCTTTTTCCAATGGGCAATCTGTTTGTCGAGATCCACAGGCAAAACTTTCTTGCATGTCACTAGAAGCGTGTCCGAGACGAAGGGAAAAAACCGGGACATGGATCGAGAAATGGGACGCGACCACCTGAACCTGTAGACGATGGGCAGACTGATGTTCGTGGGAATCACATCTCTAATCTGCAAACCCGCAAAATTAAGCGCCTTTTCGAGCGTTTGATAATCGTATCCCTGCAGATGCAGATCTCCGAGGTTTTCCGGTTCAAAATAATTCTCTCTCCTGTTGCGAAACTTGACATATCGGTACGCTTGCCCCAGCGAACATAGGTTGGGCGTGTGAATGACCAGCGTTCCGCTTTCCTTGAGCATTGCGCGTAAGGCAACCAGGCCGCGGGCCGGACACCTGAGATGTTCGATGACATCCATGAAATAAATCAGGTCGAACGAGTTTACCAGCTCCTTCGGCGGATCACTTTCGACATCAAGCAGAACGGTGGAAATCCCTGCATCCCTGTGGCGCGCAAGCTCTTCCGCTTGCTCCAGAAACGACCTTGAAATATCCGCGGCCGTGACCCTGTGTCCCTTGAGCGCAAGCGCGACGGACAGCAAACCTTCGGCGCAGCCTATGTCGAGCACCTCAAGGCCTTCGCCGATGGATTCCGCGATTCCCGCGAACCGAGCCACTTCCTCTTTGTCACGTTGTTGCGGGATGATGGAGGCGGATTCGTAATACCGCTCGTAGTTGGAAAGAAGACTCTTGTCCACGGATCCTCCTGTCGCCCGAATAAAATAGGAAGATTGCTGCACCGAGTCAAGAAATGAAAACCGCGCTGCTGGAAACCGGAAGCGACCTAGCGTACCTTATCCATGTAATTTCCAAGGCAATATTTTTTTTGCCGGAGCGTAATTACCATCCTTGTGGTCCACAGAGAATAGCATGATATTACTTGTCTTGACACCATGCCTTTCAAATATTCATATTTAAGCTTCTCAAAATTGGGCCGCCGGCCTGCGGCGGTCCCAAAACCGCGGTTTCCAACGCTGCTGCGCCTTGCGAAAGCCGTTGTTTCCGTGAACGTGGATTCCCAATATTTCAAGGATACATGCAAGGGGGTACTATGATTTCACTTTTCCACGGCGGTGCACTATGAGTTTGGCAAACGATTCGGTTATGCTTGAGGTGACAAGCCTCTGTAAGAGATTTGGCAGCGTTCAGGCCGTAAAAAACCTCACCTTTGAAGTGAAGAAGGGTGAAGTTCTGGGCTTTTTGGGTCCGAACGGAGCGGGCAAAACAACTACCATGCGCATCATCACCTGTTTTATCCCGGCGTCAAGCGGAGCCGTAAAGGTGTGCGGCATGGACACGGTGGAACACGATCTTGAAGTGCGAAAGAGGATCGGGTATCTGCCGGAGAACAATCCGTTGTATTTCGATATGACGGTACGTGAATATCTGAGGTTCGCCGGCGAAATCCGGGGCCAGACCGGCACGCGTCTTTCAAACCGCATCAGCGAGATGTTTCAGGTATGCGGCCTCACAAAGATGGAGAACCGCCAGATCGGGAAGCTTTCAAAAGGGTTCAAACAGCGCGTCGGGCTGGCGCAAGCCATGCTCCACAACCCCGATCTTCTGATCCTCGACGAACCCATGTCCGGCCTTGACCCGAACCAGATCATCGAGATACGGCAGCTCATCAAGAAAATGGGCGAAGAAAAAACGGTGATATATTGCTCGCATATCCTTTCTGAAGTTGCCGCAACCTGCAACCGGATCCTGATTATCAACGAAGGAGCGATCGTGGCCGCCGGCACGCCCGACGAACTTACCGCCGGCGCTTCGACATCCAGCGGCTTTACCCTCAAAGTAAAGGGCGACAAGGCTTCGGTGCAATCGAAACTTTCCGCCGTCGACGGCGTAACGGGCGTCATTGTCCACGAAGCGGGCGAATGGCTTGAGGCGTCCGTTACGACGGGCAAAGAAGACATTGGGGAGAAAATATACAAATGCGTCTCCGAGAACGGCTGGAGCCTGGCCGAACTCAAGCGGCATTCGGCCAGCCTCGAAGACGTTTTTACACAACTCACAAGGGGTTAGGACCATGCAAAACATCTCGGCCATCTTCAAAAAGGAATTCAAGACATACTTCTTGTCGCCCATTGCGTACATATTCATAACCGTGTACCTGATCACCACGACATTTCTTTTCTTCCAGGGCTTCTTCATTGTCAACCAGGCGGATATGCGCGGCTACTTCGACCTGCTGCCATGGGTGTTTCTGTTCTTTGTCCCCGCAATAACCATGCGAACGTGGGCGGAAGAGAAAAAAGTGAAAACCCTTGAACTGCTGCTGACGTGGCCTGTGAGCGACGTGGAAGTCGTTCTTGGCAAATTCTTCGCAAGCTTTGCACTTCTCGCAATCGTGGTTCTTCTCTCGGTATCCATTCCGATAACCATTGCGATCATCGGCCACCCGGACGGCGGCCAGATTGTGGGGCAATATCTCGGCGCTTTGCTTCTGGGAGCAGCCTACCTTGCGATAGGTTTGTGGGTATCCTCCATGACCGAAAACCAGATCGTCGCCTTTATCGTCGGCGTCGTGGTAACCTTTGTACTATTCATTATCAGCACTCCGTTCGTCACGATGGTGCTGCCCTCGATGCTCGCTCCCCTCTTCACCTATGCGGGACTCGGGAGCCACTTTGAAAGCATCAGCCGCGGCGTCATAGACAGCAGGGACATTATTTATTACCTGTCGGTTATCGGCTTCTTTCTTTTCTTGAATATCTGCTCGCTCGGCAGCAGGAAGTGGGAGTAATACCATGGAAAACAGAAGAATAAGGAACAGCTCGCAACTCGTCATCTACGCGCTTGTCATCTTCGGCTTCATCTGCGTTGCCAACTACCTGTCGACCAAGGTCTTTGTGCGCGCCGATCTCACCGAAAAGAAGATGTACAGCATTTCCAAGGCTACCAAGAATGTGCTCCGGAAACTCGACGACATCGTAAGCGTCAAGGTCTATTTTTCCAAAAACCTGCCGGTCAACGTGAGGACGCTTGAGTCGGACGTTCGCGACATGTTGTCGGAATACAAGGCCTATGCGGGCAGGAACCTGCAAATCTCCTACGAAGACCCGACAAAGAGCGAGGAGGAAAAACGCAAGGTTACGCAGATGGGCATTCCCGAGCTGCAGATGCAGTCCTACGAGAAAGACAAGGCGCAGGTTGTCAATGCGTTCATGGGCATTGCAGTCCTGTACGGGGCAAAAAAGGAAGTGATGCCGGTGGTTCAGAACCTCACCAATCTCGAGTACGACCTTACGCAGGCGATCCAAAAGGTGTCGAGAAAGGAAAACCCGAAAATAGGCGTGCTCAAGACCGATACGCTTCCCTTTATTCCTCCGCAATACAGCCAGCAGATGCCGAACAGTCCGGAGGAAGTCCATGAGAAATACAAACCGATTTTTGAAAACCTCGAAAAGAACTATACGGTTGAGACGGTCAATGTTTCCGACGGGAAACCCGTGGACCCCGATATAAAGACGCTCATAATTCCCGGCGGGACGAGATTTACAAACCGAATGCTTTTCGAAATCGACCAGTACTTCATGAAAGGCGGCACGCTCATTGCATGTCCGGACGCCATCCGGGTGAGCTTCCAGTACGGCGCCTTTGCCGCTCCGCAGGACCCGGGGATCCTGAAACTCCTGGAACATTACGGCGCGCGCGTTGAACATTCTCTTGTGTGTGACGCTGCCTGCGGCCAGGTCCAAATCCCGCAAAAAGTGGGTCCGTTCCAGATGAATGTGGCAATGAGCTACCCCTATTTCGTGAGGGTGATCCGCGAGGACCTTAACCAGAACAATCCCGCCGTATCTACGCTGAATGAAATGGTTCTGCCCTGGGTGAGCCCGATAACGCTTCTGGTCCCTGAGAAAGGCTCCAAGAACGCAAAAGACACGGGCTCCGTGTTCGGGACCGTACTCATCAAGTCTTCTCCGAAAAGCTGGGTGGTGGGAGGCGGGTTCGATTTAAACCCGCAGCAAAAATGGACGACGCCTCCTCAGGGTTTTAAGCAGAGCTGCCTCGCCGTGTATCTCAATGGAGATTTCAAGAGCTACTTTGCCGGAAAACAAGTACCTCCGGTCAAGGAACCGGACATCGGCGCAGCCTCGGATTCCCTTCACAAGATCTCCTTGTTTTCAGACACTTCCGCCAAGAACCGCACTATTGTAACGGAGAACAAGGGCCGCCACCTGGTTGTGGCCGGCGAATCCGCCTTTCTCACCGGCCAATTTGCCATGGAGGGCAACGTAACGTTCCTTCTGAACATCGTGGACTGGCTCTCGACCAACGACAATCTCATAAGTATCCGCACGCGAACCATGGTAGACCGGACCATTTCGAAGGATAACCTCAAGGAAGGTTCCTCCATGTCGAATTTCATCAGGTACACCAATATCCTTCTCATGCCCGTGCTCGTGATAATCGTTGGTCTCATTATCTTCTTCGGGCGGCGCGAACTGGTCGCGGCACCCGCAATCCCAGAAAAAACGGAGGAGAAAGCCAAATGAATATGAAGCATCTACCTTTGCTTGCGGTTATTCTTGCCGTGATTATCGGCATCATAATCGTTGCAAACCAGTTGAGCAACAGGCGGCCGTCGGAACAGTCGCTCGCCTGGTTTCCCCAGTTCTCCGAAGCCGATTGCGGCATGATTTCGGTGAGCGATCAGAAAGATTCGGTATTTCTTGTCCACAGAGGCAAGGATTGGGTGGTAACGAACGGCAGGCCCTCGGACAACGCGGCCCCGTCGTTCCTTTCGGCCGACACGTCGGGGAAAGTCAGGAAGATTTCCGAATATCCTGCAGACAGCGCTTTTATTCAGACGGCTATTGACAAACTGAAGGCTTTGAAGAAAGAGGACCTCATTTCTCAGAATCCGCAGAAACAGGTCGAGCTCGAAGTAGATACCGTTCAGGGGACGAAAGTGACCGTTTACAACGAAAAACTGGCGCCCATCGGCACGTTCTACATAGGGAAAAACGGCGCGGACTGGAGTTCCAACTTTGTCCGCATGAAGGGCTCGGACGACGTGTACCTTGCCGGCGGAAGCCTCAAGTACTCGCTCTTTACCGACAGGTCCAAATGGAAAAACAAGATCATCACCAAATTCGACCGCTCTTTTGTGAAGGGCATAGAAATTGCCAAGCGCGACAGCGCCTCCATTGTGTTGTCGCTTGCGGCGCCTTCTCCAAAAGACAGCGCGGCGCGTCCCGTGTGGAACATCGTGTCGCCGGTGAAAGACAGCGCGAAAAATTCCGAGGTAGACAAAATCCTCAACACCCTTGCGAATTTCTCCGCGTCGGACTTCGAAGAAAACACGGCACTTTCTCCGGACAGCCTTGGATTTTCCAAGCCGTACCTGCGGGTAATACTTTCATTTGAGAACGGGGACAAGAAGACGGTTCTCGTGGGCAACGAGAAAGGGTCCGAGGGCAAACGATGGGTGCGCACGCCGGAAAAACCCGCAACGTTCCTTGTTTACAAATATAACGTCGACAACGTGGACAGAAGCCGGAACGCCCTGCGCGGCATTCCGGAGAAGAAGCCCGAGCCGGCGGCTGCAAAGACCAAGCCTGCGTTAAAGAAGACCAACAAGAAACCGGCCGCGGCAAAGGCCAAGAAATAGACCGTTGCGCGCAGCAACCAACTGTCAAGGGCTTCCGTCTCATGCGCGAAACGGGAGTCCTTTTTCTTTAGAAAGCAGGCCCCATGTCAACCATTACCTATTTCGACAAGCCAGGTCCGGCCAACACGAACGAAACGCTTGCCCTTGCAGCGGCACGCACAAAGGAACTCGATCTCACCACCGTGAGATTGTGTAAAAACCGAGGCTGTAAAAAGAGAAGAGAAAAAAGCGGGAGACGAGCATCGAACTCGCAACCTTCACCTTGGGAAGGTGACACTCTACCGTTGAGTTACTCCCGCTTGAATGCCACAGCCCGCGCTCCCAAACTCCGCAACGGGGCTTGAACCAGCCCTAAGATAATTTCTATCTGCTTTTGTTGTCAACACTTTCGCTTGTAGCCAGGCACGTTATGCAGTATTTTATGCACCTCCGCTCAGGGGAGCTTTGAAGGATTCCGCCCGTGTCGGCTCGTTCGGTTCAAGGCACTTGTCTTCGTTCGATCGCAATCCTTGGAATCCGGTCCGTCATTCCACAAACGAATTCAGGATATTTGAAAATGAATGAAAAAATAGTTCAAGAAGACGGCAAACTTGTGGTTCCCGATTGCCCGATAATTCCGTTCATAGAAGGTGACGGCATCGGACCCGACATCTGGCGCGCGTCACACTATGTTTTGGACCAGGCCGTGCAAAAAGCGTACGGCGGCGCGCGCTCGATCGGATGGAAGGAAGTGGTCGCCGGCGAAAAGGCCTTTGCAAAGACAAAGAACTGGCTGCCGCAGGAAACGATTGACGCCTTTAAGGAGTATCTCGTCGGCCTCAAAGGCCCGCTTACCACGCCGGTCGGGGGCGGCATCCGGTCGCTCAATGTGGCACTTCGCCAGATTCTTGATCTGTATGTGTGCCAGCGGCCCGTGCGTCATCTTCCGGGCGTTCCCTCTCCTGTCAAAAACCCCGACAAGGTGAACATGGTGGTGTTCAGGGAAAATACCGAGGATGTGTACAGCGGCAAAGAGCTCGAATCGGGCGCCGATAACACCAGAAAACTGCTGTCCTTTTTAAAATCCGAATACGGCTGGAACATCCGGGAAGACTCCGGCATCGGCATCAAGCCCATTTCGGAATTCGGATCAAAAAGGCTCGTGCGCGCCGCAATCCGTTACGCACTTAAGAACAGCCGCAAAAGCGTGACGTTTGTTCACAAGGGGAATATCCAGAAATACACGGAGGGCGCCTTCTGCCGCTGGGGATATGAGGTTGCCAAAAAGGAATTCGGCGGCGCAGTCGCTGTGTGGGAAGAGTGCAAGGGCGCTGTCCCGGCAGGAAAACTTCTCGTGAAGGACGTCATTGCCGATATCTTCTTTCAGCAATCGATTACCCGGGCCGATGAATTCGACGTGATTGCAACGATGAACCTGAACGGCGATTACATTTCGGACGCTCTTGCCGCGCAAGTGGGCGGTATCGGCATCGCCCCCGGCGCAAATATCAACTACGACACGGGCCACGCCATTTTTGAAGCCACGCACGGCACGGCGCCGAAATATGCGAACCTCGACAAGGTAAACCCGACGTCTCTTATCCTTTCCGGCGAGATGATGCTGCGCTACCTTGGGTGGGCCGAGGCGGCGGATCTCGTGATCAAGGGCGTGGAGAGCGCACTGGGCAATCGTTCGGTCACCTACGATTTGGCCAGGCTCATGGACGACGCCACCGAAGTCTCGTGTTCCGAATTCGGAAAGACCATCGTAAAAAGGATGTAAAACGCCTGCGGATGTTGTTTGGGCACGACGAAGGAATTAGTTTTACTGGTGCGTACAGGCTAAACCGGCGGTATATCAATGGTCCTTGCCCTTGTCGGAATAATGCTTCTCCTCCTGGCCATGCTCGTGGCGGTGCGGATAGGCCTTAAGAGCGGCAAAGCGGAGACGGACGCTCCTCCGCCCATCATTCACGGCAGCGGCATCTATTCGATAATCCGGCGCACCCCGCGGGAAAACATAGGCGATTACAAACCCTCCCAGGAAGAAATTCGCAAATATCTTTTTGATAAAAACGTAAATATAGGTATTAGCGTTCCGGACAAAGAGAAGCTTATCGACGCCTGGAACGGCCAGATGGAGGCAAACATTGGGGAGATCGAAAAGGGTGACAAGGAGGGAACCGAGTTTTACTACTTCGATTTCAAGTGGGATGATCCGGTGTGTTCCAAAATCATCCATAAGGGTCGGTTTGTCACGAGGGAACAGATCTTCCAGTACCCTCAAGTTATTCCCCCGTTTCATCTAGGTTGCGGATGTCAATTGTGCAAGTACCAGGGAAAAGACAAGCTGCGGGAAACAACCGAAATAGGAATGTTGCCTCTGTTTCGGAGCGGAGAAATTGTTCCTCTGCCGGAGTGGAAAGAGATCATCAGAATTGAGACCCCATTTTCCACGAGTCCCCGCGAGGGTGCATAAAGGAACGGAAACGGCACATTGCCTCCACGAACGTTTTTGTGCGGCCTTCGCGTCTGCAACGCGTGCATTCGTAAACCAAAACCAGACAATGAGACCGTTGTGCATTCCGGCTTTTCCCGGCAGCGGATGCGGAAGAACTGACAAAGGAATGAACGAGAGGTATTGTGCCATGCGATTCTCTGTTGTGAAATGCTGTGCCGGCCTCATCGTCCTTCTCGCTCTGGTTGCCACAACATGGGCGGTCGGACAATCGGCAGTCATCACCCTCGTGTTCCCGCCGGGCGCGCGCGCCACCGGCCTCGGCGAAGCGTTCACCGGCGTTGCCGACGACGCAAACGCGACTTTTTTCAACCCCGCCGGCCTGGGCCAAGATCCGATGTCCAACACCTGGAGGGCGTATTCGATGAGCACCGGCGACGTGCTCACCGCAATTGCCGCAAAACGCAAGAAAACTTTCGGCATGAACGAAAAGATATGGGCCGGGACCAACCACGGCGTGCTCCGTTTCAACGGAAAGGCATGGGAATCGTCTGAGCGGCATCTCATTGTGCAGGGCGATAATCTTCAGTCCATAGCCAGGAAGTATCTATCCGTAGACAACGACGCCCTTATTCGCCGCGCGATCGTGATCCTTAAGAAAGCAAATAACATCGAAATGAACAGGACCTCAGCCGTCGAACAGTATCTCCGCAAGGAAGTCAGCGATTCCATTCAGAGAGCGAAGAATTACTCAATTACCGACCTTGCAGAGGATATCATGTCCCTTGCCAAGTTCGAGAGAACGGCAACGCAGATTTACGCCAAGATCGCCGTCAAAGTGGATTCTCTCAAGGCAAGTAAAATGGCGGATGATATCCTGCAGATTATTTCAAAGAAAGACACCCAGTTCGAAGACCTGGTGGAGCTCAAGATCCCGTTCAGGATTGCGGTTGACGAAAGCGTTTCCTCCATGGTGCTCGATTCGCTTGACCGGGTGTGGATCGGAACCGCTCACGGTTTGTGGCGCTACGACGGATCGGTATGGAACTACTACTCAGAGGCCGACGGCATGCCTTCGAACAACGTGAACGCTCTTTGCGTAGGCCGCTCCGGAGCAGTGGCGGTGGCAACCGATGCGGGTATCGGGATTTACGAAGACGGAAAATGGACGCTCGTCGGAACCTCAAACGGGCTTCCGGATTCTGCGGTAACCGCTATTGCCTACGGCAAAGGCGATGTTCTGTACGCAGGGACGGCGAAAGGACTGGCCGTCCGCAAAGATTCGTCGTGGACGGTGTTCGACACCTCAAACGGCCTTCTGAGCCAGGGCGTAGTGGCCTTGTATGTCGATTCGAAGGGCAGAGTGTGGGTGGGCGGCGTGGGCGGGATTTCCATCTACAATGAATCGGCGTGGAAACGGTACAAGTTCCCCGGCAGCACCGTCACTTCGATTATCGAGCATCCGAACGGCACCATCTGGATAGGTACCAACAGGGGCGCAATCTCCTTTCGTCAAGGCCCCACAAGAACGGACTCCCAGGGCAAGACGCATGAACCTCCTCCCGAATGGAAGGTCTTCCACTCCAAGAACGCGCTGAAGGGTGATGACGTGAAGGGGATTTCGGTACAAGGGAAAGACATCTGGCTTGCCACAAGCGACGCCGTCAACAAGTACGCCTACGCCGACCAGCAGGTGTTCATGTTCTACGAGCCGCTGCTGCCCGCGTTCAAAATCCCCGATTTGTGGCATGTATACCTGGCTTATGTTCTGCCCACCGAAGACTGGGGAACGCTGGGCTTGACGGTCAACTTTATCAATTTCGGCACCAACACCTCCACCAACGACCAGGGCGTGGAGATTGCGGAGTACCGGTCGTGGGAAGGGGTATTCGGCCTTTCCTATGGCTTGCTTCTCGCGCACGATTTCTCGATAGGCGTGAACATCAAATTCGCAAACAGCGCGCTTGCTCCGGGC
>Ga0181527_1000399_pt1 | contig 50425 bp, 41 predicted proteins | sample PEATcosm2014_Bin_30_FD_119762 | JGI IMG/M metagenome (GOLD analysis project Ga0181527, IMG submission 119762) | Peatland microbial communities from MTU Mesocosm Facility, Houghton, MI, USA - PEATcosm2014_Bin06_60_metaG | ecosystem: Environmental > Terrestrial > Soil > Wetlands > Peat | place...
CTGCCAGGCCCAGGCGCATGGAAGGGGCGGGTCTGCTTGGGGGCAACCAGCGAGGTCGCCGAGCAGGTGGCGAGTGCGTCCTTGCCGACTCCGAGCCAGGGAGGGGATCGCGAGGATCGGAGCGGAACAGGGCACCCCACGAGAAGATTGCGCGGACGGCCACCGTCCAACACCTGATGGTCTCCCCAGCATTCAGGTGGCAGCGCTCATCCCGCTGTGGGAGCGCAAAGGCGGCCTCAAGCTCGCCGAAGTCCTGGACGCGAGCGCCTTACCGGCACAGGGGACGTCCACGTGACCTCGTTCGCGGAGACAGCGGGTTCGCGAAAAAGAGAGCGCATCTCGCATTGCTCGATAGTTAACTGCGGTACACCCCTGATTTTTCGAGGAGCAAAACCCCTGTACCCGAACCCGTGATGTCCCCCCGAATCCCTCCGCGTCCCTCAGCACCCGGTATTGTCTGTACCATCTCGTTGGCCATGGTTCCTCCTTTTCCCCAAGACTTCGTCGTTGTATCGGATCCATCACCTGACTTGTCCGTCCTGCGTGGAGACATCTGGACCGCCTCCCGCCCCCTCGCCTTGACTCTCACGGCAATCCCGGTTCCCTGACGCGTCCACCCTCGTGTCTCCCATGCCCACGGGTGCACACCGTGTCATCGCTCCCGGCCGAACAGACAGCCAGCACGCGCAGCGCATCCTCTCAATTCGGGCGAAGCGTGGCGACCAAGCAGGTCGTAAGCCACCGCTGCTCGCCCTTCTCGAGTGCCGGCGCATGGCGATCCGTCCGATCCAGCTCCTCGCGGATCTGGAGAAGCCCCTCACCCGTCGTGTAATCAGTGTGCACGACGGTTCGTTTTCGCTCTGCCCCTTCCTGCTCGCCTCAAGCTGCCTCATGTACACCTCGCCGCGCCCAGTTCCATTCTTTATGACTACGGTCGGCTCGTGCAACCGCCCACTTTATTGTTGAGGAGGCAGTGCACGTTTTTGCAGCAGATCTCGACCGTAAGATCCTGGAACGTCCCCGATGCGGCCAATCGGCCGACCTTCCCACACCCCAACTCCACCCGGCCAGCCAGGCGCCCCAGAGCATTGGCCAGGTACTTCTTCACTTACAGCAACGACGGCGCAGGACCCCGAGCACCAAGTGCTCGAATCAGCCGATTGCCACATTGCCCGCTTTCGGCCGCCTGTCGCTGCGTCTGTGGCGTCTATTTGCCCCGATCTCTCCAGGAGGCACCCTGTGTTTTAGTTTCCTCATTCGGTGAATCCTTGGCCTTGGACACGTCCCCCCGTTTTCAGTTGCGCGCGGGTTGCGTCTCCATGCATCGGTGTGCTATGGTCTGCCACACTAACCCCGCTAAATCACGTCATGGCTGCCACTGAAATCAGCTTTCGAATTGACAGCCCCAGATTCCTCTGTTACCTTGGCCCCACTCATCATTCGTGGTGCTATCGATCGCGTCTTCCATCGTTCTCCAGTTGGCGTGCAACGCGTTCTCATCGCCCTCGGAGGTCACCGTGCTCAAGCGGGACAAGGAGCGGGTCGGCGCAGACTTTGGCGAGATCCGCGCCTTCCTCGGGGAAGGAACTCACTTCAAGGGAGTGCTGAGCTTCGCGGGCGCGGTTCGCATCGACGGTCACCTGGAAGGGGAGATCGTCGGCGAAGAGGTGCTCATCATCGGCGAGCCCGGGCAGGTCAGCGCGGAGATCGAGGTCGGGACGCTGGTGGTGAGTGGCCAGGTGCAGGGGAACATCACCGCCAAGCAGCGCGTGGAACTCCTGCGCCCGAGCCGGGTGGGCGGCACGATCCGGACCCCTTGTTTGGTGGTGGCTGAAGGCGCCGTGTTCAACGGGAATTGTGAGATGACCAGCCCGGACGAGGGCAAGGTCGTCCGTCTCCAGCCGAAAGAGGAGGGCCTGAAGGCGGCCGAGCGGGGATGAGCCCGGCCCCCTGATGTCAGGCACGGGTGCGCCCCGCGCCCCGCGGTCGTCAGCGTCGTTGCGTTTGGACCCCCCTGGTGCATTTCGCCCGCCGTCTGGTCCTCCGTGGTCCTACGCCTCCGGTGTGTTTGCACGTGTCGCCCATGGCTGTCTCGTTCAGGTTTGCGCGTCTGGCATGAGAGTGTATCTCGATCACAACGCCACCACGCCGCTCGACCCCGAGGTCCTGGCGGCGATGACGCCCTTCCTGGCGGAGGGGTTCGGCAATCCCAGCTCGCTCCACGTCTGGGGGCGCGAGGCGCGACAGGCCCTGGAGCGGGCGCGGGCGACCATCGCGCGGGCCCTGGGAACGGCCGACAAGGATACCGTCGTCTTCACCTCGGGGGGGACCGAGGCCGACAACCTGGTCCTCATGGGCGTCGCCGCGGCCCAGGAGAAGCGCGGTCGTCATGTGATCCTTTCCTCCGTGGAGCACCACGCCGTTCTGAATGCCGCCGCCCACCTCGGCCGCCAGGGCTTCGAGGTGACCCGCCTCTCCGTGGATTCGCAGGGGCTGCTGGACCCGGACGATGTGCGCCGGGTGATCCGTCCGGACACCGTACTGGTCAGCCTCATGTACGGGAACAACGAGACCGGCGTGCTGTTTCCCATCGCCTCCGTAGGCAGGATCTGCCGCGAGCGGGGCGTGACCTTTCACACCGACGCGGTGCAAAGCTTCGGCAAGCTCCCCCTGGACGTGGAGACGCTCTGCGTGGATCTCCTCTCCCTGTCCGGCCACAAGACCCACGGGCCGAAGGGTATCGGCGCCCTCTTCATCCGGCGCGGGACGCGGATGCAGCCGCTCCTCCATGGGGGGGCGCAGGAGCGCTCACGGCGCGCCGGGACGGAAAACGTGGCGGCCGCCGTCGGGCTGGCCCGCGCGACCGAGCTGTCGCTGCAGGATCAGGCAGGCGAGTCCAGGCGGATGGCGGATCTCCGGGATCGGCTGGAGGGAGGCGTGATGGCCGCCCTGCCCGGCGTCCTGCGAAACGGGCACCCGACCGAGCGGCTGCCCCACACGACGAACCTCGCGTTCGCTGGCGTCGAGGCGGAGTCGCTGATCCTGGCCCTGGACCTTGCCGGCATCGGGGCCTCATCGGGGGCCGCGTGCTCGTCCGGCTCGCTGGAGCCGTCACACGTCCTGGCCGCCATGGGGCTTCCGCGGGAACGGGTGTTGAGCTCGGTCCGGTTCTCTCTGGGCCGGACGACCACGAGGGAGGAGATCGAGCACGTGCTGGAGGTCCTCCCACCGATCGTGGAGCGGATGCGCCGGGTGAACGCCCGCCCCATCCCCTCGGCCGGAGCACGAGCGTGATGATGCAGCACGAGACGCAAGGGATGGTCGTCGTGGCCATGAGCGGCGGGGTGGACTCGGCGGTGGCCGCGGCGCTCCTCGCCCGGGAGGGCGTCCCGGTCGTCGGGATCACCCTCCGGATCTGGCCCAGCCTGCGACCGACCGACCCGACGCAGCGCTTCGACAGTTGCTGCTCGCCAAGCGCGGTGGAGGACGCGCGTGGCGTGGCGGAAGTGCTGGGGATTCCCCACTACGTGCTGAACTACGAGGCGGAGTTCGATCGCGAGGTCATCCAGTACTTCACCCGTGCCTACCTCAACGGGGAGACGCCGAACCCCTGCGTCCCTTGCAACTCGCGATTGAAATTCGGCTCGCTCTTCACCCGGGCCAGGGGATGGGGGGCGGTTCGGGTGGCCACCGGCCACTACGCCCGCGTGGAATACCATCCTGCCTCGGGGCGATACCGGCTGCGACGCGCGGTGGACCCCCGGAAGGACCAGAGTTACTTTCTCTACGACCTGACCCAGGAGCAACTGGCGACGGCGCGCTTCCCGGTGGGACACCTCACAAAGGAGGAAACCCGACGCCTCGCGGGGAAGTTGGGACTGGCGGTGGCGGAAAAGCCCGACAGCCAGGAGATCTGTTTCGTTCCCGGCGACTACCGCACCTACCTCCGGGAGCGCGTGGGCGCCGCCATCCTCCCGGGAACCATCCGAGATACGGCCGGGAGCGTGCGAGGACAGCACCAGGGGCTGGCGTTCTACACGGTGGGGCAGCGCCGAGGTCTCGGCATCGGAAGCCACGCGCCCCTCTACGTGATCGACCTGGACCCTGCGAGGAACGAGGTGATCGTAGGGGAAGGCCGGGATCTCTGGACGCAAGAGGTGGAGGTGGGCCGCGTCAATCTCGTCGCGGTCGCGCGCCTCGACGGGCCGCAGCGGATCCTGGCGAAGATCCGATACGCCCAGGCGGCGGCGCCTGCGACGGCGATTCCCCTGGCCGGGGAACGCGTGCGCCTCTGCTTCGACGAGCCTCAGCGGGCGGTGGCCCCGGGGCAGGCCGCGGTCTTTTACGATGCGAACGACGCGGATCTGGTCGTGGGCGGCGGGACGATCTGTCGGCGGGGACGGATATCGAATGCGGAATGCGGAGTAGGGGAGGGGAAAGGCGCCCACCCCACGGAGATTTGATCCATGTTGGATGACCGCGAGCTAATCCGCATAAGGCTGCGTTCGCTCTCGCGCCGCCTGCGCCTGGCTCGCGCCCTCACCGCTAGCGTCCGCTTCCTGATCGTGGGCCTGGCCCTCGCCCTGGTGCCGCTCCTCACGAAGGGTCTCTTTCCCGTTGCCGGCCCCCTGGTCGCCGCGGGCCTGGCGGGCGGCTTGGCCCTCCTAGGAGTCCTGTACGGCCTCGTGGCGCCGCTTCCGGCGGCCCATGCGGCCCGCCTGGCGGATCAGCGGTTGCACCTCAAGGAACGCCTGACCAGCGCGCGCGAGCACCTGTCCGCCGCCGCGGGGCCGGCGGAGGCGACCGACATCGTCCGGGCCCAGCTCGCCGAGACGGCGGCCCGCCTGCGCGAAATCCGCGCGCAGGATGCCTTCCCCCCGCGCCTCCTGCCGGAAGCCCGGTGGGTGGCGCCCGTGACCGCCCTGGCCCTGGCCCTGTTCCTACTGCCTCCCCTCCCGTTGCGCCTGCCGGCGACCGGCGGCGAATCCGTTGATCGGGAGGCCAAGGCCGACGAAGAGGACCAGGCGCGGGAAAAGCCCCTGGAGCAGATGCTCGCGACGCCCGCCGCGCCCGACAAGCTCTTCCCGAAGACTAAAGAGCGCGAGGTACAGCGGGGCCCCCTCTCGTCCCGAGAGCAGACGGGCGATTTGGCCGCGGTCTTCCAGGACACCAAGATGAGCCAGCAGCAGCCGGATTTCGGCAGCTTCATCAAGCAGGGGGACGAGCGACTGAAGCTTCTGGCGCGCCCGGAGAGCATCCCGGATCTCAACCGGGACTTCACCCAGAGCCCGTACCAGGTGATGATCCGGCGGATGCAGGAACAGGTGAGATCGGGACGGATGCAGGGCCTCTCCTGGGAGCAGATCGAACGCCTGCTCTCCGAGATGGGACAGAGCGCGCAGCGCTTGGGAAACAGCGGGCTGTCTGACGACCTCATGAGCGAGCTGCAGCAAGAGGGCGGGGGCTCCACCGACAAGATGCTGGACGCTTTGTCTCGCGCCCTGAATCGCCTGCGAGATCGCGACGAGGCCGGCCGCGGCAAGGGGCAGAACCTGCGCGAGGCGCCCGGCCGGCAGCGCGGCTCGGGACAGCAGCGGGGCGAGGGCGGGCAGGGCCAGAGCGAGGACGACTCCACGGGCGGCTCGCTGCCGGGCACGGGGAAGTCTCTCCAGACCAAGGGCGACCCCACCCCGCGGATTGGGGGCGAGAAGGAGGATTCCACGCTGGAGGGCGACCCACGGGAGGGCCAGATGGAGGCCTACGACACCAACCTCTCCGGACCGGGGACGCAGAACCCCTCGCGCCTGCCGTACATGGACGTGTTCTCGCAGTACCAGAAGATGATGGAGGAGGCCCTGACTAAGGAGCCGATCCCGTTCAACTACCGGGAGCAGGTCAAGGAGTACTTCCGCTCCCTCGAGAGCCGCTGAGGGTCGCGGGGATCCATCCCGCGGGCCCCGGCCCCTTTCCGGTTTCACGACGCGATCGGGTGGTTGATGACACAACGCGCCTTCGATGAAACGTTCCTGAAACGACTGGACGCCCTTTCCATCGTCTCCCGCAAGGTCGTAACGGGACGGGCCAAGGGCGAGCGGCGAAGCTTCCGCAAGGGGGCTGGGGTCGAGTTCCAGGACCACCGCCCGTATGTGACGGGGGACGATCTCCGCTACGTGGACTGGAACATCTACAGCCGGCTGGACCGGCTGCTCCTCAAGTTGTACGTGGAGGAGGAGGACCTGTGCATTCACCTCCTCGTGGATGGCAGCGCCTCCATGGGGTTCGGACAGCCGCCCAAGCTGGACTACGCCCTGCAGGTGGCGGCCGCCTTGGGGTACATCGGCCTCACCAATCTGGAGCGCGTGGCCCTGGGCTATTTTTCCGGCGAACTTACCCACATGCTGCGGCCGCGCCGCGGCCGCGGGCAGATCTTTCCCCTGCTGAACTTCCTGTCCGGGGTGGAGGCCCAGGGGCCCACCAATCTGAACGGCTGCCTGGCGGGCTATGCCTTGCGCAGCCGGGTGCCCGGCATCGCGGTGGTGCTGAGCGACCTGCTGGATTCCGGCGGCTACGCCGACGGTCTGAAGGCTCTCTTGCGCCGCCGCTTCGAGGTGTTCCTGCTGCACGTCGTGAGCGAGGACGAACTCCAGCCGTCCTTGCGGGGCGACCTCACGCTCTTGGATGCGGAGGGCGGCGCGAGCCGCGAGGTCAGCCTGGATGGCGCGGCCCTGCAGCGCTACCAGGAACGCCTCCACGGCCACTTCGCGGACGTCGAGCGCTTCTGCGCCAGCCACCGGATTGACTACCTGCGCACCAGCACCGCAGTGCCGTTTCAGAATTTGATCCTCCAGCACTTGCGGCGGGGCGGATTCCTGCGATGACCTTTCTCAACCCGGCCGCATTCCTGCTGCTCCTCGCCATCCCGGTGGTGGTCCTCTTCCACCTGCTAAAGATCCGCCGGCAGCAGGCCACGGTCAGCAGCACCCTCTTCTGGGCGGACAGCCTGCGGGATCAGCAGGCCAGCGCCCCGTTCCGCCGGCTGAAGCCGAACCTGCTCCTGCTGCTCCAGCTCCTGGCCATCTTGTTCCTGGCCCTCGCCCTGGCCAAGCCGGTTCGGACCGTCTCGGCCACGGGCTACGAGCGGACCGTCTTCATCCTGGACATCTCGGCCAGCATGCAGGCCCGCGACGTCGCGGGCTCGCGCTTCACCGCCGCAAAGAACGCCGCGTTGGAAGCGATCGAGCAGCTGCGGTCGGGCCAGCAGGGCATGGTCATCGCCTCCGGGCACGAGGCGCGGGTCCTGGTCCCGTTCACCGAAGAACAGCGGGCGCTCCGCCGGGCCGTCGAGGGGCTCGAGGCCCTGGACGTGGAGGGCCGGCTGGAGGACGCCTTCCGGCTGGCCCAGGCCAATCTCCAGCAGCGGGGCCGGACGGCCGTGGTGCAGGTCTTCACCGATGGGGCGTTCGATCCCCCGAACATCCCCGACCTGGGCGGCGCGGCCATCCGCTGGCACCGGTTCGCCCGGCGCGGCGGCAACATTGGCATCACCGCATTCGAGACGCGCAAGACGTACTTCGGGGCCTTCGAATATCAGGCCTTCCTGTCCGTGGTGAACTACAGCAACGAGACGGCGACCTTCGATCTCGCCCTGACATTGGACGGGAAGCCCCTCAAGGTGGAGCGCGTGACCCTGGGCCCCGAGGTCAAACGGTCTTTCGTCATCCCGTTCACCCACGACGCGGGCGGGATCCTGCGGGCAGAGATCGACGCCGAGGACGATCTGGCCGCGGACAACCAAGCCATCGCCGTCATCCCGTCGCCGCGCCCCTTGCGGGTGCTCTACGTCAGTCCGGGCAACGCCTTCCTGGAAAAGGCTCTGGCGGCGGACCCGCAGGTCCAGGCGGAACCGGGGACGCTGGATTCGCTGGAGAAGGCGGCCCAGTACGATGTGGTGATCCTGGACAATGTCCCCGCGAAGAAGGTGCCGGCGGGGCGGTACCTCCTGTTCAACACCGTCCCCGAAGGGGTTCCGCTGGAGGTTTTGGGTCGCGTCGACGAGCCGCCCATCATCGACTGGGATCGAAACCATCCGGCGATGCGCTACCTGGACCTCTCCAAGGTCGTGATCCAAAACGCCATGCGCGTCCGGCCCGTGGGCGGCGGCCGTGCCCTGATGGAGTCCAACCTCACACCGCTCATCTATGCCCTGGACGAGCAGGGGATGAAGGCCATCTTCGTCGGGTTCGATCTGTACCGGACCGACTTGCCCCTGCGCGTGGCATTCCCCCTGTTCGTCAGCAACGCCCTGCGGTGGCTGTACCCGAGGCAGATCGAGGACGCCGGCCTCCAGCTCCGCACCGGCCAGCCCCTGATCGCCGTTCTCCCGGCGGGCGCGCGGGAGGCGACTCTCACCGATCCGGCCGGCAAGAGCCAAACCCTCCGCGCCGACGCGGACGGCCGGGTGAGCTTCGTCGAAACGACCCGGGCCGGTATTTACAGCCTGAGGGCGGGGTCGTGGGAACAGCGCTTCGCCGTAAACCTGCTGTCGGATGCCGAGTCCAATACGGCGCCGCGGGCCCAGGCCCTGGTCCGCAAGGAGCGGACCCAGGGCGCCCCCGAGGATGGGCCCGCCGCCTTCCCGTCGCGCCAGGACCTGTGGAAGCTGTTTGCCATCCTGGGTCTCGTCCTGCTCCTGCTGGAGGCCGCCCTGTACCACCGCCAGGCGGACGGCCGATGGCCGGTCGCCGCTGCCGCCATCCGGGTCATCCTGATCGGGCTCGTGATCGCCGGGCTGGGCGGCGCGGGCCTCTACCGAACCACGGACCAACTGAACGTCCTGTTCCTGCTGGATACGTCGGACAGCATCTCGCTGGAGAACAAGGCAAAGGCCTGGCAGCATATCCAGGAGGCGGTCAAGGCGGCCGACAAGCGAGACCGATACGGCGTGATCGCCTTCGGCGGGAGCCCGGTGCTGGAGACCCCGCTGGGGACGGATCCTTTGCCAGCCAGGCCGCCGCTCGCCGCGGACAGCCGGGCGACGGATATCGGGGCGGCCATCAAGCTGGCCCTGGCCGCCTTCCCGCGCGAGGGCGGGAAGCGGATCGTGCTGCTCACCGACGGCAACGAGAATCAGGGAAGCGCCCGCGAGGCCGCGGAGCAGGCCCGTGCCGAGGGGGCGGACATCTACGCGGCGCCCCTGAAGAACGAGTACGCCGGCGAGGTCCTGGTGGAGCGCCTGGTGGTCCCCCAGGAGGTGAAATTCGGCGAATCTTTCCTGGTCCGCGTCGTGGCCTGGAGCGCGAAAGACGCCACGGGCCGCATCTCCCTGTACCGGGATGGGGAGTTCGTGGGCGCCCAGCCCGTCAAGCTCTCGGCCGGGAAGAACGTCTTCGCCTACCAGCAGTCCATCGACCAGGGCGGGTTCCACATCTTCCAGGCGCGCCTGGAAGCGCCCGATGATGTGATCGAGGAGAACAACCGGGGGGTGGGGCTGGTAGCGGTCCGCGGGCGGCCGCGCGTGCTGTACGTGGAGAAGGACCGCGACCAGGGGGTGAACCTGCTGAACGCCTTACGGGCGCAGAACCTCCAGGTGGAGATGGTCGGCTCCGAGGGCCTGCCCAGCAGCATGGAGGGCCTCACGCAGTACGATTCCATCATCCTCAGCAACATCTCCGCGCTCCGCGTGTCCAAGCCGCAGATGGAACTCCTCCGCAACTATGTCCGGGACCAGGGGGGCGGCCTGATCATGCTGGGCGGGGAGGAGAGCTTCGGCGTGGGCGGGTACTACCACACGCCCGTCGAAGAGGCCCTGCCGGTGACGATGGAGGCACGGCAGAAAGTCGAGATCCCATCCCTGGCGGTGGTGCTGGTCATCGACCGGTCCGGCAGCATGGAGACCAGCATTGATTCCCGCTTCTCCAAGTTGGACCTGGCCAAGGAGGCGGCCCAGCTCGTGGTCGAGCTGCTGGACGAGCGGAACGAAGTCGGGGTCCTCGCCTTCGACACCGCCTGGAACTGGGTGGTTCCCGTGGGGCCGGCCAAGGACAAGGACCGGATCCTCAAAGAGGTCGCCACCATCAGGGCAGGTGGCGGCACCAACCTGTTCCCGCCGCTGAAGGAGGCGTATGCGGCCATCTACGACCGGAAGGCGCTCCTGCGCCACGTCCTAGTGCTCTCCGACGGCGAGGTGCAGGCGGCCGACTTCGCGGGCCTGGTGCGCCGGATGCAGCAGGACAAGATCACCGTCTCCTCGGTGGCCATCGGCAAGGATGCGGACGTCAAGTTCATGACGGATATTTCCCGCTGGGGCCGGGGGCGCTTCTACTACACCGACGATGTCTACAGCATCCCCCGCATCCTGACGCTGGAGACGCAACTGGCCAGCAAGGCCTCCATCGTCGAGCAGCCGTTCCGCCCGGCGCTCGTCCGTCCCGATCACGAGATCGCCCAGGACGTCCACTGGGACCAGGCCCCGCCCTTGGGCGGGTACGTCTCCGCGACGCCCAAGCCGACGGCGGACACGATCCTGATCTCCAACCAGCGCGACCCCATCCTGGCCGCCTGGCGCTACGGCCTGGGCCGCTCGGCGGCTTTCACTTCGGACGCCAAGGGCAAGTGGGGAATCCTGTGGTTGAAGTGGGACGATTTCGGCAAGTTTTTCGGCCAGATGGTCCGCTGGACGCTCAGGACGGCGCAGCAGAATGAGGTCGTGACCTCAGTCGTCCAGCGCGGCGGGAGCGGCGAGGTCCAGCTCGAGGCCGTCGACGCGAAGGGAGAGTTCGTGAACTTCCTGGACGCCAGCGCTGGCGTGGTCTATCCGGACAAGACGCAAGCGGTCCTGCCGCTCGTCCAGGTGGGCCCCGGACGGTACCGCGGCGCCTTCCCGGCCGCGGATCAGGGGGCGTATCTGGTGGGCGTGGCGGAGCGGAAGGGCGAGAAGATGGTCGGGTCCGAGGTCGCCTCGCTGGTCGTCCCGTACTCGCCGGAGCATCGGGCCCTCTCGGTCAACGAGGGGCTGCTCCGGGACCTCGCGACCCTTACGGGCGGGGTGGCCCCCGCCAAGCCAGGTCAGAGCTTCACGCAGAACCGGAAGAAGGCCCGCGTCTGGATCGAGGCGTGGCCGTACTTCCTGGCCTTGGCGCTCCTGCTGTTCCTGCCGGATGTCGCCATCCGGAGATGGCGATTTCGGGGGGCGCCGGGACGGGGCGTCACGGGCCGGCGGGCCGGCGAGTCCTCGGGGACCGCCGGTTCGGTTGTCCCGGCGGTTGCGCGGTTCGGTGGCCGCGGCCGGCGGGCGTGAGCACGCCATCGAAGGAGAGGGGAGGGGACTCAATGGGGGTGACGCGAGCATCAACCGGGAGCGCGGGCGGCCGCGCCGTCGTGGGTCTGCTGCTGATGGCTGCCGTGTGGGTCGTGGCCTCCCCGGGTCGGGCGGCCGCGCCGGCGACGCCGGTGCCAGCCACCCCCCCCGCGACCGCCGCACCGAAGATTCCGCTGGCAGCGATCCCCTTTGTTGGGCCGACCGTCGGAGTGCCCGAGGGATTCGGCGAGGCCCTCGGTGAAGCGATCCGACACGGGCTGCGGCAGGTCCGCGCCGTACAGCTGGTGGACTCCGACGCCGTCTTGGGGGCGGGGCAGCGCCTGAACGTCTCGTTCACTGATGTCCTCTCGGATGAGGCGGCGCTGAAATTTGCGCGCGATCTCCAGGCCCGAGGGCTGGTAACCGGCACCTACAGCCTGGACGGGGATACGCTCAAGGTCCAGGCGAAGATTGCGGACACCCGCGAGGGCGGTCAGGTCCAGCAGCTGGAGGAGATCGCGGGGCCGGTGAACGAGTTCCTGGCGGGGCAGGAACGGATCGCGCGGCAGCTTCTCCAGCAGTTCCAGGCGCCGCTCTCGTCCTACGACGAGCGGCGCCTGCGGGCTGCCTTTGGGAAGCAGACCAGCTTTCTTCTGGCCTACGCGCTGTACGCTCGGGCGATGTGGCAACAGGGCCTGCACACCCGGGAGGGCCACGAGCAAGCCATCGCCCTGTTCAGCAAGGCACTGGAGGCGGATGAGAATTTCGCTCTGGCGCATCATGGCCTGGGGATCTCTTTTTACGCGGCCAATAACCGGTGGAAGGCCTCGGGAGAGTTCCGCAAGGCGATCCAGCTCGATCCGACCTTCGCGGATTCCTACAAGTGCCTCGGCGACCTTTTGGTCAGCAGCCCGCGCCGAATGTACGATCAAGCCATCCAGGCATACGAGAAGGCGGTGGAGCTCTCGCCGGACTACGCGGAGGCGTATGTGGGCATGGGGGACGCCCGCCAGGCGAAGGGCGGGTACGACGAGGCCATCGCCGAGTACCAAAGGGCGCTGAGGCTGGAGCCGGAGAACGCCCGGGTTCACTTCGGCCTGGGCAAGATCTACTACAACGAGAAGCAACTGTATCACGAGGCCGTGGCGGAGTACGACTTGGCCATCAAGCTGGATCCGAAGTTCATCGAAGCGCATCTGAACCTGGCGGATCTCTACCAGGAGAAGGGCCTGTATCAGGACGCCATCGCGCGCTACAGCCAGGTCCTCTCCATCGATCCTCGTCATCCAGGTGCCACCTATGGTCTGGCTATGGCGTACGAGAACGTGGACTCCAAGAAGGCCGTCGAGCAGTGGGAGAAGTACATCGAGCTGGCATCCACGCTGCCCTCGGAGAAGGAGTGGGTGGACATTGCCAAGAAGCATCTGAACAAGCTGCGCCGCGAACAGAAACCGAACTGAGAGCCTAGAGCCAGCGTCTGCAAGCGAGGAGCATATGCGGGCCGAAGAACGAGCCGAACGGTTCCGCGAGATCTTCACGTCCCTCACGCGGGAGATCGCCAAGGTGGTGGTGGGCCACGACGAGATCGTCCGCGGCGTCCTCATCTGCCTGTTCTCCGGGGGGCACGCCCTGCTGGAGGGGGTTCCCGGCCTGGGGAAGACACTCTTGGTGAAGACGCTCTCGGAGTGCCTGGACCTTCGCTTCTCCCGGATCCAGTTCACACCGGACCTGATGCCGGCGGACATCATCGGGACCAACATCGTGGTCGAGACGCCGGAGGAGGGCCGGCACTTCAGCTTCCAGCAGGGCGCGCTCTTCGGCCAGATCGTCCTGGCGGACGAGGTCAACCGCGCCACCCCGAAGACGCAGTCGGCCCTGCTGGAGGCGATGCAGGAGCTGTCGGTGACGGTGGGCGGCGTCCACCACCCGCTCTCGCGGCCGTTCTTCGTCCTGGCGACGCAGAACCCGATCGAGATGGAGGGGACGTATCCTTTGCCGGAGGCGCAACTGGACCGCTTCCTGCTGAAGCTGAAGGTGAAATATCCCTCGGCGGGGGAGCTGGCGGAGATCGTCGAGCGGACCACCAAGCCGCAGACCGAGCTGGTGCAGAAGGTGGCGGCCGGCCCCGACGTCGAGGCCATGAAGGGGCTGGTGCGGGAGGTCCCCATGGCCCAGCCGGTCAAGGAGTACGTGACCCAGATGGTCCTGGCCACGCGGCCCGAGGACCCGGGGGCCCCCGAGATGGTCCGGCGCTTCGTGAAATACGGCAGCTCGCCGCGAGGCGCCCAGGCCCTGGTGCTGGGCGGGAAAGTGCAGGCCCTCATGGACGGCCGGTTCAACGTGAGCTTCGAGGACATCCGGGCGGCGGCCCTCGCCTCCTTGCGACACCGGCTCATCCTCTCCTTCGAGGGCGAGGCGGAGGGGGTCGACCCGGACCAGATCCTGGAGGACGTCCTGGCGCGCGTTCCCACCCAGCCGGGGAAGGTCGCGCTGTTGCCCGAAGGACTGTAGAGGGGACAAGCGGGGAGGGCAGGCACCCCCTTGAGGAGGGGTGGTTTGCCCTTTGCGCTTTGCGGCAACAGGATTGGCGTCATATGGCACTCGTGAATCGGGCCGTGGCCACCTCCCTCGGGATCATTCCGGAGGGCATCCTCTGGCGGTTCGCCCGGCGCTACGTGGCCGGGACGACCCTCGCCGAGGCAGTTCAGGCGGTGCGGGATCTGAACGCCCGGGGGTTCCTGGCCACGCTGGATATCCTGGGCGAGCATGTGGCCAGCCCGGATGAGGCGCGCGGGGACGGTGCCGCCTATGGCGGCGCCCTGCGCGCCATCCAGAGGGAGGGCCTTTCGTCCAACATCTCGGTGAAGCCGACGCACATGGGGCTGAAGCTGGATCGGAACCTCTGCCTCGGGATTCTGCGGGACCTCGTGCGCGAGGCGCACCGCCTGGGGAATTTCGTCCGGGTGGACATGGAAGATTCCGCCTGCACCGACGAGACCCTGACGCTCTACCGCGCGCTCGTCGAGGAGGCGCCCGCCGTGGGGGTGGTCCTGCAGGCCTATCTTAGGCGGAGCCAGGAGGACGCCAGGCGCCTGGCGGAGGGACGCGCCAGCGTCCGGGTCTGCAAGGGGATTTACCGGGAGCCCGAGGCGATCGCCTTCCAGGACCGCGAGGCCATCCGGCGGAATTTCATCGCGCTACTGGAGATCCTGATAGAGGCCGGCAGCTACGTGGGGATCGCCACGCACGATCCGTGGGTGATCCAGGAGGCCCGCGGACTGATAAAGCGGCTGGGGGTTCCGCGGGACCGATACGAGTTCCAGATGCTCCTGGGGGTGCGCCCCGACCTCCGCGAGGGCCTGCGCGAAGAAGGCGAACGCCTGCGAATCTACGTGCCCTTTGGCGAGAAGTGGCGCACCTACTGCCTGCGCCGCTTCCAGGAGAATCCCCAGATCCTCCGCCACGTCCTGCTGGCCCTGTTCCGGCGGGACGCCTGACCCTCCAGATTAGCGTTGAGCCTCCCCAGTTAGGTAACACGTCCGGCCGGGCCTGATAGGCCTGCCCCGTCCCCCTGCGCCTGCCGTTCACGCCTCAGGCCCCTTCTTCCCTGCTCGCCGCTCCATTCCGCATTCCGCCTTCGCCTCCCCGCCTCCCAGTTTCTCCGATTCCCCCCGCTGTCCCTCTGCCCAGTATTGCCCCATGACTTTGGCGCTGATACAATGCGGTCGAACCGCTCTGCCTGGCAGCCGGGGGGGGCAGCGGGGGGAGTCGGCAAAGGCGCTGGCCTTGCGTGTGCCGGTTGGGAAGGATTGGAATGCCTCCGAGACAAAGGGAGGCCGGAGAGGAGGTCGTAGGCCATGACCGCTCAGCAAGCCACGGCCGAGGTGTTTCTGACTGCCTTCAAGGGGCTCCCCCGGCGTGAGCAGGAGGATATTCTCACCCGGATCGCCAGAGACCGGAGGCTCCGTCGGATTCTGGAAGATGTCTCCGATCTTCTGGTCGTTGAGGAGGAGAGGGCAAGGCCGTCACGGCCCCTTCGGGAGTACATTGCCGAGCGCGAACGCAGGGGGCGAGGGAAAGCGGCACCGGTGAGGTGATGACCTACACCGTACGATTGAAGCCAAGAGCGCAACGTGACTTGGATAACCTCCGCCTAGTTGTCGCCCGGCGGATCTGGCGGAGGCTTCTCGCTCTGGAGGATGAGCCACAGCCTCCCGGGGCCACCAAGATCGAAGGATCGGACGCCTGCCGGATCAGGGTCGGGGATTACCGCGTCGTGTACTTGATTAACGACCCTGATCACCTGGTAGAAATCGTCCGGGTCGCACATCGCCGAGAAGTCTATCGGTAGCCCCCGTTGGATATTTGACCTTACACGTTCTCAGTCGCTTCGCATCCGCACCTGCATCTCCGCTTCCCCGTTTCACCACCTTCGGCTCGCGGCTCTCGGCCTGCCGCTCCATTCCGCATTCCGAATTCCGCACTCCGCGTTCGCCTCGGCGTTTCTCCGCTTCCCTGTAAGTAGGGGACGCCGCTTCCGAATATTCCGAATGGCCTTCGCCTTCCTTGGCCAGCGCCAGGATGAACTCAACACACGCTGGCTGCCCGGGTCTCTTCGCCGGGGCGCCTCCCCCTCTCGGCACGGGCAGAGTCAGGGCCTGCAAATTAGAAGTCTCGCTCCTATAATGCAAGCAGGATTGGGTGCCACTACTCCGTGCTGCGAGCCCCGGGAGTTTCTGGTTCATCAGGGCGAGGTCCATGAGCAGAGGGCGGGCGATTGAACGGGGAGATGAACAAGCGACTGCGGTTGATGGTGTAATTACCGCAAGGGGAGGAGGTTGACGAAGGGCAGACCATGCGCTGGGACCGTTGCGAGTTCCTGACGACCTCATCCATTCTGGCTGCCGGTGTCTTGGGGCGTCCGTCGGGCTCTGGCGGGGAGGCCCAGACGCCCGGAGCGGGGCAGCCGACCCCGCCGCCCACGGAGTTCCGGCCGCTCCGCGACAGCGTCGGCATCTTCATCGGCCAGGGCGGCACTATCGGCTGGCTGGTCTCTCCCGACGGGGTGGTGGTCGTGGACGCGCAGATGCCGCCGACGGCGACGGTCTGTCTCGACGGCCTCAACGCGCGGTCCGGGGACCGGCCCATCGCGTGCCTCTTCAACGCGCACCATCACGCAGATCACACCAGCGGCAACGGCGTGTTCCGTCCAGCGGTGGAGAAGATCGTCGCCCACGCGCGTGTGCCCGGACTCCAGAAGGCGGCCGCGCGGCCGGGGACCGAGGGCAACTAGGTCTATGCTGACACCACCTTCAACGAGCGCTGGACGATCCGGATCGGCCGCGAGAGCGTGACGGCCGTGCACGACTGGCCTGCGCACACCGGGGGCGACGGCATCATCAGCTTCGAGCAGGCGAACGTCGTGCACATGGGGGACCTGGTGTTCAACCTCCGGCTGCCCGCCCTCGACCGCCCGGGTGGCTGTCGGATCACCGGCTGGATTGCCTTGCTCGAAAGGATCGTGCGGGAGTACCCGGCCGACGCCATTTATATCTTCGGCCGCGCCGGGCCGGGGGTCGCGGTGACGGGGAGGAAGGACGACCTGCGGCTCCAGCGCGACTTTCTGTCCGCCCTTCTCGATCATGTGCGCGCCGAGATCGCGGCGGGGAAGTCGCGCGACGAGATCGTCAAGGCTGCGGTCGAGTTAAAGAGCTTTCCGGAACACGGCCCGCTCACCGACCGTGTTCTCACTGCAGCCTACGAGGAACTCACGCCGGGCGCATAGAACGGGGCATTGTGGCCCGGGGGGACGGGCTGCCCGGGCTTTTCCTCACGCGCCCCCTTGGCCGGTGTCTCCCGCCCCATCGCGGCTGTCCCGTGGTCCGTCCACCGTGCGGCCCCATCGGCCCAGCCCAGCCGATTTCGCCGAGGCGGGCGAGAAAGGCGTCCCGCAGGGGTGCCTGGTCCCCAAAAAGGCCTTGCACCTTTCTTCGCAGCGTGTTAGCTTGAACCGTTTTTCTCCGGGACTGGACGTCGCAGCAGCGTCTATTTTTGGGGCCGGCATTTCGCCACATATCCCCTCCCCACTTCCACTTTGGACGAGCGAGAGAACTTTATTCGTCGGACCCTGGTGGGCGCAGGCATCGTGGGCGCAGCCGGGACCGTGGTGTTGTTCCTGGTCGGCCGCTCCGGCTGGGCGGTGGCATTCGGCCTGGGCGCGGCGGTGAGCCTCGGCAACTTCCACCTGATCACGCGGGCGGTCATGCACCTGACGGATCTCGACACGCACAGAGCGTCGGGGCATCTGTGGAAGGGCGCCCTCTTCCGGTTCGCCATCGTCGCCATCGTCCTCTTCGTGTCCGTGGTGGTACTCCGGGTGAATGTCCTGGCGCTCCTGGCGGGGCTCTTGGCGACGCAACTCGTCATGATCGGGTACTGGATCGTGCAATCGGCCCAGGCCGATCCGAAATGACCAATGACCAATGGACCAATGACTGACGGCGGATGCTGGAGATGCCTGTTCCAGTCATGATTGGCGGAGGTTCCATGGGATACCTGGCACGGGTCACCCGCTTCGTGGGTTACACCGGTCTCATCGTGCTGGCCGCGCTTCCGCCGGGCCTGGCGCAGGCGGCCGAAGAGGCCGCGAAGCACGCGGAGCCGGGGATCGTCAATCTGAACATCAGCACGTTCATCCAGGTGGTGAACTTCCTCATCCTCATCGCCCTCCTGTCCCGGTTCCTCTTCGCGCCATTGAAGAAGTTTCTGGCCGAGCGGGCCGAAGGGATCGAGAAAGCTCTCGCCGAGGCGAGACTGGCTCGCGAGGCCGCCGCCAAGGCACAGGAGGAGCACCGGGCCCAGGTCTTGGCCGCCCAACGCGAGGTGGCTGCGCTGCGCGAGCAGGCCCAGCGGGAGGTCGAGGTGGAGCGGCAGCGCCTGCTGAGGGAATCCCGGGACGAGGCCCGGCGCGTGCTCGACGAGGCCAAGGCGGCGATCGAGATGGAGACGAAGCGGGCGCGGGCCACCCTCCGCGAAGAGGTGGCGACCCTGTCGTTGGCGGCCGCTGAGCGGCTCTTGGGCCGCGCCATGACCGGCGAGGACCAGAAGCGGCTGGCCGAGCAGTACGTTCGCGACTTGGGGAGCAAGAATTGATCGCCGGTTCCGTGGCTAGGCGCTACGCCAAGGCGCTGGTGGATGTGGCCGCCGCCTCTGACGAGCTCGAGGCGGTCCGCCAGGAGCTCTCGCGCTTTGCAGACCTCCTGGGCGAGCAGCGGGAGCTCCGCCAGTTTCTCACCAATCCCAGCGTCCTCCGGCGGGACAAGGTGCGGGTTTTGGACGAGGTCGTGGCGCGCCTCCTGCTCCGGCCCCTGACCAGGTCTTTCCTCCGGATCCTCCTCGAGGCGGGGCGGCTGCCGGCCCTGGAGAGCGTGCTGCGCGCCTACGAGGCCCTGGTGGACGAGCGGCTGGGGCAGATCAGGGCGACGGTGACGACGGCCGGTCCGCTGGAGGCCGAGGCGCAGGAGCGCCTCCGGCAGCGGCTGGAGCAAATGACGGGGAAGACTGTGTACCTCGAGGTCCAGCAGGACCCGAGGATCCTGGGCGGGCTGGTCACCCAGATCGGCAGCCAAGTGTACGACGGGAGCCTGCGGACCCAGTTGAGCCGGTTGCGAGAGGAGTTGATCCGCGGCGCCTGAGCAGCGGTGCTCCGGGAGACAGGGGCAGAGGGGCACAAGCCGATCTGAGATTGGTGATTGCAGATTTTCGATTGAAACCCAATCGGCAATCAACAATCCACAATCGCAAATCCGGGCAGGGGAGCAGGGGAGAGCCATGGCACAGATCAAGGCCGAAGAGATCAGCGAGATCATCCGGCGGCATCTCGCCTCGTACGAGGCGACGATTGACGTGGCCGAGGTGGGAACCGTCATCGAGGTGGGAGACGGCATCGCCCGGATCTACGGCCTGGATAAGGCCATGTCCATGGAGATGCTGGAGTTCCCAAACGGCGTCATGGGCATGGTCCTCAACCTGGAAGAGGACAACGTAGGCGCCGTGCTATTGGGTGAGGACACGCTCATCAAAGAGGGTGACCAGGTCAAGCGGACTGGACGCATCGCCTCGGTGCCGGTGGGCGAGGCCGTGATCGGCCGGGTGGTGAACGCCCTGGGCCAGCCCGTGGATGACAAGGGCCCCATCGAGGCCAAGGAATTCCGCCCCATCGAGCGGTTCGCGCCCGGCGTGGTGGACCGCCGCCCCGTCAAGGAGCCGCTCCAGACGGGGATCAAGGCCATTGACGCTATGATTCCCATCGGGCGGGGCCAGCGCGAGCTGATCATCGGCGATCGCCAGACGGGCAAGACGGCCATCGCGGTGGACACCATCATCAACCAGAAGGGGAAGGACGTCTACTGCTTCTACGTGGCCTGCGGCCAGAAGCTGTCCACCGTCGCCCAGGTGGTCAAGATCCTGGAGGAGGCGGGGGCCATGGCCTACACCACCGTGGTGGTAGCCTCGGCGTCGGAGCCAGCCCCGCTCCAGTACATCGCCCCGTACGCCGGCTGCACCATGGGCGAGTACTTCCGTGACAGCAAGCGCCACGTCCTGTGCATTTACGACGACCTGACGAAGCACGCCGCGGCCTACCGGCAGCTCTCCCTGCTCCTGCGCCGGCCGCCAGGCCGCGAGGCGTACCCTGGAGACGTCTTCTATCTCCACTCGCGACTGTTGGAACGGGCGGCCAAGCTGAACGATCAGCTCGGCGGCGGCTCGCTCACGGCGCTGCCCATCATCGAGACCCAACTGGGGGACGTGTCGGCCTACATCCCGACCAACGTCATCTCCATCACCGACGGCCAGATCTATCTGGAAGGGGACCTGTTCTACGCCGGCATCCGCCCGGCCGTGAACGTGGGCCTGTCGGTGTCCCGCGTGGGCGGCAGCGCGCAGATCAAGGCCATGAAGCAGGTGGCCGGCAAGCTCCGGCTCGACCTGGCCCAATACCGGGAGATGGCCGCCTTCGCGCAGTTCGGATCCGAGCTGGACAAGGCCACCCTGGCCCAGCTTAACCGCGGCCAGCGCATGGTGGAGGTCCTGAAGCAGGGGCAGAACGTCCCTCTCCCGGTCGAGAAACAGATCCTCATCATCCACGCGGGCACGAGCGGGTACCTGGACGATCTGCCCGTCGAGGCCATCGCGGCGTTCGAGCAGGCGCTCTCCAAGTTCGCCGAGACCCGCTACCCGGGGATCTCCAAGGAGCTGACGGAGAAGAAGGAAATCAGCGACAGCCTGCGCGTCCAGATGGACACGTGTATCCAGGAGTGCAAGGCGGAGTTCGCCGCTACGGTCAAGGCGGCCTGACGGCAATGCGGATTGCGGAATGGTGAATGCGGAATTCGGAATGACGGCCCAAAATTCCGCATTCCGCAATCCGCATTCCGAATTTGAGTGTCATGGCGACCCTTCGCGACATCCGGCGGCGCATCAGTAGCGTCAAGAGCACGCAGCAGATCACCCGGGCCATGAAGCTGGTGGCGGCGGCCAAGCTGCGCCGCGCCCAGGAGCGGATCGTGGAGGCCCGCCCGTACTCGTACAAGATGGGCGAGGTGCTGTCGGACCTGGCTCTCCGGACACCGCGGGAGATGCACCCCCTCTTAGCCAAACGCGACGCCGGGAACAATGGGGTCGGAAGCCGGAAGACGCTGGTCGTCATCAGCGGAGACCGGGGCCTCTGCGGCGCCTTCAACAGTAACATCATCCGGCGCTCGCTGGAGTTCCTGCGGGCCCACCAGGACGATCCGGAGATCTCCCTCACCCTGATGGTGGTGGGGCGCAAGGTCCGGGACTTCTACCGGCGGCGCGGGCAGTACACGGTGCGGTCCGAGTACGCGAACCTCTTCGACAAGCTCGCGTACTCTCATGCCGCCCAGATCGCGCAGGATTTCACCCGGGCCTATCTGGCGGAGGAGGTGGACGAGGTCCACCTCGTCTACAACGAGTTCAAGTCGGTGGCCACGCAGCGAGTGGTGGTGGAGCAACTGCTGCCCATTCAACCGGCGGAGGTGCCGGAAGGAACGCCCGTCGCCGAATTTATTTTCGAGCCGTCGCCAGCCGCCGTCCTGGAGCGTTTGCTCCCCAAGCACGTCGAGGTGCAGGTGTACCGGGCGCTCATGGAGTCGCTGGCGGCGGAGTACGGGGCCCGTATGACCGCCATGGAGAACGCCACCAAGAACGCCTCGGAGATGATCGACCTGCTGACGCTGCAGTTCAACAAGGCGCGCCAGGAGCGGATCACCAAGGAGCTTCTCGAGATCGTCGGCGGCGCCGAGGCCCTCCGGGGGGCGGGAAGCTAGACCGATGAAGATGGGGCCGTGTCCGCTCTGCGGCACGCCGCGGCCGGTGCCGGCGCGTCCCCTGACGGCCCTGGCGGCGCCGCCGGAGCGAGGTCGGCGCGGCCTCGACGAGGCCCGGCGCGCCGAGGGGTGGTCCTGGTGGGGGCGGGCGCAATAGAGGAGTACGCCATGCCGAACGTCGGGAAGGTTACGCAGGTCATCGGGCCGGTCGTGGACGTGGAATTCCCGCCCGGGAAGCTCCCGGCCATCTACAACGCTCTCGAGGTCAGCGGGAAGAAGATCGAAGACATCTTCTCCTACAGCGAGCGGCTGGTCCTGGAAGTGGCCAATCACATGGGCGAGAGCCGTGTCCGGACCGTGGCCATGTCCTCGACCGACGGTCTCACGCGCGGGATGGAGATCGTGGACACCGGGAATCCCATCAGGATCCCGGTGGGCCCGAGCACCCTGGGCCGGATCATGAACATTATCGGGGAGCCGGTGGACAAGCAGGGCCCCCTCACCTCCGACACCATGTATCCCATCCATCGGCCCGCCCCGGACTTCGAGGACCAGGAGACCAAGGTCCAGATGCTGGAGACGGGTATCAAGGTCGTGGACCTCTTGGAGCCCTACACCAAGGGCGGCAAGACCGGCCTCTTCGGCGGTGCCGGCGTGGGCAAGACCGTCATCATCATGGAGTTGATCCGCAACATCGCCCAGGAGCACGGCGGCATCTCGGTCTTCTCGGGCGTGGGCGAGCGGACGCGCGAGGGCAACGATCTCTGGCTGGAGATGAAGGAGTCGGGCGTCATCAACAAGACGGCCCTGGTCTACGGCCAGATGACCGAGCCGCCGGGGGCCCGGCTGCGCGTGGGCCTCACGGGGGTCACCGTGGCGGAGTATTTCCGGGACGCCGGGCAGGATGTCCTCCTGTTCATTGACAACATCTTCCGGTTCACCCAGGCGGGGTCCGAGGTGTCGGCGCTTCTCGGCCGCATGCCCTCGGCCGTGGGATACCAGCCGACCCTGGCCACGGAGATGGGCCAGCTCCAGGAGCGGATCACCTCCACCAAGAAAGGATCCATCACCTCGGTCCAGGCGATCTACGTGCCGGCCGACGACATCACCGATCCGGCCCCGGCCAACACCTTCGCCCACCTGGACGCCACAACCGTGCTTTCGCGGCAGCTCACCGAGCTGGGCATCTTTCCGGCGGTGGATCCCCTGGCCTCGACGTCACGCATCCTGGACCCTCACATCCTGGGCGAGGAGCACTACAACGTGGCCCGCGCCGTCCAGCGGATCCTCCAGCGCTACAAGGACCTTCAGGACATCATCGCCATCCTGGGGATGGACGAGCTGTCCGACGAGGACAAGCTGGTGGTGGCCCGGGCCCGGAAGACCCAGCGCTTCCTGTCACAACCCTTCTTCGTGGCCGAGGTCTTCACGGGCCAGGCCGGCCGCTACGTCCCCGTCCGGGAGACGATCCGGGGCTTCAAGGAGTTGGCGGAAGGAAAATGCGACGACCTGCCGGAGCAGGCGTTCTACATGGTCGGGACGATCGACGAGGCGCGCGAGAAGTCCGAGAAGCTCAAGGGCTTGAAGTAGGCAGGCGGCCGAAAACCAGGAGCGGACGGTCCCGCCGCAGGCGGGATCGCCCCGGATGCAAGACGGGCGAGTGATGGCGGAAGTCGGCGTAACGACTTTCAAGCTGGAGATCGTGACCCCGCAGCGCCTCATCGTGAGCGATGAGGTCACGGAACTCATGGCGCCGGGGGCCGAGGGCTACTTCGGCGTCCTGCCGGGCCACATCCCGTTCATCACGACCATGGACATCGGGGAGATCACCTACTGGAGGGGCAAGGACGAGCGACATCTGGCCGTCACGTGGGGCTACATCGAGGTCCAGGGGGACAAAGTGATCGTCCTGGCCGAGACGGCCGAGCGGGCCGAGGAGATCGACGCGGCGCGCGCCGAGCGGGCCCGCGAGCGCGCCGAGGGCCGCCTCCACGACTGGGGCGCGGGCGATGAGCGCATCGACTTCACCCGGGCCGAGGCCGCCCTCCACCGGGCGCTGACGCGCCTGCAGGTCGCGGTCAAAGGCCGCTGAGGAAAGAACCCACTCGTCTTTATCCACAGATTACGCAGATTTCGCAGATTCCCTCCGAATATCCTCCTGCACGAAAGCCCTTCAATCCCATCCGCCGAGACCATCCGTCTGCAAAGGGCATAACACCGTCCGAAGAGGCTTGTGACAATCGCGCTGCCCCCTTTAGGTTAAAATCTGCGTAATCTGCGAAATCTGCGGACAGGTTTGATCCATCCGTGGTCAGGCGAGGTCGGCCGTGATCTGCGCGAGGAGCGGATCCAGAGAGAGCGGGCCGAGGCCCAGCTCGCTTGCCAGACCCTCGATGGTATGGCGCTGCCCCTCGCGCCAGAGCGCCAGGAGGAACGGACCCGCGCGGTCGTTCCGGTACCACTCCTCGTCGAAGCGCTGGCGCAGGAGGTCCCGGAGCTGCGCCTCGAAGATCCAGGCGCGCAGGTACCGGGCGGCGTAAAAGAACGGGTCCAGGTCGGCGAGGTACAGCTCGTGCGGCCAGTCCACCAGCGTCGCGCCGGCGAGCAGATCCCGGTAGGCATCGGCGCAGCGTGGGGTCCCGCCCTCCTCGTCGAGGAGGAGTTCGTAGGCGAGCTTGGCCGCGTACCGGCGGAGGAAATAGAGTTTGTGGAAGGCGGTGAACCGGAGGGGGTCCGCGGGTCGCGCCACGCCGACGAATCGGCGGAGCCAGCCCCGCTCCCGCAAGAGGCCGTCCAGCAGGAAGGCGAACGCCTCGGTGACGGACGGATCGCCTAACCGCCGGTACTCGACCGGCAGGCGCGCATCGGTGTAGGCGTAGTGGAGGGCATGGCCCAGCTCGTGGAGGAACGCCGCGTAATCGTCGGGGCCCCCGCCGGGCCGGACCACCAGGATGACCTCGTCCGGGATCCGCGGCGTGGCCACGAAGGCGCGCGGCGTCTTTTTCGGGCGCGGCGCATCGTCAATGCGGATCCGCCCCCCTGCTCGCGGGTCGATCCCCATGTGGCGGAGCGGCGCGTCCGCCGCCTCTCGCAGGGCGTGGGGCGGTAGGGCCGCGTCGAATTCGGGGGCGCGGAAGAGGCGAAGGAGGTCGTGCCGTCGCGCCTCGCGCAACTCGACGCCGACCCCCCGCCGCAGATACCAGGCCAGTAGATCACGATACATGTCCAGGCTGCGGGCCAGGATCGGTTGGGTGAGGTCCCGAAGGGCCGGAAGGTCGATCCCCGACAGCTCGCGACAGAGGGCCGTGTACCCGGCGAACCCGAGGCGTTGGGCCTCCTCGCGGGACCGGTCCAGGATCTCGTGGCGGAGCCCGGTGAGATCTGCAATCGCACGTAGGCGCGCCGATTCCAGGGCGGCGCGGCGGGGCCGATCCGGCTCGTTCTTGATCCGGACCTCGGCCGAGCGGAGGGGGATGCGCTCGCCGTCCACGGCGATCGTCTGCCCCGCCTCGGCCGTCATGAGGCGGTCGCTCGCGTCGCGGACCTGGTACTCGACGCGATTCGTTCCGAGGAACTCGGCGAGGAAACGCAGGCGACGGGCCTCGTCGGTCCCGGCCGCCTCTTGCAGGGCCGCGCGGACCTGTTCAAAGGCGGATTGGGAGGCCAGCCAGGCGAACTGCTCGCGGACGGCGGCGGCGCGGCTCTCGTCCTTCAGGCCCGAGCGGGTGAGATACTCCTCGCGGCTCAGGGCCTCGGCGAACCGTTCCAGGTCGTCGCGGATGCGGGAGAGATCCATCGGAGGGCAATCAGGCAATCCGGCAATCAGGCAATCGGGAGGCTCGGAACGCCAGGTTGCCGGGTTGCCCGATTGCCAAAGTGCCGAAGCTAGAGGTCGTCGCCCAGATCATCCCCGGCGCCCCCCTCCTTGCCCGCACCGCCCGCTTCCTCCTCGACGGCCTCCTCCATCATCTGATCGAAGTCCTCGCCCACATCCTCGCCCAGCTCTTTCCCCATCTTCTTGGCCCAGCGCGCGACGCTCTTGGGATCGTTCTCGTCCAGGTCGCCGAAGCTGCCGGGATCGGCCAGGGCATCCAGCCGATCGTCCTCGGAGCGCAGCCGCGCAAAGCGGGACATGAGACGTTCCAGTTGATGACCGCCGCAGCGGGGACAGGTTGGCCTGCCCGGATTGCTGATGCTCCGGACGAGGAGGCTCACCCGGCGTCGGCAGTCCTGGCAAAGATATTCGTAGATCGGCACAACCCATCTCCTCCCATCAGAAAATCCCTGTTTGGTTATGCGGGGGATCGCGAGTCGGGGTCTGGTGGGGGCGGGCCTTCACCCGCAGAGACCGCCCCCGCGGCGTGGCGTGCCGCCATGGCCCGGGCGATCCGACGGATCTCCTGGCGCAGCTCGGCCGGCCCCAGCACCTCGACGGCATCGCCGCATGAGAGCAGCCAGGGAACGAGATCCTTGGTCTGCAGCGTCACCATTGTGAAGATCGCGCTCCCGTCCGGCCCCTCCTCCCACATGACGGCGCCGACCGGCGGGTGTTCCTTGAGCGCATCGGCGACGGGGGGGCGGTAGGCGATCCGGACCCGGTGGAAATCCGGAGGAGGCGCCGGTCCATGGTGGAGATGGCGCTCCAGCACGCGGGCCGCCACCGGTCGAAACCGGTGGCGGGTCACCGAAGCCTCCTGGAGGTGCTTGACGGGAATCCGCAAAATCCGCCGCCGGTCATGGCAGTACGCCAGGAGGTCCCATGCCGTCCCGACCCGGAGGAGGCGATATGGGTCCACCCGGCGCGAGGGGGTACTGCGCCGCGCCGAGCGGAGGTAGGTGAGCTTTACGGAGTGCCGTTCCGCGATGGCGGTTGTCAAAGTTGCGAGCAGCGCCTCCGTCCGGGAATCCTGCACCGGCAGCTCCAAGGCCAGTTGTCGGCCGGGTGGGTCCTCGGGAGGGCGCGTGGCGAGGGCCTGCTGCAGCTTGTCGGCTGCCAGGGTGAGGGATCGGGCTGCAAGCGATTGTGTCCCGGGGGACGCCGCCTCGGCCGCCAGGCGGAGGGCCAGCGCCTCGTCCACCGTCAGCGTGATGGGCGGCAGGAGGGCCACGGCCGCCAGCCGGTAGCCATGGTCGAAATACACCGGGAATCCGGCCGCCGTGAGGGCATCCAGGTCGCGCAGGAGCGTACGCTCTGAGACGCCGCAGGCGCGGGACAGGGCGGCCGCCTCCATCCCCGGCCGGGATTGCAGGAGCGTGAGGAGCTGGACCAGGCGCTCGAAACGGGGCACGGTCGGCCTCGCACATCGGAGCGTGGGACGCGGCGCCCACGCACCTCCATCAAGAGGCACATAGCAAACTCGGCCCCAACTGTCAAGGTGAGGCCGCGCGCCCTGGAGCCGTCGGGCAATTCTCCTTGACACCACGAGGCAATTTCAGTACCGTACCCTCCGTTCTTCGCCTCACAAGAACCCCCCGAGGAGTTCCCCCGGGCTCGCGGCCGATCCAAGGCTCGGCCCCGGCTCTTGGCTCTCACCTCTGGATTGGGCAGGTAGCTCAGTCGGTAGAGCACGGGACTGAAAATCCCGGTGTCGGCAGTTCGATTCTGCCCCTGCCCACCATTCTTTTCAGGCACATATCCGGCACCCTGCAGCTTCCGTTCCCTCACCTGTGCCCGAAACTGTGCCCGCCTCAAAGGGCAGCCATTCACCGTGGACTGTACACACGTGCCCTTTTGAGCCAGCAAGGCGGGCAGGCATTCCCTATCCTCGCCGGCGTGATCTCTGCGACACCTTCGTGATCCGTCGCCTACGCGGTGGGGAAAACCTCGCGACCGTATCGGCGCTGCTCCGCCATGCTAGTACCCGCATGAGCGAGCGATACCTTCACGTGACCCGGGCCAACCTCAGGGCGGCGGCAGAGGCTGGCCGGTCCGAGCCGTCAAGAGCAGAGGCAAATGCCGATGCAGACGCTCTTTTGCGGAGCGTTGAACTGAAGGCGACCGGTAAGGACAAGGGACAGACGATGGCGGGCTGAAAATCCCGGCGCCGGCAGTTCGATTCTGCCCCTGCCCACCATTCTTTTCCAGCAGTTACTCTCGCCTATCATCCTTTCTGAGCACCGGTATCCCCGTAGGTATGCCCGTGGCGCGACGGAAATTTGCTCGTCGCCATAGCCAGCACCACCTCCCACCACGACTTCGGACACAACGGGCGGGAATGACGTTGAAAACGCCATTGCCTGGCTTCGCATGGCGGCCAAGAGCTTCAGCGTGATTTCCCCCCTACTCTTCCCGGGGATCTCCCCGCATCCCCGTATACGGCGAAATTCCCCTTGACACTCAAGGGGGGCTGCGGCATGCTTCAAAAGATTTGAGGGGACAGGCACGCCCGGGCGAATCCCATCGGGTTGGCGGGGTTGCCCCGCTCGCCTGTCAGCGCTGGGCCGTGCCAAATTAAAGGCATGTTCCAATTGCGTCCTACCGCCCGATCAGTCGAAATTAACTTGCACAGGTGCCTATGCTGAAGCGAACGTTCATTCACATTCCAGGCATAGGTAAGGAGACCGAGCGCCGGCTGTGGGTGCACGGCATCCACTCGTGGGATGATGCTGACCGGTTTGAAAAGCGCTTCGGTATTGCCGGTGCACGACTACAGCAAATCCTCGACGAATACATTCCACGCTCGCGGGAAGCAATCAGAAAGCGCGACGTACGATTCTTCGATCGGCTCTGCACTTCAGGAGAGGCGTGGCGGCTCTATTCTGAATTTGCGGATGATTGCGTCTATCTAGACATCGAGACTACCGGGCTATCCATGGTATTCGACTCCGTGACTATGGTCGGCCTGTATGACGGCCGCAAGTACAGGGCCTTCATCGAGGGAGAGAACCTCGACCAGTTTGCGGATGAGCTCGCACGTTATTCCATTGTGATCACGTTCAATGGCTCGGGATTCGATCTGCGCTTTCTGAAACTTGCATTTCCGGACGTACGGATTCCCCCAATCCATATCGACCTCCGGTGGGTTACTCGAAAGCTAGGGTTATGTGGCGGCCTTAAAGAAGTTGAGAACAGGGTTGGCATTACCAGGCCGAATGACGTTGCGGACCTGAGCGGATACGATGCGGCTGTTCTATGGTCGAAGTACTTGAGGGGCGAACGGTCAGCGCTGGAGAGGCTGGTCCAGTATAATACTGAAGACGTCGTGCACCTAAAAGCGATCATGGAAATTGCCTATGATCGGCTCTTCAAGCGGACGGCTGTATTCCTGAAAGAGGGAACTGCCCCCGTATTTTCTGGTGTTGCCAAGGTCCCAAGAGCGTCTCGTATTGTGGTGCGGGGTGCGACCCCCAAGAGCGCATCAACCGATATTGTCAAATCGTTATTGAAAAAACTTACGCATCAACCTCGAATTGTCGGCATCGATCTCGCCGGCAGCGAGCGAAGGGCAAGTGGTTGGGCTCTCATGGATGGCGGCTCAGTTTCGACAAAGGCTTTACGCACCGACGATCAGCTCGTAAGGGAAACTCTAGCCGCTCACCCCCACCTAATCTCGATTGATTCTCCATTGTCCCTGCCCGAGAGCGTGAAGAATGTGGATGCCGTTTCCGGCCCGATCTATCGGAAATGCGAGCTCGCGCTGAAGCGGATGGGAATCTCGGTTTTCTGGTGTCTGCTACCGAGCATGCAATCGCTGACACTGCGGGGCATGAAGCTCGCGGCAGCACTGCGTGAAGCAGGAGTCAACGTAATAGAGAGTTACCCGGGGGCGGCTCAGGACTTACTTGGAATCCCGCGAAAGGGTGCCAGCCTGGAAGAGCTCAAATGGGGGCTGTACGGAGCGGGCATTCGGGGAGATTTTTTGACAGCGAGCATCAGCCACGACGAGGCAGATGCAATCACGTCAGCTCTGGTCGGGCTGTTCTATCTGGCAGACGAATATATAGCGCTGGGCACAACCGCAGAAGACTATCTGATAGTTCCGCGCTCGCCGAAAATCAACTACGCGAAGCTCGACGAAATCGTGTCGTTTACCGGTCTAGCTAAGATTGGCTGCTCGGATCGCTTGTCTAAAATGTCGGCATGACCCGAGGAAGCCAAGACCAGCGGGGGATCGTTTTAGGGATCACAGGCCGAATCGGGGCTGGCAAGACATCGGCAGGGAGCTACTTAGCCGATACGCACGGTTTTGGATACATTCGGTACAGCCAGGTGCTTTCAGATTGGATGGCGAAAGATCCGAACAGCAAGGCTCGGCTTCAGGCGGTTGGCTGGGAGGTCATGGCTGGCGGAATGCAAGAGGAACTCAACAGGAGGTTGATTGCCCGAATTGAACCAGATGCCGATTATGCGATCGACGGCTTGCGCCATCCGACTGATTATGAAAGCTTGAGAAACGCATTTGTGTCGACCTTCCTTCTGATTTATATAGACTGTCCCCTGGAACTCCGGTGGCAGCGATTGTGCAATGGGCCGCATTACAGGGGCCGCGGAGAGTTCGTGTCGGCAGACTCACATCCCGTCGAGCAGCACATCGATGATTTGAGACCAAAAGCGTACGCAGTCATTGCAAATACTGGCTCACTACAGGACCTCAATTCAGCCCTGGATGGACTCGTTCAGCGCATCCGCTCGGGAGAGCATTTGTGAGTCTCTGGATTATCGTGGGTGGACAATTCGGTTCGGAAGGAAAGGGCAAGATTGCTGCCGTCATAACCCAGCGAGACGATGTCGATATTTGCATCCGTTGTGGCGGCCCGAACTCCGGTCACTCTTTTGTAGCTGGGGACGGGACAACAAAGCTGGTCAGACAGGTGCCGACCGGTTTCGTGAATCCGCGTACGCGATTGCTAATTCCTGCCGGGGCTCTGATCGATTTGAAAGTCCTTACGGATGAGATGCAAGCACTTCGGCTCGATGCTGATCGCGTCGGCATTGACCGTAACGCGATGATTATCGAGGAATTGGACCGAGAAACAGAGGCGCGGCTTGCATTACGCGAGCGACTCAGTTCCACACTTTGCGGCGTGGGTGCCGCAGTCGCCCGTCGCGCGTTACGCGGCGCGGAAGTGAGGCTTGCACGTGATGCTGCGACTGCCCAGTGCTGGCTGCGAGAATTTCTGACCGACGTAAGCGCTGAAGCGAACGAAGCCGTGGATCGTGGGAAGAAGGTTTTGATCGAAGGTACACAGGGGTTTGGGCTCTCACTGTATCATTCTAAAGAGTACCCGAAGGCGACATCGCGGGACACGACTGCTGCTGGATTCCTCAGTGAGGTGGGGCTCAGTCCGAGGTTGGTGACGGAGATTGTCGTTGTCTTTAGGACATTCCCGATTAGGGTCGCAGGCGAGCAGGCTGGAACGCTAGGCCATGAGATAACGTGGGAACTGTTGCAGGCTGAAAGTGGTTGCCCATATCCAGTGCGCGAATTTACCAGCGTTACAAAAAAGACGCGGCGCGTTGGTCGTTTCGATTGGGACCTAGCTGAATCGGCCGTGCGAATGAACAGGCCGACGAGGCTGGCTATCAACTGCATTGATTATCTCGATTTTTCCGACCGGGGCATAAGTGCGATAGCCGACCTGACCGCGCGATCTCGGGTGTTCATTCGCGACCTTGAGGCAAGATTCGCTGTGCCGGTCGTTTATGTTGGCACCGGACCCGAATTATCGAACGTGCTGATTAAGAACGTTCTGCACCCTGCGCCAGCACTGCACCGCAACTCTCGCACCTACGATCCAGTACCTGCATCCAGATGAGCGAGCTTTGGGGGCGCACAATAGACCTGCTCAAGAAAAGCATCCGTGAGCGTCCGCCACAGCGGTTGCGCAGGGACGCGGAGCTGGATCACCTCCAGTCATTGCCGGAGGTCCCCTACGAGCCGGACGGGCCGGCAGGCGTTCTGCTGAGCGATCACATCGAAAGATATGCCGTCCGCTGGCGCATGATCGAGCCGTATAATCCTAAGAAGCTAAAGCCAGCCGCATATGAATTGTCGGTCGGGGAGCTCTACTCAATCGGGGGGCAGACCGGCAAGCTCTCGCCGGAAACCGGAAAAAATGAGATAATCATCAAACCGTTTGAGGTCGTGATAATTCAAACCCTCGAACGACTCAACCTTCCTCGATTCCTAATAGCACGTTGGAATCTCCGCGTGAAGTGGGCGTACAAAGGATTGCTTTGGGTGGGCGGCCCTCAAGTGGATCCTGGCTACCAGGGTTATCTATTTTGTCCGCTCTACAACCTTTCCGACACGGATGTGCGCCTCAGTTATGGCGAGGAGATTGCTGTTATCGATTTCGTTACGACGACCCCCCTAACGAGTCAGCCAATAGAAGACCGATATAAAGGGAGTCGGCGCATTCTCTTCGAGGATTATGAGCCCGAGTTGTTACAGAGCGCACTGGCTACTCGCACAGAACGGAAACTCCAAGCTGTCGAAACGGAACTGAAGGAACTGAGAGCCAATGTGAGCACTTCAGTTGCCATAATCTTTGCCGCAATTGGCATTATAGTGTCGGCACTTGCCCTGTTCGTTAGTAGGGATGTTCCAGAGCCATTTGCCTATTACTCACCAACACTTCTTGTATCTGCCTTCGCCGTTGCAGTCTCCTTCATGATGTGGGGTCATACCGTTTACCGCCATATTCGGTATGACAAGCCCCGCAAATTTCGAATACTTGTGCTGGAGCTGATCGGCTTGATTTTGCTCGCCTTAATCGCAGTTGAACTGTATCTGTTTCGTGCAGTACCCGGTCGATTTCTACATTAAGCACCCGTATGGGAACCAACAGAAGCCGGACACCCGCTCTCCATTCCCAGCTTTTGAGACGTCGCTTCTGAAGAAGCCTCAAAGCCTCATTTGAGCGGAGCGCCAGGTTGGCCCCACCTTCTCGCAGCATTGCTTCGTCCACGATGGCGTAATGCCGGTAGATCGCCTCTGTCCTGTGCCCGATCATTGCCATGGCGGTGGAGCGAGGGACACAGTTGCCCAAGAAACACGAGAGCGGGAAAAGGCATTCCACCAAGGTCGGCAATAAGTCCTTCTGTGGGAAGTTTCGCCCGATGCGTCTCTGCAGTGGAGACCGGCCAACCTAATCGAACCGGCACCAGAACCGGCACCGACGTTGACGTGCTTCTGAAAGCTCTTGATGTAAAGGCATCAGCAAAACCGACCAAGCGGCTGTTAACCACACAACTGCTCCGTGTGTCGTGGTTGACTGACGTGCCCCAGAAAAGCCGTCCTGCCCCGCTTCCCCCATGAACCAAAGGTTTGAGAAGCGGGACGATGAGGACTCTTGAATCGCGGCGTCGAGAGTTTAATTCCCAACATCTCATGATTCTCTCCAGGCGGTTACCCTGCCCTCTATGGGAGCCTCGGGCTCAGTGATGGGCGAAACTACGTCCGCCACGAGCCCCGGAAACGAGAGCCGTGCAGCTGCCGCTCGGAGGTCCGTCTCGCTTACGATGTCGTAGCGGTCGAAGACGCTCCGGGTCTTGTGGCCCGAGATCATCATGGCCACGCGCTCGGGGATGCCGGCCCGCACCATGTTTCGCACGGCGGTGCGCCGGAAGTCATGCGGGATGCGCCCGATCATGCCGGCCTTCTTGCAGGCCGTGAGCCATGCCCGCCGAAAGCTCTTGATGCACTTCCCGTCCCGATGGAACACCCACGGGATTGCCTTGCGCACGTCTCGCGGGCTGGCTTCGGGATTCCGCTTTAGCACGAGCGCCCGGGCCTTCTCCCATTGCTCCAGCAGAATGCGCCGGAGGTCTGCCGTCAAGATCACGGTCCGCCCGTCCCGGTTCTTGGTGCTGCCAGGGTCCAGCCGCACGGTCCCAGCCGCGAAGTCCACCCGGTCCCACGTCAGCCCCAAGATCTCACTCCTGATGCGCCAGCCGTAGGTATAGGCGAAGGCGGCCACAGGCTTCAGATAGGCCGGCAGGGCTTCCTGGAGGGCCAGGAAATCAATCTCCCCGAAAAACCCGGTCCGCACATTGTCCTCTGCCAAGTGGGGGATATGCGGCCGACGTAGGAGCTTCTCGGCTTGAAGGGCCAGGGAGAACATGCGCTTGAGGGCCGCCAACTCGCGGTTGATCGTTCCATTCTCGGCCCCGTCCTTCTGGCGCCGGTCAATGTAGGTGCGGATTGCTGGGGTGGCAATGTTGACGGCCTTCCAGCCGGCGAAGTAGGTTTTCAGGTGGTTCACGCTCCGCTCGGCTCGATCCAGGGACCGCTTGCCATTCACTCGGTAGTCCGTCAGGAAGTCCTCGGCCAACTCCTCGAACCGGACGCGGTTTGCTTGGGGAATGACGGGGCGCCCGGCTGCGATGTCGCCCTCACGCTCTCGTAGGATGCGCTTGGCCTCGGTTTCCTTCTCGGTCCCCGTGCTCTCCCGCACGGGTCGCCCGTTCCGATAGTATTTGATCCACCAGAATCGGCTCTCTCCCCTCTTGTAAATCATTCCCATTGGTCTATCCCCTCTTGGCTGTGCGCTTCTCGAAGTAGGCTTCGAGGATCTCCACGATGACTTGATTGACGCTCACGCGCTGCCCTGTCTTGGCCGTGCGCTCCCCGGCCTCGCGCACCATCTTGGTGTGGAGGTCTTCGGGGAATCGCACCATTTTGGGCCGTCTCGCTTCCATTCGCTCACCCCCTTTCTGACATACAAGATATATCACATTCTACGTATGTCAAGATAGAATCAGCCGGAAAGCTACACACCGCGCACTTTTTCGCGGTCAATCCAGCCGTCCAGATCGCGGAGGTCCAAGAGGATGCGCTTACCGTTCTTGACATGGGGGAGGTCGCCCCGCCACACCATTTGACGCACGGTCCAGTCGCTTACTCCGAGGTAGCAGGCAGCATCAGCTAGCGAGCAGAGCCGGCGGGGAAGGGCAGGCTTCGCGGGCTCCCTCCGCTTCCGCGTGGGGGGCGCATCGGATATGCAATCCCGTGCGCTCACTCTTGCCCCAGGTGTTTCAACGGCTTCCATGGCCAGTGTGCCCGCCCTGTGCCCGGATTCGGGGGGATGCATCTTCATTCAAACTCAACTGCGTCACGATGCGGATCTATTCAAAGAGGGCATGCAACCAAATCCGTCTGAGTCCTCGCCGCCTCGATCACATGCATGGTGGCTTGCTACGTTGCCCTGCGTTTCGCGTTTTCTGGTCAGCCTGGGGTAGCGGCTCTTCCCGGATCGTGTCCTGGCAGGCTGCACACAGCCCGGAGAGCCTATCGCCCGGGGCCAGCCGGGTCCCGCAGCCGTCATAGCAATCCAGGCCGGGAAAAGTGAGAGTCGATGGCTCGGGGTTGCGCCTAGTCCTCACGAGAGCCGCGCCGCCGGGTGGGCCGCCCGCCACTCTCGATACCAGTTGTCGGCCTCGGGGTGGTCGCGGAACACGTCCATGATGTCGTTGTACAACGCCGTGACATTTGCCTCAGTCTGGCTCGTCTCGTTCATCTCACTCCGTAGATCGAGCAGCCGCCAAAGGTATGCCCGAACCGCATCCGGGTTGCGGCTACCCGGCCAGGCGCGCGCGCAGGACAGACAGGTTGGCAGGCCGGCATACCGGACCCAGGTGCCTCCTCCGCACCAGAGGCAGGGTTTGAAGGCGTCGAGCCCCTTGCCACCCAAGCCGTCCAAAGAGGAAGGCCAGGGATCGGCGGAGCTGGACCGGCGCTGCCGGAGGAGGGTCAGGATCTCCGGCTTGTGGGCCCGCACCTGTTCCACTAGGTCCGGGGGCAGGGCGGCAGCCGGCCGGAGGCGGAGCTTGTCGCCGTTCGGGGTGATGGTGACGCCACGGCGGGTCAGCTCGTCCAGCAAGGCCACGGGGGTCATCTACACCTCCACCGTATCCCCAGAGAGTGGGGGGAAGGTAGCGTCAGTAGCGTCGGAAGACCGGGCGGATTCACTTGAAACCGTCTTTTCACGCGGGGTTGCTGGCCCGTCGCTACTCCCGTCTCTACCCCCGTCGCTGCTTGCGTGGCCACTCTCAGTAGCGTCGGGAGTAGCGACAACCGAATGTTCGCGTTGGTCTTGACTCCCCGTCGCTCCGTCGCTACCGACGCTACTTTCGGGGACCTTCCGGATGGTCACGACTCGGCTATCTCCGCGGCCGGTCTCGACGACGATGCCGGCGTCATGGAGGTTTGACCGGACCTCGGCCAGGCGGCGGCTGAGGATGTGCGCCGCCTTGGGCCAGGATCTTGCCTTGGTGTCGATCCGGTGCTCCACGGCCACCCGATCGAGGGCGTCCAGCAACGCGGCTGGCGTGCCGCTCCACTCGCTTTGGCCCTGCATGAGGAAGCTGACGGCCGCCCCGACTGGATGGGCCTGGAGGGCGGCCTCGTTCGACTGGCCGATGGCCTGGGAGTAGACGGACAGGAAGGTTTCGCCCCCGAGGCCCAGCGCCTCGGCGATGGCATACCCCCAGCGGCACCAATCGGCCATCCGTGGCAGCCCCCGCAACGCCACGTCCGGATAGAGGCCCATGGTCTCGCTCAAGGTGTCGAGCATCCCGCCGAAGATGCGGGGGCGCGCCGCCTCGAAGACCTGCCAAAACTCCCGTTCCTCGCGGCGCCGCTCCGGCGGGACTCGCTCCAGCGTGAACGGCAAGCTCCGGTCCAACAGGTCGGGCCGGGTCGCTGCGGGGTTGATCCCATTGAGGACCACGCAGCGCCGGAAGCGCAGGATGGTCTCGCCCTCGTCGGTGTAGAGCGTGCGCTTCGTGATGCCGCCGCCGGTCGCCGCCCGGCTCAAGAGGTCGCTCTGCCACGGTTGCAGGCCGTCCAGGTTGTCGAACGCCGAGACGTAGTTCTTGGCGAGCAGCAGGGCCAGCTCGTTGTGAACGTTCGGGAGCGAGAGCAATTCCTCGACCGCGGGATCCACGAGCCGGCGAATCACGCGACAGGTGGTGGACTTGGTGGCGCCCTGCGGCCCCGAGATCACGGGGATGGTGTGCGGGATGTCCGGGATGAGGCAGCCGATCAGGTAGATGAGGAAGAGCATCCGATCGTCCTCATTCTTGAGGTTCACGAAGTCCAGAACCGCAGACACGTTTCCCCCCGCCACGGGCCGCACCTGGGGCGCGGTATTGGCACCCCGACGGAACAGCCCGGCGCTGGAAACGGGACGCCAGCCCCTCGGCGTGATCTGGATGGCGCTCCACGTCTCGTCGGCCAGGTCGTAGTAGAACGCGCCGTCCCGGCCGGTCACGCGGAGGCCGAGACACACCGTCTCGCCTTCGAAGACGGCCCGCGCCTCGATGGTCCTGAGGGCGCTCGTGACCGCCTCGGCGTTCGGCGCCCTGCCAGTCTTGTTGTAGAACTGATGGAGCAGCCATCGCCGGAACAATCGGTCGCGGATGCGCGCCGTCGCCAGGCAGCCCCCCACCGGGAAGGTGGCACAGCCTTCCTCTTGCTCGTCGCGGAAGAGGGTCCCCTTGCCGGCGATCTTCAGTAGCCCGTCCGCCTGCGTGGGTTTTTGCTCGCGCTTCTCCTCCGGGCCGTCCTTCGATTTTTCCTTGTTTGCCTCCGCACCTGTCAGATCCTCGGCCTTTTCGATGCCCGCCAGCACCTGCTCGCGGAGCGTCGCCAGGCCCTGGTCGCCTTCTTTGACCGCAGCAACGAGGGCGTCGTTGATGTCGGCCACGCCGTCCGGCGGGAAGGCGGTGGTCCGCAGCCCTGTCACCATGCCCCCAAGTTGGCGCGCAAGGAGATATGGCACCAGGCGGCCCTCGGCGTCGGGATCGCCGACGTAGCAGATACGTTTCTCTTGTAGGAGTGCGCGCCCATCGACGGGAACGCCCACGTGGGCCCCGTTTGCGAGCGCCGCGGCCGGGCGGCCGATGATGCGGGAAAGGGCCAACGCTTTGAGCGGGCCCTCGGCCAGCCACACCTCATCGCCGTCCAACGCCCCAGGTGGCGTGTAGAGGGCCGGCGCTCGCCCAGGCTCCGCCCAGCGGAAGCGGTCCTGGTCCTCATGCGCCCCCGCGAGCTTGCGGAGCTTCACGCCCAGAAGGGTGTTGCCACCCGGCGCAAAGAACGGGATAGCCAGTGCTCCGTCCTCCAGCCCGAGCTGCGCGGCCTCGGCTTCGGCGCGGGTCAGGCCCCAGCGCGAAAGGATCTCGTCGCGGGACGGGGACGCAATCAGGGCATGGTGCGCCCGCTGCCACCGCACGGGGTCCGAGGCCATCGGGGCGCGGCCCTTGCCGGCACGCACCTTGGGGTAGCCTGTTGTCGGTGTGCTCACCGGGACCATCGGCGTCGCGGTCATCCCTCCCTCCCGTCGCCCGGATCCGCCGCCCGCAGTCACCGTGGGCTGACGCCGCTCTTCGTCGGCGTCTTCTCGGGGTGCGGACACGCGGTGGCCGACGCTGGCTGCGGCGGGGTCGAGCTGAACAGGGACGAGTCGAGGCGTACTGGGGAATGTCATTGAGAGAGGCTCCAAAGCGAGCTGTCCCGGCCGGCGATATGCTCTGGCCGGTATTTCTCGAAAGCCGGAATAGGATAGAACAAATTCGCCGATTAGTCAAGCTAGCTAGAGTACTAACCTTAAAAAAACTAGCCCTTCAGCGCCTGGCCGAGCAGCGCGGCGAGCAACGAAGCTCGGTATACTGGGTTTTTCGTGCGCACCGCCGCACGCATGACTTGGATCCCCGCATCGAGGAGCAGCCAGCCGATGCCCGGTGGGAGCCCCTCCAGGCTGCCAGGGTTGTGGCTCGGCATCCCGGACTCATGGCTGGCCAGCCAGACATACTCACTGAATTTCGCCGCCACTGAAACCTTGCGCCGGACACCGGCGGCATGGGGGGATGCGACGCATTCGATCGCGTGCAGCTCCAGGGCAACATCAAAGTCGGGTCGAACGACCGCCACGGCACCAAAGACGGGCCGGAGCATTGTCGGATCCGGCGCCGGCTCGGGCGCGACGTGAAGGAAGAGGTGATAGAGGACCGGATCGCTACAACCAGTCCACGTGGGGCGGGAGACATCCAGCGCGTGGAGAATCGTTGCCTCGAGCAGGGTCTCCCGCTGCTCGGGATCGTCTCGGTCGACCCGCGGGATTGGACTCCCTCGCCCCCGAGCGGTCTGCCACCCCAGAGCGGGTCGAAACGCCTGCCACGTGCGCCGTAACTCCTCGCGTGTGATCCTGCCTTCAATCATCTGCGCAGCCAATCTCCCTAGGACGTCGGCGGGCGCCACGCGGGTGAGCTTGGAGAACAACTCAAGGTTTTCCGGGCTCACAGACTGCGGAAGCGCCGCGAGTGGACCGCTTGGAATCTCAAGCTTTGCCAGCTCCTCAGAAACGTGTTTGAAAAGGCGGGCGGCAGTGTGGTAGCGCCAAAGCGTAGCCTCAGAACACGGGACTGAACTTGCCAAGGAGTGTAGCCACTGCGTGAACGAGTTTTTCCCTTCCTGCTTCCAGTAGCCCGAGGAACGGACCATCTCCAGGTACTGCCCGATCACCGCCCAGGCGACGGGTCCCGACCCGATGTTCTGGAGCTCCCGCATCGCGCGTTGCCGAACACTGGTAATGTAAACGGGGTCGTAATCATTCATGGTTGGAGTATGCATAGCTTTAGTATGGCCGGCTCTACTTATTTTGTCAAGCTAAAAGCACATCCGGTGTCCAAGTAGTCAACATGTAACACGTGATTCCTGTCTGGCGCCAGACCCCCTTCCCCCCTTCCCGTGGTTTCAAAATGAGGCTGTGTTGGAGTAGACCGATCGACGGCTAGGGCGTGCAGACGTCTGCACTATAACGCTCCAATTACCCCTGAGCCGCCACTCAGAAGCTTGCCGCTTCCTGTTGCGTCTGACACGCTTCACACAGCGGCGGCCGGTCGATGACCAGATCCAACTCCGGAAAGACGACCGACTCCTGGAGGGTCCCACAGCCTATACACGGCTTTGGTTCCTTGGTCTTGGCCACCGTAAATCCCATACCTGCGTCAGGGCCCTGGGAACCAGATCCCCGGCTGACGTTAACTCTGCCGTTAGGTCCTCCGATCGATTAACAGCAGAGATCACTGCCTGTGACACCCGGAGTGGCTACTTACCTGTGGTCCGCAGAAAAACTGTCTGCCCATCCAATCGCGCATAGAATGGGGACCTAACTCATGATAAACACAGCGAAAGCTCTTCTCGCCAACAGAGCAAGTCTTCCCAGTCCGAACCGCGCGCACAATGTGCGTGCCGGCCCCCTGTCACCAGCGAGAGCTGAAGTAGGCCGCCTTACTCCAGGGTGATTTCCCACCGCCTCCCTGTGTTCCGCAAAAACCTTCGCTGTAGATAAGCTAATTTATGGATTCTACAATGATCTCCACTGGGATTCGCTAGGAAAGTGATCCATTTCTCCGTATGGGTTTCACTTCGGAACAACCAGAATTGGGTCGTTGCCGCCCATCTGACGCCGATAACGGCCCCCCATTTGTCTGGTAGTCGATACAAAATTCAGACGCTAGGCTCTCAATCAAGGGTGGTGGAAGACATGGCGACTATCTTATTGTTGCCCCACGTAACCTGACAATACTGCTGCTTCTACATGTCTTGTTCGCCGGGAACAAAAAATATTTTGAAAATGTCTTGACATGGCCATGAAAATATATAGGATCTTTTCTGAAAAACTTTCAGTATTTTCATGAGAGGGGACGACTTGGAAACTGAAAGGTCTCGCGCCAGCATTATTGATGTAGCCCAACGCGCGGGCGTGTCGCCGGCTACCGTATCGCGTGTGCTTAACAACACCGCGGTAGTCCGTTCAAGTGTGCGGACACGAGTGCTGGCGGCCGTGAACGAGTTAGGGTACCAGCATCCCGGTTCGCATCCGGGCGTTGCCACACGTCAGAATTCGATCGCCTTACTCATACCCGACATTCTCAATCCCTACTTTACTGAGATCGCGCGAGGCATACAGGATGAATCCAGTGCAGATCGGATCCTACCGCTGATCCTGGACACGAATGAAGACCTACAGCGCGAGCACGAATCCCTGCGGATGCTTATTGCTGAGCCGGTGTCCGGCATCATTCTGTGCGGCTCGCGCATCCCTTCTCAGGATCTAACCAAACTGTGCAGAGACCTCCGCACGCCCTTGGTGATCTTTAACCGCAATTTGAAACTGCCCAAAGTGGCGTGCATTGTCGTGGACCTTAAGAACGGTACTTATCGAGCCACTCGCCACTTGCTCAATCTGAATCACACGCGCATTGCCTTTCTGAATGGCCCCAGCATATCCGAGACGGCCGGATTGCGGCAGAACGGTGTGGAATGGGCACTTTCCGAAGCCGGGCTTGAACTGCGGGCTGAATGGTGCCCCAGTAGTTTTCCGGATGTAGACGGTGGGTTTCAGGCAATGAGTGCACTGCTGGCGCTGCCGCAGGATAACCGCCCGACAGGAGTGATTGCATACAACGATCTGATGGCGTTGGGCGCATTGCACGCTATCCGCGCTCATGGCCTCCAAGTGCCAGGGGATATTTCCATCATCGGGATTGACGACATTGCGATGGCCTCGCACGCCAATCCGCCACTCACAACGCTCTCCACCCCCAAACATCGGATGGGGCGCTTGGCTGTGCAGATTCTCCGACGCATGAGGGACGGTCAAGCACCGCCGGAAGAAAGCTATACCTTGATGGAGAGCCGTCTGATTGTGCGCGAATCCACTTCGCACGCTCCGGGGAGCAATCGGCCCGCGATGAATCCTGTGCCCAAATCGAGAGAAGGAGGTGCAGCGGTCTAACCCCGTATGCTTCGCGACGTTTGGGGCACTTACATACTCCGCCCATGAGTGAACCTAATTGGGCCGAGCCAGGCTCGGGCTTGACACGCGCTGGTACTGACGGGGCGACTGGATCGTCGGCATCGCGGCGCGCCCTCGTCGGAAGGGAAGGGGACACTCAGGAACGCATTATGCGGAACCGATCGAACTCTTGACCACGAACCGACGGAGGTGGTGATGGAATACCGGAAGGTTGGGCGCACGGGCTTGAAGGTATCGGCGTTTTGTCTGGGCACGATGATGTTCGGGAAACAGGTGGACGAGCAGGAGTCGTTGCGGATTATTCAAAAGGCAATTGACGCAGGCGTCACGTTCATCGACACCGCGGATATGTACGCCAACGGCGTAACGGAACAGATCCTAGCTAAGGCGATCAGGGGGATCCGAGACTCTCTCGTCATCGCCTCTAAGGCTGGGCACATCCGCCGGTTAGGGAAGAGGTACGGCGAGCAGAAATTCGCTGGGCCGATCGACCTGGCGCGCCCCCGGCCCTTCCACCCCTGGCCGGCGGGCGACGAGGTAGGTCCGAACGATATGGGCCTCTCGCGGAAGCACATGCTGCAGGCCGTGGAGGGTATCTTGAAGCGCCTGGGCACGGACTATCTGGATATCTACTATGCGCACATGCCGGATTACGAGACACCGCTCGACGAGACCCTTCGCGCCATGGATGACCTGGTACGTCAGGGGAAGGTGCGTTACCTCGGCTGCTCGAACTTCCGCGCGTTCCAGGTTTGCAAAGCGCTTTGGATCAGCGACAAGCATAACCTCGCGCGCTGGGACATCATCCAGCCGCCGTTCAACCTGCTTGCCCGCGATGCCGAGTATGAGCTGCTGCCGCTCTGTCTGGAGGAGGGAATCGGCGTGGCGGTATTCAGCCCGATGGCCGCCGGTTTCCTATCGGGCAAGTACGTGAAGGGGCAGCCACCGCTCGAGGGGCGCCGCTTCACCATGGCGGCGCAGGGGCACCGCTACAACGAGAAGTACTGGACCGACCTCGACTTCGACGCGGTGGCGAAGCTGAAAACGATCGCGGGGGACCACGGCAGGAGCCTGGCGCAATTCGCCCTCGCCTGGGTGTTGAACAGGAAGGGCATTACCTCGATCGTCTGCGGGGCAACATCGGTGGAGCAGTTGGAGGAGAACTTGTTGAGCGTCGGCGTGACGCTATCACAGGAGGAGCTGGACGCCTGCGACGCAGTCTGGCATACCCTGCATCCGCCGAGGCTGTTCTACGGCAGGTAGACGGCGAACGTAGAGGAAGGGATCAGAAACGAGGAGGCTTGCGCAATTGCCAGTGGCACAAAGGGGGAGAGGCTATGACCTACTTGGTCACCGGCGGTACGGGTCTCATAGGCTCCTGCATTGTCCGTGATCTGGTGCGAGAAGGTGAGCACGTCGTTGTCTATGACATTTCTCCGGACCGAAGATCACTCGAGCGGCTCCTGAGTGGCGATGAAATTGAAGGCAAGGTGACCATCGTCCGCGGGGACGTCACCGATCCGCCCCGCCTCTTTCGCACTATTGTCGAGCACAGGGTAGAGAAGATCATCCACACTGCGTCCCTTCTCGTCCTTGATTCAAATTCCAATCCTTACCTGGCCGTAAAGGTCAACTGCCAAGGGACCCTCTGTGTATTTGAAGCCGCGAGGACTCTGGGGTTGACTAAGGTGGTATGGGCCAGCTCGAATTCTTGCTTTGGTCCACCAGAGAAATATGCCCAAGAGTACATCCCCAACGACGCCCCACATTATCCTCAAAATATCTATGGCGCTACGAAGGCTTTTAATGAAGCGGCAGCAACGTACTATTTCAATCACTATGGCGTGGACATCACCGGGATTCGGTATATGCACGTGTATGGCGTTGGCGTGCGCCGGGGGTTCTTTGCGACTATCCTCGAGGAACTCATTACAAACCCGGCCCTGGGGAAGCCGGGGAGAGTTCCGCATGGTGATGCAATCATCGGCTGGAGCTATGTGGACGACCCCGCCCGGGCCACGGTGATGGCGAGTAAGGTACTCAAAACGAAAACCAGGTCGTACTCCATTATGGGCGATGTCCGCTCGGTGAGGGAAGCAGCGGAGTATGTCCGACGAATTCTGCCTCAAGCCGACATCACGGTGCTACCAGGGACGTTCACCGGCGATCCGGTCAAATTCGACACCACGGCCATAGAGCAGGAAATAGGTTATCGTCGGGAGTGGTCGATGGAGCGAGGAATAAAGGAGGCGATCAACACAATACGGAGGGAAAACGGCTTGCCGCTGATCTAAGGCCAGACTTTACCCCGCGGATCAGGAAGTCGGGGAGAGGTGAATGACATGAGAAAAAAGACGGTAGGCGATCTGATGTCACGGTTCCACCATCTGGGCGTGGTAGTGAGGAATATGGACCGGGCGGTTGAATATTTTCAAGATCTCGGAATAGGGCCATTCCAATCGTCGAATTTGGTCCACATAAACAGAAGAATGGAGGGCAAACCTGCGGGCAACGTCAAAGTCCTATGCAAAACAGCGAAAGTAGGCGGCATAGGGATCGAACTCCTTCAGCCCGTTTCGGGGATGTCCACCCCCCAACAGTGGTTGGAGAGCCACGGCGAAGGCATCAGTCACATGGCTTTCATTGTGGACGATATCGAAGAGGCGAAATCGACCATGGTTGACGAGGGGTTCACGGTAATTTACAGCGGCGACAACGAGGGCGGCGGGGGCATGGCCTTCTTCCGGAGCGAGAAGGTGGGCGGGCTTATCATCGAAATGGAGGAGGTTCCCCATCACCTTGAAGACGACCCCTACTGGGGCAGTAAGTCCTAGGATTAAACCAAGATCATATTTCTTGAAAGATCCAACGCCCTGCGTGAGCGGGTCCATGAAAACGCTAAGCGAAAGGCCGCATTCGCGTCACAGCAACAAGCGATAAGTGCAACTCGGAAAACCCATGTCCGCCGTGTGACGGATCGAGGCGGACGTCATCAGAGTCACTCTGTTCTGGACTATCTGCGAAGCTCCTGCACGGGTGTGCCGCGATGGGAGCAATCATGGTGGACGATCTCGTACTGCGCCTTGAAGGAATCTGCAAGGAGTTCCCAGGAGTTAAGGCGCTGCAGGACGTGGACTTCGATTTGCGGCGCGGCGAGGTCCACATGCTGGTCGGGGAGAATGGGGCGGGCAAGTCCACCCTGATCAAAATCCTGGCCGGGGCCCACCAGCTCGACACCGGTCGCATCGTCATCAACGGCCGGCCGGCGGACATCCAGAATCCGGCCCAGGCGCTGGGCCTGGGCGTCAGCGTGATCTACCAGGAGTTCAACCTGGTGCCCTTCCTCAGCGTCGCCCAGAACATCTTCCTGGGGCGGGAGCCACGCCACCCCAAGTTTCCCGGCCTCATCGATCACGCCAGGATGAACGCCGAGAGCCAGGCGCTCCTCGAGTCCCTCGGCGTGGACATCGATCCTTGGGCCACGGTCCACTACCTGGGCGTGGCCCAGCAGCAGATGGTCGAGGTGGCCAAGGCGCTGTCCGTGAACGCCCAGATCGTCGTCATGGACGAGCCGACCTCCGCCCTGACCACCCGCGAGATCGAGCAGCTCTTCGCCGCGATCCGGCGTCTCACGGCCCGCGGGGTCGGCGTGATCTACATCTCCCACCGACTCGAGGAGGTCTTCCAGATCGGCGACCGGGTCACGGTCCTGCGGGACGGGAAATGGATCACCACCATGAACGTGCAGGATGCCACGATGGATGTCATCATCCAGGCCATGGTGGGTCGCATCATCGACCGGATGTTCCCTCGTGACTTCGCGATCGAGAAGGGAGAGGTGGCCCTGACGGTTCGGAACCTCCACCGGCACGGGGTGCTTCAGGACATCAACGTGACGGTTCGCTGCGGGGAGATCGTGGGGCTGGCGGGACTAGTGGGGGCCGGCCGGACCGAGCTGGCCCGGGTGATCTTCGGCGCGGATCCGTACGATGCCGGCGAGGTGACGATCTTCGGGCGGACGGTCCGCGGGTCCCCGGCGGCGTCTGTCGCCGTCGGCGTCGGCTTCCTCCCGGAGGACCGGAAGCGGGAGGGCCTCGCCCTCATCCTGCCGCTGCGCGAGAACGTCGTGGTGGCGAGCCTGCGCCGCCTCTTCCCATCGGGGGTCATCAAGCGTGCCAAGGAGCACACCGTCGTGACGGACTTCGTGAAATCGCTGGACATCGCCACCCCCTCCATCAACCGGATGACCAAGTTCCTGAGCGGCGGGACCCAGCAGAAGGTCGTGCTGGCGAAGTGGCTCTGCACCCAGTCCCGGTTCCTGATCTTCGACGAGCCGACCCGGGGGATCGACGTCGGCGCCAAGGCCGAGATTCACCAGCTCATGAACGAGCTGGTAAAGCAGGGGGCGGCGATCCTGATGATCTCGTCGGAACTTCCCGAAGTCCTGAATATGAGCGACCGGATCTACGTCATGCATAAGGGGCGCATCACGAAGGAGCTGAGCCGGGAGGAGGCGACCCAGGAAGCCATCCTCCGGCATGCCATGGGAGTCACGACATGAGCGAGACCTTGTGGCGCGGGTGGGCACGACGCGTGGCAATGGCCCCGGGGGCGGTGTACGCGCTCATCTTGCTCAGCCTCGCCTTTGCCCTGTTCACCGCCCAATTCCTGACCTTGCACAATCTGACCAACGTCGGCATGCAGGGATCCGTCCTGGTCATCGTGTCTCTGGGGATGACCCTCATCATCCTCTCGGAAGGGATTGACCTGTCGGTAGGGCCGGTCCTGGGACTTGCGGGTGTGGTCTTGGCACTCGCCGTGAAACAACAGGTGCCGCTCCCCTTGGCCATCCTGGCGGCGATCGCTGTTGGCACCACCTTCGGCGCTTTGAATGGGGCTTTGATTTCCTATCTTGGGCTCCCCCCGTTCGTGGTGACGTTGGGCACTTTTGGCGTGGCCCAGGGGTGCGCGCTCATCCTGAGCAAAGGTTCCTCCATTCCCGAACTCGGTCCGAGGGTCCAGTACTTCTACGACGGACAGATTTTCGGGGTCAGGGTCCCGATCATCCTGACGGCGATCGTTTTCCTGACCGTCTACCTCATACTGTACTATACAAAATTCGGAACGTACATTTTTGCGATCGGAGGTAACCAACAGGCGCTGACTCTCGCCGGAGTCCGGACGCTTCGGTACAAGGCGGGGGTGTACCTCCTGGGCGGCTCCTTGGCCGCCACTGCTGCTCTGGTCATGACGGCCCGGATGAACGCGGCGCATCCGACCGTTGCCGTAGGTCTCGAATTCGACGCCATTGTCTCGGTGATTCTGGGCGGCACTTCCTTCGAGCGAGGCAAGGGGTGGCTTGGCGGGTCGATCATCGGAGCATTGGCCATCACCGTGTTACGAAACGGACTGACCCTCGTCGGTATGAGTTCATCCTGGCAGGTCTCAACTGTCGGGCTTGTGATCATTCTCGCCATCGTTGCAGACGCCCTGCGAAGGATCTGACATGTCACACATGTGGTTCAGCTCTCTAGCACGTCTGGCGACGATCGTCATGCTCTTGGTTATTCTGTCCGTCCTGAGCCCGCCCTTTCTGTCACTCCAGAACCTAATCAACGTTGTCCGGCAAGCCTCGCTTCTCTTCCTCCTCGCTTCGGGGCTGACAGTGGTCATCTTGACGTCCGGGATTGACCTTTCCATTGGCTCCGTGTTGGCGCTTTCGGCTAGCATCGCGGCCACCTTGATAAAACAGGACTGGATATGGGTCGGACCCCTCATTGGCCTGCTGGTTGGGGCGGGGTGCGGGTTCTTGAATGGGCTTATGGTGGCCCTGGTCGGCCTCCCACCCTTCATCGCTACCTATGGCATGCTGTGGATCGCAGAGGGATTTGCGGTGGTGTTCATGAAGGGAGAGATAATTGGCGGATTTCCAAGTAGCTTCCGGTTCCTCGGAGCCGGGCATATAGTCGGCATCCCAGTTCCAATCCTGGGTATGGTGGTGACGCTGAGCGCATGCCTTTTCGCACTCCGTCGAACGAATTTCGGTCGGTACGTGTACATGATCGGAGCAAACCGGGAGGCGGCTCGGCTCTCCGGGATCAACATCCGAGGGAACCTGCTGCTGGTGTACTCCCTCAGTGGGTTCATCTCGGCCTTTGCCGGACTCTTGTTCATCTCGCGCATAGGCGCGGTGGAGTCTACGATAGGGGAGCCGTTGCTCCTGCCGGCCCTCGCGGCAGTGTGTATCGGTGGAACGTCGCTCTTCGGCGGCGAGGGGGGAATCGGCGGAACCGTGGTGGGCGCCCTAATCCTGACGCTGGTGACCAATGGGATGAATATGCTGAATGTGTCTTCCTACTGGCAATCACTCCTCATGGGCGCGATCGTCGTGCTCTCGGTCGCAGTCGATCAGCTCGGATCTGCAAGAGTTGAACGAACCTGAAGCGGAGGCCGGTAGGGACCTAGAAAGGGGGTGAGGCACGAACCGGGGAAAGATGGACCGTCAACGTTGAGTTCAACCTAGCGAGCAGGGAGGCAAACAACATGATCACGCGAAGAAATTTCTTGAAGACAGCAGTGGCCGCAACAGGGGTTGCCACGGTTCATCAGATGATTCGCTCGAATGCTGTCTGGGGCCAGCAGAAGAAAGTGGTCGTGCTGTTCACTAAGGATTTGGTCAACCCCTTCTGGAAAGCCGTGCAGACCGGGGCGGCCAAGTCAGCGGAACGCTGGAAGGACCAGTACGATCTCGTCTTCGCCGCTCCAACCAAGCCAAACAACATCGACGAGCAAACTCAGATGGTCGAGGACTGGATTACCAAGAAGCCAGCCGCCATGATGCTCGTCCCCGTGGATTACGTAGCAATGATCCCCGTAGCCCAGAAGGCGATGGCTGCGGGTATCCCAGTCATCAACCTCAACAACCGGATGTCCGCAGGGAGAGTTGAGTTTTTCGTCGGAGCTGACGACGTGGCGATCGCCTATAAGATCGCTACATATGGCTTCAAAGCGGTAGGCGAAAAGGCCAAGGTGATCATCCTCGACGGCGTCCCCGGGGCGATCGTCACCCAGGATCGTCATAAGGGGTTTATGATGGCCTTGAAGGACAATCCAGGGATCGATCTTCTGGCTGAACAGCCAGCGAACTATTCCCGCCTGATGGCCTTCCAGGTCATGGAGAACCTACTCCAGCGTTTCCCAAAGATCGATCTAGTCATTACAATGAACGATGAAATGGGTCTGGGCGCTGTGGAGCCAATCGAAGCCGCGGGCCGCCTTCGGGAGATCAAGGTGACCGGTTGGGACGCCCTGCCTCCAGGCATCGAATCGGTCAAACAGGGCCGCCTCTATGCTACCCTCGACTTCGACGGCTTCGACCAAGGCTATCTCGCATTCGAGGCCGTCCACCGATACCTGAAGGGCGAGACACTCCCGAAGCAGCTCATGCTCCCCGTGCCGGTAGTGGACAAGAGCAATGTCGCCGAATACGATATCCCGGTGGATCAGCGGAAGCCGCTGGGATGGGAAAATGTTCTGGCGATGCAGAAGAAGTGAACGTCGCAAAGTCCGCGGGGGAGTGATAGACTCGCTCCCCCGCGTCTGCTGAGGCCCCCCGCGTAGGAGCGGGAGGGTGAGTGCCGTCGTGCAGATTATCCATGTGTTCTTGGAGGCCGTCGCCATCGATTAAATTGGCGGTTCGGGAGACTGATTGGGGTGCCGCAGAAGGTTTCCGCCGGGACAGCAGCTTGAGGCTCATGTTGTGGGATCACCCCTTGTTTTCGCAGCAGGCATCATGGGAGGCTAAGGGCTGACTAGCTCTGCCTTAGCGTCTATCGCTGCCGCGAGCCGTTTGCGAGTTCTCTTTAACTGGCGAGCGGTATGGGGTGCGGCCCCATTACGGGGCAATTGGGGACTTGATTGTTTAACCCGATGGGCCAGGGGTAGCTTCGTTTTTGTAGAAAGCTGAGGATTTAGGTTATTGCACGATTAGGGGTCCGTCCCCCCGGCGCCCCACGTTGCCCCCGAATCAAGGACCGCTGCGAAGTCAGTCCGCCAATCCGACCGACTGCCTGCTGGGTGGCGTTTGGTTTGTATAGCTGGAGCTCGAGCAGGGGATCATGGCTGCCCTTCCGGCATTCGCCCGGCTTAAAGTTGGCAAGAGCAAGGCAGGCGATCCACACCTTGAACTGCCCTGGAGACAAATGCCACACGGGATGTTCGGGCATAGCCCGATAGAGCTTGAGCCAGCCATTCATGGCCGCCGTTCCTCGCCTTCCGCCTCCACGGCGGAAAGCAACCGCCGCACCACGCCCGCAATTGCCCGCCGGTCACGAGGTAGGAAGTCCTTGCTGTTGGCCCACCATACGAAGGCACTGTTAGAATCCACAGAGGGGTCGAGCCGGGAGAGGAGGGCGACGAACGCCTCGGCCTGGAAGAGGTGCTCTCCTGTGTGAGTCGGACGCGACACCGGGGCCTTCATCGCGTGCCCCCTTGGGCCAGCAGACCCTTGAGGCCCCGCGTGATCCGGAGCGCGTACGTCCCCAGCGCCTCATTCAGTCGCTCCATCACGTCCAGCCATGCGGTTCGCGGCGCCAAGTTTTCCACCTCCCCTTCTCCGGCTCATCCTGTGCGCGCTCGCCCCGTGTCCGCCTGCGCTGCACTCGCCCGCATAAGCCGATAATAAAACGTTCGATAGCTCAGCCCTAGGAGCTCGGCCGCCTTGCCTATGACCCCTCCCGCCGCCTCCATGGCCTGGAGGATGAACTTCTGTTTGACCGCCTCGAGGTCGATTCCCTCCGCCGGAATCGCGTAGCGATACGCGCCTTCCGCCCCCGCAGCAGACGCGGGGCCGCCCGCTTCGCGAGGGGGGAGAAACGAGAACCGGAAGGCAGGCGGGAGGTCCTCCGGTCCGATGAGATCCCCGGGCGTCAGGATGACCAGCCGCTCGACCAGATTGCCCAACTCCCGCACGTTCCCGGGCCAGGCGTAATCCGTGAGGAGCTGGAGGGCTTCC